>Ga0180435_10007861_pt1 | contig 10100 bp, 8 predicted proteins | sample SS_ome_3_FD_132467 | JGI IMG/M metagenome (GOLD analysis project Ga0180435, IMG submission 132467) | Hypersaline lake sediment archaeal communities from the Salton Sea, California, USA - SS_3_S_1 metaG | ecosystem: Environmental > Aquatic > Non-marine Saline and Alkaline > Hypersaline > Sediment... | reverse complement strand
TTAATTCTTGCGTCTTTGTTACTGCCACCAGAGTGATAGCACAGGTATATAGGTGACCAGTAATAGCCAGATGAACATGATGAGCAGGTACGGTAGCGTGGATTTGAACAGGGTGACGATGGACTTGCCGAAGCGCTGGCTGGCGATGAACAGGTTGATGCCGACCGGCGGTGTCGAGTAGCCGATCTCGAGGTTGGCGAGGAAGATGACGCCCAGGTGTATCGGGTCGATGCCATAGCGTGTCGCGATCGGCAGGATCAGCGGCACGACGACGATGATCGCCGAGAAGATATCCATCATTGCGCCGACCAGTAACAGGAACAGGTTGAGTAGCAATAAAAATTCCAGCGGACTGTCGATGTACTCTTCGATGACTGCGAGTAGTTTCATCGGCAGTTGCGCATCGATCATCAGGTTGGTGACGCCGAGGGCGACCAGCAGGATGGCAAGCAGGCTGCCGAACAGTACGCAGCTCTCGACCAGCAGGCCGATGAACTGGGTGCGCAGGTTGATCTCCTTGTGGACGACTACCTCGATGAAAAGCACATAGGCGGCCGTCACCGCCGCGGCTTCCATGATGGAGACGAAACCACCGAAGATACCGATGATGATGCCGATCGGCATGAACAGATCCCATATGGCGCCGCGAGTGGTTGTTAATAAGGTGCTGACGTCGAACTTGTGTTTTACCACGTTGCTCATGCCACCGTGGTACATGCTGTAGAAGGCGAGCATGGCCATCAACAATATGCCAGGTACGATACCGGCGATGAACATGTTCTCGATGCTGACACCCGCGACGATACCGTAGATCAGGATAGCCAGGCTGGGCGGGAACAGCAGACCGAGTGAACCGGAGGTGGTCAGCAGACCGAGCGAGAACTTTTCTTTATAACCTTCACCCATGAGGATGGGGTAGAGCAGGCCGCCGAGGGCGAGGATGGTGACACCGGAAGCACCGGAAAAGGTGGTGAAAAATGCACAGGCACCGATGGTGACGATAGCAAGGCCGCCGGGCATCCAGCCGAAAGCGGCACGGAAAAATTCTACCAGCCTGCGCGGCGAGCCGCCGCTGGACATCAGTACACCGGCAAAGGTGAATAGCGGGATGGCAATCATATTGGGCGACGATGCCAGCCGGTTCATCTCGATGATGAGGATGTCCGGGCTGATCTCGGCACTGTGGCTGGCCAGCAGACCGGCGGCTGCCAGCACGGTGAATAGCGGTGCGCCGATCAGCGCGATGATGACGAGGATGATGCTGGCTGCAATCATGATTTCGTCTTATGCAGGCAGTTGAACAGGAAGTGCAGTCCGAGCAGGCCGAAACCGAACGGGTAGATGAAGGTGAACGGCAGTGCCCAGCGTTCGTTCGCCGGCGCATATTCCCATTCGTCGAGTACGAAGATGCCGGCATAGTAGCTCATGGTGAAACAGACCACGGCTGAGAACAGTGCCAGCGGACAATGTAGCAGCGATATCTGCTTTTCCGATAAGAAGGTTGTCAGCGCGTCGATCTTGATGTGGCGCATCTTAGAGGTGGCGATGACAGCACCCATCGCGCCGCAGATGATCAGCAGGTTACGATTGATGATCTCGATCTCGGCGTAACCGAAATCGAAGAAGTTGCGGGTGATGATCTGGAAGATGGATAGCGCGAGGAGCAGGAACAGGCTGGATGCTGCAATGATGCTTTCGAATTTTACCAGGCTTTGTTCAAGTTTCTCTAACACGAAGATGGTATCGGATTTGGTAACGGCAATGGTATAGAATCTTCAGCCCAGGCAGGCATGTAATAAATATCAGTAAGTAATTTATAGCTGTTGTTTTCAGTTATTGCCAATGCCTGCTGTTTCCTTACTGCTTTCTTACTGTTTCAGATCGTCGCCCGGTAAAGACTTAATCAGCGGGATCGGTTGCCGGTTCTTCGGCTATTTTCTCTTGCTGTTGACGATATTGCGCCAGCAGCTGTTCGGTCTTGTTGAAGATATCGGCAGGGATATAGTTGCTCTCCTGCAGGTAGGCAGCAGCGTTGTTGCGGATGCGTAACAGCTCTTCCATCTCGGCATCGTCCCAGGCCCACATGAACTCGATACCGTTCTTCTTCAGGATGCCGATACTGCGCTGATTCTCTTCACGCGCCTGCAGGCGGATCTTGTCGCTCATCGCTTTACCGCTGGTCTTCAGTATCTGCTGCAGGTCGGGCGGCAGCTTGTTGTAGAAACGGTTGCTCACTACCAGGCCGCCGATGGCATTGGTCAGCGGGATCTCGGTCGCGTATTTGAGCTTGGAATACCACTGCAGTGCGATGGCGCCGAAGGTGGATGTGTATACCGTGTCGATGCTGCCATGCTTGGCTGAGAGCTGGGTATAGACATCCATGATAGAGAGCGGTACCGGGTCGATATCAGCAGCCTTGAAGAAGGATTCGCCCAGCGGGTCGCCCTGCCACAGCCAGATGCGCAGCTGTTTTATGTCATCGATGGAGGTGATCGGACGGGTGGAGAAGAAGTGGATGAAACCGACTTCCGGCCAGCCCAGCAGTTCGAATCCGCTGTCGCGAAAACCGACTTCGAGCTCGGGCATGATCTGTGAACGGACGTAATCCGACTCATCGACATTCTTGAACAGGAAAGGCATCTCCAGCACGCGCGCAGGAGAATAGATGCGGCCGATACCGTAGCCGGTAAACATACCGCCATGCAGCTGGCCTTTGCGTATCTTGCGCAGTACGTCGGGTTCATCGCCCATGACGCCACCGGAGAACATTTTGAATTTGAGGCGGCCGTTACTCTTCTGTTCGACTTCCTTGACCCAGTCATCGAGCAGTTTGGTCCACGAGGTGCCGGTCGGCATCAGCGTGGCGAATTTGAGTGTATAGGTCTGCGCGATGCTACCGCTACTGAAGATCAGCAGTGCCAGCAGGCAGAGTACTCTCGATGATATCGTCTTTAAAACCATTCGCCTTCTTTCTTCAGTAACAGGGCAGCTTTACGTTTGGCGATCTGATTCTGCAGGCCGAGCTCCGGCATCAGGTCGTCAGGTGCATCAACGACCGCCGTTAAGCGATCATGGAAATCTTTCCTGTCCTGCATCTGCCTGGCGAGATACTGTGCCTGCAGCAGGTCGGGGATCAGCAGTTTGCTGTCGGTGATCTCACGTGCGCGGTCGAAATGCTGTTTCGACTTGTCGAAGTTGCCGCCGAGCATCGGTGCACGGCTGCCATAATAGACGCCGAAGTACATGTGCGCGCCGCCATAATAAAAGCTGTCTTCAAGATCGAGCACGCGTTGCATCAGTGCGGTGGCCCGCGCCAGCTGCGCGATGGCTTCCGGGTCATCACGGTGCATGTCGATCCACTTGGCCCAGTTGCTGGCGGTCCAGAACATGGCGGGCACATCGCCTTTGCCAAGCTTGTTAATCCTGTCTTCGAAATCACCGATCGGTACGTCTTTCAGATTACCGGCGCCGCTGAACTGCAGTGCTTTCAGGCCATGATCGAGACCGCGGAGATAAAAGTCTGAAGCGCGCTGAGGCCGATCGTCTTCGTTGAATCCGTAGGACATGCCATAGAAAGCCTGTGATGCGTAGGTATGCAGCTCGACATTCTCTGGATCGATATTGATCATGCCCATCAGCATGTTGAGGTTTGCCGGGATAGAGTCTTCGGCCAGCTCGAGGTCGGTCTCACGGTTGAGCGCTTCGACACCGCCTTCGATCATCGGCGATGATGCGCGTATCACCATCTGATCCATGGAACAGGCCGACAGGGTGAGCAGCATGAAACTGTAGAAAATTCGTTTGATCATTTGAGTCTTTGACATAGTGGTACGTGTTTTAATTCATTCTATGATGAATTGCTAGTAAAAACAGGGTTTTCTGTGAACTAAAAAAACAGGTAAGCAGCGAAGATGGCCATGCTGATTCCAGCCAGGTCGGCCAGCAGTGCGCAGGTGATGGCATGACGTACCCGTTTGATGCCGACACTGCCGAAATAGACCGCAAGTACATAAAAGGTGGTCTCGGTGCTGCCCTGCATGATGGCCGATAAGGTGGCTGCGAAAGAATCTACGCCGTAGTTATTCATCGTCTCCAGCATCATGGCGCGGGCACCGCTACCGCTGAGCGGTTTCATGAACGCTGTGGGCAGTGCCTGCACGAAGTCGGTATTAAAACCGAGCAGGGCGAATAGCGATTCGAAGATGGCGAGCAGGCCATCCAGTACACCACTGCTGCGCAGCAGGCCGATGGCGACCAGCATGGCGAGCAGGTAGGGGATGAGCTTGATGGCGATCTCGAAGCCCTGTTTGGCGCCCTCGATGAAGGCATCGTAGACGTCGACCTTCTTCGCCCAGCCGGCCACGAGGAAACTCATGATGATGCTGAACAGGATGAAGTTGCCCAGCAGGCTTGAGGTCTGTGTCATCTGTTCTGCCGGTTGCGAGACCAGGAAGCTGGCGAGAGCGGCCATTATCACCGCGAACACCGAAAAATAGATAGCGATGGTCTTGCTCAACAGGTTGATCTTCTGCACGTAGGCGACGGCCAGTAGCCCGGTGATGGTCGACGCGCCGGTGGCCATCAGGATGGGCAGGAACACGGCCGTCGGGTCGGCCGAGCCCTGTTGTGCGCGGTACATGAAGATGGTGACCGGCAGCAGGGTAAGCGACGAGGTATTGAGTACCAGGAACAGGATTTGCGCGTTGCTCGCCGTATCCTTGTCTTTATTCAAGGTCTGCAGATCCTGCATCGCCTTCAGTCCCATCGGGGTGGCGGCATTATCCAGCCCTAGGATGTTGGCGGCGACATTCATGGTGATGCTGCCGTGAGACGGGTGGTTGCGCGGCACGTCGGGCATCAGCTTGAGGAATAGTGGTTCCAGTGCGCGCGACAGCAGCTGTATCATGCCGGCGCGTTCCGCGATCTTGAAGAAACCCAGCCACAAGGCGAGTACACCGATCAGCCCGATAGCGATCTCGACACTCAACGCCGCCATATCGAAGGTGGATTGCACCAGCAGTGAAAACACATCTGCCTGGCCGTTGATCAGCCACTGGTAACAGGCACTGATGAATGAGACGGCAAAGAAAGCAAACCAGAGATGAGTCAGCATGATTTAGTGGTATTTAGCTTTTTTAATTATTGTTATTGCTGCATCTTGACATAAAGTGTGGTGGATTTGTCTGTAAAAAGCTTTATTCACCGCAGAGACGCGGAGGCGCAGTGGGTGTTGTTGTGGGTGATTACTAACAGGTTGTTGTCATTTCGAACGGATGTGAGAATCTATACTAGCTATAAGATCTCTCTCTTTCCTTCGAGATGACAATATATAAAGAGAAATAACAACTAACAACAAAGTTTTTCTCTGCGCCTCCGCGTCTCTGCGGTTAACGTTTTTAAGTATTTCCCCCATCAGCCAACACATCCACCACCGCCGTCCATGTCTTTGCGATGTTGTCATGGTTATAACCGCCACCGCCCAGCGCCAGCAGTTTGCCGCCGCAGTGTTCGTCGGCGATCTGTGCCAGCCGCCTTGCCGCATGGGCATGGGCTTTCTCGGAATATTTCAGATGCGTGATCGGGTCGCCGTCGATGCTGTCGGCGCCGCATTGCAGCAGGATGAATTCGGGTTTCTGTCTACTCAGAAAGCTTTCCACGTGCGGCCACATCTTGAAGAACAGTCCATCATCGGCGTGGGGCGGCATGGGGACATTCAGCTTGGTGCCAACAGCATTACCCTTGCCTGTCTCGGTCACGGCGCCGGTACCTGGATAGAGGTATCTGCCATCTTCATGCATGTCGGCAAAGATCAGCCGCGGTTCGTCTTCGAAGCTGTAGAACACACCGTCACCGTGGTGAGCGTCGATGTCGACATAGGCAACACTTTTCAGCGCATACTTTCCGAGCAGCAGCTCGATGGCGATACCGCAGTCATTCACCACACAGAAGCCGGCGGCGATGTCGCGCCTTGCATGATGAAGCCCGGCAATAGGTATAAAGGCGTGTTTATACTGTCCACTCATCAAGCGTTCGATGGCGTCTTCTACGCAACCGGCGACATGACGGGCGGCCTCGTACATGCCTTCAAACGCCGGTGTGTCGCCATTGTCGAGAAATCCCTGGCCGCTCTGTGATAGCTCGATGACCTTGTCTATATAGTCGGTGGTATGGAACAGCTCCAGCGTTTCCCGGCCTGTTATGACCGGCGGCATGATATCGGTCCTGGTATCCAGCGCCTGGCTGCGGAGCGCTTTTTCGAACACGGCGTGCCGCTGAGGACCAAAAGGGTGGTCATTTCCAAATCCGTAGGCGGCCAGTTTGTCGCCTAAATATACACAACAGGAATGTGATGGCATGGCGGCTTATCCTGAAAGTTGACTGATGCTAGATGCTAACACTCTATTGCACTGATATTTATAGATTTATTTTTTTGAATAAGACATTTTTTCTGGTTTTATGTTGAGTGGTATATGTTTTGCATGATTTTAGGGTTGTATGTTTACATGTATAAATTAGCGGTTTGAATATAAATATGAAGTTACCAGCGTATCACTATGTCCGGTGTTGGCGTGACAAATAGAACCAGTCTTTTAAGGCAGCCGTTGCTGGCCTTATTGTTAGCAATTTTGTTGGCATTGTTCACTGTGAGTACAGTACAGGCTCAGAAGCGGGTGCCTGCGGGCAATAATACTGCCGGATTTAGCTTCGCTACAGGCTCGGTGGATGCTGCAGGCAGGCTGGTTAGTCCTGGTGAACCGATCATAAGTTATCGACTGGATATCGCCATGCTGGCCAATATCGATGATCGGCCGACGATGGATGTCTATGGTGACGGGCGCGTCGAGGTGCATTACCCAATGTACATGAAGAGGGCGGGTGACTTCCAGATGAGGCTGGACGAGGAGGAGCTGGTCGAGCTGATCCGGTCGCTTTCAGCGAATGGTGTACTCGAGTTCGATGACAGAAAGGTAAAAAAGAGCATCCGGGATAAGAAAAAGCAGTCGCGAGCGAAAGGGCGGCTTCATGCTATCTCGGATGCGGCTGTGTCGGTTATCGATGTCAGGCTCGATGAGTATCAGAAGAATAGTTCTGCCAGCCCGGTTAAAAAATTTCATAAGCAGTTCAAGTGGACCAATATCGAACACGATGCACGACGTTACCCGAAAGAGCGCGATATCGTGGATGCCAATCAGTCGGTACAGCGCTTGCGTAGCCTGATGAAAGATCTTCGACTCGAGAAGCGCAGTTGATGAGCTCGCGAAGAGTCGTTGCTCTCATCTTGTTCGTCATGTCACCTGTGTTGGCGCATGCCGGCGCCTATATCTTTGCCGGTGAGGCAAACGGTGTCGATGTGATTACTCACCCGAGTCCTTATACAGGAGCTGGCGGTGAAGTGACTGTGAGTGTGTGTATCGATCCGACCAGCCCAAATGCTGCCGAGATGGAATTCTCAGTGCAGAATAATATCGATGTGTTCAACCAGATGGCGCCGACGCGTGGGAACCTGAAGAAGGGTAACAATAATAATATTCCATCAGGACATATCGATTTTGAGTCGGTGGCACTGCATGAGATCGGCCACTGCCTCGGCCTTGCGCACGTCAATGCAGCATCTGAATCAGGGTTGTCTGACAATGACCGAAACTATACTAAGGCGACGGACGGCGTAGATAACGTATTTAATGTAGATCCTGGGCTGGATGGCATTATCGGCTCCAGCGATGATGTCCGCGGTGATGACGTAAACCTGCACTGGTTCAGGATGTCGAACAATGATCCATTCACCATCGATACCGTGGTCGACTCGACGACCTATTCGCGCAACATCGCAGATCTGCCTGCCGGCCATAGTTATGTGGCCAATGCAGATCGAGATGTTTCTGACTTGCTTGGCTACATAGAGACCGAGGCTGTCATGCAGCAAGGCACTTTCTACGATGAGGCACAACGTACGCTGGGGCATGATGATGTAGCGACATTACGTTATGCACAAAGTGGCTTGAATGAGAGGGAGGGTAGCGGGTCTTTAAGCTGGGATAATTATTCTGTGGTACTCGAATACGGCGGCATCAGCAGTAGTAGTAACTGTGATATCAGTATGAAGATAACCAACACGAGTAGCCTTGCCTTCTGTTCTACGGGTGGCGTATATATGTCATCTACTCACACCCGCATAACCACGGCCAGTATTGAATTCGGCGACGGCTTTAACTGGTTCTTCAATACTGACAATACCGCGCCCACGCTCGATCCGATCGGTAACCAGATGTTGAGCGAGGGTGAGGTAGTGGTCATCGATATTACCGCTTCGGATAATGAAGGCGATGCCCTGTCTTTCGGTGTTACCGGCCTGCCCTCGTATGCCAGCCTGGTCGATCATGCTGATGGCACGGCAACGTTGACCTTGTCACCAATCCTCGGCGATGGCGGGCTGACATCGGTGACGATAACGGTGAGTGATGATGGCGTGCCGGCATTCAGCGATGAAGAGAGCTTCGATATCGATGTCGCGGTACTCGATAGTGATTCCGACACTATCAGCGACTACGAAGAGATCACGATCTATGGCACCTTGCCGGATAACCCGGATAGCGATGGCGATCTGATCGCTGATGGTGAGGAGATCAAGAATGGCAGTGATCCGCTCGATCCGCTCTCATGGCCGAACTATGCCGATGGTGATCTGGCGCCCCTGGGTGCGCCTGATGGCCTGATCAACGCCGGCGATTACCTGATCGCGCAGCGTATCGCTCTGGGCGAACTTGCACCAACTGCCGTGGAGCTGTCACACGGTGATCTCTATCCGCCGGGTTCACCCGATGGTGTTATCAACACCTCGGACCTGATCCTGCTGCTCAAACTCGTTCAGCAATAAGGTTCATTCTTGAGTGGAAAACCTGCGGAAGATGGCCGGAATGATATATCCAGACACTTGATTTGGTTATATGTCATACAAATGTAACATCTTGTAACATTCGTGTAACAATCTCTGTTTAGACTTGCACTAATGGGTGCATCTACTTCAGTAAAATCTCTATATCGCTACCGCGCTATCAAGGATACTACCGCTCGTTATATGGTGAGCATGGGTGGTGTCGGCGTGCTGGTGGCTATTCTGTTGATATTTTTCTACCTATTATACGTCGTTATTCCCCTGTTTGAGTCGGCAGAAGTATCTGAGCTCGACAACTATGTTCTCCCTGGTGAGGGCAAGGCGCTGTATGTAGGCCTCGAAGAACAGGGAGAGGTCGCAGTCAATGTGACGGACAAGGGGCAGGTCGTTTTCTTTGATACTGAAAGTGCTTCGGTGATGAGTACGTTTGACCTGTCTCCGAATGCTGAACTCATCAGTGTTAACTCCTCTGGCAGTAATGTCGCTCTGGGGCTGGCAAATGGTGAAGTCCTGGTATTCAAGTATATCTTTGATGTGACTTACCCGGATGACAAGCGCCAGATTACGCCGCGTCTTGAGTATCCGCTGGGACAGGATGCGATCGTGCTGGACGAGGAAGGGCAAATGCTGACGCAGCTGGCGCTGCAGGTGACTGGCGATAGTGCCGGTCTGATCGCAGTGACCGATGACGATCGCCTCATCTATTCGCGTTACCTGCGAGAAGAGTCGTTTATGGATGAGTCGGTGACTACGGAACTGGTGTCTACTACGTCGATGCTGTTGCAGAAGCCGATACATTCCCTGTTGCTGACGCCATTACTGGATAATGCTTACGCGGCTTCCAAAGATGGTGAGTTGATGCAGTTCAGGCTGGATACTGACGGGTTTGACGGCCCGGTTATCGAGAGGAGGCTCGAAGCGGAGATCGCCACGATGAAGCTGCTGCTCGGTGGTTTCTCTCTGATGGTCGGTATGGAGAATGGTGAGACACAGCAGTGGATGCCTGTACGTGTTAATGGTGAACAACAGCTCACTTTTATCCGCAAGTTCAACGATAACGATTTCGCGGTGAAAAATATCGCTGTCGAGAAGGCACGTAAGGGCTTCAGTGTCTCTGATTCAGAAGGCGGCATCACGCTGTACTATACGACCTCCCATAATACACTGGCGAATATCAGGACCAGCGAGTCACCTATCAGGCTGATGG
>Ga0180435_10007860_pt1 | contig 10103 bp, 10 predicted proteins | sample SS_ome_3_FD_132467 | JGI IMG/M metagenome (GOLD analysis project Ga0180435, IMG submission 132467) | Hypersaline lake sediment archaeal communities from the Salton Sea, California, USA - SS_3_S_1 metaG | ecosystem: Environmental > Aquatic > Non-marine Saline and Alkaline > Hypersaline >... | reverse complement strand
AGACTCGTTGCCGGAATTTCTTTCGTTCGAAATAAACAATGATTGGGTAGAGATCCTTGAGGAACTGAACCTAAGAGGGTATCGCAGCTTCCAGTTGGTTCGACAAGGGGCGCCATATCTACACACCCCTCCAACGCCTGCCCGGGAAGGGCTCGACTACCAATGCGTATTCACCTCAAACATGTCTGGGCCATTTGGCCTGGACTTGCCTCGTGAGAACTGGACCGGAATCGTACAACTGGTCAAAGAGATCATGGATACGCGAAACAAGCCGAGCACCGCCACAAACAAACCAGGAAAAGGCGGATGGTTTGATGTTCACGCCAGCAGGTCTCTATTGAACATCCCCGTTTAACCTTCGAAAGGGAGTCTCCTGCGCCTTTCATCAAACCAGGTGCCGCCCCCTCCCACGCAGTACCTCTTCGACATCTGTAGTGCTTCAAACCTCCATAAATGGGGCACGCCCCCTTATGGGTGCAAACCGGGATGACGCTTTTTGCTCTAAGAAAAGGCGATTACTTCAATTCGCTGCTTTCTCAACAACAGGCTCCGGCGCTTTTACCGGCACCAGGCTATGCATCTTGCGCCGAAACTCTTCGGTGACCTGTAGCGCGCTGTTGCGATTCGAAACAGCGCGTGGCGTGATCAACACCAGCAATTCGGTGCGATCCTGGTTGTCGGCGTTGGTGCCGAACAGGTTGCCGACCAGCGGCAGCTGATAAAGAACAGGAATCCCGGATTCGGAACGGTCGTGGTTGTTTTCGATCAGTCCACCCAAAATGATGGTGTCACCGCTGTTGACCGCGACCGTACTGGATATCTTGCGCGTCTGGATACGGGGTGTCAGCGGATCCGCATCACCAGTGCTTGGCGCCGTACTGGTTTCCTGTTCGACTTCCATAATCACCAGGCCGCCTGAATTGATTCGGGGTGTCACCGTCAACAGCACACCCGTGTCGCGGTATTCGATACTGTTGATGATGTTTGCGTCCGGGTCGATCGTGGTTTGTTGTTGCTGCGTAGCCACAGGGACTTCTTCGCCGACCTGGATAGAGGCTTCCTGGTTGTTCAGCACCAGCAGGGTGGGGGAAGAAACGATACTCAGGTTGCTCTCGGATGCCAGCATATTGAGCACCGCCTTGGTACTGCCACCGCTCCCTTTGAAGGCATAGGAAAAACCAGGCACCAATCCGGCAATTCCACTTGCACTCAGATCAAGCTGACCGACCCCTGTCAGATCGGGTGAGTTGCTCACATAGTTGTTGAAGAACCACTCGACACCGTATTGCAGGTTATCCGTCAGGGTGACTTCGGCAATGGTCACTTCGACCAGCACCTGCATTGGGTCGATATCCAGTTGCTGTAGCGCTGTGAGAATCTGCCGGTATTCCGCGGCATTCGCCAGAACCAGCAGCGCGTTGTTCGGCTCATCGGCAATGATGCGCACATCGCTGTGGGTATCGAACGCCAAGCCGCCGTTTTCCGCCGCAGGCGCTTTCACGACCCTGGTTACTGGGGCTGACGTTTGAACTTCTTCCGCCTCAGGCGTTTCGGCTTTACCCAGGGTAACTGGCTGCATACCGGGCGCCACTTCGCCGCCGTCGGGGTCGGTTTTCTGATCGCCAGGGTTGAACAAGGAGCTGAGTATTTCGGCCAGCTCGGTCGCCTTGCCGTTCTGCACCCGGTAAATAAACAAACGACGACCGGCCGTGCCACTATCGCGATCGAGGCGGTTCACCCAGTTTCGGACCTGGGCCAAGTATTCGGCACGCGGCGTAACCACCATCAGGCCGTTCAAACGCTCGACTACGATGAAGCGAACCAACCCGGCCATCAAGCCGCTTTGCGGGTCCGCCAGCAATTTTTCGAGTTCTTCCGACAGCGTCTTGGCATCGACAAAGTCCGGCGTGAACATGGCCACCGACATGCCTTTCATGCGGTCCACGTCGAATACATGGATCGTTTCCAGCAGCCGGTCCATGTCGCCACCGCTGGCAGCGAGCACCAGCAGGTTACGTTGTGTATCCACTCGGACCAATTGATTACTACTTGCGGTAAAAGGCTGGAGTATCTGCGCCATTTCCTCCGCTGAGACGTACTTCAGCGGAACCACGCGCACGCTGTAACCTGGAGGCAGTGGTAACGCGGAATCGCCCAGTTGCGGAGCCCGCACCCCGGTAAGCGCAGTGGCTAATGGCACGACCTTGTAGATACCGTCATCCGTAATGAGTGCCGCATCGTTCATCCGCAGCAGCAGTTCCAGCGTCGGTATCAAATCATCGCGATGCAACGCCTTGCTGGTCTGCATGGAGACCGCACCCTGGACGCGCGGGTCAACCACGTGGGTGACTTGCAGCATGTCGCCAAGAATGACCTTGATGACTTCGAGGACGTTGGCATTCTGAAAATTCAGCTTGATGTCGCCATTCTTCTGCACGCGCGCATCCGCGATGGGCGAGCTTGCAGTGAACGCTCCCGTACCTGGCTTGTAAAAGCTGTTGTCCGGCTTCTGTGCAGGGGGAGTGGCTGGCGGCTGTTCAGCGAATTCGGTCTCCGCCAGAGCAGGGGAAGACCCCTGGGAGAGTCCATTGGACAACTTGCCCCAGGAAGGCACACGGTCCGCCTGAGGGGATGTCACACAGCCGCTGAGCATAGCGCACACCACGCCAATAACGAGCAATGGGCGCCGGGACATTTGCCTTGTGTTAAACATACGCCAACGATCTCAGATAGATTTGTAAAAGCCGAAAAAGCGATTGAACATGCAATGTTATCGCTAATCGATGTCGTTTGGTTGACGCGTTGCCCGAATAGGTGGTTTTTGGGGGCGTCTGAACCGGGAATTTCGCGGCACTGGCGCTTTTTTTTCCGGCCGGGATGGCCTGCGAGTTTGGGGTGGGGGAAATTGCATCAGTTCAATACGGTGCTCCCGCCCCCCGGAGGCAACGGTCACCGAGTGGTCAGCGATTTGGGTAATCTCCCAGCCAGCAAAGCTATCCCCTTTTGTTACCAGTCGGTGCTCGGGCGGCGTGCTCGACTCAAGCATCGCGCTTCGTTCATCGTTGCGGATGATAATTGCCGTCACCCGTATGTTCGGCGTCGAAGTATCCTGCCTCGGCGCAACCACCTGGGGAGTCGAAGAAGCCTCGGGCGACCTGCTTGACTTGAACAGCGGCCGTTCCAGCGTAACCACGTAGTTCGCCAGCGGCAGCTTGGCGACTTCCGGCAACGACAGGTCAAGCTCAGCTACAGGCGACTGCTCAACCTCGGTCGGCGGCAAAGGGGGGAGACCGCGGGAGGCCTCGTAGGCTGCCCACCCCAGGCCAAGCAGGATACCAGTGGCCAGAATGACCTGAACGGGGTTAGCCACGCCCGCCTCCTTCAGCACGGACTGCCCGCAAACTCGAGATGGTCAGCTGAACATCGAGCTCTCCGGTTTGCCCTTTGCGGCGGGCCCGCACAGGCGATACGTTCAGTTGCTCAACCAAAGCGTAGAGTCTGTCTGTTTCGAGCGCATACAGAATCTGCTGCAGTCCTTCAGCATTGGCCTGAAATCGGGTATTCAACGGAATACGCTCGAAAGCTCCTTCGAGTTTGCGGTCCAGGGTGCGCAGACTAAGAATGCGGCCACCGTGTTTTTTCACCAGTTCCTGTAAGTGACGCTGTAGATCAGCTGCAGCAAGCGCGCTGTTTTTCCCCTTTAACAGGTAGGCCGCCAGCGGTTGTTGGCCTGAAAGCACCTGCTGTTGACGCCTGAGCGTATCCAGCTGAGCGGCAATACGTTGGTAGCGCTGCAGGTCTGAACGACTGCCTTCGATTTCCGATGAAAGGTCCTGGTATGCCTGCCACGCCGGGATGATGGCAAACCGCATCAACAATATGAGCGGGATCAGCAGAATGCCGATCGCCATGACTTTTCCACGCACTCCGACCGGGTAAATCATGACGCGTCCTCTTCTTCACCGGTCACCAGCGCAGAACTTATGCTGAAACGATCCTTGCTGGTGCTGCGGTCACGCGTAACCGATGAGTTGAACCTGACGTTCTTGAGGTAAGGCGAAGCTTCAAGCTGTTCGATCAATGTCGCTGCGTTCCCTGACAAGCCATGCAGGACCAGGGTGTTATTGCGCAAGTCGACACGTTGCAGCCAGGTATCGTCATCCAGGCGTTGCGTCAGATCGTCCCACAGCGCCACCAGTTGTGGTGCCTGCGCACGGTATTGTTCCAGCTGCCGACTCTGCGCCCTGAGTTTCTCGATGCCTTCGCTCAAGCTGGCGGCCTCAATGGCTTCAGTGCGAACCTCCTGCAGGGCGGCCTCAAGCTGCTGGTGAGCCCGATGCTTGTTCTGAACGTGCAGATAACCGGCCAGGGCCAATGCCGCGATCAGCCCGATGCCCAGTGCGAGGGTACTTTTCAGCGTGCCTTTATCGGATTTTCCAAAAGGACGGTAGGGCAACTCCAGAAAGTCGTTCGCTGGTGGCGCCTTCAAAGACACTGGCACGGGCGTCGGTATCGGCTCTCCCAGCAAATGCAGGATTCGATCGAGTTGTTTCAACGGCGCAGCCACCAACCAGGCGGTCAGCTTTTTATGCTCCGGCTTGCGCTGTTTGATGCCACAAAAGTACCTCACCTGGTCAGCCGAGAACGGCGTAAGTTGCTCCATCTGAAAGCCGATGCTCTCATACAGGCTTTCTTCGGCAGCCAAAGGAAGCTCAGCCTCTCGATGCAGGTAGAGGTCCTGAGAGAGGCGCAACAGAATACGGTCTGGCTGAGAAGGTATTTGGCTCAGCAAGGCACGCAAACGATCCCTGGTTACGTCTCTGCTATCCAACGACAGCGTTCCCAGGGACTTTTCCCGGTTGCGGTGTATGTAGCTTACGGCCAGACTGTCACGCTGCACGTCCAGTGACACAAGACACCTTTCCTGTTGCATGCGTGCACGCAGGCCCTCAGGAACCAGTTCCTGAAGTTGTCCAAGCCACCAATCGAAAAAATCATGCAGCATTAGGGATGGGTTCCGGCTTCCATCAAAGTATCCCAGGCCAACACCTGGTAGGGTCCACGCGATGATTGTAGCCTGACTACCGCCCTTTCACGATGAGCATGGCCGTCTTTTGTGACCACAGCTTCGATACTCAGAACCCCGGGGCGCCTGACGGTATCGATCCATTGCGGCCCAACACCCAGCAGGCTGAAATCCGGCTTTTCGCCATTGGCATAGCTTTGCGTACGCTGTGCAACGAATGCATCCACCAGGTCCGGGTCAGCCTCCGGGAGCGCTTTCAGTACCGTGGCGGAAGCTGTCGAAGCATCCAGCTTGGTACTTCGGGCAAATACCGTGACGTGGGGTCTCAACACTTCAACAGTCTGCGCATCGAACCCAAGCACCTGGGTCAGCTCGGCAATACTGGTCAAAGGCGCATTGGCCGGCAGTCGTGCAAGCCCGGCTGCCCGGTAGGCTGAATCTTCGGCGCCATGCTCCGATACCTGGTCGTCCCTGTCGCGCCAGTCGCGCAGTGCTCCAGTCAAGGCTTCGACATCGGCCTCCGGCAAAAGGAGGCCGAACAGTCGCGACAGCACAACCTGTGGTGCATAGTTCAGGTCGACCTTGGCCGCTTCATTGAGAAGCTTCAGCTCCACATCGAACCCTTGCCATTGCCATTTCCGCGGCACCCCATCAACCTGCCAATCACGCTGTGAGTCTTTTGTACTCAGCCCGAGTATGGCGCGATGTATTGCGGCCATCGCGGCACCCTGAAATTGCACCTTTTCTGCGGACCAACCTGCAGAGCGAGTCTCCACGCGCACCAGGGAATTGAAACCGGCCGCCATGATACTGAGCAAAACCAGTATCCAGACAACCAGAATCAATGCAAAACCACGCGACCTCATAATGTTTCCAAAGCCAGTGGTTCGTTCTGTTCAGCCCTCTCCGATTGTTCCAGCTGGGCGTTGGGCGAATAAAGTAATTGGGCAACCAGGACCGGCCAGCGTTCCCCGGCTGTCTCTTCAATCTTCACCCGCACCAATGTCGGCAAAGCATTTTGCTCCAACCAATCCGCGTGCCAGGCCGCCTCAGTTTCACCCTCCTTGTAGCCGAAATAATGGAACGTCAGCGTTTGCAACTGATCCGACAGGACCGCCTTTTGCTGTGCTGCCACCGCACCGGCTTGTTCGTACTCGTTTAACAGGGTTCTTCTGAACAACAAGCTCGCCTGCCCGGCATCTTCCGACGGAATGATTTCGATAATGTACCTTCCCCCCAGGCCCAGGTGGGACGGCATATCGGCAATGAACCTCAGGCGCTCGCTTTCACCCTGAAACAGCAATCTGCGATCTTCAGCAAGGGGGTCATTGGCTTGCCGGGCCGCAGACAATGCCTGGTGGATGACATTCCACCCGATCCGCATAGTGTTCAATTTTTCCGCCTGTTCCTGGGAGGCTTCCCAACTGCGCATGCCGGTGCGTAAGGCACCGTAAACCAGCGTGACCAAAAGCGAGACCACGGTGAGGGAAATAATCATCTCCACCAGGGTGAAACCACTTTGCCTACGCACGGTTTTCACGACGCCCCGCCTTTGCTTAACAAAAGGGTCTTTACCCGATAACGCCCGTCGGGATCCCAATGTATATCGAGCGTTGCATTCAACCCGCTCAGCCCGGAAGGGGAACTCGAAACATCAGCATCCTGAACATAAGGCTCCAGGCTCAGCCGCCAGCTGTAAGTCTCATCAAAGCGACCTTCAAAATCGCCACTCTCAATGTTGGTAATGGCCTGTAGCTCTGTCAGCTTGGACTTTGCAAGCAGCGAGGCGTGCGTGATGTGCCGGCCACTGTCGATATTGCGTAGCCCCCCCTGAAAGAGCTGCAGCAACATCCCGCCGACCAGGGCCAACACGACGAACGCAACCAGGACCTCCAGCAAGGTGAAGCCATACTGACGAGCCTTTGCTGCACTCTTCACGGCGCAAGCTCGATGCGCTTGATACGCCCGGTTAACCAAGCGACGTTGATCTGGTGCATCGTGCTGCCATTGCTCAGCTTGATATGTCCGCCGCTGGAACTACCATCGGGGTAAAAACGAATACCGCCAAGCTCGTTTTCAATCACTTCCTGTTCGGCGGTGGTCATTTCCAGGGAAAGGTTATCCGCCTCCAGGGGGTGTTTGACATCGCTGCCAGGCAGACGATAGTAGGCGTCAGCCGTATGCAGTTGCAGTTGTACAGCACGCTGATTTTCCTGGGCGAGCAGTCGGGTTTCGCGAAGCGCCGCGACCAACTGGTCCGCATTGTTACGCAACTGGTTATTGGGGGTTGGAATCATACTGGGGGCTAGCACCGCGGCCAGCAGGGCAATGATGGCAATCACCACCAGGGTTTCGATCAAGGTGAAACCCACAGCGCGTTCTCGCTGCCCCAGCCCCATACGCCTCAGTTAGTCCCAGCTGGTGATGTCGGCATTTTCGGCCTCACCGCCCGGCTGGCCATCACTGCCCAGGGACAGTAGATCGAAACGCCCGTGCTCACCCGGCTGAACATAAACCAGGTCTCTCTCCCAAGGATCCTGCAGGAGCGCCTTTTTCTTGAGATAGGGTCCTTTCCAGTTGTCGGCGTTATCCGGTTTTCTTACCAGGTCTTCCAGGGTCTCCGGGAAACGACCGACTTCCAGCTTGTACAGCTCGATAGCATTTCCGACCTTATCGATTTGAATTTGCGCGGCCTTGTGTTTGGCATCGTCCGCGCGCTCGAACATCTGTGGGGCAACGACGACCATCAGAAGACTGAGCACCGTAATTACCACGATCAGCTCAATGAGCGTAAAGCCGCGATGGCGCACCTTTGAATACATACAAAACTCCAGTAAACGACTTCAGAAGGTCATGTCCTGCGAGGCCAGTATAAGCAACACGACTGACAGGATAATGACGGTGACAAACAATGCGATCATGACAATGATCAGGGGCTCCACCAGGCCAAGCAGGCGCTTGAGGCTGGTTTCCACTTCTTTTTCGTAGATATCGGCAACCTGCTCCAGCATGCCCTCAAGTTCGCCACTCTGCTCGCCGACCTGGATCAGCTGGGTGCAGAGACTGGGGAACACCCCGCCGTCTGCCAGGGGCACGCTCAAGCGTTCCCCTTGACGCACCCGTTCCGCTGCAGTCGACAGCGATTGCGCAACAATGCGGTTACTGACAACTTCCTTGGCAATATCCATGGCCTTCAGCAGTGCCACGCCGTTCTTGAGCAGGGTGGCCAGGGTTCGGGTGAAGCGTGCGGTATCCACCTTGATCGCCAATTGGCCGATCAATGGCGCCCGCAGTATCTGTCGGTCGCGTTTTTCGCGCCCCAAGGGGGTTTCCCAATACCGTCGCAACCAATAGATCCCACCTGCCAGCCCAGCCAGAATCAACCACCACCAAGTGGTCAGCAGCTCTCCGGCGCCGGCAACAATTCGCGTGAGCAACGGCATCTGCTGCTCAGCCTGGTCGAACATTTCGGTGAACTGCGGAACCACAAAACCCAACATGACAGCCACGGCAATCAATGCCAACACCAGGAGAATCCCGGGATAGATCAAGGCCGAGACCAATGATTCACGCATCTCCCGTGCATTGCGTTTGAACGTGTTAAGGCTTTCCAATGCCAGGTCCAAAGCACCGCTCGATTCGCCTGCGCGAACCATGTTCAGATAGAAACGATCGAACTGCGGGCTGGCTTTCTCCAAGGCGGAGGAAAGACTGTCTCCACCACGCACGGATTCGTTGATGTTTTGCACCAGCCGTTTGAGTGATTCCTTGTCGACCAGCGACACCAAAGTTTCAAGCGCCTGGCTCAATGGCAGGCCGGCACGTAACAGCGTAGCCAGTTGCAGCGTAAAAAGCTCGATGTCCTGGTGACCAATGCCGGATCTCTGGAATCGAACAAGGATAGGCCTGTTGTTCGTTGAGGGCGTACTGGCGCCGGCTTCGACAATACGAATGGGCACTTGCCCTTCGGCTTGCAGGTATTGCGCCACGCTTTGGCGATTGTCAGCCTCCAGTTGCCCTTCGGTTACTTCGCCGTTGGCCCGCGCCGCTTTGAACAGATAGACAGGCATGCTCTTTACCCGTCGACATGACCGGCTTGGGTCACGCGTTCGACTTCGTCCAGCGTCGTAATACCGCGCAACGCCTTGCGTAAACCATCCTGATGCATGGTGATCATGCCTTCGCCAATCGCAATCGCCCGAATTTCATCTGCTGTCGAGCGCTGGTTGATTGCCTGGCGTAAACCTTCCGACATGACCAACACTTCCGCGATGGTGCCACGCCCACGATAACCACTATTGTCGCAATGGTCGCAACCGACAGCGCGATAGAGTGTAGGTTCTGCCGGCAAGTCATTCAGGGCGTGCAATTGGTACTTCGCACAGGTTTCTTCCGGGGCTATATACGACTCGCGACAATGAGTACAAAGACGCCTGACCAGGCGCTGTGCCAAAACGCCGTCTATGGTGGAGGTCAACAGAAAATCATCCACGTGCATATCAAGCATCCGGGTGATACTGCTTGGTGCATCGTTTGTATGCAGGGTCGACAAGACCTTGTGCCCGGTCAGTGCAGCCTGCACCGCAATCTTTGCGGTCTCGGTATCGCGCATCTCCCCGATCATGATGATGTCCGGGTCCTGGCGCAGAATCGAACGCAGGGCATTCGCGAAGGTCAGGTCGATCTTCGGCTGAACCTGAATCTGGTTGGTGCCTTCCAGTTGATATTCGACCGGGTCTTCAACGGTGAGGATCTTTTTTTCCGGTGTATTGAGTCGGCGCAACGCAGCGTACAAGGTGGTGGTTTTACCGCTACCAGTTGGGCCGGTTACCAGGATGATGCCTTGTGGATGTTTCAGCAGGTTGTTGAGACGGGAAAGATTGACGCCATCAAACCCAAGCGACTCGAAATCCAGCGGAACGCCCCTTTGGTCCAGCAGACGGATGACAACGCTTTCGCCGTAAAGCGTCGGGATAGTGGATATCCGCATATCCACCTCGCGCCCTTCCACGCGGATTTTGATTCGGCCGTCTTGTGGCAGGCGCCTTTCCGCGATATTCAGATTGGCCATCACTTT
>Ga0180435_10007859_pt1 | contig 10104 bp, 6 predicted proteins | sample SS_ome_3_FD_132467 | JGI IMG/M metagenome (GOLD analysis project Ga0180435, IMG submission 132467) | Hypersaline lake sediment archaeal communities from the Salton Sea, California, USA - SS_3_S_1 metaG | ecosystem: Environmental > Aquatic > Non-marine Saline and Alkaline > Hypersaline > Sediment... | reverse complement strand
GGCGCGCGGAGGGTGCCAATACGGCGTGATGCCCGCAAACGGACTTATCTACACACCTCAGCATTCGTGTGCGTGCAGCCCCGAATCGCTCCTGGCCGGACTCAACGCCCTGAGCCCGCGGTCCAGCGCACAGAAAGAAGGCTCCCCGCCGCTTGAGAAGGGCTCGGCGTTTACCGAAGCGTCGGATCTCAAATCGGTCCCGCTGAAAAACCACTGGCCGACATATCGCAGAGACGCCCGCCGAAGCGGTTACCAGGACCTGGCCACTCCCAGCAAACCGCAAGTCGCGTGGACGACGAAACTCGGCGCCCCTCTAACCGCCCCGGTGTCTACCGGAGGGATGGTGTTTGTAGCGCAAAGAAACCGCCACAACCTCTGCGCCCTGTCGGCCGCAAACGGAAAGCGGATGTGGACGTTCACCGCTGACGGACGGATCGACTCGCCGCCGACTATCTCCGGCGGACTGTGCCTGTTCGGCACGAGAAACGGGGCGGTTTACTGTCTGCGGATTTCAGACGGGGCGGTCGTCTGGAGATTCTCAGTAGCACCCCGGGACAGGCGAATATTCTCTTACGGACAGATCGAATCGGTCTGGCCGGTGCATGGATCGGTGCTGATCGACTCGAAAAAGGTCTATTTCGCCGCCGGGCGATGCTCGTTCAGCGATGGTGGAATACGCCTTTACGCACTGGATGTGAAGACCGGAAAGGTGCTTGCCAAGACTGATGTATTCACCGGCGGCGGCGGGCGGACCGATAGAATCCGGCGACGAGTGCTTCCGGACATCCTCTCATTACAGAATGGCGCAATATGGATGCGCGGAATGGGGGTCGACAGGAATCTCCGGGCGGTCAAGGACGCGCCCCACCTGTTCGCTCCGCGCGGATTCCTGGACGACACGTGGTGGCATCGAACGTACTGGGTCTACGCCGCGTCGATAGGAGGCGGTTACACCCACTGGCCGGATGTCGGAAACGCCTCGCCGGCCGGGCGACTGCTGGCCTTTGACGGCGGGAAACTCATCTACGGATACGGGCGGATGGCATACCGAGTGGGCGACGGACACGTGCGACCGGACATGACCAAGGACTACAAACTGTTCGCCGAGATCATGGACCCCGCGACGGCAACGAAGAAACGCAGGATCAAGTGGACCGCTCAGCTGCCATTCGTGGCCAGATCGATCGTCCTGACACGCGACGCTCTGCTGATCGCCGGTGGAAAGTCGCCCACAGAAACCGCCTCGAGCCACGGCCCGGGAACTTTCTGGATCGCCTCGCGACGGGACGGATCGAAAAAGACCACGTGTAAACTCCCCGCCCCACCGATACTGGACGGTATGGCGATGACCGGTGCGGGCGTCTTCATTTCCACAATAGACGGAAGCCTGGTCTGCCTGCGAACCGGGATTACTGAACGATAAGGCCCTGTGCATCGTAGAAACCGCGGCCGACATACCGCCGGCGACGGTCCGCACTGCCCAGTGAACCCGCGAGTTTTTCGATTGTATAGAGTTACGTTGTCCGTCGGCACGGTATCTCCCCACCGTTTACGCAGTTCATTAGTACCTGTTATAGCGGCAGTTAAAGAAATTAATATTTTGTAGTTGATATTGACGACATTTTGTCGTAGAATTACGACATGTTGTCGTGGATATATCCGAATATCGAGAGGCTGACAAGATGAAACAGCCGGCACTGGCCAACGCGGAACTCGGGGTCATGAATCTGCTCTGGCAGGATGATCGATTGACCGCCCGCCAGATACGCGAGCAGCTTTATCCCGACGCGACCAAGGCGCAGCACGGAACTGTCCAGCGACTCTTGCAGCGCCTGGAAGACAAGGGATACGTCCAGCGCGATCGCAGCTTGTCCGTCCACCTGTTCTCGCCTGCGATCTCCCGCCAGACCTACGCCGGGCAGCAGCTCGAATCACTGGCAGACAAGCTTACGGCCGGTTCGTTCGCGCCGCTGATCACGCATCTCGTCGAGACCAACAGAATTTCCCCCGACGAGATCGCCCGGATCAGGGCCATTCTTGACGAGCAGGAACATCAGGAGGAACAGGCATGACTGAACTCCTCCTGAAGATCGGAATCAGCAATGCATGCTTTTCGCTGGCCCTTGCGCTGGCGGCGGTGGTTATCGCCAAGACGACGAGGCGACCCTATCTTGCGAATTTGCTGTGGTTGCTCGTTCTGGTCAAATTGGTCACTCCACCGTTGGTGACGATTCCCGGATTCTTTGATACCACTGTCGCTGTCGAAAACCATTCACAACCCTCCACCGCGCCACTCTCGAATGATATTGCACCCGCCGTTTCTCAATCCCCCGGACTGTCCGATGGTAATGTTCTCCCCATTTCACAACCAGGCCCCCCGCCGGTAAACATCTTCACCGCGGCGTTGCAACAGGCACGCCGATGTGCTCCGCCTGTCTGGTTGCTGGGAAGCGTGGTGGTTTTGGTTTGGTCGCTGGTGCGGGTTTGTCGCTTCGGGGGCCTGTTGGCTGCTGAATCCCGGATCGCGCCGCAGCAGTTGCAGTCAACGGCCGTTAAGATTGCACGCCGATTGAAGCTTAGAGCAATCCCCACGATTTGCACTACGCGGGCTAATCTTTCGCCCATGGTATGGTGGGTCGGCGGGAAAGTGCGGGTTGTCCTTCCAACTACTTTGATCGATCGAATGGACTCCCGGCAGTTGAAATGGGTTCTAGCGCATGAGTTGGCGCACGTGCGGCGCCGCGATTACCTGGTTCGATGGATCGAGTGGTTGGCGTGTGTGAGTTTCTGGTGGAATCCCGTGGTCTGGTGGGCGCAGCGGAATCTGCGCGCTACCGAAGAAATATGCTGCGACGCACTGGTAATATCCTCCCTGAATCCCAAACCTCATTCTTATGCAAAGTCGATTCTGGCGGCAGTGGAATCTCTTGTTCGTCCGGCGATCCGCCCCCCGGCGATGGCAAGCGAAGTTAACAGCGGCGGATTCCTTGAAAGGAGATTCAAGATGATCGTATCAAACCATCCGAACAGATCGAGATCACGTTGGTTGCAGTCGTGCGTATTGCTGTGCGCGGTGATAGTGCTTCCCCTCGGCGCGGCGTCAGCCCAGGACCTCGGCGCGGTTTGGAAACGTCTCCAGACGGCCGTGAAAAAGGGCGAGATCACCGAGAAGCAATCCCACATGATGATGGGCGTCTTGAAGGAATCGATGAAAAACCGGCGCGATGAGCGGCGAGAAAAGCGACCCGATCGCGACAAGATCGACGCCCGCGAAAGAGAAGTACACGACAAACTCTCACGCGCGGTTAAAGAAGGCAGGATGTCCAGGAAAGACGCCGAGCGAAAAATGGGCGAAATAAAAAGGGAAGCCCTTTCCAGATTTAACCGCAAGGACGAGGACCACCGCAAAGAGCGTCGCGGAGAAGACAGATCGACGGCCGAACAGATTGGCCGATGGGTCAAGTCGGTCGGCGAAGATATCCACAAGGCTTTGGTGGCGGGAAAAATCACCGGAGAGCAAGCCGCGAGAAAGTGGCGCGGATTCAAGGAACATCAACTGGCACCCAAGCTCCACGCCGCCGTCAGAGAAGGCAAAATGTCGGAACATGCAGTCGGGGAGTTTTGGCGCCATATAGAAATCGGCGAAGCCGGATACAGGCTACAACAGGCCGTAAGGAAAGGTGAAATATCCGAAGACGACGCTCGCAGGAAGATGGGTGAGATAGAGCGGGAGATTCGGTCGCGATTCGAAGGCAGGGATCGTCGCGACCGGGCGGACCATGAACGCCGCGCGGCACACGAGCACCTTAATAGAGTCAGGGAAGATATCCATCGCGCAGTGCGTGAAGGCAGGATATCGAAAGAGGACGCCCACAGTAAGATGGAGCACGTGGAGCGCGAGGTCCGCGCCAGATTCGAAGACAGGCAGCGCGAGCACCACAAGGACCCGCACAGAGAGGCCCGCGAACACATGGGGCGCATCCGAGAGGAAATCGATCGGGCCCTCCGCGAAGGCAGGATATCGAAAGAGGACGCCCGCAGGAAGATGGAGCACGTGGAGCGCGAAATCCGTTCCCGGTTCGAAGGCAGAGAAAAAAGAGAGCATGACAGAGGCGAGCGTCCCAAGCCTGACAGAGACAGACACAATCGCGGCCAAGACGAGAGAGCCCGCACCGACGAGCACGTCAGGCAGATATGGGAAGGACTCCAGGCCGCCGTCCGGGAAGGCGTAATATCCGAGGAGGAAGCCCACAAGAAGATGGGCGAGATAAAGCATAAGATTTATTCACGGTTCAAGGATAGAGGCCCCCGCGAACACCACGAAGACCCGGACAGGCGCCACCGCGAAGAGGATCGTCACAGGAAGGTCCACGAGCGTCTCAGGATGGTATGGGAGAAACTCCAGCACGCGGTCAGGGAGGGCAAGATGTCCAGGGAAGACGCCGAACGGAAGATGGGCGAGATTAAGAGAAAGGCCCTGTCCGGATTTGAGGATAAAGACCGGCGCAAACACGACTGAAGCGATCCCGGCGGAACGAACGAGACGCCCGACCGTTCTAATGGTCGGGCGTTTTCATTAGTTTTAACAGGTGTCGGATCTCGCGGGACGGGTCCTCGGCGCCACCGGTAACTTTTTTCTCGGAATCCCGGGCTGATTCGCAGACTTAGCAACGTTATAAAGGTAAGTAAACGCAACAACCGTCCCGGATAACCGCCGTCACGATCGTCGCGCTGCGCGAAATGAATGCATTGTCACAATCACCGAAAAATGAAGAATTCATCGCCCTGTTCGTCCGGTACGAACCGGCGATCCACTAGTTTCTGACGTCGCTGCTGGCGGATCTCGACGCTGCGGAACAACTGGAAGAAGAACGCCGCACGCTTGCACATTGCATCGCAAAACTTGACTCGATGGATCGCATACTGAATCTACAACAAACAGGAGACTGAAAATGAAGAAACTCACCGCACTGACTGTCGCTGTTGGCCTACTGGCCGCTTGTATCCCCCTGCAGGCCGAACCGGAAACCGCCAAACCGCAGCGAAACACTCCCGTCGCCAAACTCATGACCGCCGCGAAGGAAGGCGACACAAAGACCATCAATAAACTCCTGTCGTCCGGCACGAAGGTTGACTCCAGGGATCGGTCCGGGGCCACCCCCCTGTTCGTGGCGTCACTCCACGGTCAGACCGATGCGGCGAAACTTCTCGTCAAAAAGGGCGCCGACATCAAGGCCGCAAAGGGCGCCGACGGATCGACCGCACTGATCGTGGCAGCGTTCTTCTGCCACACCGACACCGTCAAACTGCTCCTGAAGTCCGGCGCTGACGTCAACGCCATGAATAAGAGGTCCGACACGCCCCTCGACACGGTCTCCGGAGTCTGGAGCGAAGGGCTCGGCGAGTTCTATACGGGCGTCGCCAAGGCTATCGGGCTGAAGATCGACCTGCAAAACATCAAGACCGCCCGACCGAAGATCGCCGCACTCTTGAAATCCCGCGGAGGCAAAAAAGGCAAGAAGGCCAAAAACAGCAACCCGACCGGCTCGATAGAGGATGTCGCCAAACTCGGTATTCGCTGCTCGTATTACTGCAACGGCAGGATTTACGTGGGCGTGCTCGGAACGCCCGATGGAAAACCAATCACCGAACCGCCGGTCAAGAGTTGGGAGGACTTCAAACCGTCCTGGTCGAAGACCGGCGACATGCTCGTATTCTTCCGCCGAGTGAAGAACGACCCCAACGTGATCAACTGGAAGACCAAGATCTGCATTATCAAGACCGACGGCACGGGCTTCCACGAGTTGACCGACGGAACCACCACAAACTTCAACCAGACCTGGACGCGAGACGGAACGAACACGCCGATCTGGAACCGCAGGAACCTCAAGACCGGCGGTTTTATGATCATGAAGAGCAAGGTCGGCGCAAAACCGGGCCAGGAAGTCTGCATCACCAACCCGAAGTATCACAACTGGGCCTACACGTGCCTGATGGACGGTAGAATCCTGGTGCAGTGCGTCCATCCGAAGCAGGGTTGGGGTTATTTCCTCATGACGCCGAAACCTGGCGGTAAGAACGTTTACCAGCGCATAGACACCGCCGGGCTGGCGAGCAAGGGACTGCTGGACCGCATCAGCATCTCGCCGAGTGAGGACAAGGTCTGTTTCGAACACCAGATCGGACACAAACACAACCCCATAGGACGCACGCTCTTCGTCGCCGACTTCGACGCGAAAAAACTCGCGATCACCAACGTCAAGGCGTTCGCCAACGCCGAGCGAAAAAAACGCTGGTACGCTTACCCCCGATGGACTAAAGGCGAGAAAGCGATCGTCTTCCACGCGACGCCGGAACTTCACCTGTATACGTTGAAAAGCGGCGTCACGACGAAAGTGTCGACAAACCCGCGAGCCGAATACCGCTACCCCCACGGCGAGAGAATGCCCAAATAATCAAGGAACAGAATCCATGCAGAATCCGAATCATCGACTTGGACGCCGCGAGTTTCTCAAGCGAACCGCGCACACCGCCGCCGTCGCCGGCCTGGCGGGCGCCGCATCGGCAGCCGTACCCAAAAACAAGAAAATCAAGCTCACCGACAAGATCCCCGTTCGCACGTTCGGGAAGACCGGCGTTAAGCTCCCCATCCTCGGATACGGCGGCGCCGCCCTGCCGAAGAAATGGGGAAACCCCCTTTCGCTCGAAGAGCGCGTTAAGCTGGTGCGATACGCATACGACAGCGGAATCCGCTATTTCGACACGTCCATAAGTTACACATACGCTGAAAGCCAGTCGATTATCGGAAAGGCCCTGAAAGACGTTCGCGACAACGTTTTCATCACCACCAAGGTGGACTTCTGGAATATGTCCAGACCCGACGGGCGGATAACGAAGGTCAACAAGAAGCACGTTTCCCATCAGATCGAAAAGAACCTGTCGGAACTGAAAACCGATTACATTGACGCGGTCCTTATTCACGGTACGCCGGGCGTGCAGCAGATGACCGTCGAGCAGAACCTCGAAGTCCTGGGGCAGCTCGTCAAGGCGCGCGAAAAGGGCCTCGTCCGTTTCGTGGGCTTTTCGGCGCACTCCTACTTCGACAAGGCGTTGGCGTTGATATCCTCCGGCGGGTTCGACCTGTGCATGCTGGCCTGCGGGTATCTGCCCCGGGGGCACGACCAACTGTTTTCGAAGAAGGCGATCGCCCTTCGCCAGAAGTGCCTGGCCAAGGCGCACGAGTTGAAGATGGGTATTGCGGCGATGAAGGTCGTCGGCGCGGGAATCATGGGGGCATGGTCCGGATACGTCGTGCCGAAGTTCGACAAGAAGCGTCTGAAGCTTCTGCCCGGCGCGGCGATTCGCTGGGTGCTGAAAGACAAGCGAATCAACATGCTCTGCATCGGTATGCGCTTCAGGCACGAGATCGACGCCAACATCAAGACCCTCGCCGGCGACGTAACTTTCACCGAAGCCGACAAGGCCCTCCTCGAGGATTTCGGCCCGAAGGCACTCAAGAGCAAAGCGATGAGCAAGATGAAAGTGGAATAACCACTCCCCGGACCGCTGGTGTTGCGAACCGGTGAGAAATCCCAGGCCCATCGGTTCAGCCCGCGCCGGCCTGCCCGAAAAGGGCGGAGCCCCGCAGTGGCTTAAAAAAACGTCTTCCGCGCGGTCCTTGATTTTCCGCCGGGCCTTGGCGCTCATGCTCCCGGGCTTGTGGGCGATCGGCACAACCACCGCTATCAGTCTTTGTATTTCGCCCACTGCTCGGGCATTAGTTCTCTGGTCTGGGCTTCGAGTTCCTGGTCGCTGATTGCCGTCAGGCGGCCTTCCACTTCGTACTGATCGATCACCCATCGGGCCAGGGGCGCGCATCTCATCTTGTTGATTCGATCTGCGCCCTTCAGGCCAAAGAACTCGTTTACCCACAATACCACACCATCGGTACCGCTCTTGTCGGTGATGGCGACTCGCGGTGGTCTGGCGAGCAGTTTCTCGGTATCGAAGATGTTGTAGATTCGCTCGTTTCTCCTGAGACCGCCGGCGTGGATGCCCGCGCGCGTCGTGTTGAACGCCCTGCCCGCAAACGGGTAGTTATCGGGTATGGGAAGCCCAATGGACTGCATGTAGTCGGCCAGCTCCGTAATCGCCGTCGTGTCGATCCCGCAGAGGTCGCCCTTCAGCGCGATATAGTCGAAGATCGCCCCCGACGTCGGCGGGTTACCCGTACGCTCACCGAAACCGAACAGGGTCGTATTGACGAAATCGCAACCGTACAACCACGCGCTGGTGCCGTTGACGCTGACCTTGTGGAAGTCGTTGTGGCCGTGCCACTCGAGCCGATCGCTCGGCACGCCGCATTCCCTGTTGAGCTTGTAGATAAGCTTGGGGATGCTCCTGGGCAACGCCGTCCCGGCAAACGGGATACCAAAACCCATCGTATCGCACAGGCGGATTTTGACCGACAATTCTTCGGGGACCTGGCTGGACATTTCCATCAGGCGATCGACGAACGGAAGCACGAAGCCCTCGATGTCCGCCCGGGTAATGTCTTCGAGGTGACAGCGCGGGCGCACGCCGGCCTCGAACGCCGCATCCACCACTTCGCAGTAGCTGTCCATGCATTCCTTGCGGCTTTTGAACATCAACTTGTCGAAGATGTGGTAGTCCGAGGAACTGGTCAGCATTCCGGTTTCCTTCAACCCGCACTCTTTGACCAGGCGGAAGTCGCCCTTGACCGCCCGAATCCAACCGGTGCATTCGGGATACGCGTGCCCGAGTGCCCGGCAGCGATCGAGCGTCTCGCGATCGTTCTTCGTGTAGAGGAAGAACTCGGTCTGTCGGATCACGCCGTTTGGCCCGCTGAGGCGGCTTAGCAGATCGTATATCCTGACCATCTGGTCGATGGTATACGGAGGGCGCGCCTGCTGCCCGTCGCGGAACGTCGTGTCGGTGATCAGAATGTCTCGATCCCTGACGCCCGGGAGATCAAATTCCACCGGTCGATCGTCGATATATTCAACCACCGGGCGCTCGAAGCTAATCAGCGGTGGAAGGTCGTGCGGGAAGGTGTCTTCCAGCAGGTTCGGCTCGGTCGCATCGACGAGCGTATGCGATTTTTTCGTATTTCCTTCTGCGTTCTGCGTCACAAGCGACTCCTTATGCTCACGCTTTAGCGGCGTATACTGATACGCTGGGTTATGAATTCAACGGCGCCGCCGATAGTCCGCACAGGCAGTGTGCGGGTTTTGCCTTATCGGGCCGGTTCGCCAGTTGCAGTTACTTCCACTCCCGTGGCGGCATTATAGCGACTTGATCGCCGACAATAAAGCTTATTGTTGCGCCTTATTCGAAGCCTTGCGTCTTGGTTTTCGCGGAAGTGGGACGTCCATTGCGGACCCAGGGTCTTTCTGGTCGGTCATCCAACGCTCCAACTCGGCCCGCAGGCGCTTCTTGACCCGTGCGTGTTTGGGGTCGCTGGCGAGGTTGCTGGTCTCGTATGGGTCATTGTCGACGCGGTAGAGTTCTTCGGCGGGACGATGGTGGAATTTGTCCATCAGTTTCTTCGCGCGCTTATCGCCCTTTTCGGCAGCTTTGGTGGTGGCGGCCCACCATTGCAGATCGTAGCGCTTTGCCAGTGCGGGGTTCTGGAGATGCTTTTCGTGATACGATTCGGTGTGCTTGAGATTGACAATATAGTGAAATTCCTCGTCCCGAATGGAGCGAATCGGATACGGGTCGCCCTCTGGTACATTGTTGTGAATACCATACACGTACTTGCGATGTTCTTTCGATTTTCCGAACAGCACGGGCAGGAAACTCACCCCGTCGAGCCTCGCGGTCGCCGGGTCGCCGCCCGCGGCCTGGATGAAGGTGGGCAGGATGTCGGTCATTTGAACCAGGGCGTCGGATACCGCGCCGGCCTTGATGCGGCGCGGCCAGCGGGCGATCAAAGCCGTGTGCAGACCGATATCCCAGTTGGTCCATTTACCGAAAGCGAAATCCCATCCCTGCTCGGACGAAAACATGACCAGCGTGTTGTCGCTCTGCCCGGTGTCTTTCAGGAGTTTGAGGATCGCGCCGACCTCCCGGTCCAGTTCG
>Ga0180435_10007858_pt1 | contig 10105 bp, 11 predicted proteins | sample SS_ome_3_FD_132467 | JGI IMG/M metagenome (GOLD analysis project Ga0180435, IMG submission 132467) | Hypersaline lake sediment archaeal communities from the Salton Sea, California, USA - SS_3_S_1 metaG | ecosystem: Environmental > Aquatic > Non-marine Saline and Alkaline > Hypersaline >... | reverse complement strand
TTGGACCGATAATCCTGCTTGGTGTTTTTATGACATCATAACTGAAGAGCGTTACGGCCTTGGTCAATATGTTGATGAATCTGTTTTTGATAAATGGGCGCTCTATGATATTGCCAAGTATAGCGATGAGTTGGTACCTGATGGTTTCGGTGGCACTGAGCCACGCTTTACCTGTAATATGTATCTGCAATCAAGAGAAGAGGCTTACAATGTAGTCCGTTACTTTGCTTCAATCTTTAGATCCATGGTGTATTGGTTTAACGATACCATCATACCCGTACAAGATGCGCCTTCTGATGTCTTTGCTCAGTTTACTAATGCTGATGTCATTGACGGCGTATTTAACTATCAGGGATCAGCATCAAAAGTCAGGCATACTGTTGCTATGGTAACATGGAATGATCCTGACAACGCTTATCAGCAGCGCGTCGAGTATGTTGAAGATCAGGATGGCATTGCCAAGTATGGGTATAACGAAACCGAGATTGTTGCTTATGGCTGTACCTCACGCGGGCAAGCACATCGAGTCGGCAAGTGGATGCTGTATACCGAGAATCAAGAAACTGAGGCGGTATCGTTCTCGACCGCTTTAGAAGGCACTGCTATCGCTCCTGGAGTGCTTATTCAAACCCTAGACAGCTTTCGGGCAGGGGTGCGACATGGTGGCAGGCTGACCACCGGTTCGACCGTCTCAGAGCTTAATATCGATTCAGGAGTTGACATCGAGGCCGGCAAAAGTTATACGGTATCAGTGGTCATGCCAGATGGTACTCTAGCAACGCGAAATCTTACGAACTCGATAGGTACCGGACATCTGGTATTGCAGCTCGATGTCGACCTATCCGGGGTGCCACTTGATCAAGCAATCTGGGTGGTAACCTCATCAACCCTATCCCCCGAGTTATGGCGTGTAGTCTCAGTGATGGAAGGCGCCGGTAATATCTATACCGTTAATGCTATCGAGCATAATGCCAGCAAGTACAGCTATGTAGAAGACAATCTGCTGCTTGAGGTATTACCCTCTAGCATTATTAGCAACTCTCAGGATCCTGTTTCGGTTATTAATATTGAAGAAACCTTGTATGTTATCTCAGAAGGCACCTTTGGTACTAAGATCAATGTTGACTGGGAGCGCCCTGTTGGCGCGGCTAAGTATCTGGTTATGTATCGCAAAGACAATGATAACTATGTTCAGGTACAGACCAGGGATCCAAACATTGAAATACTCAATGGCGGGTTTGGCTCATATGAGTTTAAGATTACCGCTTACAATGCTCTGAGCATACCATCACCCGAGTTTAGTCATACGCAAGACATCCTCGGCGAGACAGCGCCACCAGAAACAGTGACTGGGTTCGATCTTAATGTGGTCAATGGTATTGCTACCTTTACTTGGGATGCCGTTTCTGATGTTGATCTGAAATACTATGAGATCAGAGAAGGCACAGTATGGGCCGATGGTACTCTGGTGGTTCAAACCAATAAGTTAAATCACTCTGAGACAGTCATCACCACGGGTACCCATAATTACATGATCAGGGCGCTAGATTATTACGGCAATTTCTCTGCTGCTAATGATACGGTATCGATCACCGTGGTAGCTCCAACGCTATCGACCTTAACCCCTGTTTATAATAAAGCCGAGCTTACCCTGCTGTGGGCATCAGTAACCGGCACTTTTCCAATCGATGAGTACGAGGTGAGAACGGGCGGCTCTGATTGGGATACTGCTCAACCTCTAGTCGAACTAGAAGGTAACTCACATACTGAGACTATCGACTGGTCAACCAAAACCTTTCGGGTCAAGGCCAGAGATACCGCAGGCAACTATTCTATTGTTCAAGATATTGCGATTAACCTATCGAATCCAACAATGGATACTTTTACACATGAATATTCCGGCGAAACTATAATTTTGCATTGGACAGCAACAAAAGGTACTTTGGATATAGAAAACTATGAACTACGCTACGGGGGTTCTGGTTGGGCAGATGCTACTCCAATATCTTTTACAAGCGCAGCCTCTCTGGTACTTCCTGTTACGTGGGAAGACCGAACATTCCGCATAAAGGCTAGAGATTACAGGGGTAATGAGAGTGGGGAACTGACCATAGCATCAAACGTTTCTAGACCAGCAACAGCGGTAATATCACACTTATTTGCCTCGACAGCTTTAGAAATAAGTTGGACAGCAGTTGCCGGCACACTACCAATTGGTGAATACGAAATTCGTAAAGGAGGAGCTAACTGGGCGGGGTCAACGTTTATCACTCGAACAACAGGTACCACCTACGCCGAAATTATTGATGCACAAACATGGTCAAATACAACGTATTGGGTAAAGGCCGTGGACTCGGCAGGTAATCTAGCCTCTGCTGAAGCGGGAACCGCTGTTAGTATAATAAACCCAAGCACTCCAGTTTTATCTGAATCTTTTGATGAGTCAGTAATTCTATTGAGCTGGACATCAACAGCCGGTACCCTACCAATACTCGGGTATGAGGTACGTTATGATGGTACTGGTTGGGCGGATGCCAACGTACTCGGATTTTATGATATTGATGCACTCAGCTCTGTTGTAGAATATAGTTCTCGCACGTATAGAATAAAAGCAATTGATATTGCAGGTTTTACTTCACCTGAAGGTAATAAAACAATAAATATAACCCCACCAACATTAGATACATTTACATTTCAGGTAGTCGACAATAATGCTTTATTATATTGGGCAGTAACCAATGGAACGTTGCCTTATCGACAAGCTGAACTACGCCGTGGTGATGTTTACGCGACTGCTGATGTTATCGGGAAGAAAACGGGAACCTTTACAGTACTATTCGAGCAACTAGGGGGTGATTTCACTTATTGGATGACGCCTATTGACACCGCTGGAAACGCAGGCGCCTCCGTGAGTAAAACAATTACAATTAACCAACCCCCTGATTATGTATTTCGGGCTAACTGGGATAGTGATTTTACGACGGGAACATTGTCTAACGCAACTATTGCATCAAATGGTGTATTAGTCGCACCTGTGAATAATACGGAAACGTTCCAGCAACATTTTGTAAATAATAGTTGGCTTGATCCTCAAGATCAAATTGATGCTGGTTATCCAATTTATATTCAACCAACACCATCACCAGGATCGTATGAAGAAACATTTGATTATGGTACAATTTTACCATCAACACAGATTACGGCTGCGCTGACAAATACTACATTAGATGGAAGCGTCACTATAACACCTACAATATCGGTGAGTGACGATGACATATCCTATACAGATTATGTAGGAGTATGGCAAGTTTTAGCCAGTAACTTCCGGTATGTTAAAGTCAAAATTGAGTTTTCACAGGTTTCAGACGATGGGGTTGTTGAAGCAACCAACTTAAACGTCCGTTTGGATGTTAAATTAAAGAATGATGAAGGAACGGGTACCGCTGGGGCAACAGGTGTTACTGTTAATTTTAACGCTACATATATTGACGTTGAAGCGATTATCGTCACACCGATGTTTAATGGGTCACCTTCAGCGTTAGTGCCTGTGGTTGATTTCTTGGACACCCCAAATCCTACATCATTCAAAGTACATATTTATAATTCCAGCGGTACCGAAGTCGGAGGAGACTTCAGCTGGGCAGCAAGAGGATATTAGAATGGCTGATTGGAATACTCCAACTATAACAACTGAATACGATACTTTACTATCAAATTTGAAAAGTAGGGACTTAGATGCTGCGACGCAATTTGCGACGCTACCGACTAATCCGGTTACCGACATGGTTCGATTTAATCGGACCAACTCAAGATGGGAAGAGTATGATGGTGCTTCGTGGGTGGCGATGGATACGTCATACGAGATCAACGTAACAAATCTTGGTGGGCAAGCGGCCTCTTACTATACTAACGCCGGTAATCTGAATGCGGGTACGTTACCCGCTGCCCGTTTCAATGATACTTCTCACGGCAATAGAGGTGGAGGTTCTTTACATGCACTCGCTTCTGGTTCCGCGCATGGTTTCATGTCTTCAACAGACTTTTCAAAGTTAGTCGGGATTGAGGCAGGTGCAACTGCCGATCAGTCTGCCGCTGAAATTCTCGCTGCATTAATCACAGTAGATGGTCCGGGATCGGGTCTTAATGCTGATTTACTAGACGGCAACCAAGCATCGGCGTTTGCGACTTCTGGGCACACACATACCTCATTCGCCGATTTAAATATAACTGGTACCTTCACCTCAAGGGGTATCGATGATAATGCTACTACGGAGGTAATGCAATTAGCTGATAATTTAATTACATTACGCCAAACAACAGCAATCCTGGATACCGGCTTAACAGTTGGTGTAGCCGATACCACTGCCGGTACCATAGGAGCATATGGAGCAGCCGCAAACCAAGGTGGTACTCTACAACTTTGGAATTCTGGTGATTATGATACAACCAACGAGAGCTTCAGATTTTATACGTATGATGGTAATTTAAGAATCGGGCCGCATACTGGATATTTTGCTCAATTCACTGAGGCCGGAGCAGCTACCTTTACAAACAATATGCTAGTTGAAGGAACACTTACCTCACTCGGCAAGGCTACTTTAGCCTCTGACGTTGATATAACGGGTGATCTATTAAGAATAGGATCGAATGACACTGACGCTGGCACGTTAACTTTATTCGGCGATGCTTCCCGGCAGGGTGGCTTGATACAGATACATAACGCTGGCGATCAGGATGCAACTAACGAGTCCTGGCGGGTTTACAGCTATGATGGTCAATTAAGAATCGGTCCTGTTGGAGCTATTCATTTTAGGATAGCTGAAGCGGGTACAGTAACAGTAAGTAATGGTCTTACTGTTAACGGCACATTAACAGCAACAAGCCCAACATTAAACACGTCTATATCTGGTACTGCGGTGCTTGATGAAGACGACATGGCCTCAGATAGTGCAACACAGATTGCTACGCAGCAGAGTATTAAGAAATATGTTGATGATCAGATAGCCGCTAATTCAGCTATCACGGCATGGGTTAATTTTACTGGAACAGGTACTATAACAATCAACGGCTCAGATAACGTCAGTTCAATTACTGATAACGGTACTGGTAGGTACACAGTCAACTTCACTAGCACAATGAGTAATGCTAACTACGCAACGTCTGTGACCCCAGCATCTGCTGTTACTGGTAATAACTGTTATGGATACATCTATAATGCTGCCGGTATAACGACATCATCTGTAGTTGTTGCGACTGGCACAACAGCCTCATCAGTGGTAGATGCGGCAAGAGTCAACGTCATTATTACTGGAGGTGTTTAGATGGACAAGCGAGTTATTTTTAATGATGAGGAGGGTAAAATGTGTGTCCTTATTCCCTGTGATAAATCAATGACGATAGAGCAGATTGCACAGAAAGATGTTCCATCAGGTTTGCCTTATAAGATTGTTGATAAGTCCTATCTTCCTGATAACAGAGATGATCGGGAGAACTGGTCTATTGATACTTCAGAGCTAACTGATGGTGTCGGAGCATGAGAAATTTAACAGACCCAATTGTAGAGGTTGGTAAACGCTTAAGTGGATATAAGTCTAAAAGGCCATAATTATGTTAGCGCTCATTGAACGAGATTTATCCGCTATTATCGAAACAGGTAACCCGAATCCAATCCCCCCAGATACGGGTAGCGGGCCATACTGGGTCCCCATTCATGACATAGTTGATGATCAGTCAACAGGTCAAGAAATTATTGTGGAAGACCCAGTTGTGACGATATACTGGAACAAAGTGGAGCGTGTCCGGGTTAAGCGGGACATGACTCCTACTGAACTCGATGCTTTCGATGATAAAGCATTACAAATTGTTGAAATAGATGGGATAGATAAAGCACAATTCAAGATGATATTCCAAATATTCAATATGGTGAAAACGTTAGAAGGTAAACCAACAAAAACCTTCGAAGAATTTAAGGCTTACGCGAAAAGCCTGATGAGGTGAGAATGTATACTTTGAAATTAGATGATAATGCAGTTAATGGTATTTTACAAGCTTTAGGTAATCTACCTTTTAATCAAGTTGCCGGTTTAATTGGTAATATAAGTAAACAAATTCAAGATCAAGATAGTCAAAAAGAAAATCTAGATGAGGATGGTGATGAAGGATAAAGAGGAACATGCGCTTATTGAAGCCGTTAGAGACGCTGGACTACCTGACGTCGCCGATAAAATGGAGGCTGTATTGGATAAACGTGAAACACAGCTAGAATATATTATCGAGAAGCAGACTGACGCCTGTAGTAAATTAGATAAGTTAATGGACGGTATGGACTATCATACTAAGGAAGAAATGGAACGTTGGGATCAAGTAGTTGGAGCATTCCCTCATGGTGATATTGATGGTCATCACGATTATCACTATGATAAGATACAAGCTGCTAAAGCCCAAGAAGAGTTTTGGAATGAGTTAAAGTTAGACTTAATCAAAAAGGGAACATGGGCCGTAACAATAATTGTCATCGGTCTGATTGTAACCGGTATTAGCGTTAAAATGGGGTTAAAATAATGAATCAAATACTTATAGCATTTCTAACTATCATACTAACTGGTTGCGTCACGTTGAACGACGGTATTCGTATGGCAGCCGAAACTAATGATAAAGCAGTAAAAACAGCTGAATTCACTATTTGTTATGGCGCTACTATCGGATCAATTCGTAGGTCTTATGGTTCTCCAGATCGTCAGCAAGTTTGGAAGGATTTATGCAACGGCAAGGATAATTTTGTACCAGTTAGAATAGGTGACTAATGAAATATTGCAAGGGGTTTAAATACCAACTACATGAAACTGAATCTATCTTAACTAATATTAAAGGCTATGAAATACACTCAGATTTCTACTCTCTTGGCTCAAATGGTCTACTCATTGCAAAGAAAGGCTTTGCGTGGGATGGAGCTAGCGGTTCAATCGATACTGATACCAATCTTCGCGCTTCTCTTTTTCATGACATTGGGTGTCTTATGGTTGCTCGAAATGAGTTACCCCGTAGTGAGCTGGATGCGGTCAACGATCTATTCCATACGTTGCTGGAGCTAGACGGCATGGCGAAAGTCAGACGCTGGTGGCACTTCAAAGCGGTAACTAAGTATTTTGCTAATGGTAAGACGCCAGAACGTCGAGAAATTTTGGAGTGCTGTAATGGAGGTAGTTAATTATGGATTTAAACAATCAAAACAAACAAGAGGTATTCAGTATGAGACAGCAGTGGCCAGCCTTACTCGTATTCTTATTAACGGGGTCTGGCACCGGCGCTGTCAGCTTAGCGATGGATGGGAAGACCGAAGAACTCACAAAGAAAATCGAGCAAGTTGAAGACGTTGTTAAACAGCAAGCTGTAGTCAATGAAAAAATCAGAAACATTAAAGAAGACCAGTCTGAGATTAAAAATGAACAAAAAGCTCAGAGCCAAGTTCTTCAAGAAATACTTCAGCAAGTTAGGCAAGCGCCTCAACCACAGATAATTTATCAAGAAGCACCTAAAACAGTACCTTCGCCAGAATATCGTATAAAACGAAGCTACCCTTACTACGAAGAAAGAGGATATGACTATGGGCAACCTAACCAAAAATTTCGGTACGGATACTGATCCAAATTTATGTTGTCCGTGTTGCAATCAATGCAAGATGGATACAGATCACATGAATAGACTTCAAATAATAAGGGATGAAGTTGGTGTACCCATGGGCGTACCTGAAGGCGGAGGCTACCGCTGTGATGCTTATGACCAATCTAACTCAGAACATAAAGATGGTAAAGGAACTGATCTTACAGTAGCACGCGAATACTACTACGATGTTATTAAAGCTGCTTATAAGGCTGGAATGACAGGTATTGGTGTTAAGAATAAACGAGTTGATGGTAAGCCATCTTTCCAAATACATTTAGGTAGTGGTGACAACATACCTGGAAAGAGGCCTAGACCTTGGTTCTGGACTTACTAGAGATCCTCTCTCCAGGCCCTAGCTACAGGATGGAAAGGAACTCCGTCTTTAGTTATGGTACTATATTCAACAGTCAAACGCTTACCCATAAAAGTCTCAGGAAACATAAGTACATTTTCTTTTTCTGTCATATTCCCCGGTGCAACCACTGAAAAGCGTACACCATTCTCAGCCACACAGTTTACCATTGGTAAACCTTTTTCAGATCGATGAAACCCAGTAACTTTAAACTCAGCATCAAAGAACTGTTTTACTTTAAGCAACGATCTAGAACGCTTAGCATCTTCATAACCAAAACCATCTAACCTTATGATAAGCCCCTCATAGCCATCTTCACGAGCATTATTGAATGTTTGTTTTAAATGTTCTTCACTTTCGTAATCCCACATAGGAACAATTTCAGCCGCGCTACCTAGTTCTAAACCTTCAAGAAACTCTTTACGCGCTCTGTACACATCAGAAGATAAAAAGTCGTAGCAGTGAAAACGCAGTTTAGAAGTTTCAGGTAATGGAATATCTCGCTTAGCCCAAGAACTTATCTGTTGAAGTGTGGCCCCATGCGCGTAAAGCTCACCATCTAAAGTAGCCCCAGGCGGAATGTTAATACCTTCTAAAATATGATCTATTGTTTTAATATACTTACCATTACGCGAGTATGCTTTAATTACTCCATCTTGGTTAGTAATTAAACAACGATGTCCATCATACTTATATTGGATAATCGCATTTGCGAAATCAATTCTCTTAACTTTTTTAATAGGTTGGGCAAGCATTGGTTTTGCAAGATTTAAAGCATTTGTACGTCCTTTACGAGCTTCTTCTATAGTATCTTTGTAACCCTTTAACTTTTGCTTATTGATCCTACTATTGATTCGAGACTCAACTTGTTGAAACAAAGAACGTCCACCTTTACCATGCGCAACTTCTTCACGTCTTATTTGTTTCGAACCATTCATAACACCATGGTTGATATGAATAATATTACCTTCTGCCCAGATGCACCATTCTCTGATATTATTATCTTGACCAAGGTAGTATAAACATTGTGTTGTATTTTCAAATAGCATAATTAACCTCTATACATTGCAATTAAAATCGCGTCAGCTTTATCTACGTCTTTTTTATACTTAAGTACTTCTCTTAGACCAGGAAATAGTTGTCTAACAAGTAAGCGTGCTTCATCTTTAGCTGAGGCTTGTAAACCTGCTTGACGTTTCCAAGTTTGTGGCGCTATAAGCTTAGGTACTAAACCAAGCATAATACACATAGTTTCAGGTATCGCCGCTGCGTACCCAAAATTAAAAGCAGCTGGGGCCGACTGCTTACCAAAAGCTTGAACTTTTTCAATATGAACATGTAGAGCAGCATCATGCTCTATAGAATACTCATAAACTTGTTCTAACATAAACTTAAGTTCTAACTTATCTACGCTTTTAGAGAGCTTACCTGTTGTTAACTTATGTTCAGTAAAAGGCATATCCTTCACAGATATAACCCTACCGTTTGTTACATCATATAATGCTAACGCCCCTGCAGCGCCCGGGTCAATACCTAAAACTAATTCAAGCATAACTACCTCCTAAAGAGCAAAGTCTTTTACATCGCCCCAGTCAGGTCCAATTTCAGCCTCTACTAACAAAGGAACACTAAGCTGAACTGTTGTTTCCATTATTTCTTTGACACGCTGAAAATAAGGTCTCATGTCATCATGATAACTAAAGTCTAACTCATCATGAACAGTCAAATGAGGTGGACCAATCTTATCTTCATTAAACAAACCTTCTTCGTACGCTTCAACCATTGCTTTCTTCATAATATCAGCTGAGCCACCTTGCGTATAAACATTCAAAGCTTTATATGTCTGTGCTCTTCTAATATTCGATGATCCATAACGTCTTTGAGCCTCGTGCAAAGGAAGTGGAAAACCTTTACCACGAATAGGCTCATACTTATTATAAGTCACACGACGGTTAAGAATGGTTCTCATTTCACCGTTTCTCGCAGCTAATTGACTTGCTTTCTCAAGAGCATCTTTAACCATTGGAAAACGCTCATTATATAAGTTGATAATAAGTCTTGCAAGCTGTTCAGCTGGATTAGACAAAGGTT
>Ga0180435_10007857_pt1 | contig 10107 bp, 7 predicted proteins | sample SS_ome_3_FD_132467 | JGI IMG/M metagenome (GOLD analysis project Ga0180435, IMG submission 132467) | Hypersaline lake sediment archaeal communities from the Salton Sea, California, USA - SS_3_S_1 metaG | ecosystem: Environmental > Aquatic > Non-marine Saline and Alkaline > Hypersaline > Sediment... | reverse complement strand
GGTGAGACGGCTGAGATGCCTGGCATGTACGGCAAAGATGATTATGATCTTGCAGGCTTCTGTGTCGGTATCGTCGAGAAGCAGGCGATCATCGACGGCTCCAAAGTCAAGCCGGGCGATGTGATGATCGCAATCGGCTCCAGCGGTCCACACTCGAATGGCTATTCCCTGGTTCGCAAGATCATCGAAGTCAGCGGTGCAGATATCACAGCAAGCTTCGACAACGGTGAGCAGACCCTGGGTGATGCCCTGCTGGCACCGACAAAGATTTACGTCAAAGCGATCCACAAGCTGCTACCCGATTACGACATCCACGCCATGGCTCACATCACCGGCGGCGGTCTGCTGGAGAATATCCCGCGCGTCCTGCCGGAGAACGCCCAGGCGGTCATCGACGAGCACAGCTGGCAGCTGCCCGAAGTCTTCCAGTGGCTGCAGGCTAACGGTAACGTGGAGACTAGCGAGATGCACCGCACCTTCAACTGTGGTGTCGGCATGGTGCTGGTCGTCGATGCAGCCGATGCCGACAGCATCATAGAGACGCTCGACCAGATCGGTGAGACAGCATGGCGTCTCGGTGCGATCGAGAGCGGTGATCGCGAACAGGTCATCTTCAAGTAGAGCATATCGAGTCAGTACAGGATTAGTCCGTGGCTAAAGCGTCTCTGGTGGTATTGATATCAGGTTCAGGCAGCAACCTGCAGGCGATTATCGATGCCATAAAAGCTGGTCAGCTGGATGCAGAGATATCAGCTGTCATCAGCAATAAAGCCTCCGCAAGGGGGCTTGAGCGTGCAGCGGCGGAAAACATCACCACTCATGTGGTCGATCATAAAGACTACCCGAACCGGGAGATGTTCGATAAAGCCCTGATCGATATCATCGATCCGCTGCATCCGCACCTGGTGGTACTGGCAGGATTCATGCGCATCCTCACCGATGGGTTCATCAGGCAATATCACCACCGGCTGATCAACATACACCCTTCCCTGCTACCCAGGTACAAAGGCCTGCATACACACCGACAGGCGATCGACAATGCTGACAAAATACACGGTGCCAGTGTGCACTATGTCAGTGATGAGCTGGATAGCGGACCCGTCATTCTGCAGGCTGAAGTACCTGTAAAAGCCGATGATACGGAACAAATCCTTGCGGCAAGAGTCCTAGCCGAAGAACATAAGATATATCCGAAAGCGATCGAATTACATATCTCGGGCCGTGTTACGTTTAACGATGAGCAGTTACAGTTCGATGGTAAACCACTGAGTACCCCGCTGTTATTAAAAGACGGTAGACTGCTTAACGAACAGCTCGCTTAGCAGCAGGATGTTGCTTTCAGAAAAGTGTATCCAGACAGCTGTATCCAGCTATATGGATACGACAATGAAATTCAGCTAACCTGTCATTTATCTGCTCAATCACAACACCAGTGACTTAATGCCAGTGAATGATGCTATAGACGATTATGACTAACACACACAATTCACAAAACCGAACACGAGCAGCAAGCCTACCGGTTAGCGTGCTGTTCATCACCACGCTAATCAGCACAGTACTGTTTACTCAGTCACTACATGCCGCCGAAGAGAAGATCGATCATGCACTGTCTGAATTCAGTGCAGTATATGCAGTACAGAAATTCGGCATCAAAGTTGCTGAAGCCAACTACAAGCTAAGACACACTGACACCGGTTACAAATTCACCCAGTTTACAGAGTTATACGGTCTCGCCAGCATGTTTGCAGATGATACGGTTTCAGTCACCAGTATCGTCGATATGGTCGACAGTGATCTATTGTTAAAAAAACACATCTACATACAGACAGGCCGTGAAAAAAACAGGGATGAGGATATAAAGCTACAGTGGGATACCGCTGGCGGAAAACTCAACGGAAAAGTCACTGGCATCGTCAGAAGCAAGCCGATAAACCATGATGTAGACAAACCCGTGTGGGATGTTCTTTCGTTTCAGATACCACTGATGATCGAAGCCAATGCCGGACAGAAAATATACCCGTATACTGCGCTGCTGAAAGGTGAAATCGACGACTACAAGTTCGAGTTAATATCGACCGAAACAGTCAATATTGAAGACAAAAAATACGAGACACTCCATCTTGTACGTAATGACCCAGTGAAGAACAGACAGTTACGTATCTGGCTATTACCTGAGCTGAACAATATCCCGCTCATCGTGGAAAATTATCGCGACGATAAATTACACTCCAGGGTGCAGCTCGAAAAAGTCAGCTTTGGACAAGACAAGAAATTTATTCACGTGACCACTGCAGAAAGCCCAGACGATGATGACATCTGATTTTGACCAATATAACGATCATGATGAAGACGATGTTTTCGACGATGGGCCGAGCAAGTCCCAGATCAAGCGCGAATGCCATCACCTGACCGATATCGGTGAAGAGATACTCAAGCTAAAAGCAGAAGATATCCGTTCACTCGAGCTTCCCGATGAGTTGCAGGAAGCAGTCAACACGGCACTGAAGATAAAGTCCCGCAGCGGCCTTAAGCGTCAGCGCCAGTATATCGGCAAGATCCTGCGCTCGATTAACAGCGAAGATATCGAGGCAAAACTGCGCAAGATACAGCATCGCCACGACACCAACACGGCTCAGTTCAAACGTCTCGAACGATGGCGTGACCGCCTGATTGATAACGACAAGCAGGCGCTCAACGAGATCATCGACTTCTATCCCGACGTCGACCGGCAGCACATCAATCAACTGATCCGTGCTGCCGTTCAGGAAAAGAAACAGGAAAAACCACCAGCAGCCAGTCGCAAGCTGTTCAAGTATCTACGTGAGTTAGAAGACGAGAAAGACATGGCTGATAGCTAGCCAGGACACCGTCTACCTGCCACTTACTAGCAGGGATTGCTGGATAGAGGCCGATGGGCCGTAGAGATGCTAAGTCGCGATGGTAAGCAGCTATGATAAATGCCAGCGGGAAGTCTTAGTCCATCCTGTTTATTTCTGTACTTGAGATAGGTGTCCTGTAGCGGAACACCACCCAGTAAGTAGACAGGATGAAGGTCAGGATGACGATCATCTGAATCAGGTAGGATGCCCGTATATCGATCAAGCCGCCAGCCAGTGCACTATAGGCAACCAGCAAAGAGAACTCGCTGCCCTGCCCCAACCTGACACCAAGCTCTTTAGAGAAGTCCTTACTCTCACCGATGAGCTGAAAACCGAGCCTGAAGGCAACGGGCTTTATCGCCATGACCAGCAGTGCGATGACGATACCTGCAAGCAGCACTTGTTGTGTCATTAGGTAATTGAACTGCGCACCGATAGAGAAGAAGAACAGTATCAGGAAGAAGTCACGTAATGGTTTAAGATGTTCTGCGATGACCAGGGCTACGGGAGAAGACGCAAACGCGACACCTGCAACAAAAGCGCCCATCTCGTAGGACAGGCCGATATAGTGGGCCACACCAGCACCCAGCATACCCCAGCCTAGTGACAGCAGGAAGGTATATTCCTGGATGATATCAAATCGCAGAAAAAGGTTATTGATAACATACCTCACCATCAGGTAGGCAGAGACTGCCAGCAGACCAAGTTTCACGAACAGCATCAGTATCTCATAGACAACCTCATCGCCGGTGCCCCCGCCGGTGAGCATGACGATGATCAGGATAGCTATCACGTCCTGCATCAGCAGCACGCTGATCATCATCTCACCTGTATGTTTGTGATGCAGTGCTGTCGTTGGAATCAACTTCAGGCTAACGATGGTACTGGAGAACATCAGCGCTGCACCGATGATCAGGCTTTCAAAAGCACTGAAGCCAAATGCGTAGGCCGCCAGACCAACGGCTACGAGGAAAAACAGGCAGGTCGATAAGGTTACGATAGCTGTCTTGCTGAAGAGATGAAAAAGACGATCAGGCTTAAGGTTGATACCCAGCAGATAGAGCAGCAATATGACGCCGATTTGAGACAGCTCTTCGATATGCTCCGGTTCTTTTATCAGGCCAAGCCCCCAGGGGCCAGCGATGATGCCCGAACCGATATAAGCAAGGATGACGGGTTGTTTGAGAAACAGAAACGCTGTCGCAAACAGCGCTGCACCAACAAAGATCAGGACAAACTCAAAGATGATGTTGTTGAAGTCCATCGCTATGCCATACGTCTGTTATGACCTGTACCGCTGAGAACCTGCCTGCTGAAGTTGACTGAGGAGCGCGATCAGGAAAGCCTCGCACAGGCGAAACGTTTGTGCTCCAGCGCAGGAAACATCTTGCGGGTATGCACGAGTTTATCGATATCGATGTTTGCGACGACCACACCGGTGCCATGAGGCAGCCTGTTGAGCACCTGTCCCCAGGGGTCGACGATCATGCTGTCACCATGGGTCTCGCGACCACCGACATGATAGCCGCCCTGGTCAGCAGCAATCATAAAGGTGAGATTCTCAATGGCACGAGAGCGTAATAATGATTCCCAGTGAACCCTTCCTGTAAGACTGGTAAAGGCTGATGGTACCGCACAGATCTCCATACCCTGTTCTACCATGGCACGGAATAGCTCAGGAAAACGCAGGTCATAACACACCGCCATGCCGAGACGTCCGAACGGTGTATCGACGACTACGATGTCTTCGCCAGGCACGAGAGTCTCAGATTCGGTATAGCTTTCGTTGTTGGCTTCGATGGTAACATCGAACAGGTGGATCTTGTTATAACGGGCAACGACTTCACCCTCGGCATTGATCAGCAGGCTGGCAGCATAGACCCTGCCAGAATCGTTTGAGCGAAGCGGGATGGTACCACCCACCAGCCAGATACCGTGTTTTACAGCCTGTGTCTTGAGAAAATCCTGCAGCAGGCCGCTACCGGCTTCTTCAGCGATTTTCACCTTGTCATCCTCTGCCGTCCCCATGATGGCAAAATTTTCAGGCAGCACAATCAACTCTGCTTCCTGCTGCACAGCAATCTTTATCAGTTTCTCGGCTTCTGCCAGATTAGCTTTAACATTTGGTCCTGAGGCCATCTGTATAGCTGCAACTTTACTCACCCAAAATCTCCTGCTCGCTCATCGCTATTCTCTTCACTTATTATCATTAATTTCAAACACTTACAAAATTTAAATGTAGCACCTACTCATCTGACATCTACTTTATCAAGTCTAGGCGGATGATGTCATCGGCACCGCTACCACGTACGGTAACAATACGGTCTGAAGGTATGCCAAGCGCAACCAGCCAGTCGATAAACTGATGTACCCAGAATTCACCTTCTTCACCGCCAGGATACTGAACTTCGATCAGTTTATCCTTTTCTTTCAACCAGTTATTGACCACTGTATTCAATGCCGGCAATGCCAGTACCGATTCACCATCACGCACCAGCTCCCATTGCTCGGCCTTTACTACCCACTCAGAGGTACTCACAGAGCGTTGAGAAAGTCCCTCATAAGGTGCCGTTGAAACCTCAGCCGTACCAGTACGTGATGGAACCGCCACTTTATCACTATTTCCAGTACTTTTAACTGCTTCCTTGGTCTTATTCCCAGCCACAGAGGCTGTTTCAGCTTGCACGCCGACGGGCACTAATGCCATGACCAGGATCAAAGTCGCCCCCAGCTTTAAACCGGCAGGAAAAAAGCAGTGTAAAACCTGGTTATGCCCTCGGTCGATCGTCAGCGCGCTTAAAATATTTAAGTAATTAATTGATGTATATAATTTTTTCATATCAGAAATCATCTTCGTCATCGCCACCGATAGGACTTACCGGTTCCTGCTCAACGATCTTTTCAACTTGCGGATCATCCCAGCTGCCGGTAATGGAATACACATTATGTCCGATGATACCGAGATCAAAGATTTTCTGGATAAGCGCCAGGCCGGCGCCGACAACGACGCCACCCAGCAGCGTTCCGCCGGCAAAGGTGAGTGTATCAGTATGCGGTTTGACACGCATCAACAGGCCATAATCACGCTTCAACAGGTTGATGCTGCCGAACATATTGATATCAGCGGCCGATGCTGAGATATTAAAATTTTTCAGAGAACCGTCACCTCGAACGAACTCGAAGTCACCTTCGATGAAATCAAACGCAAAACCCTCACGTGTCACGTCATCGAAATCCAGTGACAGACGATTAGCCAGTTTGAAAATATTCAGCAGACCGAGCAGACGCCCACCCGCACCGGGATCGACTTCAAGGATCTCACCATCTTTCAGGGTAAATGAGGTATTACCCGTCATGTTCTCCCAGGAGAGTGCATACGGCTCTGCCGGCCACTTCGATTCGAACTTCGCATGGTAAGAACACCGGTCGATACTCCGCTGAAAGCCAAGACCTTCGAGGGAATCCCCACATTGAGTACTGCTGATATCACCCTCGAACAGGCTCTCATGTGTACCACGCCATGTCGTCAACCAGGTGCCACGGGCATCGAACGTCATTGCCGGACCGGTTAGCGACAGCTTGTTGATGACCATACCATGCTGATGTGCGGCTGTTTCCAGTGCGACATCGAAGAAGGTCCAGTCTTTCCAGACCAGCTTCTTCGCATTCCAGTACAACGGCGGGAACATTTCGGGTGACAATCGCCTGGAAGAACCGCTGCCCTGCTGAGAGAACAGGGCAGCAAGATCAACGTAGTCCATATCCAGCTTCACTGCTGTCGTTTTATCCAGGCCTTCGGCAAACTCGCCATCACCCCTCACCAGTGCTGAACGAATATTAAAATTCCAGATCTCGTTCCCAGATCTGGTAGCGAAAAGTTTAACCACTTTCGAGGGATCAGCAGGCGCCCTGGCAGCTTCGCTATCCGAGCCTGACACAGCATCATCAAGTGTAGCGGTGGCCTCGATATGCATACCCTGATGTTCGAGTACGTCGATATCGGCAATGAACCCGATCGTCCTTGCAACAGGTTTATGCACAGTGTCCGATGTATTGATTACAACGCCCTCAAGATTTGATGCTGCCCGGATATGAACCAGGTAGTCATCCGCCTGGTATGGCACATCGACATCGATCGACCAGTCTGATTCACCGTCTATCCATGAAGCAGGCATCCAGTCATAACGTTGTAACAGATAGTCTGCTGCTATCGGACCATCCAGGTGATACACCGTACGCTTTCCATTCTCTCCATTCTGAGTGAAGGCATTTATCACCACCGGTCTTCCGTTCATGGTGGCAGCGACGCTATCTGCAAAGACAGAATCACGGGTAAAGTCGAAAACACCGTTGACCGATGCAAGCTCATAACCGAGTACCGGATAATAGATATCCGTATCGATCAGCTTGAGCTGGCCTTCTATCGCCAGCTCTTCACCTTTAACCAGCGGCACTTCAAGCGTTAGCTCAAGATCACTGCGACCATCGAACTGGAACAGACGTAACGGTCCGCCGAGTGTGTTGTCTAATGGACTGTTCCAGATATAGTCCTGCACATCTTCATTTTTTGCCAGTGCACCGAACGAAATCGATATGTGCGGATTCTTTAGATCGAGTATCTCTGCATAACCATCCGTAAGTTTCGCCGCCCGCGTGGTCGAGCTGGCATCATGGACAAATAATGATTCATTGAAAAACTCAACAGTAGCTGATGTACGATTTAACTGTGGCCAGTCAGACAGAAAACGCAGGGCCACGTCTCTCGGCTTGAACAACACCTGAAATACGCCGCTATCATCACGATAAGGGAAATCAGATAACTTGCCATGCAAGACAAACGAGCCCTGCGGGATATAACCATCGATGACAGCCATATCGAGCCAGTCGACCAACTTGGGATTCATTATCCCTACCGGTAGGTACCGGCTCGCGTATTCCCCCCTGCCGTCATAGTAATTGGATTGCATATCGACGAATACCCCGTCATGCGGGGTTACTTCTGCGTTCAGGCGCGAGAAGGTATTGATATGGTCCGTTCTGACCTGGAGCTGGTCGCTGGCAATCTTCCAGTGCACCTGGGACAGGGAGAACGCTGCAGCGCCATTAGCTGCGCTTTGACTATCTGCGTCTTGAATACCTTCGCCGTTATCGACCGTTGCAGCAAGCTGAGGCTGCAGTGTTACTGTGCCCTGAATGATTCTGGCGACCAGCGGATATCTGAACAGCTTGCTGAGTTCAACACTGCTATCCTCCGAGGCAAACTCTATCTGCAATTGACCATCAGCAACCTGTGTCACCAGATCCAGGCCGGAAAGGTTGATGCCACGCTCTTTATCCCGTACTGACACCTCATGAAATGTGGCTGAAAAAGTCATCTCTTCCATCAGGCGCTGTTTATAGGGTTTGATCGCCCGTGTCTCTGACGACGATTCAGCAGCTGCCACACTTCCATCGACAGTCGCATTATCTTTCATAGCAGGGTCATCAACAGCAGGGGCACCAGTATCAGGCGCATCGCTGACAGCTTTTTTTGCAGCACGGCTGCGTGACTGTTTTTTACCAGCGACTTGAACTGTATCTGACTTGGCGTCCACTATGTCATCGACTGTCCTGGCATCCTCGCCAGCGTGCTCCACAGGCCCGTCCTCATCGATGCCCATCGCCTCCATAGCAATGGTTATCGGTTTGATCAGGCTGTGTTTATCTTTGGGCAGTTTCAGATCAAGGTTATAAATGTCAGCTCCAGGCTGATAAGCGTCCAACTTCTCCAGCGATTTCAGTTGATCACTGTTAAGGAAGACCTCTGCGATGGATTGCAGGTCGGCGACACGCAAGAAGTCTGCACTCAGGGAGTAATCAGTGTCATCTTCATAGGCAATAAGGTTTGCTTCTCTTCCCCACGCCGGAGCGACCGCTTCACCGAAACTAAAACGTGAGAGCGTCAGGCTGCTGAAGTCATCCTCATGTACATAACGCACATCGCCAGAAATATACCTGGTCTTCCAGCGCCTGGCTGTCTGATTATTTTTCAAAGCCAGATCATCCGCCGAGATACTGGCGAATATCTCGTGAATGACATTATCATCAACCGTTACCCAGAGATCGACATCGAGTACGGCGTCTGCCTGGTAGCTATCGAACAGTTTAAACTTTTTATTCCACTGCCTTACCTTAAGCCTGGTCGCCTCGACGTAGAGCTCACCATCGAAGTTATCGAAGTCCCCCTGCAGGTCAGCAACCACTGCCAGGCTTTCACCATATTCATCCGGCAGGTTCATCGAGAAGGTTATGTCATGGTTATAAAAGTTATTCTCCACATTGATATTGACGTCGAGCAGACTGAGTTCCAGCTTCTCTCCGGTATGATCCTTGTAGTAGATGTTGCTGTCATGCAGCAGGTAATCAGAATTCTGGATCATGTAGATAAACTGATCCGGCAGCTCGCTGGAACCGTCACCGGTGAACCTGATTCCCTGCACCATCCATTCGGTCTCTGAGAGTTTCTCGATGGACAGGTCGGCGCCGATGAGACCGACGTCATCGATGATGACCTCTCTTCTCAGGACCGAGGCGACGACATCAAGCCCGAGGAATGCCTCTTCGAAGTGAAACAGGGGCACCTTGTCCTTATCGTCATAGACGGAGACATCGATCAGTTTCAATCGAGGTGAAAACCAGTGGATCGCGGCATCGATAGATTTGATTTCGACAGGCAGACCCAGCTGTTTACTGATCTCCTGCTGGATCTCATTCTTATAACCGGTAGCGTATGGCAATACCGCTCGCAGCGTACTGAAAATGACGGCCGCAGTGATAAGCATCACTGCAAGCGTAATGATGATGAATACTCTGAAGTGTAAGATCCACCGCATATCAGTTAAATGGCCAGACGCATAAGTTATTCAGGCTGATCAGTGAGGCTGTTCATTGGAGTGGTTCTTTAAGCAGACCTGTTTAATAGTTGCCCGATACCCGGCACCCTCATTAGAGGATGACCACATCATATTGTTCCTGAGTAAACATCGCTTCGACCTGGAACTTGATCGGGATACCGATGAAGTCTTCAAGTTCAGCAAGACTGCTCGACTCCTCGTCGACGAGCAGGTCTACTACATCTTGTGCGGCCAGTACCAGCAGTTCACGTGCATCGAACTGACGGGCCTCACGTAATATCTCTCTGAATATCTCGTAACAGACTGTCTCTGCGGTTTTGATCGTACCTCGCCCT
>Ga0180435_10007854_pt1 | contig 10108 bp, 10 predicted proteins | sample SS_ome_3_FD_132467 | JGI IMG/M metagenome (GOLD analysis project Ga0180435, IMG submission 132467) | Hypersaline lake sediment archaeal communities from the Salton Sea, California, USA - SS_3_S_1 metaG | ecosystem: Environmental > Aquatic > Non-marine Saline and Alkaline > Hypersaline >... | reverse complement strand
CGACGCGATGTTCCCGCCCAAGGCCTTCGACGCCCTGGTGGCCCTGGTGGCGCGTGCGGCCGCCAAGCGGATCGTCGACGGCGAGCCCGAGGATGTCTACGAGCCGCTCGACCACATCGAACCGGGCCTGCCGCGAACCCTCATCCACGTGTCCGGGTCCGAGGTGCTGCTGCACGACGCGCGGCTCGCGGCCCGCCGCCTTGCGGCAGCCGGTGTCCCGACTGAAGTGCGGGTCTGGCCGGGCCAGATCCATGACTTCCAGCTGGCCGCCCCGCTGGTGCCCGAGGCGGACCGGTCGCTGCGTCAGATCGGGGACTACATCCGGGAGGCCACCGGCTGACCCGGTTTCGCGGCCGGTCCGGGCGGGCGATGACACACCCGGCAACGGACCCTGACACGATGTAGGCATGCGAATCGCGCCGCATATCAGCGAACTCATCGGAAACACGCCGCTGGTTCGGCTGAACTGCGTGGTGCCCGAAGGCGCGGGAACGGTCGCCGCGAAGATCGAGTACCTCAATCCGGGCGGAAGCTCGAAGGACCGTATCGCGGTCAGGATGATCGACGCGGCTGAAGCCGCCGGGCAGTTGCGGCCCGGTGGAACGATCGTCGAACCCACCTCCGGCAACACCGGCGTCGGGCTGGCTCTGGTGGCCCAGCGTCGCGGCTACAAGTGCATCTTCGTCTGCCCTGACAAGGTCAGCGAGGATAAGCAGAACGTGCTGCGCGCCTACGGTGCCGAGGTCGTGGTCTGCCCGACAGCGGTCCCGCCCGAGCATCCCGACAGCTACTACAGCGTCTCCGACCGGCTGGTCAGGGAGATCGACGGGGCGTGGAAGCCCGACCAGTACTCCAACCCCAACGGCCCGGCCAGCCACTTCGAGACCACCGGTCCGGAGATCTGGGCCGACACCGAGGGCAAGATCACCCACTTCGTCGCCGGGGTGGGCACCGGCGGCACCATCACCGGCGCGGGCCGCTACCTCAAGGAGGTCTCCGACGGCCGGGTCACGATCGTCGGAGCCGACCCGGAGGGCTCGGTGTACTCCGGCGGCTCCGGCCGCCCCTACCTGGTCGAGGGTGTCGGTGAGGACTTCTGGCCGGCGGCCTACGACCCGGGCGTGGCCGACGAGGTGATCGCGGTGTCCGACGCCGACTCCTTCGACATGACCCGCCGGCTTGCGCGGGAGGAGGGCCTGCTCGTCGGCGGGTCCTGCGGGATGGCTGTGGTGGCCGCCGTCGACGTCGCGCGGCGGGCCGGCCCGGACTCCCTTGTGGTCGTGCTGCTCCCCGACGGCGGGCGCGGGTACCTGTCGAAGATCTTCAACGACGCCTGGATGTCCTCCTACGGATTCCTGCGCACCCCTCTCGATGAGTCGAAGCCTGAGCCGACCGTCGCGGAGGTGCTGCGCGGCAAGTCCGGGGCGCTCCCCGACCTGGTGCACACCCATCCCTCGGAGACCGTTCGCGACGCGATCGGGATCCTGCGCGAGTACGGGGTGTCCCAGATGCCGGTGGTCGGCGCGGAGCCCCCGGTGATGGCCGGGGAGGTCGCCGGCAGCGTGTCCGAGCGGGAACTTCTCTCCGCGGTCTTCGAGGGCCGCGCGCGGCTGGCCGATGCGGTCTCGATGCACATGAGTCCGCCGCTGCCGCTGATCGGCGCTGGTGAGGCGGTCAACGCGGCGGCCAAGGCGCTGCGAGACGTGGATGCGGTGATGGTCGTCGAGGACGGAAAACCCGCCGGAGTCATCACCCGCCACGACCTTTTGGGATTCCTCTCCGACGGCCCGCGGAGGCGCTGAGAGGGTAGGGTTTGGCCGTCTGGAGCGAGCCCGCCCATCCGGACGGCCCCAGTGTCAACCGATCCGAGGAGTGTCGATGACCCAGCCACCCAGCGAGCCCGGCGAGTTCCCGCCGCCCGGTGGCTACCCGCCTCCTCCGCCGCCCGGTGGCTACCCGCCTCCTCCGCCGGCCGGCTACCCGCCCCCGCCGCCGGCCGGCTACCCGCCACCGCCCTCGGGTGACTACCCGCCGCCCGGCTGGGGCTACCCGCCTCCCCCGCCGGCCGGCTATCCGCCCCCGCCGCCCGGTTGGGGCTACCCACCGCCGCCCCCGCCCGGTGGCGGCTACCTCCCGCCGCCGCCCCTGGGCAACCGGCCCAGCTTCAGCATCGGCGACGCGGTGTCCTGGGCCTGGCAGAAGTTCACCCGCAATGCCGTTCCGCTGGTGGTCGCCACACTGATCTTCGGTCTGCTGCTCGGCGTGCTCAGTTCGCTGTCCGGATTGCTGCAGCAGGCGGTCTCACCGGAAACCTTCACCGCTTACGACACCGCCGACGGCCTGATCGAGACCTCCAGTCGCTCCCTGACGGGAGGCGGGATAGCGGTGCTGATCCTGCTGACGATCCTGCAATTGGTGGTCACCGCGGTGGTGGCGGCTGCCTATTTCGGTGGCATGCTCGACATCGCCAACGGCCAGCCGGTGTCGGTCGGATCCTTCTTCCGTCCCCGCAACGTCGTTTCGGTGATGCTTGCCGCGCTGCTGGTCGGTCTGCTGACCGCGGTCGGGCTGGTGCTGTGCATCCTGCCCGGCGTGGTCGTCACTGTCTTCGCCTGGTTCACCACCGTCGCCATCGTCGACCGCAACCTGTCTCCGCTGGACGGCATCCGGGCGAGCTTCGGCATCGCCAAGTCCAACCTGGGCCCGGTTCTGCTGGCCTGGCTGACCAGCCTGGTCCTGGTCGTGGTCGGTGCGCTGCTGTGCCTGGTCGGCTTGCTGGTCACCGCGCCGCTGGCCTACCTGATTCAGGTGTACGCCTACCGCCGGCTCAGCGGCGGGTCGGTGTCACCGGCCACGGTGTAGCTCAGCGGCCACCCGATTAGGCTCGACCGCGTGACCGACAGCGACCGCGGGCATGGTTTCGCCACCCGGGCGATCCACGCCGGCTACCGACCCGACCCGGCGACCGGTGCGGTCAACGCCCCGATCTACGCCAGCAGCACCTTCGCCCAGGACGGGGTAGGCGGCCTGCGCGGCGGCTTCGAGTACGCCCGCACCGGAAACCCCACCCGCTCCGTTCTGGAAGCGGCCCTGGCGGCGGTGGAGTCCGGCGGGTTCGGGCGGGCCTTCAGTTCGGGGATGGCCGCGGCCGACTGCGCGCTGCGGGCGGTTCTGCGCCCCGGCGACCACATCGTCATTCCCGACGACGCCTACGGCGGAACATTTCGGCTGATCGACAAGGTGTTCCGGCAGTGGGGCGTCGACCACACCCCGGTGCCGCTGTCCGACCTCGACGCGGTCCGGGCCGCGCTGGCGCCCAACACCCGGATGATCTGGGTGGAGACGCCGACCAACCCGCTGTTGTCGGTGGCCGATATCTCCGCGGTGGCCGAACTGGCCCGCCCCGCCGGCGCGACCGTGCTGGTGGACAACACCTTCGCCTCGCCGGCGTTGCAGCAGCCGCTGGCACTGGGCGCCGACATCGTGTTGCACTCGACCACCAAGTACATCGGTGGGCATTCCGATGTGGTCGGCGGCGCGCTGGTCACCGATGACGAGGAGCTCGATGGAAAGTTCGCCTTCCTGCAGAACGGGGCCGGGGCGGTGCCGGGGCCGTTCGAGGCCTATCTGACCCTGCGCGGGCTGAAGACCCTGCAGGTTCGGATGCAACGGCACAGCGAGAACGCCGCCCGGGTTGCGGAGTTCCTGGCCGAGCACCCGGCGGTGGCCGGCGTGCTCTACCCCGGCCTTCCCGGACATCCGGGGCATCGGGTCGCCGCCCGGCAGATGAGCGGTTTCGGCGGCATGGTCTCCATCCGGATGCGCGGCGGGGTGGCCGCCGCGCGCAAGCTGTGCGCGGCCACCGAGATCTTCATCCTGGCCGAGTCGCTCGGCGGGGTCGAGTCGCTGATCGAACACCCCGGCGCGATGACGCACGCCTCCACAGCGGGTTCCCAACTCGAGGTTCCCGAGGACTTGGTCCGGCTCTCCGTGGGCATCGAAGACTGCGCGGACCTGCTCGCCGACCTCGAGCAGGCGCTAGCCTAGGGCCGGAAGCACCGCCGCCGCGGTCACCGCGAGGTTGAGCTCGGCGGTTCCACCCCCGCCGTCGGTCGCGCCGAAGGTGATGTCCCGGGCGCGCTGGTCGGCGCGCTGCGCGGCATCGGCATCCAGATCCAGCAGCGGCCCGAGACCGCCGATGGTGCCCAACAGTGCGACGACGGCCGCGGTGACCGCGTCCGGCTTCCCTTGGCCGGGTCCGGCGATCGCGGCCCGGGTGCGGTCCACCTGTGTTCGGTCGCGGACCGGCCAGGCGTAGGTGTTGCGCAACAGCCGGTGTGAGGACAGCTGGACCTGGCGGATCTGACCGGTCCGCAGCAACTGGTCGAGGACGTCGTCGGTGGCCCGCCGGCGCAGCCTGGCGATCGCACCCGCCGGGGTGGCCGGCTCGCGGTGGAGCACCTCCAGCGCCGGGCGAACAGCGGGATCCATCGGAACCGGCCCGGCCAGCGCCACCAGCCGGCCCGCGGGAAAGGGTTCCCCGGGCAGCGCCGGCCGGACCCGGCAGTCATAGGCCAGATCGAGAAGCAACGCGGCGGCGAGCAGACGACCGAGTCGGCCGCGCTGGACGCGGGGCTGGGCCGACTCGTTGTCGAGCAGCAACAGCAGCAGGTTCTCGGCGATTCGCGCCATGTGGCGGCCCGCGACCAGGAAGGGGACCCAGGAAGGGGACTAGGTGTGGTACGGCTCGGCGCTGACCAGGGTGACCTTCACCGTGCTGCCGTTGGGCACCGTGTAGGACCGGGTCTGGCCGACCTTGGCGTTGAGCAGCGCGGCGCCCAGCGGGGAGTTGGGGGAGTACACCTCCAGCTTGCCGTCGCCGACGACCTCCTGGCGGGTGGCGATCAGGAAGGTCTCGGTGTCCGACTCGTCGCCGTCGTAGAAGACCTTGACCACCGAGCCGGGCAGCGCCACGCCGGACTGCTCGGGCGCCTCGCCGACCTTGGCGGTGTTGAGCAGTTCCTGCAGCTGACGGATTCGGGCCTCTTCCTGACCCTGCTGTTCGCGGGCCGCGTGATAGCCGCCGTTCTCGCGCAGATCGCCTTCCTCACGGCGGTCGTTGATCTCCGCTGCGATCACCGGGCGATGCGCGATCAGCTGGTCGAGTTCGGCCTTGAGCCGGTCGTAGGACTCCGGGGTCAGCCAGACAACTTGGCTGTCGGTCATCGTGTCCGCTCCTCAATGGTCGTTCCGCGATCGTGCGGGCCCGCCGCGGTGTCCGTGCCGGGAGGGTTCGGCCTTGTTTGCCGCCGCGTGTATCGCCTGCCTGAAAGTCGCGTCGTTTCAGGGCGCTGATGAAGCAATACACGGCTCCCAGCCGGAACCGTGTATTCACCGAGTGTAGCACCGGTGTTCCCACGGAATTTCCGGTTTCCCGCGTCGTTGTTGGTCCCGTCTCAGCCGGCGACGAGATACCCGGGGACCTCGGTCCCGCAGCCGTAGACGTCGCCGACGAAAGCCCGCTTGTACGACTTGACAGTGGTGCTGACCTGCACTGTCGTCTCCGGTGACGGTCCCACCAGGATCTCCCGCCGGCCGGTTTCAGCGCCGTCCTTGGAGCGCGCCCGCACGATGCACACCACGGGCTGTGAGGGGTCCTTGCGGGTCACGCTGATGGTGACCGACACCGTCTGGTCGTCGAGAACCTCGAAGGCCGCCGCCTCGCCCTGCACCTCGACGCCCTCGAACCGTTGATAGGCGACTGCGGCGAGGACGACGCCCGCTGCCGCGACCAGGACCCCCAGTGCCACGGCGATGCGACGCCGGGTGGCCGCGGGCAGCGGACCGCGACCGTAGCGGGACTCCGGGCGGGCCCGGCCGGGCCCGGTCAGGTCGGGGGGCGTCTGGTCGGGCGCGATGGCGGCCTCCATCGGAGTGGGGGGTTATGTGGGGTCGGCGACGGTCGGGGAAGATACTTGGGGAAGTCTGGAAACTATAGGTCCCACCGGATGAGCACATCGAGGAACACGTGACCGAACTGCGCTTGATGGCGGTTCATGCCCACCCCGACGACGAGTCCAGCAAGGGTGCTGCCACCCTGGCCCGCTATGTCGACCAGGGACACCGGGTCATGGTCGTGACCCTGACCGGTGGCGAACGCGGGGACATCCTCAATCCGGCGATGGACCTTCCCGAGGTCCGCCGGCGTATCGCCGAGGTCCGTCGGGACGAGATGGCGCGGGCCGCAGAGATTCTCGGCGTCGAACACTGCTGGCTGGGCTTCGTCGACTCCGGTCTGCCCGAGGGTGATCCTCTTCCGCCGCTCCCGGAGGACTGTTTCGCGGCGATCCCGCTCAGCGAACCGGTCGCCAGACTGGTGAAGCTCATCCGTGAGTTCCGGCCCCACGTCATGACCACCTACGACGAGAACGGCGGTTACCCGCACCCGGACCACATCCGCTGCCATCAGGTGTCGGTGGCCGCCTACGAGGCGGCCGCCGACCACCGCCTGCACTCCGGCGCCGGCCGGCCATGGTCGGTCAGCAAGCTCTATTACAACCACGGTTTCCTGCGCAAGCGGATGCAGACGCTGCAGGACGAGTTCGCCCGCAACGGCCAGGAAGGCCCCTTCGCCCAATGGCTGGAGAACTGGGATCCCCGGCACGATCCGCACGTCAACCGGGTCACCACCCGGGTGCACTGCGCCGACTACTTCCACCTTCGCGACGAGGCTCTGCGCGCGCACGCCACCCAGATCGATCCCGACGGCTTCTTCTTCGCCACCCCCCTAGAGTGGCAGCAGCGTCTCTGGCCGACCGAGGAGTTCGAACTGGCCCGGTCGCGAGTGCCGGCCGCCCTGCCGGAAGACGACCTGTTCGCCGGAATCGAGGTCTTTGAATGACATACCTGATGGCCGGGATGCTGTTGGCCGAGGAGGTGAACCGGGGTCCGGACTACGGGAAGGCGAGCCCGGTCGGCCTGCTCGTCGTGGTGCTGCTGCTGCTCGGCCTGTTCGCGCTGGTCCGGTCGATGAACCGGCATCTCAAGAAGGTGCCGGCGTCGTTCGACAAGCAGGAGACCGCGCCCGGCGCGGCGCCCGACGATGACACCGGGGGGCCACCGCGTGACCCCAGTGGGTAACACGCTGGCCGGGGCCACCAGCCCCTACCTGAGACAGCACGCCGGCAATCCGGTGCATTGGCAGCAGTGGACTGCCGAGGCACTCGCGCAGGCACGCGACCGGGACGTCCCGATCCTGCTGTCGGTCGGTTACGCGGCCTGCCACTGGTGCCATGTCATGGCCCACGAGTCCTTCGAGGACGACCAGGTGGCGGCGGCGATGAACGAGTTCGTCTGTATCAAGGTCGACCGTGAGGAGCGGCCCGACCTCGACGCGATCTACATGAACGCCACCGTGGCGATGACCGGCCAGGGCGGCTGGCCGATGACCTGCTTCCTCACCCCCGACGGGCGGCCGTTCTTCTGCGGCACCTACTACCCCAAGGCTCAGTTCCTCCAACTCCTCGCCGCCGTGGCCGAAACGTGGCGGGAACGCCGGGTTGAGGTCGAACGGGCCTCCGACCAGATCGCGGCCGACCTCACGAGGATGACCGCCGGGCTGCCTGGTGGCGGGCCGGATGTCGCCCCCGGCCTGTGCGACGCCGCGGTCGCCGCGGTGCTCAGGGACGAGGACGCCGTGCGGGGCGGCTTCGGCGGGGCCCCGAAGTTCCCGCCGTCTGCCCTGTTGGAGGCATTGCTGCGGACCCACGAACGGACGTCCTCGCCCGTTCCGCTGTCGGCCGTGCGGCGCACCTGCACGGCGATGGCCAGGGGCGGTATCTACGACCAGCTCGCCGGCGGTTTCGCGCGCTACAGCGTGGACGCCGACTGGGTCGTGCCGCACTTCGAGAAGATGCTCTACGACAACGCGCTGCTGCTGCGGGCCTATGCGCACTGGGCCCGGCGCACCGGCGACCCGCTGGCCCGCAGGGTGGCCGCCGAAACCGCCGCCTTCCTGATCAACGACCTCACCGACGGCGGCATGTTCACCTCCGCGCTGGACGCCGACGCCGCCGGCAGCGAGGGCTCGACATACGTCTGGACGCCGGCGCAGCTACGGGCCGTCCTCGGCGAGGACGATGGGGCATGGGCGGCCGAACTGTTCGCGGTCACCGACGAGGGCACCTTTGAGCACGGATCGTCGGTCCTGCAGCTACCGCGCGACCCGGAGGACGCCGGACGGTACGAGCGGGTTCGCGAAGCGCTGCTGGAGGCCCGGCGGGGCCGGCCCCAGCCACCCCGCGACGACAAGATCGTCACTGCGTGGAACGGCCTTGCCGTCACCGCTCTGGCGGAGGCGGCAGTGGCACTGGACGATCCCGCCCTGCTGCGGGCCGCGGAGCGGTGCGCCGACGCCGTACTGGCGCTGCACCTGGTCGACGGCCGGCTGCGGCGGGCCAGCCTCGGCGGCCGGGTCGGCGCCAGCGCCGCGGTGCTCGAGGATCACGCGATGCTGGCCACCGGCCTGCTGGCTCTCTACCAGCAGACCGCCCGGCGCGACCGGCTCGACAGCGCGACCGGGATCATCGACCTGGCGCTCGCTCATTTCGCGGACCCCGATCGCCCGGGGCGCTGGTTCGACGCCGCCGACGACGCCGAGCGCCTGCTGGTGCGGCCGGCCGACCCGGCCGACGGGGCGACGCCGTCGGGGGCCTCCTCGATGGCCGAGGCGCTGCTTACCGCGGCCCATCTGGTCGACGACGATCGGGCCTCCCGGTACGCGGAGGCCGCCGCGGACACCCTGCTGGCGCACTCCGCTCTGCTGGCCCGGGCGGCCCGCGCGGCGGGGCACTGGCTGGCCGTCGCCGAGGCCGCGGTGCGCGGTCCGCTGCAGGTCGCCGTCGCGACCGGCGACCCGGCTGACTCCGCCCTGCTGGCCGAGGCGCGGCGCATCGCTCCCGGCGGCACCGTCGTCGTCGGCGGTCCGGTGGACTCGATGCCGCTGCTGGCCGGGCGGGACCGGGTCGGCGGGGCCGACGCCGCCTACATCTGCCGGGGACGGGTGTGCGACCTGCCGGTGACCGGCGCCGCCGAACTCGCCGGGGCGCTGGGGGTTCCCGGGTAGCGTGGCGCCCATGCCCACCGCCGAGCACATCGAGTCCACGGTCAAGCGCTATCTCGATCTGGTCGCCACCGGGACCGCCGAACAGATCGCCGACCTCTACGCCGATGACGCGACCGTCGAGGACCCGGTGGGCGGCGGCGAGGTCCACATCGGCCGCCAGGCCATCACCGGTTTCTACCGGAACATCGAAAACGTCGAGCGGACAACGGAGTTGATCGCGCTGCGGGTGGCCGGACACGAAGCGGCCTTCATGTTCGCGATCACCGTCGGGTCCGGCGAGCACCGGATGCGCATTCAGCCCATCGACGTGATGGTGTTCAACGGTGACGGCACCATCGCGTCGATGAAGGCCTACTGGTCGAGCGCCGATGCCGGGCCGGCCTGACCCGGCCCCGCCGGGCGTGGGCTAGAAGACCGCGAACCACATGGCGATGTAGTGACAGGTCGCCGCTACTGCCGTGCAGGCATGGAAGAACTCGTGGTGGCCGAAGGTCTCCGGCCAAGGATTTGGCCATTTGAGCGCATAGAGCACGCCGCCCACGCTGTAGAGCACGCCGCCGACGATCAGCAGCACCAGCGCCGCGATCCCCGCCCCGTGCATGATCGGCCCGACGAACCACGCCGCCACCCAGCCCAGCAGCAGATACAGCGGCACCCCTACCCAACGGGGCGCCGACGGCCAGCACATCTTGAGCAGCACCCCGGCCAGCGCCCCGCCCCAGACGATCCAGAACAGCACCCATCCATCGCGTTCGGGCAGGGCCAGCAGTGCGAACGGGGTGTAACTGCCGGCGATGAACACGAAGATCATCGAATGGTCGAGGCGCTTCATCCATTTACGCGCGGTGGGCGAGGTCCAGTGCACCCTGTGGTAGGTGCCGCTGACGGCGAACATCGCCACGATCGTCAGCGTGTAGATCAGGGTGGCGATCCCGGCGCGGGTGGAGTCCACCGCCCACGAGACCGCCACCAGTGCGGCGCCGG
>Ga0180435_10007853_pt1 | contig 10108 bp, 6 predicted proteins | sample SS_ome_3_FD_132467 | JGI IMG/M metagenome (GOLD analysis project Ga0180435, IMG submission 132467) | Hypersaline lake sediment archaeal communities from the Salton Sea, California, USA - SS_3_S_1 metaG | ecosystem: Environmental > Aquatic > Non-marine Saline and Alkaline > Hypersaline > Sediment... | reverse complement strand
TTCGAAGGGCGTCAGGTCGATCTCCAGCGGCCAGTTGTCGGTCGCCGCGGCGGGGTGGGCCAGGCGCTCCTTGACCAGCAGGTACTCGGCCACGTCCACCTCGCGGCAGCTGGCCGTCTCCACCTGGATGTGGACGAACTGCCAGCGGGCCACGTTGGCCCTGACCGCCAGGTAGAGGTCGGGCGGGGTGGAGACCGCCTCCTGGATGGAGCGGATCACCTCGGCGAATGCCTCGCCGCAATTCTCGGGATCGTCTTGCTCGCGGCAGAACTCTTCGAATTCGGGCATGATGTCGGTGCGCTGGAGTACGGGCCGCCCCAAGTCCAGGCAGCGTCGGAAGAGCGTGTAGGCCTCGCGTCGGTGCTGCGCGAGGAAGCGTTCGAGCTCACGGATCATCTGTTGTCCCTTCCCGGATCTCTCCTGTCGGGTGCGTTCGGATTCAGGCGCCGGCGGCGCCGGCCCTGGCGGTCTGGGTGCGCGTTCCCGCGGTCGCGTCGGGAGTTCCGACCATGTAGGCCTCGGGTCCGCGGCGGCGCACGCGCTTGCGCGACGCGACGCGGTCGAGCATGCCGCTGATGCCCGCACCGGGCGGGAGACCGACCGCGGCGGCGCTCAGTTCGCGGTTACGCTGGCGCGCGCGCGGGCGGTCCAGCAGGTGTTCGACGTGCGACAGGTATGTTTCCACGTGGTTGGTCCAGGTGTAAAGGTTGTTCGCGCGCACGACGCCGTTGGCGGCGCGCAGGCGCCAGGCCTGTTTCTCCGAGAGGACCTTCTTGAGCGCCCGGGCGATGTCGGCGGGATCCAGCGGATCGATCAGCAGGCCGTTGTGGCACTGGGCGATGATGTCGAGGGGACCGCCGTCGCGCGTGGCGACCACGGGCAGGCCGCTGGCGGCGGCCTCGATCAGGGTCAGCCCGAAGGGCTCCGTGAGCGCCGGGTTGACGAAGACGCCGCAGGTGGCCGCCGCCAGGCGGTACATGTCCGGGACGTCCGTCGGCTCGTGCCGTTTGGGATAGGCGACGCGGCCGTAGAGATCGTACTCGTCGACGAGCTGGACGATGTCCAGCAGCACGCGCCGCTCTGGCGGCTTCAGGGTCGCGATGCCGTTCCGCGTGCCGGCGACCAGAACCAGGTTGGCCATGTCCTGCAGCTCGGGATCGCAGCCGTAGGCCTTCACCAGGGTGTGGAAGTTCTTGCGCTCGTCGGGCCGGGCCAGGCAGAGGATCATCGGTTTGTCCGGTTCGCGCAGGAAGCGCGCGAGCTCCGTGGCGATCGGGGGCGCCGGCTCACAACGGCGGCGGGGACGGAAACGCTCCAGGTCCACGCCGGGCGGGATGACCCGCGTTCTCCGCACGCGGTGGTTGTCGTACGAGCTGTACTGGTCGGTCATCTCCTGGGTGGTGCTGGTGACGACGAGCGACGCCGCGGCCAGGGCGTCCTCCTCGGCCCGGAAGCGGCGCTCGAACTTGTAGCGCGCCTCGAGGGCCTCCTCGTCGAGCCCCTTGGCCAGCAGCCGCTGCTTCTTGACGCGGCCCAGGGAGTGGCCCGTGAAGACGAAGGGCACGCGCAGCTCCCGCGCCAGCTCCGAGCCGGCGTAGCCGGCGTCCGCGTAGTGTCCGTGGACCACGTCGGGCGGGCGGCCGACCATGCGCACGTGGCACAGGGCGTGGTGGACGAACTCGTCCATGTGGGGCCAGAGGTTCCCCTTGTAGAGATAGCGGCGCGGTCCGCAGGGGATGCGGATGATCTGCGCCTTGTCCGCGATGGTCTCCACCAGGTCCGCGTAGCCGGGATCGATGCCCGGCCCCTCGACCCGGCGCGTCAGCAGATCGACCCGCGCGACGCGCGGATCGGCGGCCAGGGCCTTGGCCATCTCGATCACGTAGGTGATCTGTCCACCGGTGTCCGCATCCCGTCCGAGCTCGATGTTCTCGGACCGGACCAGCCCGTGGATGCTCATCATCAGGATGTAGAGTCCCTCCTGCTCGCCATCCTTCTCCAACATCACGTCACCGCCCGTCTCTGAATACGCGTCGATAGAGGTCGGGATCCCGTGCGACCGCCCCTCGTATGCCGCAGATTTCCACGGCGAATCGATGAGCTGTCTGCAATATCCGTTCCGCTGTCATCCCGCGTAGGAGTCCGGCGATGCAAACCGATGCGAATGCGTCACCTGCGCCGACCGTGTCGATGATGTCACCACCTTCCACGGCGGCGGCCGAAGCCCTGATTTCCTGCCTGTCGGACCAGATGGCCCCGTCGGCGCCCAGCGTCACGATCACGGCGTCCAGGTCGTGCCGCTCCGCCAGCGTGCGGGCGGCCGGACCCGGCTCCCGGTCCTCGCCCGTCAGATCCAGCAGTTCCGCCTCGTTCACCTTGGCCCAGCGGGCGCCGTCGAGGGCCTCCAGGACGTCGTCTCGCCCGGTCCACGGCGGCCGCAGGTTCACGTCCAGGAACGCGGGGGCGTCCGTGGCCTCCCGCACCCGGGCCAGGGCCTCGCGGGAGGTCCGTCCGCGCAGGGCCAGGGTGCCGTGGTAGAGCAGGCCCGCGGGGCGCGCCGAGGCCGCGGCCGCGGCCGTGCCGGGGTCGATGGCGTCGTAGGCCCTGTCCGCCAGGATGTCGAAGGTGGGTTGTCCGTCCGTGAGGGCGACCCGCACCTCGCCCGTGGGGCGGTCGGGGTCGCGTTGCAGTCCCGAGACGTCCAGGGTCCAGTCGGCCATGGCGTCGGCGATCTCGCGGCCGCGCTCGTCGTCGCCGACGCGCGAGACGAAGAGCGGCTCGAGGCCGAACCCCCTCAGGTGCCAGGCGACGTTGAACGGCGCCCCTCCGAGCACCGCGGAACCGTCCGGAAAGTGGTCGAAGAGGACTTCGCCGAATACGACGGGTCGAGGCAGGCTTGCATCCGTGCGGCCTTGCATCCAGGTCTCCTGTTCCGGGAGATCCGGAGGCCTCGTCGTGTCGTCCGGCACGAGAGCGGATCCCGTTGCACACGCTAAACAAAGCCTCGCGACCTGTCAATCGATGCCGGGGACTGGCGCCGCCGGAGGCATTGCGGTACAGTGACGCCCGTCATGAAACCGATTGCGGACATCCGATTGCTGGCCTGCGACCTCGACGGAACCATGTTCCCGCCGGGGCCCGATCCGACCCACGCCGCCGCCCTGGACGGCTTCCGGCGGCTGCTCTCCCGCAGCGCCGGACTCCGGCTCGTCTACGTGACGGGGCGTCATCTCGCGTCGGCCCTGGAGGCCGCGACCCGGTGGTCCCTGCCCCGTCCGCATCTCCTGTCCTGCGACGTGGGGACCGCGGTCCACCTGCCCGACGACGCGGCGCCGGACCGCTGGCGCCGCGACGAGACCTACGCCGCCCGCCTGAGACGCGACATGGGCGGACTGGGGAACCGCGACGTCCTGGACCTGCTCGCCGACGTTCCGGGCCTGGCGCCCCAGGCGCCCGAGCGGCAGGCGGAATTCAAGACGAGCTTCACGCTGCCCTCGGGGACGGCGGGTGACGAGGCAATGTCCGGGGTCCGGTCGCGCCTCGCGGCGGCCGGCGCCCACGCCTCGCTCGTGCGCAGCGCGGGCGTCTACGAGGAGAGCGATCTGCTGGACGTCCTGCCGCCCGGGGCCACCAAGTCATCCGCCGTGGCCCACATGGCGCGCCTGCTGGAGGCGCCGGCGGAGCGGATCCTGTACGCGGGCGACTCCGGCAACGATCTCGACCCGCTGCTCGACGCGGCGGGCGGCATCGTCGTGGCCAACGCGCGGCCCGAGCTGCTGGCGGCCCTGCGTCCCCATTTGGACGACGCCGCACCGCGGCGCGCCATCTACCTCGCCGACCGGCCCCATCTGCACGGCGTGCTGGAGGGATGTCTGCATTTCGGTCTCGGGCCAGACGGGTCCGCGACCGGGAAAGGTGACGGATGAACGCCATGACCTACCGCGGGCGCCGCCAGGCGCTGCGCCAGTCCATCGACGGCGGCGCGATCCTGCTGCCCGGCAACACGGACGCGAGCCGCAACTACGCGGCCAACATCTACCCGTTCCGCCAGGACTCGTGCTTCCTCTACTACGCGGGCGTCGATCATCCCGGCCTGGCTCTGCTGATCATGCCCGACGGCGAGGAGATCCTCTTCGGCCCCGAGCCGCATCCCGACGACGTGATCTGGTCCGGTCCCCAGCCGGGTCTCGACGATTTCGCGCGGGCGGCCGGCATCGACCGGCACGCGTCCGTCGACGGGTTGGCGGACGTGCTGTCCGTCCTGGCCGGCGGCGGTGCGACCGTCCACCACCCGCCGCCGTACCGGGCTGCGGGCAAGCTGCATCTGGCCGCGTGGCTGGGCACCGATCCCGCGGCCGCGGCCGGGGGGTTCTCCGCCGACCTGGTCGCCGCCGTGGTGGCCCAGCGCGAGATCAAGACGGAGGAGGAGATCGCCGAGATCGAGCTGGCCATCGGCGTGAGCGCCATGATGTACCAGATCGCCCTGCACAACGCCCGTCCCGGCCTGCGCGAGGCCCAGATCGGCGGCGCCATGCGGGGCGTGGCCCTGGCCCACGACATGCAGACCTCCTTCCCGCCCATCGTGACCGTGCGCGGCGAGGTCCTGCACAACGAGACCTATCCCAACACGCTGGAGGAGGGACAGCTCCTGCTCGTGGACAGCGGCGTGGAGACGGCGCGGCGCTACTGCTCGGACATCACGCGCACCCTGCCCGTGGGCGGCGTCTACTCGCCGAAGCAGCGCGAGATCTACGAGGTGGTGCTCGGCGCGCAACGGGCCGCCATCGAGACGGCCGGTCCGGGAGTCGCGAACCGCGACGTGCACCTGGCGGCGGCCCGCGCCGTCGCCGAGGGCCTGGTCGGGGTCGGTCTGATGCGGGGCGACCCTGCGGAGGCCGTGGCCGCCGGCGCCCACGCCCTCTTCTTCCCCCACGGCATCGGCCACATGCTCGGCCTCGACGTGCACGACATGGAGAACCTGGGCGAGAACGCGGTGGGCTACGGGCCGGGCGATGCGCGGTCGGATCAGTTCGGCCTGAACTACCTGCGCCTGGCCAAGACGCTGCGCCCGGGCTTCGTGATCACCATCGAGCCGGGCGTGTACTTCATCCCGGCCCTCATCGACCGCTGGTCGGCGGACCGGAGGCACGAAGACTTCATCGACTACCCGGCGGTGGCGAAGTACCGCGGCTTCGGCGGCATCCGCATCGAGGACGACCTGCTCGTCACCGAGGAGGGCCGCCGCGTGCTGGGGCCGCCCATTCCCAAGACCGTCGAGGACGTGGAGCTGGCCATGGACTGGTCGGGGTCGGCCGGCGACGACGCCCCTCAGGGCGCGTAGCGCAGCCGCGCCGACGTCTCCGGCGAGAACGTCCAGCCCACCGGGTAGACGTCGATGCGGTCGTCCCACCAGGGCGTGTGCCGGTAGAACCACAGGATCTTGCCCCAGTAGTTCCCGTCCAGTTCGGGCTCGGCCGCCAGGGCCGCGGCGAAGCTGTCGGCCAGGGCCGGGTTCGCCGCCAGCATCTCCGGCAGCAGGGGCTCCAGCACGTAGGGCTCCACGTATTCCTTGCGCTCGAAGATCGTGTCGAAGAAGCCCCAGCGCACCAGGGCGTCCGGTCCCTGCGGCGCCAGGACGTGGGCCGCCACGCGGGCGGCGCGCTGGTTCATGTCCACGACCGCCGTGCCCGCGGGGAAGGTGCGCTCCTCCTCGATGGTCTCGGTCTCGTACGACAGCGTGTGCCGGCCCTCGTAGGGCCGCTCGCGCCAGGACGGATCGACGAAGCGCACGCTGGACACCGTCAACGTCGCGGGTTCCGCGAGCCGCTCGAACGCGACGCCGTGGAGGGCGAGGCGGTCGGTCACGCCGGTCCATTCCGGCGGCACCAGATAGGCCTCGGGCAAGGCCACCTCGGTCGTCGGCGTCTGCCGGCCGAAGACCGGCACCGTGAAGTCCGCCGGCACGTCGCTGTATACGGGATAGCGCCCCCCGGTGATCTCGCTGTCGATGAACTCGTACTCGTAGCCCAGGAAGTCCATGAGCGTGCTGTCGCTCTCGTCCACCGTGAAGCGCAGGGGGAAGGGTGTCTCCCGGAAGGCCGGGCTCGCGGCGCGCCGGTCGGCGGCGGCCACGGCGGCCAGCAGGCGCTCGTGATCGCGGCCGACGATCTCCGCGGTGCGGCGGAAGACGTGGTAGGTGGCGTCGACGCGCGTCTTGTGGTCCTTGAACATGTGGGTCTCGAGCAGCAGCGCGGGACGGTTGCGGACGGCGGCGTAGCCGTGCGAGTAGCGCGGCCCGGAGCTCCAGACCCGGATGCCGCTGCGGGGATCCTGCCAGGTGCGGAATCCGCCGTAGGGCATCAGGGGATAGCCCTCGGCCTCCAGTCCGTCCTCCAGTCCGTCCAGGTAGACGTCGCGCGCCCAGGCGCTCAGGTCGGGGTCCAGGTTGCCGCCCAGTTCGAGGCCGTACATGATCACGTAGCGGAAGTCGGCGCCGTCGGAGACGTGGCTGTCGATGAGGAAGTCGGGCATCCACTCGGAGAACAGGGTCAGCCAGTCGCGCATCTCGGGCGCGTCGGCCTTGATGAAGTCGCGGTTCAGGTTGAAGCCCTGGGCCGTGACGCGCCAGCCCGTCTCCCGGGGGCCGTTCTGGTTGGCGCGGTTGTGCGGTCCCCGCCGCTCGTGGCCGTCCACGTTGAAGATGGGCATGAACAGGATGGTCAGGTCGTCCAGCAGTCCTGGGCGGGTGCGGCGCACGGCGATGTCGCGCATGAGCATCATCCCCGCGTCCTTGCCGTCGATCTCGCCGGCGTGGATGCCGGCCTGCAGCAGCAGCACGGCCTTGCCGGCCTTCCGCACCGCCGCGGGCGTGAAGTCGCCGTCGCGGTCGGCGATCATCAGCATGAGATCCCGGCCCTGGGGACTGGTCCCGAAGCGGGTCAGATGCAGCCAGGGCGAGGCCTCGGCGAGACGCCGGCAGTAGTCGCGGGTCGCCTCGTAATCCGGCGAGTCGACGCCGCCCGAGAGCTCGTAGGGCGTGTCCCAGCCGTCGCCGAGCACTGCCGGTATCGGGGCGACGGTGCGGACGGCGGCCGATGTCGCCGTCTCTGCGGCGCCGGCGATGACGAGGACGGCGAGTCCCGCGAGTCCCGCGGTCGCCAGTCCGGTCGACATGTTCTTCATGGGATATTCCTGTCGTTCGGGGTCCGTGCGGCGATCCTAACCCGTCCGCGGATCATGATATAACAGAAAAAACCCCGATTTTCTGCCATGCCCTTTTCATCTTCCCCACATGAATGCTATACTTAACCATAGCACCCGTTCCGTGTTCATCGGGGGAGTTCATCTTGTCTGAAAAGCATCGTTCGCCCAATGCCCGCCTCTGGGCCCTGTCCCTGCTGGTCTTCCTGATTCCCCAGGTCGTGTCCGCCGATACCCTTCCCGCCGATTCCGGGATCGCCCGCGACCTCGCGCTCATCCTCGACGATATCGGCGAGGACGAGTGGATCGAGGTGATCGTGAGGCTGGAGGATCCGCCCAGGGATGGTGTCTCGATCCTGCCGGTCCAGGACATGATCATGAGCTACCGCCAGTCGACGCTGGACTATCAGGACACCATGATCCGGGAGTTGTCGACCAGCGGCACCGACGAGATCGACTTCCTCATCATGGAACGCACCTGGCTCGGCAACTCGATCCTGATGAAGGCGAAGCCGAACAAGGTCCGGAGCATCGCCAAGCGGAAGGACGTGCACAAGGTCTCGCGCAACGGCAAGGTGCGTCTCGTGGACCCGGTCCTCCATCCGGTCACCTGGACCTCCGAACCGGGTGTCGCCTGGGGCGTGGGCGACATCGACGCCGATCTCTGCTGGACCGAGGGCTTCGACGGCACCGGCGTGATCGTGGCCCACACGGACACGGGCGTCGATCCCGATCACCCGGCCCTCGCCGGCAAGTTCACGGGCCACTGGTTCGACGCCGTCAACGGCGAACCGCTTCCCTACGACGACCACGGCCACGGTACCCACACCCTGGGCACCCTGCTGGGCGGCGACGGCCACGGCCCCTATCCCGACGATCTGGGCGTGGCGCCCGGCGCCGAATGGGTCGGCGTCAAGGTGATGGACGTCGACGGGACGGGCACCTACCAGCAGTGTCTGGAGGGCCTGGAATACATCGCCGAGCTCAAGGAGACCGTCGACATCCGTGTGGTGTGCGGATCCTGGAGTCTGGAGGACGCGGAGGAGGACGTGCTCTTCGCCGCCTGCGAACGGCTGCGCGAGCTGGGCATCGTCACGGTCTTCGCGGCCGGCAACGACGGGTCCGATTCGGATCTGGCGGATGCGCCGGGCAATTATCCGATGATCATCGGCGTGGGCGCCCTGGACCGCGACGCGCGGGTGGCCGACTTCTCCGCGCGGGGAGAGGCGCCCCGGATCGCGCCCTGGACGGACCCGTCCCACTGGTTCAATCCGCACCGCATGTACAGCAAGCCCGATCTGACGGCGCCCGGCATCGACGTGCGGTCCTGCGCGGCCGGCGGCGGCTTCCGGCGTCTCAGCGGGACCTCCATGGCCGCGCCCCACGTGGCCGGCGTGGCGGCCCTCATGCTGCAGAAGGATCCGTCCCTCACGCCGCGCGACGTCTACGACATCCTGATCGGGACCGCCGACGCCGAGCCGGCGGGCCAGCACAGCGTCGACTACGGCTGGGGTCGCATCGACGCCCTGGCGGCCCTCGAAGGCGTGGACCTGAGCACCGCCACGGACGATCTTCTCGCCGCGTCGGGGCTGAAGCTCTCCTCGGCGCCCTTCGGTTCCGGCCGCAGCCTGCGTTTCGCCCTGCCGCGATCCGGTCCGGTCGCCCTCAAGGTGTACAACCTGGCCGGACAGTGCGTGCGCACCCTGGCCGCGGGCCTTTCGCTCGCCGAGGGGCCGCAGGAACTGGTCTGGGACGGCCGCGACGACGCGGGCCGCCGATCCACGTCCGGCGTCTACTTCGCCCGACTGACGGCGTCGGGACGCTCGGCCTCCTGCAAGTTCTCGCTGGTCCGCTGACGGACCGCGATCGCTCCGTAACGAAGAGGACCCGGCCGCCGGCCGGGTCCTCCTCTCGTACGCTCCCCGGAAGGGGATCTCATTCCTGGGTGGGCGCCCGTCCGAAGGCCAGCCCGACGGGCAGGGGCAGGTTGAGCAGCGTGACGCCGAAGGCCGTGGAACGGTTCCGGTTCAGGTTGAACATGAAACCCGGCTTCAGCCCGCACACCTCGAACAGGCCGGGATACAGGTTCACCCGCAGCTTGTAGTCCTTGGACTTGGCCCACAGCACCGAGGCCAGCAGCGAGTCGTTCCGGTCGTAGAAGACGCCGCCGGTCACGGCCAGCTCCGCGCCCTGGTGGTACTCGGTCACGTCCAGAAGTTCGTCCGCCTTGAAACCGCCGCCGAAGGAAAGGTTGTGGCCGCCGGAGAAGCGGCGGGTGAGACCGAACTCGCCGTGGGTGCCGTAGTGGTAGAAGAAGGCCCACTTCTCCCACCAGGGCACGTCCAGCTTGAAGGCGAAGTTCTGACCGTTGTTGACCAGCGTCTCCTTATCGAGATCGATCATGGGCTGGTAGGACCAGTCGGCCATGTGCAGGGTCTCGCTGAAGAACCGACAGACGCGCTCGCTGCTGAACAGGACGATGCTGGCGGGATCGAAGATCAGCAGGTCGGCCACCGGATCCGTCGACCAGGTGTCGCGGTCGTCGTTCTCGACCACCTCGTTGAGCAGGTGGTAGAGCATGATGGTCGTGCCGCCCCAGAGGCCCGGGCGCGCGTAGCCGTGGGCGCGGTACCATTCCACCATCATGCGGTAGCTCATGCCGCCGCCGATCAGGTGCTGGGTGTAGTTCGGCCAGTAGTGCGCCTGCTTGGAGTCGAGGCTCAGGGGGATGATCTCGCGCTTGAAGAAATCCCACCAGCCCTCCACCTGGATCGACGCCGTGGGATCGAGCAGGTTGCGCCACACGTTCTTCCAGCCCTGCCGGTAGTTGATGTCCAGGGGGCGGTTGTGGCGGTTGGAGAGCTGCATGATCCCGTAGCCGCCGTTGATCACCATGCGCAGGGGATGG
>Ga0180435_10007852_pt1 | contig 10109 bp, 10 predicted proteins | sample SS_ome_3_FD_132467 | JGI IMG/M metagenome (GOLD analysis project Ga0180435, IMG submission 132467) | Hypersaline lake sediment archaeal communities from the Salton Sea, California, USA - SS_3_S_1 metaG | ecosystem: Environmental > Aquatic > Non-marine Saline and Alkaline > Hypersaline >... | reverse complement strand
TTATCCGCCGGATTGTTTAAAATGGAAGATAACTTTGCCTAGCAGTGTTGAATAAGGAATAGGACCTAATTTGTGGCTGCTAATGCTGTTGGAGTGTGTCCCTTCGACTTCCAGGATTTCTATTTCCGGATTATTGGTTCGTACGAGCTTGATTAATCGGCCAAACTCAGGATGGCTGAAAATCACGGAGTCACCAATTTGAAGGCGCTTGAAGGATTGTCGGGATGTGCTAACGAGCACATAATCACCAGACAAAAAAAATGGTGACAGGCTGTTGCCTGTCACCTTGATGATTTTGAGCATTAGAGATCCGGGTAAACCATCTCCAGGCCCGGTGCATAGGGGGCATTAGCTTTTTTGGTTTTTACGTCTTTGATAGCCCAGAAAATCTCAGCAAACTTATTGATGGATTCTACAAAAGCTAGACCATTGTCCCTGTCTGCTGTTTGACGGCATTTTGAACCGATCTGCATGATCTTGTGAACTAAATTGGGAAGTTCGGGATATTTTTCTACATGGGCGTCTTTGATGAAATCACCCCAAATTACTCTGATTTCGTTTTTGGCTTTTTCGGCATGTTCTTCCTTGACTGCGATGTACCGAGACATTGAATTATGGAAATCAACACGGGCTTTTTCGTCACCTTCGGCCAATCCTGCCATCAGGTCCATCATGCGTACGACAGTCAAGGCGTCGATTTGGGCTGAGATCGGGTCGTAAATTCCACAAGGGACATCGCAATGGGCTTTCGCATCAAGTAGGGGGTGGATATGGTCAATAGCCTGAATAAATTTATATAACATGGCTTGCTCCTTGGGTATTAGAGAATTATTTTTGACATTCTACCTTACCGCCAAATGTAAAATGTTATAGATTTGTTAATTTAAAAGGTTAATGAATTTCACCTTCGACTTCACCCTCAACCAGATTCTCCCAGGGATAATCTTCAGTACCCCTGGCAGCTGCTCGAATAGCTGGATCTTTTGCGAGGAAGCCTCTGTATTGATCAGGTATTAGGGCGGCGATCGCTTTCATTAACTCCAGACCGATTAGATCAAGCTGTTCCCTTCGGTCCCTGCCGCGACCAGTGGTGGTAAATGGACCAACGGGTTTACCGATCCGAACTACAGCTTTCGGTCGATGACCGGGTTTTACCGGGAAAATGTCATTCAGCCCATGGATCCCTAATGGGAGAACCCTGGCGCCAGTTTGAGCCGCCAGGTAGGCGGCTCCAGGGCGAGCAGGGCGCAGTACTTCAGCCCAGGCGCCACCTTCGGGCATGATACCTAGGACGCCGTTTTGATTTAGGATCTCTTCAGCCGCGCGGAGAGCATAACGGGACCCTGTGCCCCGAAACACAGGATAATACCCCCAGATCTCAGGGAGGAATTTTACAATCGTGGGAGCATGAGGAAATTCTGCTCCACCTACATATTCGATTGGGTAGGGCAGTGCATGTAGGACTGCAACCGGATCGATGAAGCTGAAGTGATTGGCGATCACAAGAAGAGGGCCTGAATCGGGCAAGTTTTCTTTGCCTTCAATCTTGAGATCACTCAATAACCCAAAAGCACTCCTGGCAAGCAGTTTGCATAATCTGCGGATAAGTACTCTGCGTGGATAAGTGATATTATCGGTCATTTATCTACGTACTCTTGGGTTGGGTCTTTCACAGCCAGTAAGATCAATAAACCGACAACGAGAAAGACTACTATTGAACCTAACGCAACACGCTGGCCAGCTTGCTCGGCGAGCAAGGTGGGGAAACCGCGCGTATTTTCGAAGTATTTGAAGGCCTCAAATGCAAGGAAGCCATAAACAGTTGGCCCTATGAAGGAAGAGGTTCGGCCGGTTACAGCAAAAATACCGTAGAATTCCGCACTCCTTCCTTCTGGAGCAAAATAACTGACCAGGGTTCTGCTCACTGACTGAACACCTGTAAGGGCAAACCCGGCCAGGGCGCCGATGATGTAGAACTGGACCACATTCTGGGCAAAGATCATAAAGATGACAACCAGTGCCATCATCAGAATGGAATACACCAAAGTTTGTTTGAAACCGATCTTTTTACCAACCAGGCCAGCGACAAAGGCCCCGATCACGGAAGTCACCTGGACGATGATCATGAAGATGATTAATTCAGTTTGTTCCATGCCGAACATGACAGCGCCAATAATGGATGCGAAGTTAAGGGCCATCAAGATGCCGTCGTTGTAGATCAGGAAGGCGATGATGAAACGGAGGAAGTCCCGAAAATCCCCCAGAGCTTTTATGGTTTCAATCAATCTTGTGGTTGCTATAGAGAGGTAGGTTTGCCCTTCTGGTCTCTTTTTGGCAACGGCACGTTCCTTGATCCAAAGCCAGGCTGGGATTGCTGAGATTGCGAAATAGACTGACGTGATCACCAGGGAGAGGCGAACGATGAAAGTCCCTTCTAGGATAACGATAAGCGGAAGTAATATCAGCAAGATTAAAATACCACCGAATGATCCGATAGCCCAGCCATTTCCGGAGACACGCCCGCGTTCTTCAGGTGTTGCGATTTCAGGAAGAAGGGAATTATAAAAAACCTGCCCAGAGCGGTAACCTATCTCAGCGAGGATAAAGAACAGCATACCCAAGAATACATCTCCTTCCTGGACAAAGAATAGGAGGCCTGTGAACAACCAGGTTATTGCTGAAAAAATGAATAAGAAGCGTTTCTTTGATGCAGAAAAATCAGCGATTGCGCCCAAGAAAGGGGAAATAATCGCTACTGTGAGCATGGCGATTCCCACTGCGATCCCCCAATACCTCGATCCTTCGGCTCCACCAACAACCGTGCCTTTGAAATAAGCTGAATAGACCGCTAGCAGAATTACAGATGCATATGCAGAATTTCCAAAATCATACATATACCAGGCAATGTGCTCGCGGTTTCTAGTTTTTTTTGCTACTGCTTCAGTCATGAGGTCTCCTTAAATGTTTTGTGCTGATAATGAATTGATTATTCTCGGCCATCTCTACGAGCGAGCAATGACCGGATACGGGCGTGCTTTTCACGCGTGAGGGGATAATACCAGGCGAGAATGATAGAACTTAATAATAATATCGCTCCAAAGGGACCGGTCAATATCCGAATTGCTGATATAGCAAGATCGCTTTGTTGAAATACAGACGAGCCAGGCGGCGGCGCTTGATAATCAAACCAACCTAATATTTGAAGAGCAAGAAAACTAGTGACAGCGCCGGCTAATTTCCGAGAGAAATTTTTCACGCCGTAGTAAATGCCTTCAGGTCGGTTGTGGGTCCTTAATTCTTCCCATTCAATGACGTCCGGGAAGATGGCTTCAGGTAACACGTGAGCAGTCGCGACACTGATACCGGCCAGGACCGTGAGAATAATGATAAAGACGGTCTGGCCTGGTCTAACGATTATGAGAAGGGTTTGTACGACCATCCAGAAAGCCATTCCGTAGATGTACGCCTTGCGCTTGCTGGTTTTCTTGGAAAGCCAATTCCAGATCGGTAATGCAAGAATGGCAGTGATGAACATTAAACCTAGAATCACTGATTCCTGTGATATGTTCGATCCAAAAAGGTTCAACTCGGCAGTTAGGTTGCCTTGTGCGATCCAGTAGGTGAGGTAAAAAGGTAACATCAGCGAAACCATATCTACAGTCATCCAGTTCAGCATGTAGAGACCGGTTGCGAATCTGAATGGGATATTTTCCCAGGCGGTCTCTACCACTTCGCGGAGTGTATGGGTTTCTTGAGGAGGGCTGGGATGTCGTTCTCGGACGAAAAAGAACATAACCAGGAAGGGGATGGCGCCAATTCCGCCAAAAAGAGCAGCGATTAAGATATATGTGCTGCTTGATGTCCAGCCAGCTAACAAGGCCCAGTCTTCTATCATCGGAACTGCTGCTGCAACAACCAGTGAGATGAGCAGATTAAAGAACATTCTATAAGAAGTAAGTTCTGTGCGTTCGTCATAATCCGGTGTCATTTCTGGAGTCAAGGTATAGAACGGAACGGCCACGAGGGTTTGGAGTGTGTCGCTGATGATATAAGCGAGGGTCATATGAATTGCTAGAATAATCTGGCTGTTCCAGGGAGGTGCCCACCACATAAGCAGGAAAGCCAGCCCGAACGGTATTGAGAAAAACAACAGGAAGGGGCGACGACGGCCCCAGCGAGTGTTGACCCGATCACTTAATAAACCCACAAGTGGATCATTGATGGCGTCCCAGATGATTCCCACAAAAACGGAAAAGGAGGCAATTCGGGGCTCAAGACCAACCACGTCGGTCAAGAATTTTATATAAAAGATTTGTCTAAGGGTCCCCCAGCCGGCAATGCCCAAATCGCCAGCACCATAGATGATTTTTGTGAATATGGATAAGGGTTTGTGTTCTTGTTGTGCAGATTGCATATAGGGTCCAATTTATAAAGGATCGCTGATAGATAAAACTGTAAAAAGCATCAGAAGTTACAGATCCAATTCGTAGATTCTGTGGGTCTTAACCCAGTCCATCACGAAATGACTGGACTCTCCCAGGCTGGCAACATTGTCTTCTCTGGTTTGAACAGTTTCAACATGCTCAAAATTAAACTCACGGAATGTTTTTTCAAATTCGGTATACATGACTGCGGTAGGCCCAAGGCCCTGGTATTCGGGAAGTATTCCAATACCGTTTGAGTCCATATATTTGGTTGTTTTAAAATCGCGCATGAGGTGGAACCAACCGAAGGGAAATAATCTGCCGTTGGTTTTCTGTAAACCGCGGCAGATGTTTGGATAACTAAAGAGGAATCCTATGATGTTATCACCCTTGTAGACAAGTTTAATCAACCGTGGATCTGCAACTGAAAGCATTCGTTTGGCAATTATTATGATCTCTTCTTCAGTTATTGGACTGAATCCTTCAGATCCCGCAAATGCACAATTATAGACCAAGCGCAGCTCAGAGGTAATTGCCATGATCTCCTCTTTTGTTTCGAATTTCCTAACCCAGAAACCGCTCCGCTTTTTTACTTTTTCGGCAACGCGCCGGACTTTATCGGATAATCCAGCTTCAATGTCAACGTACCCGGAGAAATAGTCGAATTTCTTTTTGAATCCCGCATCTTTGACAAGACGATCGTAATATTCAAAATTATAGGGTATGCCAACAGCTGGAATGTAATCAAAACCTTTTACTAATAAGCCTATACCATCGCCTTGGAGCAGCCCTTTTGGTCCATACACCTGGGTGTGACCCTTTTCTTTTGCCCAATCTATTACAGCTTTGAATAAAGATCCGGAGACTACTGAATCGTCAATTGACTCGTAATAATAAAAAAAGACTGAGTCAAGGTCATTAGCTGCGTTCGATCTTGAGTTTGAAATAGCCGCGATTCTCCCAATAACCTTTTTGTTATCTTCTGCAAGGAAAAAATCAGCGTCGGAGTGTTGGTAAAAAGGATGAGTGGCTTTATCAAGGACTTTACGAGTGTCTTGCCTTAGCTGCGGAACCCAATATGGATTTCCTTTGTACAGATCAAAGGGGAACTGGATAAACTTTCTTACATCTTTCTTATTAAAAGTATCAATTCTTCTTACTCTCAACTATGCCCTCCAACAGAAATAATAATGGGATTATACCGTGAACTTCTTATTGAGTAATAAGCTGAGGATCCAGATATTAGCAAAAGAATCCAACTGCAATCGAGCCCGGTCCAGAATGTGTGATTATTGCAGGAGGCAAATCACTTATTGGGGGAGTAGGAATATTCAATGTTTTTGAAAAATATGCAGAAAGACTCTCTGCGAGTTCTTGATTCCCGGCATGCATGATGGTCAAGAAACCTTCTCTTTCAGACGGATATTCATCAACTACAATGGCCTTGATCTTCGCAAGGGCTTTTTTGAAAGTCCTTTCTTTGGTATGAGGTTCTACTTTACCGTTTACCAGGGTCAGGATGGGTTTGATCTGAAGTGCGTTTCCCAGTAAAGCGGAAGCGCTACCTATTCTGCCGCCGCGGGCAAGGTAATCTAAAGTAGAGACAAGGAAATAGATTCGGCCCCGTTTGGACATACTGGTAATATTTTTAAAAAGTTCAACTGGTGCCATGCCTTCTTCGTTCCATTGTGCGGCCTGGTGGACCACTGTGCCGTGAGGGCTGGCAACCAATCTGGTATCTATCACTGAAATTTCCAGGTCAGGGAAATCGAGTTTAGCAGTTTCGGCCGAGCGTACATTGCCGCTCAGATCCGAGGAGGGATGGATGCAAAAGATAGGCTCAGATGGATCCTGGTGAGCCGAGAAAACAGAAGAGAACATTTTGGGGGAGGGGGCTGATGTCTTTGGAAGTTCTTTGCTTTGGCTTAATTTCTCCATGAAGGCATGAATATCAATATCAAGACCTTCGGTATACGAATCTTCACCAAAATGGATAATCTGAGGTATTACGGAGATTTCAAATTTGTCGATGACAGTTTGAGGAAGGCAGGCAGTAGTGTCTGTGACTAGTCTGGTCATTGGCATTCTCCAAGGATTGCGTATAGGCAATATATAATGATATAGATATCAAATCCAGCCAATTAAGTATAACAAATGGCCTCAAAACTTTTGTCTTCAAAAACATTTAATATTCTTATGTGTCAGTGTTCTTGAATGGGGGGAATTTAAATTATGGTAAACTCAAAAAGGAAATTGTAATAATCAACTAATTATTATATAAAGCGTATCTTGGAATCTCTGAGGAGAAATCATCATGAAATATCACATCTTGGTGATTGATGACAACGCAAAGACCCTTGAGGTATTAAAGCTGGCGTTGGAAAGGGCAGGCTTTAGAGTTTCTACAGCAAGCTCGTGGGAAGTTGTTGAAGATAAAGTCAAGATTGGCTACAGAATAAGAGATCCATTCGATTTGATCGTTCTAGATTTGATGATTCCCGAAAGATCTGGTTTTGATATATTGAAAGCCTTGCATGTGGTTTTAGTTCCAATGCCGCCAGTAATTGTATTAAGCGCGATAACTGATGTAAAAAAGAAGGTTGAGGCCAGAGATATGGGAGTGGCAAAATATCTTACCAAGCCAACTACACCAGAAAGACTGGTGAAAGCCATCAGGGACGTGTTGCTATAGCGAGACAGGACAAAAAAAGGTAGGGGGAATTACAAACTGAAATAAGCCAGGAAGCCTAATCCTAAAACAGCGCAATATCCAGAAAAGATATAAAGTGACTGCTTGGATAAGTAGCTAATAAACCAGCGGATTGCAAAATAGCCAACGATTGCCGACGTAACGAAGCCAGCTAAATATACTGGGATATTAGTGATTAGTTCTGGGCTTTTTGCTAAGTCGATCACAGCTAATAAACCAGCCGCAGACATAACCGGTACTGCCATCAGAAATGAGAACCTGGCTGATGATTCACGATCAAATTTTCTTAATAAACCGCCTGTGATTGTAGAGCCAGATCTGGATATGCCCGGGAAGAGAGCAAGTACTTGGAATAAACCAATAATGAATGAATCCAGCCAGGTTATAGATTCAAGATTGCGAATACGTCTGCCTAACAGTTCACCGATCATCAGTAAAACGCTGGTTATCAGGAGGAAAAGAGCAGCTGATTTCGGGTTACTAAAAGCTCTCTCGAATGTATCCTTAAAAAGCACCGCAGCTGTACCGGCTGGAATTGTTGCCAGAATTAAATACCAACCCATTCTTGACTTGTTGTCTTTAAAAGGATGTTTATGTATGATGCCCTCAACGAAAGACTTAAAGATGGAGATTAATTCTTTCCAATAATAGATAATGACCGCGGAGAGAGTCGCGACCTGGACTAATACATCAAAAACAAAGGCTTCCCTTGGGCTTATCTCCCAGCCGAAAAAGTATGGAGCGAGAACAAGATGGCCTGAACTGGATATTGGCAGGAACTCTGATGCGCCCTGAATGATTCCCATAATAATCGATTGGAGTAATGTCATTGAGATGCTCCATTTTCTTTTGGCAGGGATAAGAAATCTTTCTTGAAATACTGGAAAGAGCCCTTAATTATTTCTTTCCTAATTGTTGCAGACAAGTCGATCAAAACATGTAAATTGTGAATGGATAGAAGAATTGGGCCTAGGATTTCATTAGCTCTTATCAGGTGCCTGATATAGGATCTGGAATAATTCTGGCAGGCATAACAAGCGCAGCCTTTTACAATCGGTGAAGGATCGTTTTCGTAGGCTTTGTTAGTGATATTTAATCTACCTGTGCGAGTGATAGCAGTTTTATGGCGGGCAAGGCGGGTAGGATTGACGCAGTCGAAGATATCAATGCCTCTGGCGATTCCCTGTACGATATCAAGCGGAGTTCCGACTCCCATCAAATACCGTGGTTTATCTGCGGGTAATAGATCAGGAATGATGTCCAGGATATCGAGCATTTCCGTTTTCTTTTCACCGACGGATAATCCACCGATAGCGTTGCCCGGGAAATCAAGATTTGATATATATTCTGCTGACTGGATCCTGAGATCGTGAAAGATACCCCCTTGGACAATTCCAAAGAGAGCCTGATCCTGGCGGGATTTTGCTTCTTTGCAGCGATCAGCCCATTGATGGGTTCTACTCAATGCGATCTTATTATAGGCGCGGTCATATGGATCTGGGCATTCGTCAAAGCACATAATGATATCGGCACCAAGATTTTCCTGGATCTGGATCGATTTTTCAGGCGTTAGAGTATGGTAGGAGCCATCGATATGGCTTTGGAAAGTTACTGAATCGTCACTTATCTTATTGATTTCTCCCAGGGAAAAGACCTGGAAACCGCCGGAATCTGTTAGGATCGGTTTATTCCAGTTCATGAATTTATGCAATCCGCCAAGCTCTGCTATAAGCTCATCTCCTGGGCGGAGATAAAGATGATATGTATTGGCCAGTAGCATCTGGGAATTGAGGGAAATCAATTGCTCTGGCGTTAGTCCTTTTACAGTTGCTTGAGTACCTACAGGTGCGAAGACAGGTGTTTGGATTGAACCATGTGGTGTGTGGAAAACACCAGCCCTGGCTTTGCCGTCAACGGCTTGTAAATCGAAAGAGAATTGCTCGGTCATAGCGTGATTATATACTAAATCGACAATCATAAATTTTATATTTGAACGAAAAAACTGAAAATTCCCCCGTGATATAATTATCCAAATTCAAGGAAAAGAATCTGAACTTCTTTATTAGAATTGAAAAGTGATTTAATGCTTCCTGATCATCGAATCCGGCAGAGAGATTATTTGCTGGAAATCACCCGAAGCTTAACGCAGGAATTGAACCTAGATATCTTGCTTAAGCGAATTTTAGAGCTAGCTGCTAAATTATTAGCAGGAAAGGCTGGTTTAATAGCGCTCCGCGAGGAAGGAGGAGGCTGGAATATCGAGGCTTCTTATGGCATTCAACCAGCTTTTCTTCAATATCTCAACCCTATTCTGGCCGAAGTTCCAGAGAATGAGGATCAAGCCAGGCTTGAATTACCTGAGGTCAACAGAATGCTCCAATTGTTGACGAAAAGGGCAAGCATGAACTTGCTGACCGGGGTCGGGCTTCCTTTGATCTCTGAAAAACGCGTTATTGGTTTGATATTCATATTCAGAGGCTACGAGGGAAATTTCTCAAAGAACGATCGAGCAATATTGCAGAGTTTTGCTGACCAAGCAGCGATAGCTGTTATCAATGCGCAATTATATACTCAGGTAAGCAGAGAAAAATCAAGGCTAGATGCATTGTTGGATTCAGCGGCAGATGGAATTATCATCATGTCAGCTGATCATAGGATTGATAAGTGCAACCAGGCATTTGCGAGGATATTGCGTAAGGATGTATCAGAAATTGAAGGGGCTCCACATGAGGAGATATTCAATTGGGAATCAATCCAACAAGGTTCGTCTTTAGAAGAAGCTGAATTAAGTGGTTGGCCGTTGACAGCGAAAGCTAATTTGTACATGGAAGGTGATTTAATAAGACCTTCGGGCGAAATAATTCCCGTAGGAGTAACTTATGCCCCCCTTCTTTCGGGAGAAGGAAAGCTGATCAATATTATCGCGTCTGTCCGGGATATAACACATTTTCGAGAAGCTGAGGAAATTAAAAGCG
>Ga0180435_10007851_pt1 | contig 10110 bp, 6 predicted proteins | sample SS_ome_3_FD_132467 | JGI IMG/M metagenome (GOLD analysis project Ga0180435, IMG submission 132467) | Hypersaline lake sediment archaeal communities from the Salton Sea, California, USA - SS_3_S_1 metaG | ecosystem: Environmental > Aquatic > Non-marine Saline and Alkaline > Hypersaline > Sediment... | reverse complement strand
CCTCAGCGGGCCCAGCCGGTCGAGGGCATCAACGACCCGGTCCATGTCGAGGGCCGCGTATTCGAGAAAGAGGACGTTGCGGAAACCCGGCAGCGGTTCGAGTTCGCGGACCAGGCTTTCGGGGAACCGATCGTCGCGGGCCAGGTTTCTTACGGCGTGGGTGTAGTCCTCGAAGCGATCGCCCCGCCGGGCGAACAGACGTTCCAGCACCTCGATATCCCCCTGCGCGTCACAGGGCATTGAATGGAAGACACCCTCATCGTCGAAGGCGCCATCTGCGGCCAGGGCATGGAGGTGCAGATGCGGGTTGACCCGATCACCAAACCGCTGGGGCACGACCACCAGCCCCACTCTCAGATCGTCCCGGCCCAGGCCGGTCTGGTAGAACTTGTGGGTCACCTCCACCACCGAACGACACAGACCGGTGAGCAGCTTGCGGTCTCTGTAAAACGGGCGGCGCAGGTGCCTGGGCAGCACGAAGACCATCTGGCGGTGCCCCGCCGGCTCGATCACCTCGTCGATGACGAAACGGCAGAGGATCTCAGCCCTTTTCTTCCGGCACGACGGGGACTGACGCCGCAGAGCCGGCAGGAGAAGGCCATAAGCTGCTTGTGGCGGCAGTCGCCGCAGCGTATCCGGGCGAATCCCTCGGCCCATGGCATGTGTAGAGTCAGCGGCCCTAAAGAGGTCGTTGCCCCCCCTGGCAGCGCCAATCTTATCTTTGTTCCCACACGTAAGCCCATTGACTTTTCCTTATGGCGGACATATGTTTCGATTTAAATCAGATGAAAACTTTGTCTGCCGCATGACTGATTGAATCGCTTCCGTCCAAAGGCATCGAAATTGACATGCTTCTGACGATTTCGGAAACCCGTACGTACCTGCCTGGATCCATCCATCCATTCATACATATTTACCTTCTCTGGCCTGTTCTCTTAGCGAGCATTCCAGCCACCGAAAATTTTACCCGTACCATCCGCGCGCCCCCGCAACCACACCTATCCCGCCGCGCCTTTCCGATTTGGCCACCCCCACGAAATATCGATGGAGGACATCATGATCAAAAAAAGGATTCTTCCGGACGCTCGATATACCGAATGGTCAACGCGACAATCTTCGCACTCCTGCTCGCCTTCCTTTTGCATGCGCCGGCGTCCCGGGCAAACACAGAATACGAAACGGCGGATGAAGATCTCTCGATGACCGTGGAGAACGGGCGCGTAAAAAGCCTACAACTCGGTGGTCAGGAGATTCTGCCCATGGGCGAATCGGGTGGCTTCTATGTGCGGGATTACACACTCGACCCGGACACCGGCCTGCCCGCGGACCTGGACTTACATGGCAATCTTCTTGGATGCAGCACCTTTGAAGGGGACAGCGCCGGAGAGCTGGAATGCTCAGAGTGCCTCGAAGGAGTAAGTGTGTGGAGTATCGCCACCCATCCAGCAGTTTCTCCAGACAATATTACTTGCCAACCGCTAACCCTCAATTCCGGTCAAACCACTGTCGCCGAACTCGTCCTTCCCAAAGACGCAACGACGTCGACGTACTATATCGGCATCCACCAGGACATCCATATCAGCGATTTCTATTCGACGCCAACGCTTGATGATCTTTTCTGCTTCTCCTTCGATCTGGCCACCGCGTGCGGGTTCCGGCTGGAAGACCACCCGGAAGGACACGGGGACGATTCGACGTATGGGCCTCACGAGATCATTGGCCGGATCGACTGGTTTGAGAATGAAGACGATCTGGTCATGGAGTTCAAACCGGAGTATTCGTCGGGAGAAGAAAAGAGAATAGGAACGACCGAGGCCAAGGTGTTCGAGACGACAAACGACGCCATCGATCCATTACAACCCTATGCTCACCCAACAGACATGACCTCTTGCGGCCTTCGTTCATACAGGCCGCTTGACGCCGATTATGTCCGAGTGGGCGTGCTCATCTACGGCCACATGCCCAATGACGGTGTCGATACCAACGATCACGCCTACTTCGACAACTTCGCCTTCTACAAGGCCCCAAAGCGGATCCCGGTCAGAACAGAAGGGTTGCTGGAGGACCCGACAATGAAATTTCTCAGGAAGTATCCCGAGGGCACGCACCTGAAAACCGAACTGAAAATGAGCGCCGAGATTGGGGTCAATAATACAGCGGGCCGAGACTATCTGAGAATCAGCGGCGAAATCAAGAACCAGGGTTTCATCAACCATCCACCCTTGCAGCCGAGGGCGCTGGATCTCGGCTTCTCCTTTCCAATTGATGGCATGGCCCACGACCTGGTCTGGTGGGATGATGCACGTCATTCCGAAGTCATCAATGAGAGTTCGAATCTGCTTCCATTCCGGATGACCGGCCAAGTCGATTTCAGGCCGGAACTGAAACACAATTATCAAGGATATTCATTCGAACTTGATCGCATGCGCGGCGAAAGCACACAGGTCTCAGTCTATCCGTTCAGCGTCCTCGATATTATAACCGGAGATGAGGTTCGCGCCCTGTCCTTCGGGGATGATCTTTCCGCACCCAGTGTCACCGTATCCCATTACGGCTACCGCGTGACTGACCCCGTGACGCAACGCGGTGAGTACTATGTCGAATTTCGGTTAGGTGTATTGGAAGAGGGGGCAATATACGAGCCGGGCCCAGGTCAGCAAGTGCCAGTTGACATAACGCCGTTCAGCTTCATTCTTTTCCGCAGTGACGATCCAGAGGGCGTTACCACCTCGAATTTCAGAATCGCCACGGACGACTTCCAGACCGCCTTGTTCCCTGATTTCTTTACCCGTCCGTTGCCCCCAGAGGGATCACTTGCTGAATCGGAATGGGAATACGGCGGAGCCTTTTACCAGGTGACTCCTCCCGTTTATAATCCGGTCACTCAAAAGTGGGAACTCGAAGACAACACGTTCAATAACAACGCCGAAGCCTACGGCCTCAGATACACGCAGGAGACCTTCACCGGAAACGCGGATTCCTTCCAGAAAATGAGGGATGTCACCGACGCTTGCAATGCCATCGAAGTCAGTACCCTCATCTACCGTCAACCTTGGTTCGCCAGATTCCTCAACGACACCCCGGAAGCCAGCAGGAACCACGACTACACACTGGAGCAATCACGGCTCAACGCCAGCGTTGCTCCGTGGGACGCACCATGGCCGGACATCTATTCCGCCCAGGTAACACTTCAGCCGTCTGAAGCGAATTTCTGTAATAATCCATGGTTGTAGCCAAATGACACTTGTACTTTTCCCCAATATGTGCATACTATTCTGGCATGCAGAAACAAGCAGGCCAGCAGGAACTTCACGACTTCACAATTCCTCTTACGCGGGAACAGGCAAAAGCCATCCTGGCCATGGAAGAGGAAGAGGCCATCTTCATTCTGATGGACCTGTCGAAAAAGCTGGCGGCATTTCAAAAGAAACAAACCGTCCAGGGGTCGACGCCATCGGGTATGGTTCCACCCTACGAGAAACCACCGAAGCGTGGACGCAAGAAAAAACCAGGCGCCAAGAAGGGCCATCAAGGCAAGCGACGTCCCTCGCCGGAACCAACCCGCGAGGAAGAGCATTCGCCGCTGAAGACCTGTCCCGAGTGCGGCACTCAGGTATCGGAACCAAGCGAACGACGATTCCGGCTGATCGAGGATATCGTGGTTCCGGAAGTAGAAGTGGTGAAGCACTCGATTCCTCGGCAATGGTGTCCCTGTTGCCAAAAGCTGGTGGAGCCGCCTGTTGCGGATGCATTGCCGGGGGCCACGTTCGGTCATCGGTTGATGGCGTTGACCTGCTGGCTCCATTACGGTATTGGCGTGACCATGTCGATGGTGTTGGCCATGGTCAGCTACCATCTGCAGTTCGAGCTGAGTGTTGGAGGGCTGGTTGACGCCTGGCACCGGATGGCCGAGGTGTTCTACCAGTGGTATGAGCAGATCGGCGAGGACGTGAAGGAATCCGGTGTACTTCATGCGGATGAAACCGGGTGGAGAGAATCCGGCAAAACAAGATGGCTGTGGTGCTTTACCACCAAACAGGCCACGTATTACATGATCCATCAATCGCGGGGATCTCCAGCGTTGAGCAAGTTTTTTACGGAAACGTTCAACGGCACGTTGGTCACCGACTTCTGGGGGGCCTACGGGAAGGTGACGTCTGCCTCGCGCCAGGCGTGTCTGCCGCACCTGTTCCGGGAACTGGCCAAGGTCGATGAAACCAGTGCTTCTCCGGCCTGGGCCGCCTTCTCGCGGAAACTGGGTCGATTGCTCCGGGATGCGTTGCGCTTGCAAGCCAGGCGAAATGAGTTCGACGAGAAGACCTTTATCCGGCGTCGTTCGCGAATTACGAAACGGCTCGATGGCATGGTGAGAAAACAAAGTCGAAATGACGATGTGGCTCGAATCCAGAAAAGACTGATCCGATATCATGATGCGATGTTCACGTTCTTGGATCATCCTGATGTCCCAGCTGACAATAACCACGCCGAACGAGAAATAAGACCCGCAGTAATTATGCGGAAAAACTCCTATTGCAATCGAAGCGAAAGAGGAGCCAATACCCAAGCAATTATGATGTCGATCTACCGAACGTTGAAACTGCGCGGCCTGCACCCACTGAGAACCATCGAAAATGCCCTGCGAACCTACGTTCTCACTGGTTCTCTGCCGCCGTTGCCGGCCGAAAGTATTTCAGACAGCTGAACTGTTACCCGCCCAGAAAGAGTACGGCCTGACACTGCCTGGCGGACTCAACCTCTTCAGCCGCAACCTCAACAAAGACAATCTTGAAATCTACAACTTTCCCGTCCTGTTGGTCGACAATTATTTCGGCGCCAAGGATTTGATTGACGAAGAACGCGAATACATTGGATTGGCTGATGAAAATATCAGTGATTTTACAGAGTACGGTCTTGATGGGTTGGAACTCGACAATACGTTCTTCGGTGCTTCCGGAGCCAATCACCTTCATTTCGACACCGAGCATCAAAAGGTCTTTGTCGGAGAGAAACAGGGCACCTTGACATACGGCATCAATTTTCTTGAGCCGGCCATCCCTCAACTGGCGGCCAACGTCTGGTATCTCGATGAGATGGCCGCCAAACTCGCGGATATTGATGAAAATGATGATTGCCATGGTGACGGCACATACGGTTCAGCCGCGAACCTTGACCCTGAATTGCTCTCCGTCAACGCAAATGAACCAAATTTCGGTGGTCCCAAACACGGGATCATGCGAGCGGACATCGCCGGCTTCGAAAGCAGTATGGACAATGCGAACAACAGGAGCGCTCGCTCACAGAATTTCCGTCGGACCATGGCCCGGGACAAGAACATGTCTCGCCTCATCAGCCCAATCGATACTTCTGACTGCATCCTTGACACCTGGCCAGGTTGTCCCGATTGGGACAACCTATGGTGTGATGAAAACTCTTATAAAACCCTGGTGATGTATGAAACGGCTTGGATCGCACTGGCCTGGGGGTTTATGCCTTCGATCTGCAACATCTTTCCTGAGGAATACTCCTTCTACCATCAGCATATCCTGCCGATTTTCGGAGACGACACGATTCCTCCCCACGGTCTCTCACTGACAAGTATCTTCAAAGAGTTGCATCGAGCAGGCTGGCGACCACGAACCCAGATTGAAATCGAGTATGTTCAGAACACGTCCGGTATCGACCTGTACGTGGAACGGTTCGGTGATAAGGGTTGGAGTGGAAAGGCCGTGTACTTCACGGTCCTCAACAATGACAGCCTGTCACTGACCCCGCCGAAACTGGCCAAAATGTACGGCAAGGTACCCCATGCCCAGAAATCCGTCGACGAGATCTTGACCACTGAGGAGTTCGCGGAGTACGAGATCTGCGAGCAGGACTTCGAGTGCACTGATTTCCCCGAGCGCTGCCCGACCAATGATCTGGAGGACCTGGGCAAGAAATTCTATCTTCAGATCAACAATGCGGGGAGTCTCGGCTTGATGTTAGGCACAGGCAACCTGACCTGTGTACAGTTGATCTACCGGCCGGAAAAGTCCCAGGTCTGCAACTGGTCAGGAGTTCGGGATTGGACATTCACCGAGGGGTTTCCTTCACAGCATTATTCCTTGCTGAAAAGCCTTGCTGAAGACAGGATCGTGATCGGCGGGCCATGGCTGTCCCCGCTTATTCGGGAGGCCCTGTCGATTCCGGACAACGTGCTCTACGTTTTCAAACTGAGTCGGATAAACAAGGTGGACAATGGCGACAGTGGCGGGGGTGACGAACGGTCGGAAGCGGACGGTGGGGCGTCAGCTGAATGGCAGGGCGCCCGCTACATGCGCTGCGGCGCCGGTTGGCAGACCTACGATACCGCCGGGTATAATGGTTCTGTCGACGCTGTGTCCGTGGCGGATGTGACCGCCTGTGCCTACTTCGCGATCAACACCACCGTCAACGGGGAACATGAGGTGATGGCCCATTTCCCCGTTTCGGGCATGGCCACGACTGCGGCGCAATACGATGTCTATGTCACCGATTACCTTCCAAACGCCGACGGCGAGTTCGAATTGGGAGAGCCGCTGCTCTCCAGGGTGATCGATCAGAGCGATGGCGAAGCATATGCCACTGCCTCCAATGAAGAGGGATTTATTTGCGTCGGTATCGTGGATGTCCCTGTGGAGCCGAACGAGATCAAGACCATCGTGGTCAAGATCAGCCCGGGGCGCAATCAGGCCAGCGTGAATCCCTCGGCCCTGCTGGTTGCCGATGCCATAATGATCAAGGAAGCTGAATAGCTTGCTGCACTTGCAGGCTGGGGGAGGGGATGAAGATGAGAACACAGGAAGAAGCTATGTTGAATCGCAATTGGCGAGCCATCGCTCATCCCCTCCCTTGTACCCTGTTTTTCATTATCCTGTTCGTTTCAGTGCCATTGTGCGGGCAGACCATCTACGACATGGGGGAAATCAATGGGGATTTGAGAGTGATCGGGGCGGAAAGGCATGATCTTCTGAAGCATCTCTCCTTTATTGACCTCGATGCCAGTGGACACCCCGATCTGATTCTGAGTGTTCGTGGTGCCGGCTTAGGACGCATGGAAGTTTTTCTTGATCGATCCATGGATTACTTTATCAATACAATGGATTTGCGATTTCAGGAGCCAGACATTGCTATCAATGGGGGCGTGGAGGGCTCATACACGATTCATGTGGGGGATACACTCATTTCTGGAGATTTTAATAATGATGGATTAGAGGATTTCGTTACCTCTGATTTTCGCAGAAATAGGGTGTTTGTCTTTTTTGGATCACCAGACTGGTATCCTGGAACTACAATCAACATACCCGATGATCCCGCGGACCTGACGATTATTAAGGATATTTCTTATTCACTCGACTTCGGATATCACATCGAGTTCGGAGATATAAACAATGACGGGATAGACGATCTCGTTATTGGTGAGCAGCATGCAATTAATGGCGTGGAGAGTCCCGGAGCCGTCAATGTCATCTATGGGAGAGAGGACTTCACGCTGTACGAAGTCATCGACCTCAATGAGACACCGGCGGACCTGACGATTTACGGTGCGGAGCACAATGATGAGTTCGGGTGGTCGGTCGCTACGGGCGACCTGAACGGGGATGGGATCGACGATATTCTCGCCGGCTCCGAGTGGGCCTCCGACAGTGATGGCTGCGGGCGGATCTACGCCATATTCGGGTCGAACGAATTCCCTCCTCAGCACGTCATCGACCTGGCCACCGAACCGGCCGACATCGAGATCAAGGGGCTGCACGAGAACTCACGCCCAGCCTGGGAGGTCGATGTCTGCGACCTGAACTGCGACGGCATCGGCGACCTCTGCTTCGCCGTGGTCTGGCTCGAAACCGATCCCCAATACCGGGGGGCTGTATTCGTGGTGAACGGCCGGGACGATTTTCCGCAGCAGCACTATATCGACCTGGCAATGGAACAACCTGACCTGAAGATCATCGGCGAAGTCGGAGATTCCTATCTCGGCAACGCCCTGATGTCGGGGGATCTCGACAATGATGGCTGCGAGGATCTAGCCGTCACTGGATACAGATGCCGGGAACGGCTGGAGGATGAAGGGGTTGTTTATGTTTTTTCTGGTTCAGCACAATACCCGAATGAACTTACCATTGACCTGTTCAATAACGATCCGGAGCTAAAAGTCTTGGGAATTTCACCGTATGATGGGTTACGCCACCTCAGCGAAATGGCCGACCTCAATCAGGATGGCCGCTTGGATCTGGTCACGAGCGCATTCCTGGCCGACAGGGATGATGATCCCGACGCTGAGGAATGCGGCGAAATCTACGTCATCCTCTCCGACGGTACGTTGTTCAATCCTCCTCGCTACCTGGCTTCGCCAGGGTTTCATCCGGTCAACCCTGCTGAATTGAGGCTTTATGATCCCTTTGATCACGAGGGGTGGACGGGACGCTATAGTCCGTACCTGGTCGACGGGTACGGGCTGGTGTCGGCGGCGGGTGACCTGGATGGTGACGGGTACGACGAGATGATTACCGGGCCCGGTCCGGGGCCATATCATCCGGCGCTGGTCATGGTGCTTCATCACACTGGGGAACGGCTGGCCTCCTTCTCCGCCTATGGCACACCGCGGTACGGCGTGCTCGTTTCCACCGGCGACCTGGATGGCGATGGGATTGATGAGATCGTTACCGGGGCGGGGCCGGGTGCGGTCTACGGCCCGCATGTGCGGGGGTGGCGCTGGGATGGCGAGGAGACGGTATCACCCATGGCCGGGGTCAGTTTCCTGGCCTATGGCACCCACCGCTGGGGGGTGAACGTGGCCTGCGGCGACATCGACGGCGACGGCCGGGACGAGATCATCACCGGGGCGGGGCCGGGGGCCGTCTTCGGTCCCCATGTCCGGGGGTGGGATGCCGACGGAGGGACGGCTCTGCCGATCCCGGCGGTGAGCTACTTCGCCTATGGCACCCCCCGCTGGGGGGTGAACGTAGCCTGCGGCGACATCGACGCCGACGGCATTGCCGAGATCGTCACCGGGCCCGGCCCCGGTGAGATCTTCAGTTCCCATGTGCGGGGCTGGAACTATGACGGCGAGGTGCTCGAGTCGATGCCCGGGGTCAACTTCATCGCCTACCAGAGCTTCCCCCATTCCACGGGGTGCGTGGTGGCCTGCGGCGACGCGGACAACGATCGGGTGGCCGAGATCCTCACCGGCCCGGGACCCCACACGGAGAACCAGGCATACGTCAAGACCTGGAATTATGACGGGGTCGAGCTGACCCTGGTTCCGGAGAAGAGTTTCCTGGTCTTCGAGTCTGTTGACTATGTTGCCGGGGCGAGGATCGCCCTGGGCAACCCCTACCAGCATCCCGACTACCTGCCCTGAATGATGCTCGCTGATACAGACGCACGAGCGGGATCGTACATGCATATATGACTGATAACGTAAAGTCAGTTTTTAAACTTCTTTGAGCTGCGAACGGTGATCTTGCCACCGGCCTTGTCATACGCAACCCGCTTTACCGTCACCGCCGGCCGCGCCATGTAGCGAACCAGCCGCTTGCGCGCGGATCAGGTCGAGCACCCGCAGGGCGAACAGCCGCTCCAGCACCTCGATATCCCCCGGCATGTCGAAGGGCATCGCTGGCCGACAGCCCGCCGGAAACGGCCCAGGGCCGCTGGCTTGTCGACCAGGCCCCCCCGGAGGAGATGCTCTTCGACCTCGGGGCGGACCCGGGGGAGCGGCGGAACCTGGCCGCACAACACCCGGAGGTGACCGCTGAACTGAGGGGACTGATGGAGGCCTGGCTGGCCCGGGCGGGCACCGACGGCACGGCCCCGCCGGCGGGTGGTGAGGACCTGGAGAAACTGAAGGCCCTGGGCTACGTGCAGTGAGGCCACGGGCAGGAGCTGAAGACTCCCGGTCGTGCGAACAACACGTTAACCGGAATGCTCCCCGGACAGCTGCCGGCGGACGATCTCGGCGAACGACCTCAGCGGGCCCAGCCGGTCGAGGGCATCAACGACCCGGTCCATGTCGAGGGCCGCGTATTCGAGAAAGAGGACGTTGCGGAAACCCGGCAGCGGTTCGAGTTCGCGGACCAGGCTTTCGGG
>Ga0180435_10007849_pt1 | contig 10111 bp, 12 predicted proteins | sample SS_ome_3_FD_132467 | JGI IMG/M metagenome (GOLD analysis project Ga0180435, IMG submission 132467) | Hypersaline lake sediment archaeal communities from the Salton Sea, California, USA - SS_3_S_1 metaG | ecosystem: Environmental > Aquatic > Non-marine Saline and Alkaline > Hypersaline >... | reverse complement strand
TTAAACACAAATCAATTGCGCACCTTAAAAGGTGCGGCTACCACGATCAACCCATGAAATCGGCTTTATCGGACAGCCTCTTCAGGTCGCCACTAGTGGCAGCCTAAAGGCTGCCGCTACGAGGGTGTCCCGCCGCCAGCGGGGTTAAGTTCAAACTAACAATTGCCAACTTTTTTTCCCGTCAACTGCCCGTTGTTAAAAGGTGGTACCGGCGCCCATGCGCCACTCGCCGATATCGAGCTGCCGGTCATAATTCTGATCGGATTTCAGAAAACCGCTCCGCTTCGCTTCCGGCCGGAAGACCTTGTATTCCTCCCAGGTGATGTATCCGTCCGAATTGGTATCGATCCGGTTGAACTCGTCATCGGGCGGCGGGGTTGAAGCGCATCCGGCGATAAATATCGTCGCCATTATTCCTGTCAGGAGAATTGTTTTCATGGGTAATTTATGGGGTTCTGAGTAATTTGGTGTGGATAAATAATCTTCCTTATTCCTTTATTTCAGAGAGGAATAATAATAGATTCCAAATCATTATGAATCGGAATCTGAACTTATGCCGGGGGATCTGAAGGCAGCCGGCTCTCTCCCGCCATTCCTCGGGGGGGTCCGATGATCTCGGAGAAGATGATCCCCTGGATGACCGGGTTCCGGGAGAAGTTGAAGTGATAGCCGATTTCCTGCTCAACCGGTGCTCGTGACTTTATAACTGGAGCCGTTTCCTCCTGCTCTTTGGCCGGTCGGGTTTTCTTTGCGGCCGGCGGCCTACGGAGTCTTGGCGGCGGTGTCTCAAACTCTTCCGGCTCGGTAGGTATGACCTCGACCGGCATGATGTTGCGTTCATATCTGTCCGTCAGGGAGTCGATGAAGGATTTCAGAGGATCGTCTCTTCTCGGCGCAGGAGCTGTCCGGCGCTCAGGTTGAACCCCGGGCCGCGGCTCGATCGGAGGCCTGTTCTCCTCCGCCGCCTTCTTCTTCCGGGCCAGCATCAGCAGCCGAAGCAGCCCGAAGGCGACAACTAAAATCCAGATCCAATCTCCACCTTTCATATATTATTTTTCTCCGAAAAATAATAGTTATGTAACTTTAGCCAACAGATTACTTGTGAACCAGAAGTAAAAATATGGCCGAAGTTAGAAGATGCCCTTTTCAAGAGAAGATATAACATAATCAATATACTGTCGCGTTATTCTTCTTTTAATTATAGGCATTGTTAAAAACTAATCCGATTTAAATCGGGTTAAGGCACTTCTTATCCGTGCTGTTTCTTATCCTTCGGTCCCATACCGGAGATAGAGTCTCTCATCTGGGTGTCGGAGTTGATGTTTTTCATTCTATAATAATCCATAATTCCCAGGTTTCCTTCCCGGAAGGCCTGGGCCATCGCCCTGGGAACCTCGGCCTCAGCTTCGACAACCTTGGCACGCATCTCCTGGACCCGGGCCTTCATCTCCTGCTCATGGGCCACCGCCATCGCGCGGCGCTCTTCAGCCTTTGCCTTGGCGATCTCCAGGTCAGCCTGGGCCTGACGCTGCTGGAGTTCGGCTCCGATATTCTTGCCGACATCCACATCGGCGATATCAATCGAGAGGATCTCAAACGCGGTACCGGCGTCAAGTCCCTTGGCCAGCACCCTCTCCGAGATCATATCGGGATTTTCCAGCACCTTCTTGTAGGTTTCGGCCGACCCGATCGAGGTGACGATCCCTTCTCCCACCCGGGCGATAATCGTCGCCTCGGTAGCTCCTCCCACCAGCCGGTCCAGGTTGGCGCGGATGGTAACCCGGGCCTTGGCCATTAGCTGGATCCCGTCCATCGCGACCGCGTCCACGGTCGATTTTCCCTTCTCCGGATCAGGGCAGTCGATTACCCGGGGATCGACGCTGGTGGCGACCGCCTGCCGGATATCTCTGCCGGCCAGGTCGATGGCGCAGGCTTTCTTGAACGAGAGTTCGATGTTGGCTTTATCGGCGGCGATCAGGGCGCGGACGACTTTGGCCACGCTCCCTCCGGCCAGGTAGTGAGCTTCCATCTCGTTGGTGGAGACTACCAGGCCGGCCTTGGTAGCCATGATCTTGGCGTCGACAATGATGACCGGCTTGATCCCCCGGAGCTTCATCCCCACCAGGTTAAAGAGACTGACGTGCGCCCCGGCCGCCAGAGCCCGGACCCAGACCTTGAGGAAATAAAAGAAGATCCCCAGAAAGATCAGGACCACGATAACGATGACAACGGTGATCAGGGGCGCGATGTTTCCCGCGACTGCGGCTATAGTTGCAACCATAACAAAACCTCCTTAGGTTAAATTCCAAACTAAGATTACAGAGATTATAAGATACTCCCCTGCCTTTGCCCCTTTAATGAACTACGAATTACACCCCCGATTAAAACTTCGGGGCGGAGAAATTTCACGAATGTCTTTGAAAGTTATATCTGCGTTTATAGGCGATGATGTTGATATTGATTCCGGCAACCGCGGTCAGCCAGACTGTGTCGCAATTGATATTTTAGACTACTTTTTGTCATTGCGAGGACCCCGAACAAAGTGAGGGGGACGAAGCAATCTCAATCCTTTGGATGATAACACATTCTGCTCAAAAATTGAGATCGTTTCGTCGCTGCGCTCCTCGCGATGACATTTATGGGGTTGTGACACAGCCTGAGCGACCGCGGCTACACCGAGGCTCAGGCTCCGTTCGAAGTTCCGTCTTCGACGTTCGATGTTCGATGTTCAGCTTTTTGCTCCACCACAACCCGGTTCCCTTCCACCCGGATAATTTTTACCGCGGTACCTTTCTTTAAATACTCACCGCCTGTGACCACGTCTATCCGTTGGTCTTCGATATCGGCCATCCCGGCCGGCCGGAGGTCTGTGATGGCAATGCCGGTCTTATCTATAAGTTCCGGGAGGCCGGCCTCGGACGCGGAATAACCCGACTCCGAAGAATTTAGAAAGAGGCGCCGACCGGCGGGAGAGTTGGGGAGAATTTTTATCGAGAGGAAGAGTCCGAAGAGGGTGATCACCATCACGCCGCTCAGCCAGTATAGGCCGAAAGTCGTCCCCTGGGTGGTAAACGCCAGAATGACGCAGCCGATCAGGGCGAATGCTCCCAGTGTGCCGACCACCCCGCCGGGAATAAATACTTCCAGGCAGACCATAGCCAGGCCCAGGACCAGAAGAAAGATCATCCAGGTCAAAATTTTCCTCCTGAAAATTTTGTTAAGTTTGGATTTGCAATTATTTTATGCGAGGAATATATCATATTTTTTTTAAATCACCATGATCATTTCATCTGATATTTCGCCCGGGTCTGCAGCATAGTTGCCAGTTGACTATGCCGATGAGTCGTTCGAAGTTCGATGTTCGATGTTCGACGTTCGATGTTCATTCTTTATTCCTCGAACCACCACCCGGTTCCCATGAACCTCAATTACCTCAACTACCTCTCCCGCCTGGATGAATTCTCCCCGGGAGCGAACATCGATAGGATGCTCCCCGAATTTGGCCTTCCCGGCCGGTCTGAGTTTTGTTACCGACTTCCCTTGACTCCCGATCGATGGGGAGAGATCGGTCTCTGAGCTGGTGAATCCTTCCTCCCGTTTCTCTTCGGAGGTCAGAACAAATTTTTCATAGAGGGGAGAAGATTTGACGAATACAAATCGGAAGGTGAGCAGCAGCAGCAGTAAAAAGCCCAGGAGAGCCGCGCTGAAGTTGATGAGTCCCCTGAAATAATTCGGGTGAATAAATGTAGGGGCGTCGAAGAAAGGACCTTTTCCCATGGCGGCGATAAAGGAGATGAAGAGACAGAGCACCCCGGCGCTTCCCAGGAGACCGAATCCGGGAGTTATGAAGAGTTCGATGAAGAGGAGAGTCAGCCCGACCCCGAAGAGGATGATCTCCTCGTAGCCCGCTAACCCCGCGACATTATGGCCGAAAAAGAAGAGGGCGAGACAGGTGATTCCCAATATGCCCGGCAGCCCGAATCCCGGGGTCTTGATTTCAAAGTAAATCCCGGCCAGTCCTCCCAGCAGCAAGATAACCGTAACCATGGAGCCGGTAAGGAATCGGGCCAGTTTCTCAGATGGCTTGATCTTGATGGTATGGAGCGGGGCGTCTATCAGATAGACGGAGGCCAGGAGCTGATCGAGCCCGTCAACCGTACCTTCCGAGAGCCCGGACTCGACCGCGCCCTTATTGGTCAGGGTGAGGAGTTTCCCTTTTTCGATCAGGTCGGGGATCTCCACGTCCCGATCTACCATTGCCTCCACGACCTTGGAGGGATGTCCCTTCTGTTCGGCAGTGGCCGCGATCATAGCTCTAAAGGCGCTAGTCATCTTCTCGGCGGTTGCTTCGTCGAGCTTGGCCGCGCCGCCCAGGGGGGAAGAGGCGATGGGAGTTGCGGCCCCGATCATCGATCCGGGAGCCATATAGATGTGATCGGTGGCCACCGCGATATAGGCCCCGGCGGAGAAGGCCCGGATATCGACGAAGGTATAAGTGGTGATATCGGTCCGGGTGAGAATCTCCATGATATCCTGGGTAGCCGCCGCCGATCCCCCGTTGGTGTTCATGTGGAGGACAATAGCCTGCGCTCCGGCCGCTTCCGCCTCCTCGACCCCGCGCTCGATCAGCCAGATCAATCCCTTCTCAATCTCACCATCCACGGGAATAACATAGACCGGTCTGTCCGATTGCGCTGTAACACTACCCGGAATCGAGAACACGAAGAAAAATGATAATAAAATAAGGAGGTAATTTTTCATGGTTCTTAGGTTAATCTTAATTGGCGGCAGCGTCCCCGACAGGTTTATAAATGATTTTCTCTTGCCGCGAGCATCAACGTTTTTACGAAAAAAGTTCGATAAAGATAATTGGACTATTTTAGATATTGCATCAATCCATCAATGTTAGTCTTTTTTCAAAACTAAATTAGCGCCCGAAGGGAGCTAATTTATTACCAGTACCAGTAACCATCGTTATCCTGAGTCCAGTTCTGCCAATCCTCCATCTGCTGGTCCTGGCGGACGGCGTCGATATAGGTCTGCTGCATACAGTCAATCACCTGGTCGGAGACGCCGAATTCACTGAGTTTCACGACCTGACTGGCTTTCAACCGGTAGATGCTGCTGGATTCTTCGATTTTTTTGCAGATATCCTGATCGGACTGCCCCTCCTCACTCATCTCCACAATCTCCGGCACGGTCAGTTGCGGACCAACACAGCCCGATAGGACGAATGGAGCAATACAGACTGCTATGATAGTAATGTCTCTTAAAAGATGTTTCATTATATCTCCCCTCAATTAAACAATTCAGCGGTTGATTTAGAATGCGCTGCGAATTTTTGTCTTAGGCACTTAAGATCACTTCAGTGTTTTATGAAGCTGCCAGAACGAAGCGATGGCTAAGTCCCTGTTTCGTAATTTCCCCGATAGCTGTCGGGATGCGCCTCTGGCGCACAATAAACCGCGAATTTAGCGGATTAGGAGGATTGATTTTTCTTTTAATCAGCATAATCTGCGTAATCCGCGGTTAAATAAGTTGCCCGGAGCGAACCGACGGGCTAGGTTATAATATAACACTCAGATCGTAATCTGCCAGTATTTATTATTTCGCGACTCCGTGTATGAATATTCGATCGGGGGGAGCACCGGATTCATAAACTTCATCGATTACCCGGAGGATTGGATAACGCTTTGGATGTTCCCGGATATGTTTAATCGTATGATAACACCAGATCAGGGTCGGATCATCGGTATGAATCGGGGCCAGGTAATGCTGTCCGTAAAGGAGATAACTGATCTTATACCGACGGATAAAATCGTCGAGAACCCGGGGGGTTATCGGAAGTGCCAGAACCCGTTTCCCGGTCCGGTAGGCGAGTTCCGGCGGATAACCGACCTGGGCCATAATCCCGTCATCCGGGAGTTCCCGGATAAATTCCGCGGTCCGTGGGATCTCAACTTCCTTTTTCAATGAGAAGACCGGATACCGGTGTTCGGATAGATAGATGCCGGTTAAAATGGTCAGCGCCGCCGCCAGACTTAGAGCGGTTGTCTTTTTTACTACCCCGGGGCTCCGGAAGATTTCCGCGATCAGCGTTATTCCGTGAGCGAAGAGAAAACAGATAGGGATTAGGATCGGGATCAGAAAACGCGGTTCCGGGTGGAGAATGACCGGTATAAAGAAGATAATCAGGAGGAATGAGAAGTAGATGGACGCATTGCCGCGGAGATTCTTACGGATTAAGCCTTTAGAGATGGAGAAGATCGCGGTCGCGCCGATGAAGATATATGCGATTATATAGCCGATCCCGGGGATACCGGATAGTTCCTGCAGGGGATAGACATTAGTATTGATACGGAATTCCGAGAAATCGATCCTGAAGTTAAACATGGTGGAGGTGGCTGGAAAGTAGCGGGGGGTAAAGAGCTGCCGGAGAGTAAAAGCCCGGACATATTCTATTGTCCCGTCCACCCCTACCGGGTAGAGGATGTTATTTTTAAAGATGATTACCCGGGTTATGATCCAGAAAGAGTAAGCCGCTGACATTATCAGGATGGGGATGACGGCATCTCTTATCCTGCTCCCGGGGCCGCGAAAGAGAAAGTAGGCCAGGGCGAAGGCGGGAAGCAGCAGAATGGTAATATCCGAGGTCAGGAAACCGACCGCCCCAACGACTCCCGCGCCGTAAAGGCACCGGCGGTCTGAGCTGATAAGACCTTTCAGGAAGAGGAAGAGGCTGAGAGCAAAGAGGCCGAAGAAGAGAGAGTCTTTATAGATAACCCTTGAGGTTGAGATATGCAGCGGCGAGACCGCGAGCAGGAAGAGGGCGATGGCTATCCAGTAGAAGTCTTTCCCGAACAGGCGGAATATTCTGACCATTGCCAGGAAAGCAGCCGCGGCGAATACCAGAGAAACCGTTATACCAGCGAACAGGTCGGGGAGCGCCAGCGAGAAGAGACGGATCAGATAAGGGAATCCCGGGGGATGGACCAGGTAGAGCTGGTTATTGAAGAGAGTGTGATGGGGGAAGTTCCGGGCCAGGGTAAGGTACTTCGCTTCATCCATCGAGATGAAGTATATGGGTGAAGCCACGAAGACACGGATCAGGACGAAAAGGATAAAAATAATGATAAGCAGCCCGAATTTTTCGACTTTATCCCGGTTCATGGTTCCTGCTTCGGAATTTCCTTTCCCGAAATACTTCGGGATCCCGGTTTGTTTAATTGAATTTATCGGGGCCGAAATCATTCGGGATCCCGAGTTTTTTCATATTAAGTCTCGGGACAATAAATGCAGTTAAAAAGGTAGCCGCAGGCTTTAGCCTGCGTTTATTGCGCACCCTAAAGGGTGCGGCTACCAAAAGTTAGCGCGAAGCGCTAACTTCCTGTATCGCTCCGCAGACAAATCTTGTGTGCGGGGCTTGTAGGATCAGAATGTCTTCGGCATTTTATGTAGGAGTTGTAGTATCGCTGCGCTTGAATATCCGGCTTTCAAACGCTAAAGAAGGTGAAGTTAGGTGCACAAGCCCCCCGGATAAATCCGGGGGGCGATACTACATTTCCCACAAGGCGAAGCCGATACTACAAACTTCCCGACAAAGTCGGGAAGTGATTCTACATAAAGTGGCGAACAAAGTGAGCTAATTTATTTCTTATGCTCGCAAATTATGATACTAAAATATATCATAAATTTAATCAGTAACCTTTCCCCATCAGGAGACGATTAGATCAATGAGAACTTCAGCGGAAAAATACTGTCTCAGCCCGAATCAATTATTGGATGGAACGCGATAGTGGCCGGGCGTGACGACAGGGAGATTATCGAGGATGTGCGCGGAGGGAACGCGGATGCCTTTGCGGAACTGATCGACCGGCATGAAAACCGGGTCTTCATCATTGTCAGAGGTCATTTACCCGCCGCCCGGGTAAGGGAGGTCGCGCACGATGTCTTCTGCCGGGCCTTTCGGTCCCTCGGCAACTTTCGTTTTGAAAAGCCATTTGAGCACTGGCTCTCGAAGATAGCGGTCAGAACCTGCTATGACTTCTGGCGGAAGGAGAAACGAAGGAAGGAAGTAACGTTCTCCGTGTTTTCCGACGATGATGGCCGGGAGGTGCTGGATGGGATCATCTCCGGAGCGGCGGAGGATGAATATGATCTGAACCAGCGCCGCCGTTTCGCCCGGGAGATGATATTCCGGCTTCTGGAAGAACTATCCCCGGAAGATAGGATGGCACTTAGCCTGGTCTATCTGGAAGGGCGGTCCGTCAAGGAAGCGGCCGGGCTGATGGGGTGGACCGTCGCCAATATCAAGGTTCGGAATCACCGGGCCCGGAAAAGACTCCAGAGTTTAGCTTCGCAACTTTATTAACCGCGAATCTCTCGAATAAAAAATCATGAAAAAGAAGAACGCCGTAAATATCGACCGTTTAACGGAGGCAATGAAAGACGCTTACCGCCATCCTCCCCCCGCATCGCCGGATCGAAGCTGGCGGGAAGGGGTAATGGCGGAGATCCGCTCACTGGCTGAAGAAGGGGCGCGCGGGGCGGATCTCTTCTATGTCCCCCGGGTATTGTTCCGAGTGGTGCCGCTGCTGGCCGCGGCATCGCTGATCTTCTTCCTCGGCGCCTGGGCGGCCATGGGGAATCTCTTTAATGATCTGACCATCTCCGTCTTGACCGAACTCCCATTCTTCGGTCTATAAAAATTAAGTCGACGTCGCGGAAATAATTCAAAGGAGACATAAAATGATCCGCTGGAAATTCTGGACTATCCTCATAATCATCTTTATAACCGGGGGCTTGCTCGGGAGTGCCGGTACCGCGCTCTATATACGGCATGTCGTGAGCGGTATTGTCCGCGGCGATTCTCAGGCCCTTACCGGGCTTATTATGGTGAGACTCACCCAGAAACTGGACCTGGACGATCAGCAGCAGGTCCGGGCGGAAGAAATAGTCAGCTCCGGACAGGAAGAGTGGATGGATCTCCGGCGTCAGGCCGCCCCCCGGGTTGAAGAGATTATTCGAAATACTATAGCAGAATTAAAGTTGATCCTCTCTCCCGAGCAGGCGGAAGATCTGGATCAGCTGGTCGGGGAAGCTCAGGAACGCTGGCTGATCTCGGGTGAGACAGGTATGAATCCGGAAAGATAATCTTCTGCTAAAAAAGGCATTTTAAAATCTTATTTGTAACAAAGACTTGATTTACCACGAAGGTCACGAAGAACACGAAGGAAAACATCAAAACTATAGAATCTTTCCTGGCTTTTTTAAGTTCCTTCGTGTTCTTCGTGGTTTAAAAGGCTTTTCGAGTAAGCTAAAACTAGGGCGTTTCTTCCGTTACTTCAACTTCTATTTCTTCTTCGTCCTCTTCCCCGGCTAGAATAACGGCGTTGCCTGAGGCCTGCGCTTCTTTCAGCCAGAAGATCAGCGTGTAAGCCTGCCAGCTGCTGTCCCAGTCGGTCTCGAGGTCGGTTACAGCAGTAGCTCCCATCTCCCGGGCCTGCTCGGTCACCATCTCCGAAGCGGTATTGGTGTCCACCGTGTCCCGGAAAAAGTGGTAGCTCCCCGGATTCTTGTAGCTCCCGGTTATTACCGGGCAGGACTGGAACCCGAGAAAATAGATCCCCCAGATATCCGAGTGGATATGGGCGACAGGTTCATCGCCGGTTTCGGTTATCTGTAGTCCATGGAATTCCGAAGTTGTTATAACACTGGAGCAGCTCGAGATAATTAATCCCAGCATCCCCATAAGAGCTATTAGTTGCCATATATTTTTCACTGTTCCTCCAGAAAGTATTAATAGTGTGACGATATTATGTCTCAATGATTAAGATAAACACATTCAATGTTCTATACACTATACCTTATCATATCTTGATATTAAAGAAGTGTTTCAGATCGCTGATTGACAACCGGATGGGAGCTTTATTAAGATTGCAGCGGATAATGGTAATCTGTTGTTCAGGATATTTTAGCATGAGGTGTCTCCCGAAATACCGCAATTGAGTTCCTCTAGCAACTAGAAGCAAAAGTCCCCAGATTATTTTTAAACAGCAATTTCACTCTTAACAACTATCCTCGACATTGATAAATGCTTGCTTCATACTTA
>Ga0180435_10007848_pt1 | contig 10112 bp, 9 predicted proteins | sample SS_ome_3_FD_132467 | JGI IMG/M metagenome (GOLD analysis project Ga0180435, IMG submission 132467) | Hypersaline lake sediment archaeal communities from the Salton Sea, California, USA - SS_3_S_1 metaG | ecosystem: Environmental > Aquatic > Non-marine Saline and Alkaline > Hypersaline > Sediment... | reverse complement strand
GTTTTGCGCGCACACCCGAGGTGAGAATACTGCTCTTTCCCGAGGAAAAGTGATGATCAGTGCGCGCTCTTGCAATAGGTCGATCTGGGGGTAGAATGTGGCTGGCGCTCGGGAAAAACGCCCGTTTTAGTGGCCCACCAGATCGCTCTGATAAGGATGAGGTCCCAAGTTCGAATCTTGGTGCGCCCACTTGAACATTTGGGCATGATTGCGGCGTCGACCGACCCGATTGTGGGCCGGCCGACGCCGTCTAATGCAGCGGGTCTTCAGGCCGCGGGCATTCACCCCGGCATTCAGCCAGACGGCGGGGCTGCCGCGGCCATCGTCAATCGCGCGACTTGCGGTGTTTGGCCGTCGCCATGGCCCGCAGCACGCCTTCTTGCAGCGTTAGTCGGGCCTTCAAGCCGTTGGGCCGCGCGCGGACGACGAGGCGTGCCCGATCGTCGCCGTCGGCCTTCTCGAGTTGCTTGGCAATCCGCTTGCCTTTGGCTTGAACCTTCTCCACCGGGCAGTGCCGGGCCGACTCGGCGAATTGGCCCAGGTCGAACACGGCCACGACGGGCGGGACATTCTTGTCGGCGTTCTCGGCCGATTTCCGCAATGCCCGTTTGAGCGATTGCATGGCATCGACGCCGGCCGAGACGTAGGCTGCTTTCGGGCCGAAGCCCAGGACGATGGTCAGCCGGTCGCCAAAGAGCTTCTGCAAGTTTTCAGCCTTCTCGCAGTCGCACTCTTCGAGCGGGATCTCGATGCGGTGCAGGTTCACGCCCTCACAGGTTTCGATATCGAGGGTGACGTAGTCGTCGACCTTGTCGCAACGTTCGCCAAGCTCCTCCACCAACTCCTTGACGACGTCTTCCAGGGCGGGTCCATCTTCGACGAAGCGCCCCACGAGCAGCGTGATGGCGTCTGGGTCGAGGCGGACGGAGAGGGCCTGATCGTCGTAGCCCTCGGCTTTGGTCTTGCGGACCACGCGGAGCGCCTCGTCGACCAGGTCCATGGCATCGTCCAGGTCGTCTTCCTTCTCCAACTTCCGCTCGAGTTTCTTGTGGATCTTCTTCCGCGCGATGTCGAGGACTTCCTCCAGTTCGTGGCTGTCGAGCGGAACTTGACGGCCGGTCGCCCGCATGTTGAAGGTGGCGCCGCGCAAGCGGAACGCACCAAACTGGGTTTTCGTATCGGCGGCATGGGCGAGGAACTCGGCCGAGTCGGACCCTTCCTGGCAGACCAGATCGACGTCCATCGTCCAGTTCTTGGTGTCGTGGTCGAGTTTCATGCCCAGGGTGAACACTTCTAGATCGCCGGCCAGGGTGCAAAGCTGTTCGCGGATGTGTCGCATCATGATGCGCCGCGCTTCGCGGTCGCCCTCGTCGCCCTGATCCCAACGGGGTTGATGCTTGGCGTGCTTCCGCGCATGCTTTTCAGCTTTCTCGGCGATGTCGTCGCGGATATGTTCCGGCAGGCGGGCGGGATAGAGCCGCAGGGCCATGTCGTAGCGCTTGTTCAGTCCCTCGAGCATTGCCGCCGGGTTGGCTGGCACATACTCCAGCACCTCACGATCCTTGACGACAAAGGCCCAACCGGGGTGGGTTTCCTGCACGTAGACGCTTTGTTTGGGACCTTCGAGTTCCCACAACCCGTCGCCGTGGTCGGAGAGTTTGTCGCCGGACATTTGCTTGACGACGGCAATGAGGGCTTTGAAATCCTTGACGGGGAAGAACAGGCAACCACCGACGTCGTGGCCGTCGGTTCCCATCAGGACGCCCCAGGGACGGCTCTTGTCGATGCCTTTCAGCCCCTGGCCGCCGGTGACGAACATCATCATTCCCTCGGCTCCCTTGCCGAGGCCTGGGCGACCGGCCATCTCGGCCACCAGATCGAGGTTTTCGCGCATCTGATCGTAGCTGGCCATCGACGCCATGCCGACCAGTTCAACGTCGGCCGCCCGCGCGGACGGCGCTGCCCAAACGGTGGCGGCCAGCATCAGGCAGGCCGCCAGGCAACAGGTTACTGCTCGTCTCATCGCACACGCTCCTTTCAACCGGGGGGAAGGATTTCCGCGGCGCTGGGCGACCCTTCCCCGTTTGGGTCGCCACGCCGAACACTCCGCAGACGATTGTTCACTTGGTTGACGGGCAGGCTTCCGCGCCGCGAGGCCGCGGCCGGAGGCCAGCGCCGGACGGCTATGGCTCCTGGCTTCCGTCGGATGTTTTATCCAAGGCGGCCATGGCGTCGGTCAACTCGAAGGGGATTTGACTCAAAACAAGGTCGGTGGCCAGTCGGGCGTCGTGGTCGAGATAAGCCCATTGCGGCCGGGTAATGGAGGCGTCGACCAGCGCCGCCAACTCCTCGCCGACCGGGGGCGAGAGGGCGAGGCGTAGTTGGTCCGCCGCCGCGTTTCCTTGCGCGATATTTCGTGACGGGTCATCCGCCGGCGCGCCGGGCCGTGCGCCGATGGACTCCGCGCCACCAGGCGTTTGGTCCGCGCGCCGCTCGGAATCAGCCGACTCATCGCGTGGCAAGCCGGCCCAAAGCATGAGCGAGACGGCCAGCGCAACCACGGCGGCCAAGCTCCAGGTGCCGCGAGTACCGCCGCGCATCTTCTTCGTGGTCGACCAGCGGGTGGTCACGATGGCGGCTTGGTCAACTGCCCGGCGCGTTTCGGCCACGGATTTGGCCACCAGGTCCCGCGGCTTCTGATCGCGTTCAACTGACCGGGCGCGAATCGCGGCCATGGTGCGCTGGTGGAGCGGATCGGAAAACTCCGGCCGGGTGGCGTCTGCCTCGGAGAGGAGGCCCTCACGCAGCCGGCGTTCTTTTTCAGTTTCACGATGACCGGTTGATTCGTTCATGCTTGTGGTCCGCTGTTAGCTCTGCTGGGCCGAGGTCCGTTGGCAGCCGAGGTGGTTAGGCGCTAGGCCGGGGCGTCCCGCGTTCCATCGACCCACGTTCCATCAACCCTTTTCCCTCCCATCAGCCCTGTTCCCTCGGTTCCAGGTTTGATCAACTCACCTTTTCATGGATATTGCTGGGTAGGGCGTCGGCTAGCCGCCGGCGCGCCCGATGTAGCATCGTCTTGACCGCCGAGCGCGAGCGTCCAACAACGCGGCCGATCTCCTCGGTGGTCATTCGTTCGGCATAGTATAGCCATAGCGCGGTGACCTCGACGGCGCCGAGCAGGTCCATGGCCGTTTGCCAAAGTTGCTCTCGCTGTTCTTCCGCATCGGCGAGTTCCGCCGGCGAGGGGCGCTGATCGGCGAGATGGTCGAGGTCGGCCCGCTCGTCATCTGGCCGGGTTCGTCGGCTGGCATTGATACTCAGGCGATGGGCGATGGTGAACAACCAAGGACGAAACCGATACGAATGGTCGTAGCGCTGGAGGTTTTCGAACGCTCGGAGGAAGGTCTCCTGGGCGAGGTCGTCTGCTTCCGCCAGCGAGGTTCGCCTCCGCAGGAAATGAACCAGTGGCACCTGAAGCCGGCGCACGAGCAACTCGAAGCTCGCCAGGCAGCCGGCTTGGGCCCGCCGCGCGAGTTCTTCCTCGCTCGGTTGCGTGACTTCGCTCGGGTGACGCGTGTCGCCGGGTCGCTCGGTCGCGGCCATTGAGTTGGCTCGTCGGTGGTGGTATGTCGTCGCCAGTTTGGGAGTCTGCTTCTTGGCTGTGGCCGTCGGGGGTCCCAGCCCCGCGCTATTCGCCATGCGCGTTCAGTTCTTGGGTGACCCGTTGTCGTTGACGCGATGGCGGCTGGAGAGGGCTTTTCGCAAATGTTCTCGCAGGACGACCTTGGCCACGTCTTCCATTTGGCCCGACCAGTGCATTTCGACAGCCGTATCGGCGGTGTGGATTTGCACCTCATCGAGTAGTTGCAGCAGGTCATCGTCGTCGGCCCGCAGCAGCCTGGCCAGCGCGAGCAGCCCCTTGGCCACGTCGCGGAATTCGTCGACGTGTTCTCCGGATCGCGCTTCAATCCGCCCCCGGATGAAGGCCTCGCCCTGGTGTTCGCCGAGAATGAAGGAGATTGTTTCGCTGAGCCGGAACAGGGGCGACTTCAATCCCAGCCGCGACTGGCTCAACTTCCGCATCCGAATGGTGAGCATCGTGCCGGGCGGAGATTTGCTGGGATGTGGTCCGGTGTCGGCCAGGCTGGGCCGCTGACCCGCGAGTACCTTCAAGGCGGTGGTCAGATCGTCTTTGTCGCGCGAGAAGAGCATCCGCCCGGGACTTGCCTCGCTGGCATGGACCGTGTGGGGTTGACCCCGGTGGCGACTCGTCCAACTGAGCAGCTCGCGGCCGTCATATTCTCGTGTTCGATAGTCGGGCTGTTCGCGGAGGAAAGCGTGGAGCCGCTCGGCATCCGCTTGCCCGTGCATGATGACCACCCCGCGATTCGGAATCAGTTTGTTGCCATACAGGGTCACGCCGTGGAGGTCGGTGGTGGGGTCGAAGCCGATCTGTTCATCCAACTCGTCGATCTTCGCGCGAACCGCCGGCGACTGAAGCCAGGGCCGTATCCAGCGGTTGACCGATTGGCTATCGCGCAGTGCGTCTACATCGAGGTGGACCATCCAAGCGGCCTCGGCGTCGACTTCGCCCCGGTCCAGGGGTGCGGCCGAGGCCGAACTGACCGCCGCGGCGGCAATCAGGGTCGCGATAATTAAAATCGCGGCAATCGAAGTCGGGGCAACCATCGCGGCCGGCACCAGCAGTCGAGCGCGGCGACCGACGCTTTCCCAACGCCCGAGCCATCCGATCCTTGAGGATTTGGGATCGCTGTTTTTGGCTGGTGCGGCATTCGGGCGGCCAATGCCGGCCACGCGGGGATCTGGATCTGACTGGCGGCGGGAACTGAATAGTCGGAACATGCTCGGCGATAAACCTTTCTGGCAATTCGGCGACTGCTCGCCCCTCGATAACAATATACACGGGCGGGAGCCCGGCGGTTACACCGCTGGGACGAATTCGGCTCCGAATCGCGGAATTCCACGTCCTGAAACTCTGCCGAGTGGCTAAGTCGGCCAAGTCTGCCAGATTGGCAGACAAGGATTGTTGCGTTTGGTTGCTCACCGTGTGTCGGCCATGGTATCCTGGCGGCATGACCAAACGATTCGATCCACCTCCGCAGAACGAGAATTGTATGGACCCCACTGTTTCTGGCGACTTCCCTTCACGCCCGTCGCGATACGCTGCCCGGAGGCGTCCGTCGCGTTCGGTTGGCCAAGCGTTGTCGGCTTTGGTGGCCGCGGTGATGCTCATGGGGCTCACGGTGGGATGTGAATCACGAACGAATGATCCAGTGTCGGCGACGACAGCCCCGCCTTCGACGGACGCCCCAGCCGGTGATGATGGCAACGGCTCCCGGCAGAATGACCCCGCCGAGCAAGTCGGAGGTGATGGTTCGACCGCTGGCTCTGACACGGGCCCTGTCGCGGGTTCCACTTCGAGCGACGCCAAGTCCACGCGAAGTGATCGCGACGTTGAGCAGGCCAATCGTCTTCTGCTGCAATCGGCGGCGGAAGGCAACCGGCGGGCGTTGGCCACGGCATTCGAGGCCGGGGCCGAGGTGGACGCCGTCGACGCCCAAGGACACACCGCGCTGATGTTGGCCGCATTCGGTGGGCATGCCGCGGTTGTCGAAGACTTGATTGAGCATGGGGCGTCCGTGGGTAAGGCTGATCTCAATGGTCGCACCGCGCTGATGATGGCCGCCAGCGGACCGTTTCCCGGTACGGTGCGGCAGTTGATCGACGCCGGAGCAAAACTCGACCGCCGCGATCGTGCCGAGGGATTCACGGCCCTGATGTTCGCCGCCGCGGAAGGGAACTCCGACGTGGTGCGATTGCTGCTGAAATCGGGCGCCGATCCCGCGATTCGCGACGTCGACGGCGACACAGCGGCCACCTTCGCCCGCGCCGGTGGTCACCGCCGGGTCGTCGAGATGCTTGATGAGGCGTTGAGCGAACGTGACGCGACGCAGCGCTGATCGACCGGCCGGGCATCGTGTGGGACGTCGTGCGGGAGGTGATTTCCACCAAGGCGAGGATCGTGTCGCGGTGTCCTTGGGCACCGGATGGGGATATGGCGCATTCGCCCAACATCGCGAGGACATCATGAATAGCTTCACCAGGCGACTGCAATTCTCTCAGCTCATGGCTGCGCGGCTGGTCGCGAAGGCCGTCTTCGCAACGCGTGAAGGCTGCGTAATGAACCGGGCCTGCGTGTCGGCCGGAGTCCTCGTGTGTTGTGCGCTCGCGTGGATTGTGCCACCGGCCCAAGGCGAGGGGGACCCCGTCGACGACGGGAGAGCTTCGCCAGCTCGTGCAAAGTCGCTGCTTGCGGTGGAAGTGGCCGAAGTCGCCTTTGCCGACGCCGTGACCAAGTCGTTCCGCAAAGAAGCCGATGTCGAGCTTGAGGTCCTGCAAACGCAGATGCGCGGTGAAGCGATCATCGAGGGCCGCTATTCTTTGCACTGCATCGCACCGGAGAGTGTCCAGTCGGCCGAGCTGCCGGCGGGAGTGGCGATCTGCTTTCTTGTCCGAGCGAACGGAACATCCGTGTCGCGAACGCAGGGCAGCCATGGCCCGGCGGAGATCCACAATACGATTCACTCGCGCTTCAAGGCGACGAAGCTCCTTTGGGTGCAAGACGGCCGTTTGAAGCTTGGGACCACGGCGGTGGAGGTGGAAACCGATTCCGTCACTCCCAGAATATCGAGCCGCTGGAGAGTCGGCCGGCGGTTGGTCTGCCGCATCGCCCATAACAAGGTTGAGCAGGGGCGCGGCGACATTACCTCGGCGAGCGAGGATCGCACGCATCGACGAATCACCGGGGCGGTGGACAGTTCTGTCGAGAAACTCTGCCGTCGCGTCGCGGATCGGGCGGAAGGCGTTGCCCCGGCGGCCCGCTGGATGGTATCGGCGATCAGCCCGTACTCAGTCGAAGTGGCGACCGTCGACGGCGCGGTCCGCGTCACCCTATTCGGCTCCAAAACAGACTGGACTGCTGATTCCGAGGTTGCCGGCCAAGGGCGGATGTTCACGGTCGGCCCGTTCTTCTCCGGAATCCATCTTTCGGTCGCTCGACCGGCCGTGGCGGGATTCTCCGAGGCTTTGCCCAGTGGGCTGCGTCTTGCCACCGACACGGCGTCGGTCGTCACGGGCATGTTGCCGGCCACTGGGGCCGGCACGTCCTGGTTCCTGACGGCTCTCTCGGGTGCGGCGGAGGCATTGGATGGCGTGCCCGAAGAAGGACCCACTTTTGCCACGGCGGAGAAAGAGAGCCCCGCCAAGCGTTTCTGAGCGGCGGCGTTTCTGAGCGGCAACGCTGCGGGAAGCGGCCGGGCAAACGTTCGAGATTCAATCGGCCACGCCCGCCTCGGAATAGACCCCGTCCAGCCAGGTGCGCCAGACGGCATACTTGGGATTCGCCAGCTTCACGGCGAGCGCCGGGTTCCGCTTGGGGCGCACCGGATGCTGCTGCAAGTGCATCTGCGCCTCCTTCGGCGTCCGGCCACCCTTGCGGATGTTGCAGTCGAGGCACGCGCAAACCACGTTCTCCCAGGAAGTGGCCCCGCCCCGGCTGCGCGGGACCACATGATCCAGGCTCAACTCATGCGTGGGGAGGCGTTTGCCGCAATACTGACACGTATGGTTGTCGCGAGCCAACACGTTGCGGCGGTTGAGATTCAGCTTCTGGCGCGGCATCCGATCGTAATCGAACAACCGGATGACACGCGGCACCTGAATCTTGAAATGCACCGTGGAGACCCAATCTTCGTGGGCTCGCTCGCCATTGCCCGAGGCCTCCATCAAACGCAACTCGCTCACCTCGCGCCAGGAATCGAAAGAGTAATTGGCGAACGTGCCGTCTTCCAAGTGGATGACTTCGGCCAATTCTCGATAGAGCAGGCCAAAGGCGCGTCGGGCACTGACCACGTGCACCGCCATGTAAAGACGGTTCAGCACCAACACGCTTGCCTGCAGGGGGGGCGCGGGCGCGACTGGGGCCAAACGCGGCCGCGCCACGGCCGTTCGCATGGCTCCGCGATGGCGTTTCCGCTTTGCCGGCAATACCTGATGCACGACGGGGCCTCCGCCGCGGTGTGCAACCGCGGTCCAAGGCGGGTTCGCACGTGACGCTGGACCGCCACCGGGCGGCCACGTATCGGTCGCATTGTATGCGAAAACGCAAGCGACTGGAAGTGACCGCCCGAGGAATGCCGGGGCACCGGCCGGGCAGGGACGGGTGAAGGGGACCGTCCGGTTCACCCGGCGCAACCGCGTGGCCGAACTCCAGATGTCGTCTTCGCCGCGAAAATCGGGACAGTCGCCCATGCCGCCCCACGCCGCGAAAAATGGGGTAACCCCAGGTCAGCAGTCACCCGGTGGGAGTCGGCTGAGCCAGTTGCCCCGCGATTTCAGCCGGTTTCCCCGGGGATATCGCCAATTCAGTAAGCCCGACGGGTTGCGCAGCCGGCTCGTGTCTCACTAGCGTTGCAAAGATGCAAACCTCGCTTTGCTCCACGTTCCCTGCGGTCGCTCACATCCGGCTAACGCAACCCTCCGCCGCGTTCCGCGGGCGAGGATCGGCGCCGATATGGTCGCACGCATGGTATCCACATATCGGATCGACGGGGAGCTGCTTTGCCACCGACCGGTGATCGTGGCTTTCCCACGTGGATTGACCCGCACGGCCGGACGCCTTGGAGGAAAAAGTTGGGCACCAATTTCGCCAGCTCCCAATAAACGTCTTGCCTACCAACGGGGCGCGAGATTACCATAGGTTCATTGACGGATCGATCGGCCGGAGAAGAACGCGTCGGCATCGGAGCGAGCCGAGCGGCGTGTCGGGCGTCGAATAACGGAGCCGCCGGCGTTGGTCTGAATGAGGACAAGGTCATGTAAACGACGGCAGCCGAGAACCATCAACCGCCAACACTCTTCCCGGTCACACTCCTCCCGTGGGGCTTATTAACCGGCTGGAAGGCCAATCGGAGTCGAACCATGATTCGATACTCATGCGACCTTTGTGGACGAGACCTCGACCCGCGAGACGATCTGCGCTACGTGGTGAAGATGGAGGTCTACGCGGCGTTCGATCCGCAGTCCTGCGACGACGAGGATGAGCACGACCGGGATCATCTCGAAGAGATTCAGGATATCTTGGAACGGCTGGACGACACCGATGATCCCCACGTGGGTGAGGACGTTTACCAACAATTGCGATTCGACCTCTGCCCGAGTTGCCGTCGCCGCTTTGCCAGCAATCCGCTGGGACGGGAAGCGGCCAAGCTGATTGGCTTCAGCGAGAACTGAAGCGATCGACCGTGCTCGGCGAGTGGCTTGATCCACCCGTGCGAGCGCGATGGCCCGCCTTCCCCGATGGCCCGCCTTCCCCGATGGCCCCCTTTCGCCATGGCGCGACGCCCTCCCATTCCGCTGGGCCGTCTCTCCCGTCGACGTTGGCCGCGCTGGCTTGTCGTCCTGCTGCTCCTGCTGGCCGCGTTGCGGGGCCTCGACGCCTTGGTGCCCACCGGCCCGCCAGAACGGCTGGAGCCGGACACTTACGCTGTCGACCGCGTTGTCGATGGAGATACCCTGTTGTTGGCCAACGGAGCCTGGGTCCGCCTGATCGGCGTCGATACGCCGGAAACCGTTCGGCCGGAGCATCCGGTGGAACCGTTCGGCCCGGAAGCAACCGAGTTCACCCGCCGGCTGATCCGCGACGCCGGCTGGCGTGTACGGCTGGAGTTCGACGGCCCGCGAAAGGACCGCTTCGACCGCTTCCTCGCCGTGGTTTGGGTCGACGGGCGGATGCTCAACGAGGAACTACTGCGCGCCGGGCTGGCCCGACCTCGTACCGAGTTCCGCTTCTCGCCACCGCTGAAAGCCCGATTGCGCGCTGCCGCCGAGGAGGCGGAAGAGGCGCGTCGCGGCATCCACGGGCCGCTGCCCGCGCCGGTGGGCGGTACGCGATAAACCCGGGAGGACGTTTAGGCGAGCGGCAGAAACTAAATTACCGCCGCTGGTTGGCTCTGTGGCCTGATGGTGATGTCGTATTTGGGAAGCTTTGCTGACCGCTCCAGTCGCGCTTCCCACGGGGCCATCTCTTTGCG
>Ga0180435_10007847_pt1 | contig 10113 bp, 5 predicted proteins | sample SS_ome_3_FD_132467 | JGI IMG/M metagenome (GOLD analysis project Ga0180435, IMG submission 132467) | Hypersaline lake sediment archaeal communities from the Salton Sea, California, USA - SS_3_S_1 metaG | ecosystem: Environmental > Aquatic > Non-marine Saline and Alkaline > Hypersaline > Sediment... | reverse complement strand
TAATCCACCATGTTTTATAAATATTTTTACTCAATTACATACCAGTTATACCAATTAGGTTGTATGTTAACTTCCATTTCAATTTCGTACTCACGGTTTAATTTGAAGAAGTTTGGTTGGTTTTCCTGTTCCCTGATTTTTGCTGTTTCCGTTAAACCGGCATAATACAATGGCACTTTTATCTTTTTCCGTATCACATTATCAGTAGGATTAAAAACCAATAAAAAACCTTTCTCCTTCAATTCGGGATTAACATGCATCATATAATCAATATCTCTCCCATCGGCACGACGCAGGTGAATAATATCACTTTCCAGAATATCCCGATACTTTTTATACCAGGTAACCACCCGCTTTACCATTGCTTTTGTTTCCTCCGTGTCATACAAACGTGGTCCGCGAAGTGCTGATTGAATTCCCATCCCGATGTTGCTAACCAGCATCATTTCGTAATGATCGAGATGTTCATGTAAAGGCTCAATAGTCGCTGCTGCACCTCCTCCATGATATTGCGCCAGCGGAATAAAACTCCAGCGCATGGATGGAGCACTTTCCCAGGTTCCGTCAAAAATATTCTGACGCGTATGAATTAACTGGTGACGTCGTGGTAAAGACCAATTGTTTTCCCTGTATCCCACTCCATTTTGGTTTGAGCCTGACAAATAGTAGAAATCGGGCACACGCAAATAAACTCCCTGCCCCTTACACCACTTGTAAAAATCGGTAATTTTTTTCCATTGTTTATATTGTGAATCGCCCAATCCCTCATGCCCCGGATGCTCTGTTGAGGCACAAACATCTCCAGGATAACTGCCATCATGAGTAAATGTCATGAAACCGGTTTCGGAGAACATTCGGTACATTTTTCTGAAATATTCCTGACCCCATTCGCTTTCCAGACAAGGTGAATTACCAAATGTTGCAAAACCTCCTGTCTTTCCTGTTTTAGGATTTACCACATCGTCTTTGTCACTAATGCGGCGAGATGCCAATAACGAATACGTACCAATTTTAATTCCTTTGCTGTCAGCATATTCGGCATATTTCTTCATGTTTTTGTAGTTCTTCTCACTTTCATCTTCAGGATTAAAACCACTGCCAAACGAGAAGTTTACCATTTCATATCCAACCTCTGCTGCCTGATCAATTCCGTTTGTATAGTCATCCCATTTTGAACGGGTAATGTGAAACATCATCGGATTTTCTGTGATCCAGGGAGCTACAGTGCGATACATTTTTCGTTGTGCCAGACCATTCCGTTCTTTATCGTATGAATCATAAGGAATCATAAAACTACGGATGGATTCAAATGATTCTCCCGAATCAATATTTAAATGATATCCCTGAACCGGGTAAATCCGCATGGTATTTGGAATATCCTGAATCCAGGAAATCTGAGTTACATAATCCTGATCAGTCCCCCAGTGTATCGTTTGTCTGTTAGCCACTTTGGCAGCCATAGCCGAAAAGGCATAATCGGTTTCAAAATGGTTGTTTGGTTTTACTTTCAGATCTTCTCGCCCACGATAACCACCATATGGATTATGATCTGCAATTCCGAGATATTCCGAAATGATCTGATCTATCTTAACCGGTTTTTGCGAATTATTTTTTACGGACACCCACTTAGACATTACCGGTACACCATCGTATAACTCATAATTTACTGATATAACCAATTTTTGCAGATCGTTTAGTTTTGACTTTATCTTTTCAATTTCAGCTTTATCCAGTTTTCCATAGGCTGCAAAGCTATGTATTTTTAAACGCACCAGTTCTCCGGGAAAATCGTGGTCTTCTCCGGAAGAATTTTGCCCAAGTTTTCCAATCCGGACTGCTATCGGATCCGGAACTTCATTTTCAAAATCAATTGTTTCGTATGTCTTCCATTTGCCTTCTTTTGGTTTTGCCTCACAATGTACTTTTGTTCCATCAATGCGTAAACGTAAAAACCAGGTACCGCTAAAATCCACATTATCTTTTCCTCCGGCACGGGTATTTTCACGTTTGCCATCGAAAACGGTAAAGCGCCAGGCTCCATCATTTTTCGAACCCGATTCATTGCCAGGCCGCATGTTAAATTTTATGGTACGATCTTTCCAAATCAAGGCAACTCCTGGTCCCCAAAAACCGCTTACATCAGTGCCCGCATCTAGTGCTGTTTCAACCAAGCCGGTACCTGATGGCAACTTATATTCAGCAAAAACTGCGGTATTGTTTGGTGTATAGATTTCGCCAGGTTTCCCTTCGTTAAAAAATGAACTTCTTTCATGTGTTGGGCTGGTACGGATGTTCCAAACATCGGCCATTGAAGTAAAATCATCAACATAAATCTCCCTTCGCCCAATATTGCTTCCCTGCGCAAGAGAGATCAAATCTTCCGGAGAAACATCTGACAGTTGATAATCCATTTGCAATTTTACGCCTTTTGGTGGCCACTCAGCGTCCGGAGCATGATGCCTGACCTGTTTCCATTCAAATCTTTTTTCGGGAGTTCCAACTTTAAAACCCGTAAACTGAAACGACAAAGGATCAGCTTCCAGATCATTCAACCAATCGGGATATAAAAATGCAAGGTTGGGTTGTCCAATCAGCCCTCCAATATTTACCGTAAAACCGCTTACTGAAAGAACAGCTTCAGGTTTTACTGCACGAATATGTTCTTCCTGTTTACTCAGTACTTTTAAACTTGTGGTTGCTCCGTTAGGTGCCAGTCTGAAAGAACGTGAAATTATTCCATTGGAAAGAATTATTTCATCGCCTGTTTCATTCCTGAAAAGATTGGCTTTTTCCACAGGCTTTATTATAAGCCAGTCTTTTTCCAGACCAGTTTCGTAGGTGCCGCCGATTATAGGTAATTTTTCAATATCTTTTTTATAATCCTGCGCTTGTAATTCTGATATACAAAATACCCCTATCAAACAGAAAAAGTTGAAAAAGTATAAGATCCTCTTATTCATAATAATATCTATTTTATTTCTACAGTGGTGTTTTCTCCACTCCTTTATTTGTTATAATTACTTTTTTTATCAAACCGTTTTCATCAAATTCCATTTTGTCGATACAAGTCACCCGATGATTTCTGTCTGTTTCGTTTAATGGCCGGCGATGATAAACTATGTACCATTTATCCTGTTTCGGATGTTCAATTACAGAATGATGGCCAGCTCCGGTCGCCACATTTGTATCCTGCTCCAGAATTTTGGCGATTCGTTTGAATGGTCCTAACGGAGAATCTGCAATGGCATAAGCTACGCTGTAATCAGGGCCGGTCCAGCCTCCTTCCGACCACATAAAGTAGTATTTTCCGTTTCTTTTAAACATGAAAGGCCCTTCGACATATTGTTCCGGAGTAATTTCTTTAAACATACTGCCATCTGGAAATTGTAAGAAACCAGTGAAATCATCGTTCAATCTGCCTACATTGCAGTGCCGCCATCCACCATAATACATGTAATACTGGCCATCATCATCACGGAAAACAAACTGATCTATTGGTTGTGCTCCATTATAAAATTTATCGATTAGAGGTTTGCCCAAATAATCTTTATAAGGACCTTGGGGTTGATTTGCAACAGCTATCCCAATTCCTCCATATTCTTCGTTGCTTTGAATATCGTTTCCACCAAAGAATAAAAAATATTGATTATCCTTTTCAATAATTGCCGGTGCCCAGAGTGCACGGTTTACCCATTTCACAGCACTTGTGTCAATAATTCTTTCATGCTTTGTCCAGTTTACCAGGTCTGAAGATGAAAAGGCGTCCATAAATACCTGTTCGTCATATGGTGCTGAAAAAGTTGGAAAAATCCAGTACCTGCCATCAAAAACAGCTCCTTCCGGATCGGCATACCAACCCTTAAAAACCGGATTGCCGGCATATTTCTCGGTTTCTTTTTTCTCTGAAGAACAGGCAGTCAACAGAGTGAAAACTAAAATAGTTACAATGGTATTTGTTATTGATTGAGTTCTAGAATTCATAATTGATCTTTGTTTATCGTTAGTTTATCAAGCTTCTTATTGTGGACAGCCAGTTTACCATCAATTAATACCGATAATCCGGGTTTTGTAGTATACCTGCCTCCTTTTCTATCGTAAATAATTGCAATGTTTTTCCCTCTATATTCTATACCTTCCAAACAAAACCACTCCCATTTTTTTCCGGGAACCAGAGGATCAACTGTTATCGTTCCGTCTTCGTTCATCGCCAGTCCAACCAAACCTGAAATTACCAAATCGCAGTAGCTCGAATGATTATAATCTTTCCCTCGTAAAACAGCGTAGTTTTTGTCTTTAAAATACTGTTTAGCCACCATTGGAATATTCATGTCAAGAGCAATAGCCCGTGAAAGCCAAATGCCTGAATGTGGGTGCAGACTTTCGCCAATCCAGGGAATTTTTTCACCATAAGGTAAGGTTCGATGTTGTGAATGTGCATAGATCTTCATTAGTTTCAGAAAATCATTCTTTTTGATAATATCCTGGTCGTAATGAAGAAGCAGGTTACGCATTCCTCCCAAAGCCAGGCTGGTTGCAAATGGCCAGCTCGATCCATCCCATTGACAACGTTTAATACGATTTTTCATAAATAAAGGATGTCGTTGTTCTGCTGTTGTAGGTCCGTAAGGAGCAAAAAATCCTTCATCATTCAGTATTTGTTTCCAGGCATCTTCATAACCATTATCGGGTAGCTTAAATCTCCAGGGGAAGTAGCCATACAATTCCCGAACATGTCTGTTTGGTTCAATTTGTTGATGTTCAAAAGTTTTTACTTTATCTGTTTTTTTCTCCAAAGGAATTGCACAGAAAAATTGGTCTTCAGCATCCCATATTTTACTTTGTACCAGTTGCTTTAATTTATCTGCTTTTTCTTTAAACTCATAGGCGAGTTGTTTCTCTTCTAAACGAGTAGCGATCTTCGATATGCTCATCGCATCAGCATACATATATGAATTCAACGTTGGCCTTAACCCGGAACCACTGATGGAGTATTCACCTCCGTCACGATCATCATACGACCAGAACAAACCCGATTCGTGTAAATTACTTTCTTCCCATTTCCGGTAGTTACTCACCAATTTTGGGAAGAGTTTTTTTGCCAGGGAAAAATCTCCAATATTCACAGAATAGTCATAAATCGCAGATGCAAGCCAGGTACTGTATTGACGAGGTTCACCTTCATCTGAAAACCAAAAACTCAGGTAATCGGCAATGTAATCTTTATTTCGCAACCATTTTCCTTCATCAACGTGCAATCCTGCAGCACAGGCTATGGTGTTGTATTTAGCTGAATGTCCAACTTCGGGCAAGAACTCAGTTATAACATAACGAGCCGGTGTTTCTTTGATATGCTTTCTATACACCCACCATCTGTAATAATAGATCTCCTCAATAACTTTATCAGGACATTCAAAGCGGGGAATGTTATTTTGCAACCATTTTAAACACGCTGAATTGGTAATAACATTTTTTACTGGCTCATCGTCTACCGAGTTAAAATAATCAACATAAGTATTAAGTTTCTCAGCTTGTATAAACTCACCGTTTTGGGCAGAAGAAAAAGAGGCCAAAAGGATTAAGAAAGGCAGGTAAATTGTTGTTAGTTTCATAATTAAGTTTCAAATATCCGGTATCCAAAATCGATTATCCAGTTGGAACAAAACGGAAATCCCGACTTTACGTCAAGACATTCAACATCAAAGTTCCACCCCCATTTCAACAAACTGAGCAGCGGCATGAAGAAAGTGGGCGGTAATCCAAAAAACTGTCCAATCTTCAGAATAGCCGCCGCGCAGTTTATAAACATTGCTCATTTCACCCTGTTGGGCAAAATTGGTTTGTTGTAGTTGTTCTCCCTGCGAACCATAGGGATCCATCATTTGTCCACAACTTCGGTACATGGTAATTGCCAATCGCTTCAGGTCTTCATTGTTAGTGTACTGACCAAGCTTATAAATCATCGGTGTTTCCAATACACCATATATATCCAGATGCTGATTTTGAGCTGAAACATTTGTCCAGCCCCGGGTTTTCAGACCATGATCAGCAAGGCGGCCGGCATTAAAAGGAATATCCCAAACCACGGTAAAACTTAATACTGCATCCCCGGCGTGTTTAGCATATTTCAGATATTTTTTGTTTTTGGTGTATTCATAAGCTGTCATAAATCCCTGGAAAGCACCCCAGGCACCCTCTTTGTCTTCGCAGGTTGCATCCAAAGTGCCACCCCAATAAGGCTCATCCATATTTAAATGCCGGGCAGCGTAGTAATCTGCAAGTTTAAGAGCCAGCTTTTTATATTCATTATTCTTAAATAATTCAGAAGCAATAAGGAAAGGCGAAATGTAAAAAGCTTCTGCTGTGTTTCTGGGATTCCATTCAGGATTATTTATTCGTGCTAAGTGTAAATCGCATGCCTTTTTCAGAAATTCTTCCCATTTTTCAGTATTCACTGAACTGTTTATTCTACCATATTTTACGGCTAATGCTATACTGTTCATGGCCTGTCCTTCTGAAACCGGATCGGTTCTGCCCCACTTTTTCTTTTCGGTATTGTACCTCACCATAAAACCTGTTTTACCAAAAGGAGAAGTACAAATATGATCGGCTGATTTTTGTACCATTTCAGGAATATTGTCATCTCCCAAATGATGCTGCAAAACCTGCAAAGCATATATTGGAGCTTCAGACTGCCCTGCCCAACCCAATACGATCTCTTTTGTCCTGAAATCAGGATACATATTAAATCCGGTATATTCTGGCTCATCCATATAACGCGACTTTGCAAAACGATACTTTTCAGTAATTATCTCATCAAATGTTGGGAAATCTTCTACAAAGAATGGTTTAAAAATATCTATGGAAGTATAGAGAGGTGTTTGAAAGCCGGAACCTTTTTCTTTTACATCGTAAACTTCCAGATAAAAAGTTTTTTCGATAACAGTTCCCGGTTCTATTTTTGTCCAGGTATCACCATAAGGCATGGCTGCACGTTGCAGAGCTTTAGCCACACTTGGTTGGCCGTTATAGGTTATCGGGCCTGAAAGCAGAACCAACTCAGAATGGTTTTCATATGATTCAACCCCCAATGACCACCACTGATCAAAATGATTTCCGCCATAAACAGGACTGGGTTTTGTGTGCAATGCGGCGCCCATATAATTATCATCATTTTTCCACTCAAAGCTGGCAAAAGGCATGGGATAACGATGTTCTTCAAAAATGGCTTTTTCACCATTACCCCCGTGATAAAACGGAACTTTATGGACTCCGTTTTTTTCTCCGGAAGGATTACCGTAATATAAAATTCCCGGAAGAAACGCTTTGGGTTTTTGAGCATGTATTTTCCAGCGAACAGATAGCGTTACTTTATCTAATGGTTTGTCACCTTTCCATTCAAACCGACGAATACATTTTATACGATTGTGTTCTTTTTTGTACGCATCACGCAATTTGAGCAACCCTTCCGGGAATTCCAGTTCTCCGTGCAGAATTTGCCAATCACCTGATTTTTCAAATTGTTTTGGTGAAGCATGTTGCCAGTTTGCCGGCCAATCATTTTCCCAGGCTGTTGCAACTGACCAAAGACCTTCCTCAGGAGATCGCAAACAAGTATTTCCTTCTACATTGATTTTAACAGTGTATTCGTCAGTACTTTTATTAATTTCCAGTATTTGAGCATGGGAAGTTGTTATAGCCAGAAACAGGCCGAACTGTAAAAAAACTTTTTTGATCATTGTTGGTTCAAGCTAAAAATAAATAATTAAAAATATTGAATATTAAGCTAACACCTTTTCAAAATGTACTGAAAATTAGCCCGGCTGTAATTAATTAAAAATTCCTGAATAGTTACTTTTATAAAGTTTCTGATTTGGAGATATTTAGAATAAGAAGTTCGACCAGTGTACATTATTTATTGGTAAGTAGTAAACTAGTTCTGTTTAATTACGGGGAAAGCACTAATCCTCAACCTTGCTGCTCCCATAGGTATTAGTTCAATTTCTTCAACCGGTGATTCTGTTGCTACAGGGCTATCCATCAACTCACCGCATAACAGATGCTCATCAAGCTGCCATTCCGGAATTATTGCCCCTTTTGCCTTTATTGAAATTGGATTTCCTTCATGTGTAAAAGGGAAATTGTCTGATGGCCATGGACGTTTTTCAATCTTAAAACCAGCTTCAAGATCATTATGATCATAGATCAATCCGTAATTCCAATCCGAATCAGGATGAATCTCCCATGCAGGCCACTTTTCAGGATTTGCACCTTCCTGCCATTTTGAGTCCCACTGTGTAGTTTCTGAACTATTTCTTTTTATATATTTTTCCTTGATTTTTAAAGAAAAAGTTAATGGTCCGTAAAGCACACTGGCACTATTATGGTTCTTCTCCCAACGTTTTACAGACAATTCCATGGGCAAATGTAAAACTACTTTATCTCCCGGTTTCCATTTTCTTTCAATTCGAATATATTTCCCCGGAATAATAGTTTTCTCAACCTTTTCTCCATTTATTGAAAATGAAGCATTATTACACCACCCCGGAACACGCAAATAAAGTGGAAAAATTACAGTATGTGGAGTATTTACAGTAAATCTGATTTCTTCTTCGAATGGATAATTTGTTTCCTCAACAATAGTTACTTTTGTGTCGTATCCAACTTTTGCTGTCACTGAACTTGCTGAATAAATAGCAGCAAGAATACCATTATCAGGTGTTGCCATCCAAAGATTCTCAACAAAATAAGGCCAACCCTGTGCATGATTATGCTGACAGCAACGTGAGCTAAATGGGTTCATCATCAGGTAAGGACCAGGATTATCAATTCCGGGTGAATGATCTTCAGCATCGCACAATACCATGTTTGGTGATGTAATATAACGTAATGATCTAAAATCAGGCATTGTTGCTGCAGGATAGGTGTTAAAAGCGACCTCTTCAGCATGATCGGCCCAGAACGGATCTCCGGTTATACGTAACATGTGTTCATCGGAATTCATTTGCTCAACAATACCACAGGTTTCTATTCCCTGGCGCGGATCATCATATCCCGGACGGGCATTCTCATCAGCACCAAACATACCTCCGGGTACCTGACCAAAATACTCTCGCATGATGTCAAAATTTTCATACGTTGCCTGCAAGTGGGTTTCATTTTTAGAAAGCAGGTAATATTGAGCCGGCTCACGAAAACACTGAGCATGGTTTACATTGTGCCAATCAATTTGCTTACTGTACCATTCCGGCCATTCCATACTATCCCTTATTTCTTTATGATTATGAATATCACTGAGATGATGATTCCTTCCGATCCAATCAGCAGTATTTCTGTGTATTTTTTCTGCAAGCTTTAATAACAGGGTATCTTGAGTATGATTATATAGCCATAAAACACTGTGCAGGTTATCTCCTCCTCTGATACGTTGCCAGTATCCGTTTAAAAATCGGTTATCCGGAACTGTTAGTTGATAATGAAAATAATTTGTCATTAAATCGATTATTCTGACGTCATTCGTATATTCAAAATACGACTGTAAACAATAGAGCATGATCATATTGCCCCAGAAATCCTGAATTCCCAGACGCTGTTCCATTACAGGACCAAAGTTTCCATCAATACGCTGACTGTTTATGACTGCTTCAATCCATACTTTGGTTTCATTAATTAATTGCTGATCATTCAGAATATAACCGAGATTTCCATATCCTTTTAGCCAGTAAGGAACTTCTTCCCATCCCCAATCTCCTTTACCATCAGGCGAAAGCCAGGCATTACCATCTTTCTGCAGCCAGGCACTTATTTCTCCTAAATGACCTGTTAATCCATTTTTTTGTCGTAAAAGATATTCTTTTAACCAACCTTCCGGTTTCACAGCACCAACAGGAAGTTTTATCAGACTACTTGGAACAAGAGGTGGTCTGTTACTTACGTAATGAGAATTTGTTGCCGATATTTTTGGTCGGTCGACCACCGAAATTTTCGTTGTAAGGTTGGTACACGAAAAAATCAATCCGGCTATCAAGCTACCTAAGGTTATTAAACTTTTTTTTCTCATCATGACTCTTTAATCAACGTTAAAAACAGAAAAATTTTTAATTATCGGCTCTCCTG
>Ga0180435_10007846_pt1 | contig 10113 bp, 13 predicted proteins | sample SS_ome_3_FD_132467 | JGI IMG/M metagenome (GOLD analysis project Ga0180435, IMG submission 132467) | Hypersaline lake sediment archaeal communities from the Salton Sea, California, USA - SS_3_S_1 metaG | ecosystem: Environmental > Aquatic > Non-marine Saline and Alkaline > Hypersaline >... | reverse complement strand
TCAGTATTCTGTACAAGACAGATGAATGCTTGTCCCTGGCCTTTTCGTATGCAGATAAGGTCCCTGAGTCGATCATACCTGTAGAGAATCCTTGTTCCTGGTGATGGTAGCTGATTCATTTCATATAAATTGCGCCGCGAAAATTGCGGCGCAATTTTGCTGTTGGGAGTATCATATTAAGTGGTTTTTGATGAATTCATAATTCAAGAGGAAATGAAATGAATGTACAAGCATTACCCAATTATGGCAAAGATATTCTAACGATCAGTGCGGATTCTAAGATGACATTCGGCGAGAAGCTGTCCATGCTGGGATCTGTTTTGTCCTATCTGGGCGGGGTGATCGGCGAGCTGGGGTTGGGGGGCACTGTGCAAATGGTGCGCCGTGTGAAGGAAGAGATCGCCAGGGCGCAGGACCTGAACTGGAGCGGCTTCAAGGCCAAAGGCATTTCAGACGACCACCTGCAGCAGGTGATCCGCAAGATCGCTATGTCCAAAGTGATGGCCGAGATGATGGGGATGGAGAAGGCGGCTGCACTGCGCAATGCCCTCTCGCACAAGATCTCCATCAAGGCCTTTGAGGCCATGTTTTCCCCGGCATCGGTTTTTGTTGAGATCGGCGGCGGAGACTTTTTACCGCCTTTCAAGCAGTACTACGTGGCCATGATGGACGCGATGGCAGAAAAGGGTCTGGAAGTGGCCGAGGTCGTGATCGATGAAGCGGATGATTTCCAGCTCAATGTGACCTGGTGCGCCTGGGCTGAAGCGGCAAAACTGATGGGGAACGGCGAAGTGTGTTATTTCTCCACCTGCTATGGGGATGAGGTCTTTTTCCCGCACTTCTGCGAGCAGGCGGGTTTTGACTTCAAGCGCGAAAGCACCCTGGCGCTGGGCGCACCAGTTTGCGATTTCCGCTTTACGCGCCGGATGGAAAGCGAATAGGTTTCAGGAGGTTGACATGGATTTAGGAGCGATCGAGATCATTGATATCAATCCGGACAATATTGCTGATGAGCATATCTGTTGTGCTTTTTCCGATAAGAAGTCTGTGCAGGGATACCAGGATAAGAAGGACTGGCTGACGGCGCAGTATTCCAACGGGTACCGCTTCAAGCGCCTGGATGCGCGCGGCAAGATCATGATCGAGTATGTGCCTGCCGAGCATGCCTGGCTGCCGCTGGATGCGCCCGGTTATATGGTGATCAACTGTTTCTGGGTATCCGGCAAGTTCAAAAAACATGGCAACGGCAAGCGACTCTTGCAGACCTGCATGGACGATGCCGCTGAAATGAACGGTGTGGTGGCCGTAACCGGCGACAAGAAACGTCCCTTCATGAGCGACCCCAAATTCCTCAAGAAGCAGGGCTTTGTGTGTGTGGATGAAGCACCGCCCTACTTTCGGTTGTGGTGTAAGAAGCTGAAAGCGGACGCTCCCACGCCAAAGTTCAAGGACACAGCGCGCCAGGGGGGTGTACCTGGCAGTAAGGGTATTCTGGCCTATTACACCAGCACTTGCCCCTTTGCTGAACACTGGACGAATGGTGTGCTGCGAGCGTATGCCGCGGAGCATGGTATCCCCTGCGAGATCCACAAGATCGAAGCGCAGGAACAGGCGCATGCCCTGCCCATCCCGTGGATCATCAACAGTGTGTTTTACGATGGGGAGTTAGTTACCCTGGAGATGGCAAGTAACAAAGCCCTGGATGAATTTCTGGGGGAAGACTAGACGATTGGTGGAAAAAAATGAGCCTTATTTTGCGACCTAATGCTATCCCTGTATATGGATTCTTGAGCAAGATCGCGGCCAGGGGGCTGCCTGCGGAAGGCGAACTGAGACTGAAGATCCTCGACTGCGGCGCGGGCGGATGTGTGCCGCCGGTGGCACTGTTTGCCCAGCATGGCTTTGAGGCGTTTGGCATCGACATCGATCCCGAGCAGTTGGCGCGCGCAAAGCAGTTTTGCGCAGACAATGCAATTGAAGTCGATCTGCGGGAAGGCGACATGCGCGCGCTGCCGTTCGAGGATGAAAGCCTGGACTACGTCTTTGAGCAGTATGCCATGTGCCACTTGAGCAAAGCTGACACGGCCAAGGTGGTCAATGAGATGCAGCGCATTTTGAAGCCGGGGGGGATGGCTTTGCTGGGCGTGATCTCGATGGACTGTTGGCCGAAATCTTTTTTCGGTGAGGAAAAGGTGCCCGGCGAATTCTGGATGATAGAGGACGGAGAAGAGGCACGGCACAGCATGTTCACGGACGATGAGGCAGATGCCCTGGTTGCCGGTTGGGAGGTCCTTTCCCGTGAGAAGCAGGTCAGATTCATGCGAGATGCCGCGCTGGAGACTTCATTGGAAGACTGGATGGCGCTGCGGGACGGACAGGACGAAGTTGACTGGCGTGCCAGGTACGATGAGCGTGTTAATGCTTTCCAGTACGTGCATTTGTACTTCACGGTGGAGAAAAAATGATGCGTTTTGTGCTTCTTCTGCTGGTTGTGTTGACTTTGTCAGGTTGTTCCTCCCTCGCGGAAATCCCGTCCAGCCCGCCGCAGACGGCAGAGACCTGGCTGGAGATGCAGCCCTACGCGGAAATACAGATCGCATCGGAATCGGTCGTGCTGGTACAGCCTTCCACCACGGCTATTGTGTACCTGTTGGGGGTGATCACCATTCTGGCCGGGTTGTATTTCTTCAAGATCCAGGATGGACACAAGTCGCGTGTCTGGTGGGGGATTGCCTTGCTGCTGTGGGGTGTGGGGGCATTGTTTGCCGGCAGCAGCTATGAAGCCTTCAGCTATCAGCTCAAATGCGTGGGGCGGGAAATTTGCACCTGGACGCACTGGATGGAAGTCGTCTATCTGGTGCTGTCACTGGGCAGCGTGGATGCCATGTTGATCGCAGAAGCATATGCCTGCACGGTTGGCAAATGGCGTCAGCGCTTGATCCGCATTGCCTGGGGCAGTTTCGGTTTATATGTGCTGCTGGTTCTGGTCGGCAGCCTTGTACCGGTCAAGTTCCTTATCTCGTTTGAATTGCTCATCCTCATGTCCGTGCCTAACGTGATCATCTTCCTGTACCTGAATGGCCGCCGCTACCGGCAGAGCAGGGAGCGCATGGACCTGCATTTACTGGTTACCTGGGGATGGCTTATCGTGACCATCGCGGCGTACTTCCTGTTTTACATTTCAGATGCTGCAGAGACTTTGTGGGCGCGGGGTGTCTGGTTCACCGAAAATGACGTCCTGCATATTGGGTTGATCATTTGGATGGTGTATATTGCCCTGGTTGTGGGGCAGCATGTGAAGGATGAGACAGGAAAGAAAGTATGATCTGATGTTCGATAGAAAACGCGCTTCCGAATTTGGGAAGCGCGTTTTGATTCGTCTACTTATCCAGTACACCCAGCAGGATGGGCACGAGCCCTACACCGTTGGTGATGAAATGTATTAATAGGCCCGCAGAGGAATTATCTAACAAAAGGACGGCGAGGGTCAGTCCGATGGAGAGGGGCAGCAGGTTGAGCAGGTCCCAGTATTTGTAGGCGTGGAAGAGGGTCCACAGGAGGCTGTGGACGACCAGGATGCTGCCGGCAAAGGCCAGTTTTTGGCGGGGGAGGACCACGCCGCGCCACAGGAATTCTTCACCGACCACGTTGATCACCAGCAGCACGGCAGACAGGATGAAGATGGGCCAGTTGCCTTTCAGTCCGCCGGTGGCGGCATCGATGGTCTCCTGCGTCCACACGCTTTTGGGGTTGACAAAGTCGGGCAGGTTGGCAGGGATGGGCATGATGTTCTGCGTGATCAGCCAGGCAGAGAATTTGGTCATCAGGAAGTAGACGGCCATCTCAGCGGCGAAGATGCCTGCCACGATGAGCAGGTCACGCAGGGAAAGGGGTTTGAAGCGGAAGCGGGTCATCATGGCCTGCCAGGTGAAGGGGTTGCCTTCGGCGCGATAAGCGACCAGCGAACCGATGAGCATGCCCAGCATGGGGATGCCCATTGCGATGCTGTAGGCTGTGTAGACCAGCATGCCGCGTTTGATGAGGAAGGGCATGAAGAGGTAAAAACCGGCAGCCATCGCCAGCGCGGGGATGCCGAAATAGAGCAGTGAGGTTGTCCAACCCATGGGTTTCATAAAAAGACCTTTCTGTGAACCAAAGTGTTGGAGATTTTATCATTCTGGGCTGAATAGCAGGGTTAAGGTTTGTTTAACTTTTGGATTGGCAAATGCTGGAAATATTCATTCGGCGAATAGGTCTTGCTGCCTGTTTCGCCGGACGGACAGGATGATGCCTATGGCAGCAAGCAGGAAGGCCAGGGAGATCAGGACAATGCCCAAGGCGGGCATTTTGATACGCAAGATGAGACTGGCAATCAGGATGAATCCGCTGGCAATGAAGAGCCTTTTGGGCTTGTCTTGTTTGATGGCGTAGATGAGCATCATCGCTGAACCAAAGAAGTAGATGCCTGCCAGCAGGAATTCAGTGCCCCATTTTTCCATCAGTCCAGTTGTTGGATTTGGATAGCCGCCCGACGGGATTTCCTGGCTGGTGATAACGAGGGAGGGGTGCAGCCAGCCGACATCGCGGGGGCAAAGACCTATCCACCCGGCCATCCAGCGCCAGTTGCCGCCCCCGGGGTAGTCAATGCGCTGTCCGGCGCGGATGCCGAAATGCAGGTGCGGTTCCAGTGGGTTTTTGGCACTGCCGCCGTTCTCGTCCGGGTCGCCCAGATAGCCCAGCAGATCGCCTTTTTTCACCGCGCCCTTGTCGATCTGCCAGCGGCTGGGGCTGAGGTGGCCGTAGAGAGAATACAGGTTCGCCTGGGGATGGTCGACGATCACTAGCCAACCATAGCCGCCCATGCGGCCAGAAAAACTGACACGTCCGTCTGCGATGGCATAGACGGGTGTGCCGGGAGGACGGATGTAGTCTTCAGCGGCATGGAATTTACCACTTGTCGGATTGCTGGCAGTGCAGAACCAGCCGAGGTGGTCGGCCCGATTGATGGCTGTGTCATCGAGGGGGAAACGGAAGGGCAGGCTTTCATCGTTGGCAAAAGCTACTGCGTTAGTCAGGTCAACGGGAGCAATTTCTGGACATGTCCCTACCAGGGGCGTGCAGGCTGAAATAGATAAAAGAAGGAAGACGGTGCCGATGATTACAAATCGGTGGATGGCCAAACTGTGCCTGAACATTTGCTTTCCTATACTTTGGTAATGGATAGCAGGGAAGATGAAAATTATCCTTCAATGAAGGAAATGATAGAGGTGATTTTATTATAGCGAGCCAGTCATGTTTTTCATCAGCCAGGAGAGGGGATTCTTTTAGTCGATTGGCCAGTGCAGCACGTGCTCAGATTTGGTTTCAGGCAAGGCAGTGGGCAGAATGATCGTTCCCAGTCCATCGCCGCCGCCGACCTCGCTGCCCAGGCCGTGCATAAATTGATGCACGGTGAAGGCAGCAATGCAGGCATCCAGCATGTCCCGCGGGCCGGGTTTGAAATTGGCGAAGGAGAGGGTGACGCGGAGCTGCGGTTGGGCTTGCAAAAGGTGAAAGGATGCCGCCGGGTAGGCCTCAAAGACGTGTTCGTACGCTGCCAGGGCTGCAAACAGGGCAAAGCCGAGCTGCATCCAGGGCGGGGACTGGTCCGCAGGGCGCGTCCACTGCGGGTTGCCGATGTTGAGGGCCTTGACGGCTACCTCGCAGTGGCGGCCGTAGCCTTTGTCTGCGGGGGCTTTTGGCTGCCATTTGCCGCCTTTCCAATAGAACTGGCGCGGGGCGGGCAGGGGCATACGCGGTGCATCGATGCCGATGGCTGGATCGCTGCCGCTTTCTTCGCGCTGCCGGGCAGCGAGGGCTTGCAGGCTTTGGGAAGCGGCTGGGATGTCTTCGTTATCCAGCCAGCCGGATTTAACCTCGTTGAGGGCTTCGTCAAATATGAAGTAGGAGCACGGGCGCTTAAGCTGCACGTCAATGCCGATGAAGCGGGTGGGGAGTGAGGAATTATTCATGCAATGCTCGGGGCAGGTCAGGGTGGTAGGTGTCGGGCATGGGAGAGTCCTTCTGAATAGTTATTTAGATTTACTGTACTGGATTGAAACAAAGATTTCAAGTTTTCCTTAATATCTTGTTCTATAATTAATGAGTGAATTTGGAAAATTCCTGAATAATGGATGAGACACTTGAAAGCTATTTTTCTAAGGAGCTTTGGATGCCCGAATCCCCCTCTGTCAAACCCCACACGCCCCTGCAATCCATCCTGTTGCACCTCGTACCAGGGGCTTTGATCACCGTCGTCTATTTTGCCTTGCTGGGGCCGGTGGCGCGCGCCGGGTATCCCTCCATGATGGCCTTGATCTTGCCGGTAGTGTTTGTCCTCATCCCGGTGCAGTTGGGCTACCTGCTAGTGCAGGGTAAGCGCCTCAACGAGCGTTTATCCTTGAAAGACGTGATCAGTTACCGGCAGCCGATACCGACCTGGCAATATTTTGTATGGGTGCCGGTGTTATTTGTGGCCGCGGGATTGATCTTCACCGTCGCGAAGCCGCTCGACAGTTTTCTGTATAACAATGTCTTTAGCGCCTGGCCGTCCTTGCAGACGGGCCTGGAAGGCGGCTATGAAAAGGAGGTTCTGGTCAGGACCTATATCCTCTTTGCGGTCTTCGTGACGGTACTTGGCCCGACGGTGGAGGAATTGTACTTCCGTGGGTATTTACTGCCGCGCATGGACTATGCTGGAAAATGGGCGCCTCTGCTGCACAGTTTCTTGTTTGCCCTGTATCATCTCTTCACCCCCTGGTTTTTCATCACGCGCACGCTGGCGATGCTGCCGTTGATCTATGCTGTGCGGCGGAAGAACATTACTTTGAGTATCATCACGCATGTGTTATTAAATTCGATCGATGTGATTGTGGCAGTGGGTTTTATTGCCAACATGACTTGAAATAGGAACTCCCTCGCGTTGAGGGAGTTGTTTAGTAATGGTATCTTGCTTGTAGAAAATCAATGCGGCTGTCTCGGACAAGATAGACGATACGGTGTTCTCGGGTCAATCTGCGAGACCATGTGCCTGGTGCAAGATATTTTAGTGGTTCTGGCTTGCCGGTACCCTCAAATGGATCACGCAGAATACTTTCTACCATGCTCAATGTTTTCAACGCCAGCTTGCGGTCAGTTTCTACCCAATAGCGCAGGTCTTCGATGAACTCTGGTTGAAAAACTGCCACACGCTGTTTTCTATTCAAGCCCAACCTCTTGTTTGAGATTATCCAGATTTTGCAGTTCGCCTTCATTTTTCAGGGCGCGTCCCAACGCACTGAGCAAACGTTCTGCGTTGGCCGGTGAGCGCAGCAAATAGGCGGTTTCCATCAGGCTTTCAAGTTCGTCGGCCGCAATCATGGCGACTTCTTCCTCACCGCGACGCTTGATGATGACGATCTCACGGTCATTGGTTACCTGATCCAGCAAGGATGCCAGCCCGGCTCGTGCCTGAGTATAAGTTGTTTGAATTGTCATATTAGCCTCCAATGTTGTACAGGATTACTGTACAACATTATTCGCTGTTTGTCAAGTTTTTGGAAATACTCCCACGCTCTTTCTATGTTCAAATTTTTATCCTGTGTCATAATTATTGTATGAACTCAACTTTTTATCCAGGACAAATACTATGAAAACACGATGCCAATGGGCCGGGACAGATCCCCTGTATGTGGCCTACCATGACGAGCAGTGGGGCGTGCCGATGCACGACGACCAGGAACTGTTCGAGATGCTGGTGCTGGAAGGGGCACAGGCCGGGCTGAGCTGGTCGACGATCCTGAACAAGCGCGAGAACTACCGGCGTGCCTTCGACGGCTTTGAAATTGCGACGGTGGCGGGATACGGCGAGGCGGACGTGCAGCGCCTGCTGGCGGACGCGGGCATTGTGCGTAACAAGCTCAAGGTGCGCTCAGCGATTCGTAATGCGCGCGCCGTATTGGAGATCCAGGCGGAGTTTGGCTCGCTGGATGCCTTCCTGTGGGACTTCGTGGACGGCATTCCCATTCAGAATGAGTGGAAGACCCTATCGGAGATCCCTGCCCAGACGCCGCGCTCTGAGCAGATGAGCAAGGTGCTCAAGAAGCGCGGCTGCAATTTCGTCGGCCCGACGATCTGTTATGCCTTGATGCAGTCGATCGGCATGGTCAATGACCATGTGGTGGACTGCTTCCGCTATGAGGAAGTTAAGGCGTTGGGATACGGGTAGGATATATTTTTAGGGGCGCAGGGTGTGCGCCCGGTTCATTAGCAAAGGAATCATTATGCATCCAGATGTGAAAGCTCTTATTGACCAATACCAGTTTGACCGCCTGCCGGCGGAGGGGACGTTCTTCGTCAGCACCTACCGTTCGCAGGAACGTTACCCCAACGGTCAGCACATCAGCACGGCCATGATCGGCATGTACTGCGACGAGCCGCGCAGCGTGTCCCTTTTCCATAAGTTGACAGTGGATGAGCTTTGGCACTTTTACGGCGGTGATCCGCTGCGCCTGGTGCTCCTTTATCCTGATGGGACGAGCCGAGATGTGATCATGGGGCCGGATCCTGCGCAGGGCCAGGTGGTGCAGTTCACCATTCCGGCGGGGGTGTGGCAGGCCGGTCACATGGTGAATGGTGGGCGTTACTCCCTTTTTGGCTGCACGATGGCACCCGGTTTCACTGGCGAGATCTTCATTGGCGGTACGCGTGAGGAATTGCTGGCAGCCTATCCCGAGCGCGCAGCGGACATTGAGCTGCTGAGTTGTGAAGATGATGATACGCACATGCCGAATGGCTTTGTGGCGAGTTTGCCGGATATCGAGGAGAAATAATGATGAAACAGCATATTGCCAATATCGTTCTGCTGGTGCGGGATTATGACGAGGCGGTTGACTTTTATACGGACAAGATGGGCTTTACCCTGGTTGAGGACACAGACCAGGGCGGGGGTGCGCGCTGGGTGCGCGTCATGCCGCCCGGCGCTGCCGAGACCAGCCTGGTGCTGGCCAAGGCCGTTACACCCGAAGAGCAGGCGCAAGTCGGCTGCCAGGCCGGCGGGCGGGTGCTGATGATCCTCTTCACGGATGATTTCCGGCGGGACTATGAGTCCATGCGTGAGAAGGGCGTCGTCTTCCATGAGGAGCCGCGCGAAGAGGTATATGGCACAGTGGCTGTATTTGAAGACCTGTACGGTAACACCTGGGACTTGCTGGAACCAAAGGAGTAATCTGTGCGCAGCAAACATGTGGATGATTACAACCATGATGAATGGGCCGACGGCTACGATGCCGATGTGGCCCAGGAGGACAACCCCATCCGCGCGGGGTACGAGGCCGTGCTGGACTGGGTCGTTCAGGCCGCGGACATCCGCCCCGACTCGCGCGTGCTGGAGCTGGGCTCTGGAACGGGCAACCTCACGGCGCGCATTTCCGCCTGCAAGGAGATCACCTGCGTGGATGTTTCCAGGCGTATGGAAGGTTTTGCCTTACAGAAAGTGGGACATCTTTTGCAGAAACGCAAATTTGTGGAGGCTGACCTTCTGGAGGTTTTCGAGCACTCGCTGGGGTTGTTTGACCGCGTGATCAGCACCTATGCGGTACATCACCTGACGCGGGAGGAGAAGCGCCTGTTGTTTGAGAAAGTCTGGGCGTGTCTGTTGCCTGGTGGGCGCGCGGCCTTTGGCGACTTGATGCTGGAGGATGAGGCACTGGCGGCGGTGAAGGCAGCGGCGTACCGAGCGGCAGGCCAGGAGGACGTAGCGGAGAGTATCGAGGAGGAGTTCTTCTGGCTTATTGATGCCTGTGTGGCGGACCTGGAGGAAATCGGTTTCACGGTGACGGTGAAGCGCTTTTCGGCGCTGTCGTTTGGGGTGCTGGCGGAGAAATAGAGATTGTCTAGGGGATGTATTTTAGGGGCGATTTGCAATCCAGCAAAGCACTGGACGCCGACCTCCCCTACAATGAATGGACGTGGAGGATAAATGGTCAAGATACTGGAAATGAGTGCGATCCTGTCCCTGGTGGTGGGGACCACGGGGCTGTTGGCGAACATGTTTTTCCTCGACTGGGGCCGTACGGGGACGCTGGTGTTCGCGCT
>Ga0180435_10007845_pt1 | contig 10114 bp, 7 predicted proteins | sample SS_ome_3_FD_132467 | JGI IMG/M metagenome (GOLD analysis project Ga0180435, IMG submission 132467) | Hypersaline lake sediment archaeal communities from the Salton Sea, California, USA - SS_3_S_1 metaG | ecosystem: Environmental > Aquatic > Non-marine Saline and Alkaline > Hypersaline > Sediment... | reverse complement strand
TATCACCTTAAATCAGCAAGCCCTGTGCCGCGCCCAGTCAAATTGCATCCGTGTTGGCCTAAAGCGTTTTCAAGTCATAGTTTGTGACTTGGCTGGACACGAAGTTGGTCGGTCGTCCTGAAGCCGCGGGCACGGCTCTCCGCCATCCGACGGGATTCCGCGCCGTGTGCGGACTTGTGCATACCCCGCCTTGTGCGTGCTAAGAGCCTGTCTTCGAATCGAAGCCGAGGCGTCTCTTGATGTACGATGGATCTCCAGATCCGTCGATTTCGCTCAAGTTTCGTTGGTCGCGACGGGTTAGAAACCCATCGTACAGGATTTGAAGACAGGCTCTAAGCGAATCCAATTCCTGCACTCGGCCAAGATTGCCATAAAAAAGAAAAACCACCCGAACTGGGGGGAACTTCAACTCGTGCGTGAACTCGCTCGGATTATTCACGTAGGGTGGGACCAGCGTGCGTAAGTCCCTGGTGGGCCTGCGGAAACGAAAGCCAACTCCGCAGCACGATGCGAACAGGGTGCAACGAATGATTCGCACGCGCCGGCCCACCAATCAGTGTTTCCTTGTCCCACCCTACAAAACTGGGGGGCTTCAGCTCGCGCGTGCAATCGGTGCTTACGCACCAGTTCTGGATCGCGATCCCCTCAAACGTCGGAATGCGATCCACCTGATTTGCATTCGTGTGTAGGTGGTCACGGTTTCGCTATCCTAACCCATGAATCTCACGTGTAGTCATATTGAGGGGTGTTGGTATCGCCGGTTGGGACGATCCGTACCAACAAGAAGGCCCGTGAGCTACGGCGGGAATTTCCGCCCGTTGACAAGCAGATTCTGGCAATTACCATCAGGATCTAGTGCCACCTATGGTGGAAATAAACCAACTGTAAGGGCCGCAATCGAAACAAGCAACACACTTTGCTTGCCGGCGACACGCCTGTTTCATCCTACCCGCAATTGGGGCAATCAATGCACTTGGAGAACGTTTGGCAATCTGCCAGCCAGCGCACCAAGTCTACATAAAACACAATTTTTTGTAGCTGGTTTCATGTGTTTCCAGGGGCAGTTCCTCGCGAAACACGAAACCACAACACCATGAGGAGAACGCTAATGAAGGGTCAGATTATCTGTCTGCTGGCGATTTTGGTCGCCGCCAACCAATGTGTGTCGATGGCCGCCGAGGATTTCGAGTCGTATTCCACAGGCACCATCAACGGGCAAAACGGATGGACCGTCGCTGACACCTGGGGAAACTCTCCGGTCGCCTTTGACGAAGAAGTCATGGATGATGGAACGGGGAATCAGGTGTGGCGATTGTCCAATGCGATTTCAAGTACCACGTATTCCGCTCAACCGTTTTCGCCGTCTACCGGAATCGTTGCGGGGGAAACCGGTAGTTCGCTGTGGAACGACTACGGGACAGATCATACCAGCCCCCACAACCCACCCCTTTTCGGGGCGAATGCTGACGTGAATCGCATTTCGGCCACGATCGACTTCAAGTCGGCAACGGGCGCCACGCAGGACGGGTTGAGTGTGACACTCTCGGCGAGCGCGAAACAGTCGACCGTTCGCCAAACTTACGTGCGCCTTGAGGACAACGGAACGGACGGCATCGACGTCGTGTTCCTTGACACCTACATCGACATGGATAATTCGGATGGCGGCGGCATTGGGGCCGATCAATGGGCTGGCGGTACCATCGCGACTGGGCTGTCGTACACCGATTGGCATACACTGAAGATGGATGTTGAGTTTGTCGATGGACTTGACAACTCAGGCGTCGATGTTCTCGGCAATGACGTTGTGAGTATCTACGTCGATGGATCTCTTGTGCATACTGGAAGTACGTGGGAAACGTACTATTATGGCAATGAGTTGACGGATAGCCCCAACCCACGACTTCAGGCGGTGGATTCAGTCCTGTTTCGCGTGAGTTCGGCCCCAACCGATCCCAATACTGTATCGGGTGGCGGGTTCTTCTTCGACAACGCATCCGTAGCGCCCGTTCCCGAGCCCGGTTCGTTCCTGCTGCTAACCCTAGGCGGTTTGGGCATGTTGCTCTTCCGCCGTCGCCGCTGATCCCTGCCAACCTACGTCGAGGCGGGTGGGGTTGATCGGCTTCTGAATTGAACCGCCAGACGCCCACCTCCGCCTCGTCGGCATTGTACGAAGGTCGTTTTGTTTTTTACCGAGTGGTTCGGTTTCCAGGGGCAGTTCCTCGCGAAACAAGAAACCACAACACCATGAGGAGAACGTTAATGAAGATGTTGACGACAGTGAAAGTGACAATCCTTTTGATTGCAGTTGCAGCTATGACGACAGGCCCGGGTGTCGCATTCGGGGCGAACGGCTATGCCGAGGGATTCGAAACCTCGGTCGATAGCTGGACTTCGTACAGCAGTACGCTCGGGCGCGTCGCTTCGGGTACGGATGGGATTGCTTCCCCCGAAGGTAGTTATCACATGAAAGTCACGGCCCCCACGTCAGGCAGTACGGGAGCGTACACGACGCTCGGCGGATATTCGAGTGATTTTGGCAACGGGTTCACCACCTCCGCCTCGGTCTACATCGACCTGACTGACTCGGGTGTCGCAACGGGTGACTACGGTTTCGATTTGAGTCAAGCCATCAACGGCAGCGATGGAAATCACGCTCAAGACAATATCTTTCATGTCGGTGCTGTCGACATCAATGGCACATACGAAGTGCTCGTCAACGCCAGCCAGAACTCGGACGCCTCCGTCAATCCGTACAAGCTGAAAAACGACCAGAATGGTAACTACGAAACCATTGCGGAATCCGGTTGGTACACCTTCGAATTTGATTTCGCGCCGAATGTAGCCAACAACTCGGTCGATATCGGCTTCACCGTTTACGATGGCAATGGAGATGAGTTTTGGACCGGCGTCGGCAATCACTCGAACCAATACGAACTTGCAGACAATGATCCGAACTTGGTCGAGGTCGGGGGGAACCGTTACATGTGGTTCACCTTTATCGAAGCGGATAGCCTGGCGGTCGATGACGTGACCCAGGTTCCCGAACCCGGTTCGTTCCTGCTGCTAACCCTGGGCGGCCTTGGCATGTTGCTCTTCCGCCGACGTGGTCGCAGGTAATCCTAATCGCACGATAAGAAAGGACATGGGGCAGAACCATGCCTGAAACAACGACAGAAATCGAATTTGTGAACGGCCCATTGGATGGCCATCGCAAAATCTTGCCGAAGTCGCAACAGCAAGTCGAGGACGTGCTGTTCGTACCGATCGTACGTGAGACAAAAGGAAAGCCGTCTCGCCGCAGCCGCGGAAACCGGAAGCCGGTCGTTCGAAACGCCATCTATGGTTGGGCGTCGACGTACGTTCAGGCCGATCGTCCTCTGCATCGTGTCGAGCGATACGTGTTTCAACGTATGGGGCGAGGAGTCGTGCGCGAGGAACCGCGTGGCGACGAATCGTCTGAGGAAACACAGCCGCTGTCGAGCGTGCTTTGCGCTCGATGAACCAACAGCAAGTGCCGAAAAGTCACTGGCCGATTCCGCCCTCATCTTCTGGTTTTCAACCGGAGGGTGAGGGCGAATCTTTTGCTCCCTTCACCCTCCCCGAAGGGAGGGTGAAGTTCATCGCCTCCATCGCCTTCGGGTTAAACGATCCGACGTCGCCTCCGGCTTGCCGTTAAACGAGGAAGTATCCCTCACCCCAGTCCGTACTTGGTGAGTTTGTCGCGGAACGTGGATGGTTTCATTCCCAACGCCGAAGCAGCGGCCGTCTTGTTGCCGCCTGACGACTCCAGGGCATTCATCAGCAGCTGCTTTTCGGCGTGTTCCATCGCCGCGTGGAATCCGCCCTGCGGCAAGCCTGTGAACTTGGGCAGACCATTGGGGCTGCTCGACGCCAAGATGCCCCCCATTTCCGTCTTGAGCAATGATGCGGTGATCCGACCGTTGCCGATTAAGAACGCTCTTTCGAGCGTGTGATATAACTCACGAACATTGCCCGGCCAATGATGCAGCTTGAGCACCTCCATCGCCTTGTCTTCGATGAGACACTCCTGATCGGGGGCGATCCGTCGCAACAGATGGTCGACCAACAGGGGAATGTCGTCGGTGCGTTCGCGCAACGGCGGAATGTTGATCCGCAAGACGTCCAACCGGTAGTAAAGATCCTGGCGAAAAGAGGCGTCGTTGATCTTTTCGAGTAGGTTCTGTTTCGTGGACGCGATGACCCGCACGTCCGCTTGTATCAACTGCGTGCCGCCAACACGTTCGAAAACCTTTTCCTCGATCGCGCGGAGCAGTTTCGCCTGTTGGCTCAGTTCGATATCGTCGACGTCGTCGAGATAAAGCGATCCCTTTTCCGCAACGTCGAACCGACCCTGGCGTTGGGTTTCGGCTCCGGTGAACGAACCTTTTTCGTGACCGTAGAGTTCGCTTTCAATCAACGCGGGCGAGAAGAGCGCACAACCCACCTTGGCGAACGTGAACTCGTGGCGATGCGAGTGCTTGTGAATTGTCGACGCAATCAGATCCTTGCCGACGCCCGTCTCGCCAAAGAGTAGTACGTTGGCGTCGGTTCGTGCACAGATGTTAATCATCTGTTTGACGCGCAACATCCCCTCGGTCTGGCCGATAATCGATGCGTCGATTTCGGAGGTGTCAGCGGTCTCGCTAGCGACGTCCGGCTCTCGTTTGCGTTCGATCCGTTCGATCAGCGGCAGTAGTTCTTCATTGCGGAACGGCTTGGTGATGAAGTCGAATGCCCCGCGTTTGACGGCCTCGACGGCAACGGGAATACTGCCGTACGCGCTCATCATCACGACGTCGACATCGCGGCAATCGGACTCCTTAATCAGCGAGAGCAATTGCATGCCGTCGATTTGCGGCATTTTGAGATCGGTGACGACGACGTCGAACGACTCGCTTTGCAGCATGTCCCAGGCTTGTTGCCCGTCTTCGGCGCCCGATACGGCGTGCCCACGACCGGCGAGTTCGTCGCTGAGCGTAACGCGTTTGATCTTTTCGTCGTCAACTACAAGGATCTTCATTGCGTGGCTTGGGCGGTCTCGCTGTCGTACTGATTGAGGATCACGGTGAAGGTGCTGCCTTGGCCGACTGTGCTTTCGACATCGATGCGGCCGCCCATCTCGGAGATGAGCATACGGCACAACCCGAGCCCCAGTCCCGTCCCCCCCGAGTCGGCTCGGGTGGTGAAAAAGGGCTCGAAGATTTTCTCCAATTGTAATCGAGGAATGCCGACTCCGGTATCCGCCACGCGAATCGCCACGCGACCCGTGTGCTCCTCCTGCCTTTTGTCGACGGTCTCCGTCACAATCGTCAAGGTCCCGCCGTCAGGCATCGCAAAGACAGCATTGGCATAGAGATTAAAGAGGACTTCCTGAAGTGTGTAGGGATCGCCCTGTACGAGGGGGACATCCGAGAGATCCGTCTCGATCAACACGCCGACTCGATGGCTCGATCCCAACAGTTGCAGGGTCGCTTCGACCGCTTCGTTGACGTCGGTCGCCCGCAGTTCAATACCCCGAGGTCGAGCGAAGGCCTGCACGCGTTTGGCGGTCTTTTCGATCCGTTCGAGCGCCTCAGCCATCATGGTTGTGTATTCGGTAAGGCGCTCATCATCGCGAACGCCCTCGCTGATCGTCTTCAAGCAATTCTGCACGCCGTCGAGCGGATTGGCGATTTGATGGGCGATGCCTGCCACCAATTGCCCAATGCCCAGCATCTTTTCCTTCTGTCGCAACTGTTCGTGCGTGCGGTCGATGTAGTAGTGGATTACCAGCGTGAAATACACGGCCATCCAAATCGTGCTGGTGAAAGCAACAAACACGCCGAGCCGCTGCAAGCCACTGACTTCGAGCGGCGGCATTTGTTCGTTGGGGAAGTGCAATGGGAAGCGAGGAATCCAGCCAACGTGTTCTGCCAGCAGTACGCCGCCGACGAGCATCGTTGCCAGCGCCGCAATCAAGTAGGGCCTCAGTCCGTGCAGGTACATGCAGGCAATGACCATGTGAAACACGAAGTAGAACAGGAAGGGATTGCGAGCGATATCGGAGAAGTAGAGGATCGCAGTCAGAGCGATCAGATCGCAGGCCATCTGCCCCATCGTCTGCCGATCGGCACTGACTTGTGACGCGGGCCAATGGTACTGCCCGTATCGAAACACGGCGTTGTAGACGGCCATTCCACCCGCAACGAGATAAAGCGGCAACGGGTTGGGGATCACCCCCAGAAATGTCGAACTAACCCAGGTAATCACCACCACGGCCGCGCACAGCAGCCACCGCAAGCGGATGAACCATCGCGTGCTGGTGGTGGAAAGTCGCATACAGAGACTATATCAGATATTCGTCGTAATACCTGGCATGGCGCAAACGGGATAGACGCCGTTCTCGTCGGGCTTGGTCGGCGGCTCCATGTCCCAGGTGCAATCTTCCGGCTTGGGCTCGATCACGTAATCCGACTTATTGATTTGATCCCAAGTCACCATCTTGCCGCTGTAACATGACATCTGGCCCATGATCGTCACCAACGTGCTACGGCCCATGTAGTCGCCACAGTTGAGCGGCTTGCCGTCGCGAATCGACTTGATGAGTTCACGGTGCTCGGCCACGTAGGGGTTGTCTCGCTGACCGCTGAACCGCCAGGCGTTTTCGCCGTCGATCTTGCCGCCGACCGGATAGGCGATGCCTTTGCTGCCCATGATGATGCTTGAGTTCTCGTTGTAACAACCGATCGTGGTGCGGCAGAAGGCGTAGAGACGCACGCCATTGGCGTAGCGATAAACAACCGAGTGGTGATCGAACACATCGCCGAGCAGCGTATTCACGCCCGATCGACCGCCGAAGCCGTGGGCGTCGACCGGCACCATTTCGCCGAGCGCCCAGGTCGCGCGGTCGACGTTATGCACCAACGATTGCGGCACGTCGTCGCCACACAACCACGAGAATCGGTACTGGTTGCCGTATTGAATTTGCAACTCTTCCATATTGCTGGGGCGAGTCGTGTTGCCATAGGGGCCGCGAACGAAATTCTCTTCGATCGAGATGATCTCGCCGATCTGCCCGTCCTGCACGCGCTGAATCGTCTCGCGAATCGCCGGATGGAATCGGCTTTGCAACCCGGAGAGGATGCCGAGGTTATTCTCTTTCGCCAGGGCGGTCGCCTCTTGAACGACTTTGATGCCGGCCGGGTCGATGCCGTGCGGCTTTTCGACGAAGACGTGCTTACCGGCTTCGATTGCGGCCTTGGTGTACATCGGGTGGAACTTGGCGGCACAAGCAACCAAAACAATATCGACGCCGCTATCGATCACCTTTTTGTAACCGTCGAGGCCCGAGAAACAGTGATCGTCGTCGACGAGACACTGGTCGGGATTGCCTCGTTCGATGGCCGCCCGCTTCGCTTTTACGCGGTCGGCGAACAAGTCGCTCATGGCGACAAGACGAACGGCGGGATCGGCTTGCATCGCGTTGACGGCAGCGCCAGCGCCGCGACCACCGCAACCGACCACGCCAACCTTGATGATGTCGTCGCCGGCGGCGTGGGCGCTGCGGGCGATGGAAAGCGAAGTAGCGGCGGCAACCGACGCGGCGGCTGATGTCTTCAAGAAGCTGCGTCGATCGGTTGTGTTCTGACTCATGGTGTCTCCTTGGTGTGCGTGGGAGGTTTGTGGGTGGGGTAGGGTGTTGAGGTTCGGGTTGTTATTGATTGGGGTTGATGTACTCTTCGTAAAGACGGATCGCTTCTTCGTCGGATACATCTCGTCGCAAAACGAGTCGTGAGCGGTACGTCGCCTTCTCACCGACGGCGATGTCTTTGCCGCCAAGCGACAGATAGAGCGAACGATGCCCCTCTTCGCCATACGGCGTCGAAACGGCAAAACAATCATCGGGCGGCGCCATCATCAGGGCGGCCAGTCCCGTCGCCTTGTCGCGGCGCATGCCCATCGGTCCGGCGAGTTGGGGGCGGATGACCCAATCGACCGGGTGAGGCGGCTTGTCCCAACGACCATCGCCGATCAATTCGACCGCCCCTTTGTCTCGCGGAAACATCTGCCAGTGCCCGTCGTCTTTCGTTGCTTCCACGAACTGCGATTTGCCGTCGACCGAAGCATACGCCCACGAACGGTCGAAGCCGTTGAAGTAGCAGGTTTGAAAAACCTCGAAACTAGCTAGGTTCTTCTTGGCTGCTACGGTGGTAACGACATCGAGAACGTCGCTCTCGGTCCAGCGATATGTGGTTGTTATGTCGAACGGATGGTCATCGTCGGCCGTCCACTTGCAGACGACCGAACCATCGTCTTGAAGCGCCGCCTCGTTGGGCCAGCCACGGGCATCGGGCAGGTAACGCTTGTCGGATGCCAGCAACCGATAAAACGACATGACGCCCAACGCACGACTTACTGGCGTACCGCTTGCGTTTTCAGAGATCGGGTGGATCCCCAACGGCGAGCCGGCTTGCTGAAGCACGCCCGAGAGCCTGCCAGTATCGAACGTGAACTGCTTGCTATCGGCTGAAAACGCGGTCGACTTGGCGTCGGCTTCAATGCTGTCGGCCACGATGTTCGTCGTGATCGCCGGCACAGTCGCTGCGCCAAGTACGCCGACCGCCGTCCGCGATACAAACTCGCGGCGGGATATGTTTCGACACATTCCTAGTTGAGATTCCAAACTCATCACTTCTCTTCGGGGATGTTCAGTTCGGCAAGCGTCGACCGCATCCAAGCCAAAGATTTTTCGATCATCGGGCCGGCAGCACCTTCGCACTCCATACTCAGCACACCCGTGTAACCGTTGTCGCGCAGGATGCCGAGCACTTGCTTGATGTTCTCAGCATTCACGCCATCGCCGAGTGCACACTGACTGACCGCGATGCCGGTTTCGTCGCCGCGAACTGCCGCCGCAAGCGACTCGCTTACGTCCTTGACGTGAACGTGATCGACTTTGTCTTTAAATCGCTCGGCAAACGCCGGCGGGTCTTGCCCGGCAATGAACGAGTTGCCCGTGTCGAGATTGAGGCTGAAATACGGGCTGTCGCAGAAGGCCAGCATCTCGGCCAAACGGTCGGGGTTGGTCGTGAAATAACCGTGGACCTCGATGTTGATGTGGATCTCGTAGGCCTCGGCGACCTCAATGATTTGGCCGTAGCTGCGTCGCATGATCTCCATCGCTTCGTCATCGTCGAGCCCTTCCGGCTTGTCGAGGCCGTCGGTCGTGGCGATGCGAGGGCAACCAACGTGCTTCGCCCAGGGGATGGTCTTCAAAACATAGGGCACGCCGTAGAGCGGACCATCCTTGCCAGAGAGCGGAAAGGCGGCGTCAACCTGCGACATCTGCACGCCATAGTTTTCCATCTTTCGCCGCAGCAACAGAGGATCTTCGTAAAGGGCGATGTGCGGCTGGTAGCCAAGGCCGTGAATCCAACTCACGCCGTCGATCACGCCGCACTCGATGAAGTGGACGTCGTTTTCCTGTGCCCAGCCCAGGCACTTTTCAAAATTCCAATAGGCCGAGTTGAAAGCATCCGTGTGAAAACCGATTTGCATGGATAGCCTCGTGTGCGTTGTGGATGATCGTGGTTTCTCGTTACCGTTTCGCTCCGGCCGCCCAAATCGTGCCGCGGCGGAACAACTCGCCGACGCCCTCGGCCTCGAACGCCTTGACATCGTGCCCCAGCACGTTGTGGTACACGCGGCCTTTGCCGAAATTGAGCACGAACGCCATTGGGTATCGCTTGCCGTCAACCTTTGACTTCGCCTCCGCCAGGATAGTGATCGACGTGTCGCCGTCGAGGCAGGTATACAGTTCGTCGGTCGTTTCAAACGGTTTGAGGCCGCGTGTGATCTCGTGGTCGACGTCAGTCATCTCAACTTGAAACGGACCGCGCGGATCGTGGCCGCGGAGTTTGGGATTCCAGGCCCGACCGGCGAGTTTCTCGAAGTCGTCTCTGAACTCTTGAAAGGCCCCGCAAGCAAAGTGAACGAGCACAAGACCGCCACCTTCGTCGACGAAGGACGCCAACGCGTCGAATCCGGCTCGCCCAGGCACCTTGGGATCGTAGTTTTTGAAGTGCATTACCACCACGTCGTAATCATCAAGTTT
>Ga0180435_10007844_pt1 | contig 10114 bp, 9 predicted proteins | sample SS_ome_3_FD_132467 | JGI IMG/M metagenome (GOLD analysis project Ga0180435, IMG submission 132467) | Hypersaline lake sediment archaeal communities from the Salton Sea, California, USA - SS_3_S_1 metaG | ecosystem: Environmental > Aquatic > Non-marine Saline and Alkaline > Hypersaline > Sediment... | reverse complement strand
TCTGGTTGTCCGATCCGATCGTCAGCCGCACCGGCGTTTGCATCTCCGCCATCAGCTTTTCAAGGCGTCCAAGGTGCTGCTCCAACTGCGGCCCCCTCGGATCAAGCGCCCGGGCCTCCTGCAGCGTTGCCAGGGCTTTATCGCGCCCGGCTTTTTTCAGCAGCGTGTCCGGTTGGTCCACCAGGGATCTAACCGTGGTGAGGACGCGCATCTGCTGCTGTGCGCGGTCAACCCCCTGCCGGGCGTAGGAATGATCCGGATCGAGGGCCAGTATCGACGCGTAGTGGTTTTGCGCCGCCTGCCAGTCTTCGGCTGTTTCGGCTTTTCCGCCCATCTGTTTAAGCGCTGCGATGCGGTTGCGCCGCACGGTCCGATCCAGTTTCGCCAGCGCCGCCCTTGCTTCCGCGGCGCCGGGTCGGAGCGATTTGGCCCGAATCAGTTGTTTTCTGGCGGCGTCGTAGGCTCCTTTTTCCAGCAAATCGGTGCCGGCTGCCAGCGCCTGCCGGTACTCTTCTTCGGCGATTTTATCCGACACCCGCTCTATTGCGGTAGCCGCCGCCTGGTGCTGATTGTCGATCCGGTAAGCCTCGCGGTACGCTTCCCGTGCCGGGTGAAATTCTTTTTGCCGTTCGTGCTGCCGGCCTTTGTCCATCAGGGACAGAACTTCGTCGGACACCTCCTGAACTTGAGCGTCACCGGACGCCGGGAGGGCCGCAGGCGCCCCGCTTTCTTCTGTCGCCGGGTCGGCTGCCGGCCGAGGGGGGGGGGCGGTCGGGGTTTCCGGCCGGTCGGCGGCGGCAGAGCGTCGGGCGGGGTTCTTTTCATCCCGCACCGGGGCAAGGGGCGGATTTTGGCTCAGATACCCGATCAGCCAGACCCCTGCAGCGATCAGGATCGCGAGGCCCGCAACGAGTGCCGCCGGACGGATCCACCGCTTCGAAGCGCTGTCTTGTTCGGCGTCGGTGGGATGCACTTTCAACGGCGAGATGATCCGTGCATCCTCATTTTCAGCCCCCGCCGGGCGCCTGTCTTGGTCTGAGAATGGCGGCATTGTCGACTACTGCACAGAAAAAAGCGTTATCATGTTTGCCCTTCGGTCAACCGCCGAGGAGAAATGCGTCTGGTCGTCTCAGAGCCTGTTTTCCAATGGGTCGTCGAGCGTCTCTTCGGCGGGCGGCGTCTCGAAACCCGTTTCGGACCGGTAGATCTGTTTCAGCAAACCGCGCCACTTTTCGAATTGCTCCTCCGCCGTCCCCGTCAACTCGACCTGCCGGCCCTCGAATTCCATGGTGACCGGCTCCATCTCGTTTCCAAAGGACTCACCCAGCTCTTCAATGGCTTCGGCGTGAATTTCGGCTTCCTTCGAGACGTTGAACCCGTCGATCAACACCTGTCCGCCGACAATCACCATGCCGGCCTGGAGCCCACCCGTGTTGTTATTACTGGTTGAGCCCAGCACCACAGCGCCTGCAATCAGCAGCGCCCCCGCCAGTTGCCGGTACATGGCTTCGCGTTTGATTTTCTTGACCGCCAACCGCTCGTCCAGATTCAGTTTGCGCCAGTCTAAATACGACGGCCACATGCCGGCGTAATAATTTTCGTACTGTGCGTTGAGGGTGTCCACAAACATATACTCTCGATCCCGAATGTTCAACACGCGGGCCATCATGGGATCGTCGTCGGCAGGCAGACGGACGATTTTGAGCCGGTCCTCCCCGTCCGTTTTGAGATAGTCGCCAAAGGCATCCGGCGCAAATTCGGCAGCGAATTTCATCCCGGCCGTCTTGCGGATGGCGCGCAGTGCTTCCGGACCCTTTTCCGCTTTGATCTCTGCCAGGTCATTGCTGATTTCATTGTAGATATTCTGGAAGGGGTCCTTCCGGCCGGGCTGGTTGTCGCCGTATACCGTCCGGTTGGCAGTCATCTCATATGTTCCGGCCAGCCAGGTTTCGCCGGTGGCATCCTTTGCGGTCACCTCCACCGCGAGGCGCTCGCCGTTGGATTCCAGGATTTTTCCCGTCACGAGCAGCTCTACGCCATCGGTTTGCTTCGGCAGTACGCGGACGGCGCCCCAGTGGCTCGAGCGCTGCATCGTGCTTTTCAGGTGGCTGGGGATGAAGTGCCGCTCCGCCTTCCGAACCGCTTCGTTCGTGCCCTGCTGCTTTGCCGTCTCGTCGTCGATGGGATCACTTTCGAACACCATAATTCCCACGTCGAGCAGCTGGTCTTCCGGAATTTCCCGCTCTGCGGTCAGGATGGGGATCATTTCGATTTTCTGGCTGGCAGTGGTGGCGCAACCGGTCAGTCCCGCGGTCAGCAGGAAAATGACGACAAGCGGGCAGGCCAGCCTGATCGAGCGGCCCGACCGTCTACCGGTTGGTATTGCGTTTGTAGTCTTCATATTCTTTCCACAGTTTTTCTTTGAGCTCCGGATCGGTTTCCTTTTCGGCGGCTTCTCTCAGCTGTCGGGCGACGATGTCGTCATCCTTTTCGCTGTAGGCCCTGCGGCGGTCGCTCGATGCCGAGCCGGCAGCATCTGCGCCTGTGTCCGTTCTGGCCTGCTCCGATCCGCTTGCGCCGGCCTCTGTTTCCGGATCGCGCCCTTCCCGGCCGCCTTCACCCTGTTTGCCGGATGGATCGGCTGCGCTGTTATCGGCCGTTTCATCGTCAGCGTCTTCATCGGCAGTCCCGACATCGATTCCCTGCTGGCGCAGGCGCTCGGCCGCTGCCGCAGCCTCCTCCGCCAGGCTGGTCATTTTTCGATCCGACTGTGCCCGGATGCTGTCCATTTCCTCCAGCAGGAGCTGGTCGAATTCCGACAGGGATCGACTCAGCTCGCGATCGAGCCGGGCGGTATCAAGGGGGTTATCTTCGCCCGTCTCCTGGATGCGCTGCTCCGGCGCCGGTGCCGCCATGGCCGTTTCCAGTTGCCGCACCAACTCCCGATTTTCTGCCACCATCCCCCTGACGCGGTCGAGATAGGTTTCATAATCCTCGCTAGCGCCGGCGGTTGCCTGACCGGATTGCTTCAGGGCTTCGAATTCAGCTTGAATTCGTTGCTCGGTTTCTTCACTGACGCGCAGCTTTTCCCTGGCCGCCTGAAGCTGCTCTTCGGCCGTGTCGCCCTCCCGCGGGTCCGCCTGCGGTCCGGTCTGCCCGGCCTGGGGTTTTCCTTCTGACGTTCCCCCGGTACTCTGGGGCGGAGTGGTTTCCGACTGGTTTGACGGCGGCCGGGGCACCGGCGGTTCAGCAGGTCTATTTTGCTGCGAGGCGCACCCGCCGATCACCAGAATCGTGGCAGCGAATAACACTCCTCGTCGCATGGATATGACCATCCGTTCCATCACACATTGCCTGCTCTGTTGAGCGTCGAACCCTACACAGTAGAATGTATAACTAAACTAAGAACTTAAGATTGTCGAAATGGACTGTCAAGCACCGACTGCCGGGCGGCCGCCGTTCCGATCCGCGCCAACAGAGAAGCCCCTTTGGCGAACCAAAGGGGCTCCTTCAGGAAGTGGCGGAGAGAGAGGGATTCGAACCCTCGGTGGAAGTTTCCCCCCACACTCGCTTAGCAGGCGAGCGCCTTCAGCCAGCTCGGCCATCTCTCCCAAAACCTTTGCGCAGCAGAGATTTTGATAAAAAATCGAAAAATGCAAAATAGATCTTCTACCGCAGCCTTGGCTGCGGTAACAATAAAATTGTGAAGCAGTTTTATGGCGGAGGGAGTAGGATTCGAACCCACGGAGGTGTTACCCTCAACGGTTTTCAAGACCGCCGCTTTCGACCACTCAGCCATCCCTCCGCATAAACGCTATTTTTAACATTTTGACTTTTCAGGGTCAACGGTTTTGTGTGCTGACATTGCAGGTGAATTGGGAAAGGGCAGAATGAAAACTTGCATGTGGCATGGAGCATGTGGCATGTGGTAGTAGCGTCTTGCAGGGCCCATTTTTAAAGGGTAAACCGGTGTTGCAGGTGCTTTCGGGAGCCGCTTTTACGGCTGCCAGCGGATTTGAAAGGAACCCAGGCATGCGGCAGAAATATGTTCTGGTAAGAAACGATGACAAGCGGCAATTGCTGATCAGGGAATATGCCGAGCTCGATCGGGGGCGGATGTCGCTGATGTGCGAAGAAACGTATCCGGTTGAAAAGATCAGGGCGGAGACGGCCCGGGGGAAAGAGCAGCTTGTCCAGGCCCTGAGAACCCCTAACATGTACCCGCCGACGATCTACCTGGACCAGATCGCCGATTCGGTCGTCACGCTATTGGACGCCGGGGAGCCATCCCCGCTGGAGCTGTTTTTCGATGACGCGGCGCTTTTGACGAAAGAGCGTCAATCTGCCGGCCTCAGCGGCGACATGATCGACAATGACACCGTCTAAACCGGGTCGCGGTCTGAAAATGCGATGCCACCTGCGCCGGTCCCTTCCAGCCGTTTTCAGATTGATGACCGGGCAACACACGATCTGAATTAAGGCTTGACTTACGGGGTTAAATATCCTAATAAAGCTCTTTTAACTCAAGGAACCAATAGCTCCACATGGCCCTGTCCCACTCTCGCATAAGATTTGCTCAAATCCTGTTTTCGGATCCGGTCAACCCTGCCCGGCACGGTTTCCACTCCTTAAAAAAATGTCTGTCCAACAATGCTGCCCGATATCTGCACCCGTCCGAATCGAAGGCCATGATCCTAACCTGCGACAGGTTGGCGATGGCGCCCACCGGCTATGTTTTTATAACAAAAACGGCTGGTTGCGCATGAAATAGATGCACGCGAATTACCTTCCATGTTTACAGATGGTTTTTGTTTTACCTTAAACGCATCAAGGAGGTGCCAATGGACCAAGAACAAGCCTTTTACGACAGAATCAAGAGCAAAGGGGTCTCGCGCCGGGACTTCATGAAGTTCTGCACGGCTCTGACGGCGACCATGGGACTCTCGTCCTCCTTTGTTCCAAAGGTGGCGAAAGTGTTTGCCGCGCCGGCTCAGCGCCCGACAGTGGTCTGGCTGCATTTTGCCGAATGTACCGGTTGCACCGAATCGACCCTCAGATCGATGTATCCCTGGATCGATGAACTGGTGCTGGAAGTCCTCGATATCGCCTACCACGAGACGATTATGGCGGCCGCCGGGCATCAGGCGGAAGAGCAGTTGATGCAGACGGTGGTAAAGCACGAAGGAAAATTCCTTTGTGTGATTGAAGGCTCCATAGCCACCAAATTCGACGGCGGCTACGGCAAAGTCGGCGGCCGGACCTTTCTGGAAATCGCTCAGGAAGTCTGCCCCAAGGCGGCCGGTGTCATCTGCATCGGATCGTGTTCCTCTTTTGGCGGGCCCCAGGCGGCAGCCCCCAACCCGGGCGGCTACAAAGGGGTCGGTGACGCACTGGGCATCCAGACCGTCAGAATTTCCGGTTGCCCCCCGAACCCGGTGAGTTTCGTGGGGACGGTCGTCAATTACCTCCTGCTCGGCAAACTGCCGGAGCTGGACAGTCTCGGACGGCCGCTGTTTGCTTACGGGAAAACCATCCACGATCAGTGCCCGAGACGGGCGCACTTTGAAAATGACGAATTCGTCGAGGAATTCGGCTCCGAAGAAGCCGCCCTGGGCTATTGCCTCTACAAGGTCGGCTGCAGAGGACCCGAAACCTACAACAACTGCCCGGTGGCCAAGTTCAACGACGGCACCAGCTGGCCGGTTGAAGCCGGTCATCCCTGCATCGGCTGCAGCGAACCCAATTTCTGGGACAATTTTACCCCGTTTTACGAGGAATTATAGGCGGCCGCTACCTGAAACGGTCCCTTTTTCCTGAAAGGGAGGAAATCATATGGCACAACGAGTTACGATCGATTCGATAACCAGAATCGAGGGCCACCTGCGGATTGAAGTCGAGGTGGCTGGCGGGAAAGTGGTGAATGCCTGGAGCTCCGGGCAGATGTTCCGGGGCATCGAGATGATTCTCCAGGGGCGTGATCCGCGCGATGCCCAGCATTTCGTGCAACGCTCCTGCGGGGTCTGAACGTACATCCATGCTCTGTCCTCGGTGAGGGCAGTCGACAACGCGGTTGGCGTGAAGATTCCCAAAAATGCCCGCATTATTCGAAACCTCATGCACGGTGCCCAGTACCAGCATGATCACATTGTTCATTTTTATCACCTGCACGCGCTCGACTGGGTGGATGTCGTCAGCGCGCTCAAGGCGGACCCCAAGAAAACCGCTGTGCTGGCCGACAATGTCAGCAATGACCCCTTCGGCGGCGCATCCTACTACAGGCGGGTCGCGACCCGTCTCAAGACGTTTGTCGACAGCGGCCAGCTGGGTCCTTTTTCCAATGCCTACTGGGGGCATCCGGCCTACAAGCTGACGCCGGAGGCCAACCTGATGGCGGCCGCGCATTACATCGAGGCCCTGCGCCTGCAGGCCAAGGCCGCGCGGATGCACGCCATTTTCGGCGGCAAGAACCCGCACCCGCAGTCCCTGGTGGTTGGCGGGGTGACCTGCGTGAAGGACCTGACGCCCGATCGGATTGCCGAATTTTTGTACATTACCAAGGAAACCCAGGAATTCATCAAAAACGTCTACGTCCCGGACCTGCTGGCGGTCGCCTCCTTTTACAAGGACTGGGGCGGAATCGGCGGCACCTCCAACTTCCTGGCCTGGGGCGATTTTCCGGCCACCGATAAAGAGCCCGAAAGCCTTTACATGCCGCGCGGCGTGGTCATGAAACAGGATCTGGCCGGGGTCAAAATGGCCAACCCGTCCAGAGTTACCGAGCACGTTGCCCGTGCCTGGTACGAGGGCGACAACGCGCTGCATCCCTACGAAGGCGAGACCAAACCGATACAGGAAAACCCGGATTATCAGCCCGGCGACGGCATGTACTCCTGGTTCAAGGCGCCCCGCTACGACGGGGAACCGTGCGAGGTCGGACCGCTCGCCCGGACGCTGGTCGCCTATGCAAAGGGCCACGAGGGTATCGTGGGCACCGTCAACCACGTTATCAAAACCCTGGGCATCGAACCCAAACACCTCTTCTCGACCCTGGGCCGAACGGCTGCCCGCGGGATCGAGGCGCTGGTGATTGGCGAAGCGACCCAGGGCTGGGTGATGGAGCTGGTCGAGAATCTCAAAAGCGGTGATACCGCTACCTACGAGCGCTACGAGATGCCGGACAGCGGCATGGGCGTCGGCCTGAACGATGTGCCGCGCGGGGCGCTCGGCCACTGGATTGAAATCGAAGACCAGAAAATAAAGAATTACCAGTACGTGGTCCCCTCGACCTGGAACCTGGGGCCGCGGGATGAAAAGGGCAAGCTGGGCCCGGTGGAAGAGGCCCTGATCGGAACACCGGTTGCCGATCCCAAGAAACCGCTCGAGGTGCTGCGGACCGTCCATTCTTTCGATCCCTGCATCGCCTGCGGGGTCCACGTGATCGATCCGGACTCCAATGAGGTATACAAGATCAAAGCCCTGTAGCATCATCCACACTGCCAAAGATACGGCCCCCCCGTTCAGTGGGGGGCCTTATTATTTGCACCGATGCGGGTCGACGGCACGGAGCTCAGAACACGGGGCGGATGCGCCCGATTTCTTCAATGGGCATCTTCCCGGCCGAAGCCATGGTTTTGACCCCATGCGCCATGCCAGGGGACTCGACGCGCCGGCCCCGCGGCCCCTTGCTTATTGCAAAACAGGCTTTAGCATTAGGGACACGTGTGCGAGTGGGGAAACTTGATATGACTGATTTCGAAAATCTGAGCCCGGATCCCGACGCGAACCCCTTCGATGAACTTTACGCCACCCCCGTCATGATCCTGGGGGTCGGGTGCACGCTGTTCTCTGACGAAGGATTTGGCGTCCACACCGTCGCCAAATTGGAAAAAGAATATGATTTCCCGGACGAGGTGTTGCTCGTGGATGGCGGCGTGCTGGGCATCAATCTGCTGGGGGTCATTTCCAAGCCGGAGCATCTGATCGTTGTCGATGTCATCCGCAACAAAGGCAACCCCGGCGATCTCTACCGGCTTGCCGGCGATGACATCCCCGATAGAATCCGGGCCAAGAATTCCCTGCACCAGATCGATTTCCTGGAGGCGCTGACCCTCTGCCAGGCCCTTGACCACGTGCCGGAAACCGTTATCGTCGGGATCGAACCCGACGACATCGAAACCCTGTGTGTCGAGCCGACGCCCCTGATTCAGTCAAAAATGGACGATGTGATCCAGATGGTGCTCGCCGAGCTCGATCGTCTGGGCGTCTCCTACACCAAGAAAGGAACTGCCGATCATGTGTCTGGCAATCCCCTCTAAAATAACCGCGATCGAAAACAACATGGCCGACATCGATGTGGATGGCGTTCAGCGCAAAGCCAGTCTGCTGTTGCTTGAGGACGCCCGGGTGAATGACTACGTCATCGTGCATGCCGGCTTTGCCATAAAAAAAATCGACGAGCAGGCAGCCCTCGAAACCCTGGCCCTGTTGAAAGAGGCGGCGGCTTTCGCAGAGGGCAGGGGAGGAGACGGGAACGAGCAGTAAGACGTGGTGGCTATGCCGAAACCTATTTCCGCCAGACAGCTGAACGTCAACGGCATCGTGCAGGGGGTCGGTTTCCGGCCGCACGTTTTCCAGCTGGCCCGGCTGCATCGGCTGAACGGCGAGGTCTCCAACACGTCATCCGGCGTCCGGATCCGCATCGAAGGCCCACCCGAGCGTCTCAACGCTTTCGAAACGGACCTCGTCCAAAAAAGCCCGCCGCTGGCCTTCATCGTAGAGGTGTCCGCCGAGACGGTCCCGCCAAAGCCCTGCCGGGACTTCCGGATTGTCCAAAGCAGTGCGAACACGGCCGTCTCGACCTTGATTTCGCCGGACGTGTCGATTTGTTCGGATTGCCTGGCCGAGATGTTCGATCCGGAAGACCGGCGCTACCGCTACCCCTTTATCAACTGCACCAATTGCGGCCCGCGCTACACGATCATCGACGACATCCCTTATGATCGACCCAAAACATCCATGCGGTCCTTTAAAATGTGCCCGCGCTGCCAGGCCGAGTACGACGATCCCACCGACCGTCGGTTCCACGCCCAGCCGAATGCCTGCCCCGAATGCGGCCCGCAGGTCACCCTTTTGGACCGCCGGGGGCGGGAGGTGAAAACCGCGGACCCCGTCGGCAAGGCCGCCGAACTGCTGAAAGAGGGTGCGGTGCTGGCGGTAAAAGGCCTCGGGGGCTACCACCTGGCGGTGGATGCCGAGAATGACGCCGCCGTGAAAGCACTCAGGACGCGAAAACTGCGGGAAGAAAAACCGCTGGCATTGATGTGTGCCGATATGGCCGGCATTCGCCGCCTGGCCGAAGTCACGCCCGGGGAAGAGATCCTCCTCCATAGCATCCAGCGGCCGATCGTGCTGCTGGCCCGGAAACACCCAAACCCGATATCGGCCGCCGTGGCCCCGGACAACAAATACTTCGGCGTCATGCTGCCTTACACCCCGCTTCACTACCTGCTGCTGGACCACGGGTTTGCGGCTCTGGTGATGACCAGCGGCAATTTGAGCGAGGAGCCGATCGCCATCGACAACGATGATGCGCTGTCGCGTCTGGCCGACATCGCCGATTACTTTCTGGTCCATGACCGGGACATCTACTTGCGCAGCGACGACTCCATCGTTCGACGCAGCGCCGGCGGGACCCGCTTTCTGCGGCGGAGTCGAGGATATGTCCCGATTCCTGTATTTCTGAAGCACAAATTGCCTGCCATTGCAGCGGTAGGCGCCGAGCTCAAGAACACCGTCTGCCTGACCAGGGACGACAAGGCCTTTCTCAGCCAGCATATCGGGGACCTGGAGAACCTGAGCACCTACGAATTTTTTCAGCTGACGATCGACCACCTCAGCCGCATTCTGCAGATTGCCCCCGAACTGATCGCCCACGACCTGCACCCGGATTACATGAGCACCCGCTATGCCGGCGAACAGGCATCGCTGCCGACGGTCGCGGTCCAGCATCACCATGCGCACATCGTGAGCTGCATGGCCGAGCACAAACTGGACGGGCCGGTGATCGGCCTCTCTTTCGACGGTACCGGCCTGGGAACCGACGGCAGGATCTGGG
>Ga0180435_10007843_pt1 | contig 10114 bp, 4 predicted proteins | sample SS_ome_3_FD_132467 | JGI IMG/M metagenome (GOLD analysis project Ga0180435, IMG submission 132467) | Hypersaline lake sediment archaeal communities from the Salton Sea, California, USA - SS_3_S_1 metaG | ecosystem: Environmental > Aquatic > Non-marine Saline and Alkaline > Hypersaline > Sediment... | reverse complement strand
TCTATCGCGTAGAATTCATCCTCATGTGTGGTTGATGGGAAGAATTGACCAGAATTTTGATAATCTCTTTGGTATGATCTGTAAGTCCTACTCTGTATTCCATCTAAATTCAAATCACCAAACCCACTACCTTCTGATATTAAATAAGCTTGTTCCCATGTAGTTATTGTTTCTATAGCACCATCTACATATTCAGAATAATACAACTCTATGGAATCAATACAAATCCACTCACCATTTACTATTTTTAATTTTAAAGATAGGTTACTAGTAGTTTCTGCTATCATTCTGTTTGGTGTAGGTGGCAGATATGCTTTAATTGTGTATTTTTCAGAAGATTCAGAACTACCAGTGGTGGCTAAAAAATCACCGACTAAATATTTAGATTCATAAAGAGTAATTGTAGAATCATCTAATACCGCTGTGACCAAAATACCTGGTTTACATGCTTCGATATCTATTTTATTACCGTCAACATCACTTTTTTCAAAAATTCCCCAATGTCCATTTATAACTATCTTGGTTATACATACTGGGTTTTCCTCAAATGTGTATTCTAAAACTGGATTAGATGTGGACTCATCCAATGTTGTAACCAACAAATCTCCTGGTAAATTATAAATGTTGACTGCTAAATCACTAGTTATCTCTGGCTCAACCTCTACTAAACTTTCTTCCATTGGAAGACTAATTAGTCTATCCTTATATATATGTGCTATTAATCCCTTATTATAATATTTATAAATTGCTTCCCCAACATTATCATCATAACCAGTTTGAACCTGTCTATCTTCATTTATAGCATCTTCGATGGTTTCTACTGCCCCTTCTTGAAATATTATATTTTCATCATGGTTCCAATCAGATCCACTTGTCTTTTCGTATATATTACCGCCTGATGATCCATCTACAGCACCCTCTTCATCTTCATCCTTCCAATCTACTAGTGTGTGATCATAATTATCATATATTACCTCAAAATATCTTGGTGGGCCGTTGCCTAAAGAGATAGATGGATAAGTGACAAACTCACTCTCTTCTATAACAGGAGCAGTAAAATAAAGCTTATAGTCATTTTCATCACAAACATATTGTATTTCGTCTTTATATGGGTTATAATAATATTCTGGATAACTTAGATCTAAAAATAAAAATCTATAAACTTCATTGATATTTCGCTCAATTGGATCCCAAAAATTTCTCCAAGCCCACGCTATATTGTTGTCTTTAAATCTATACCTAGTTACCCCAACAGCCCCACTAGGTCTAATAGAATATGGTGGTGGATACATACATGCGCCGTGATGTGTTAATTCTATTATATCTTTGAATTTATAACGCGACTCCTCATTTACAGTTTCGCCTATTTCATTAGAAATTAATAAGCTTAACTGGCTTATATGACTAAAATAATCTGGAGCTGTAGGGTATCCACCTGATCGTTCATCAAAACAATTAAATGAAAAGTATAAATCGGTATCATCAAAAATATGAGGCATCCACATGGCTTCAGTGGCTGGTGGTTGTTGGCTTAAGTCTATATAAGATGAATAATCTTTAGACATCCACCTCTCTACTATTTCTCTACCACTATTACCAAACGGCGGCCGCTGCCAACCATTTAATGCAAACTCAGCCAAATCAACCTTACCTCTTATATTACAGTATCCTGTAAATTTAACAGTACTAGAAGCCTTACTATATGAATAATACCAACCATTACCACAAGCTGCAGCCCAATTACCGCCAATTCTGGCCCAAGCTTTGTAGAGTTCTGGGTTTACATACCTATAATCACTTCTATACACCCATGTACCATCTTGTGTTATGCCATCTTCTGGTTGACCCCTAAAAGTTTGTGTGCATTGGTTAGGTCCTGTGTATACATTGTAAAACATATGATCAGCACATGAATTAAAAGGATACCACATAGGCCCTATACAATTAGATGGATTGCAGTCATGCGTTCCACAAGGTGCCACTATACCATGTTTGTAATCACCAGATAATGCCTTATTAGCGGCTGTAAATGTAAAAAACCCAGAATTTGGCATCAAATCATACCCAGATGCATTTGATAAATAGGCATAATATATCTCTACACTTCTACAACCTTGTGTAGTAACATACGCACAGAGTTTAGTAGCAATAGCTGAATACAACCTATTGTCTTCGTCGAAAAACCCTGTTACTGCGGCCATGGTGCCGCGTCTTATACCAGTACTCATAGAGTAAGTATCACCACCATACCAACTTAGTTCTGCGGGTGGGTCATCAACGAAATATACACCATCACCAAAACTTTCATAAAAATTAGGAAATGTTATATTTATATTAGAATCATCTTCATCTGGCATGGAATCATCCATAAATGTATATTTGTAAGTTATAGTTAGAACCCAATCATTATTAAAAAATCCTCTAATTCTACCATCTTTAGGTTCCAACATGAATGCATTTGGTGGCATGGTGTTTTGTTCTACACCTGTATTTGGATAAACAACCTCCATCTCAACTTCCGTTTCTGCTGGTTCTTCATCATCACCATATATTCTAAGCATTTTGGCTTCTATGATCTCCCATGGAAGTACATAATTTAATTTATAATCTAATTCATCATCCTCTATTTCTGCCCATACCTTACCTGTGCTGCCTACTTGTATCCACTTCTCTGTAATCTGACCTTCTAATGTTTTTTCCGCTATAACATAAGCATAATAATCATATTCTGCTAGTGGATTGACAAACTTATAACTAAAACCATTCTTAACCCAACCCACATGACCATAACAACCATGTGCATTTGGTGAATTAATGGGTGTACATTTAGCAGTAGCCGTTGCTTTACTTGGGAAGAATTCTGGTTGCCCTATATCATATGTTCCTCCACCATGTTCATGCGTAAAAGATGTTTGAGCGACCAGCCCGCCGTGAAACTGACACCATACTTTTTTTAATCTGAACTCCCAACTATCTGGAATATCATATACAACATTGTCACTGGGATATCTAACTAATATTAGAAGATCATTATACTCAGTATAATTCAAATTTACTGGTCCTAAAGTAAAGAAACCCTCACTATTAGATTGATTTGAATATACTTCTTCTGACCTTTCTTTTTCTAGTGTATCTATTATGTCGCTAATTCTTTCAGAAAACTTGGTTTGGTCTATAGCAGACATACTGTAAACTGATTTATAGTTTGTTAAATAATTATCAACATTGAGAAAATATTCTTTTACGTTATTTATATTAATTGCATATACAGTTTTTTCCCTAACTGTGGCGCCTACTATAATTATACTATCACCATCCATACTGTAATTCTTTTTAATACCCACAAACTCCTCACTAGGTTGATCACATTCTATATCACCCCATGGATCTTTCTGAGAATATGGATAATAAATATCTAATGGAATTATATATTCTGTCTCAAAATCTCTGACTAATGTAGGAAATCTAGGACCAGTAGTGGTCATTAAACCTGGTGTGGTTTGTTTCAGTGGTGGGTATTCATAACCCTCTTTTTTTACATAAACATCAGGATCAAAATATCTTTTGTGGAGCGGTGCTGGAACGCATAGATCATATTCATGACCTTTCATTACACTAGCATTTGGATCACTTGGGTCTAATTGATCCCAATGTGCAAATGTATATAAAAGATGTGTTGTAGGATCCGATATGCCCGCAGCGTCTGTAGGGCCAGGTTTCTTTTCATAAAATTCTATATATTCATCTTTGTTTGACCATTTAGCTGTCCAAAATCTAAGTTCCATTATCTGGTCTACAGTGATTCGCATACCAGCTCGCATAAATTCATCAGTACAATAAACCCATTTACCAGTATAGCAAGGACATTCTGGTTTAGCGCCATTACACACAACAGTTCCGGCCTCAGACCAAACTTCTGATATTATCCATGATAAATTAGGATCTATGGATTCATCTATAGTGTGGTATGGTGTAGCAGAACTATCAGTACAAGTACATAAATCTTCTTCTAGAAGTATTAATTCATAACCAGCATCGCCAGTATCATCTAATATAAAATTTGAACCAAGATCTGAATCCCAATGAGCACACTTTTGGAATAATGCCCTGGCATTATATATCTTAAAACCAAAGGGTAACCGCTTAAACATGGTTGAACGAGGGTCATCTTCTGAGCCATCATATATATCTTTGGTTTTCGCTGTTGGGTCTGGTACCCACCTACCGCCAATTTTTGTTTTAGCTTGATCTGGTATACCTCTTGGTTCGATAGCGCCAAAACCCATTTGCCATGGTCTATAATATCTACAAACTACTGGTAATTCATATAGGTTCTCAGTAGTTAACCCTAACCCATCTTCACCCCTACCCATACCTAAACCATCACAACGGCCTACACAAGTTCCTTCTTCCGCATTATATCCGCCTATCTCTTCTATAGGTACTCCAGACAATTTAGACCACGCGGCAGTTGTATCTTGTTTACCAACACCAGATAAATCCAATTTAGGTAAAATACAGATATAATCTTCTTCTATGTTAACATTTGATTCATATTTAGTACAATCAGCGGCTCTACCCAAACCATCACAGTTACCATCATTAAAGTTTAAAGGTTTGTCTTCAGATTCTGTCCATGAAAAAGTACATTTACATTCACCAGTATCCCAGTGATTACATAGTCCTGGCATTCCCTTAACCCAATACTGACAACGCGCAGTCATAGGTTTGGTCTGATCTCTATCACCAGATACTACTAGATCAGGATCAACACGAGGATCCATATACCAGTTATCATACCAATCATATATGGTGTCATTAATTGACATCTATACCAGTAACCTCCATAATCATCTTGCCACTCATTTCATCTACTGTATACCAAACTTTTTTATTTTCTTCATAGTATCCTATAGACCTGGATTCTATTTGGAATGTTTCTTGTTGACCAGGCACCATTGATGCCCTCTTTTTTTGTACATAAGCTGGTTTATCTACTATATCCCAACGTCTACCATCATAATGAAGAGTTAATCGTTTCATATCTATCTTAGGAATCTCTTTCCACTCCATTTGTCCTTCTCTTATAGTGGTACCATCTCCATACTCTACAACCCATCCTCTAAATCCCATTATTTATCTCCTTTCTCCGGCTTGTCTTTCAATCCGTAGTTGTCCTTAGACGTAAAACGCCCTGGCATGCGGAAATTAGAAACAGAAATATCGCGTAACATCCTCTCTCCACAAGCAGGGCATATTGGTTTTTTATGTTTATGTTTTACTAACTTTTCTATTTTGTTGCCACAGTTGTCGCAACTAAATTCGTATAAAGGCATGCACCTTCACCTCCCTTCCTTTCCTTGATTGTTTTTAATGCTAATAATCTATTATGAATAATCAAAGAAAATCCGATAATTGATTGTGCTATTAGCACCAACCTCACTAGCGCCTAACTTAATACCAAGCCATATAGGATCTGCACACATGCCGCCTTCAGCACTACTGCCTATATCCTCACTGTTATCTGCGTCAGACACCACAGCTAAATCTTCCTTAGTGGCGTACAGATATGCTGGAGGAGTATCACTGGCTATATCAGCTGATGCTACATTAGCTCTCCATTCCAATCCATTTATTGGGGAGTTCCCAGCATTACTACCAGGTCCCACAGTCCCAAATCTAAATTTTGTATCATTGTTCGATTCATCATGATGTGAAAAACTACCATGACTTTGTAGTCCAAATTTAACAGTACTTATTTCTATAGCACCAGATTCTATCTCAAATAATACTGATTTTACAGGTGATTCAGTAGAAACTGTAACATTACCATAATTTAGGTTAGATATATCATATGATTGTGGTTGTGGTGGTTTGCATATAATTTGAAATTCATCACCGGCTTGAAAATTAGAATTGCCGGTAAACTTTATATATATACCTCTGGATCCTAATCTGGTATACGAAGCTTCTTGAGCTGTAATAGCTGAAGCTGCATCATCACCTCTAGTGCTACCCCAAATATACATAGCTGTGCCGGCAGCCGCTTGCGTGTTACTACCTTGCACATATTGTGGGTAATTACATTCAACAGTCCATGCGTAGTTTGGATCCGCACATGTATTAAATACCGCATCAGTAAATTTTACCATAGCACCCTTGGTACCAAGTTTGTACCAATAATTGGGGTAAAGTAATTCTACAGGTGCAGAACTATCATCTGCACTACCAGTAGATGTCCAAGTCATAGTTGGAACATTACCAGTTCCACCACCCATAGTTGTACCATTAGTGACATCTATGAAGATGGAATAGGTTATATTAGAACCATGGTTAAAAACACCACCAGGAGTTATAGTGCCTGTATAAGAGTTTGTTCCGCCCTTAACAGGTGTGTTAATATTATATTCAGATCTCATAACAACAGTATACATCTCATCAAAGAAACCACTGTATGTACCTGATATAGTAATACCACCATTGTAGGTATTAGCACCGCCGGTAGAATTGTTGTTAGAACCACCAACAGCTGTCTCGGTCCCCCAACCTAACTCCAGATGAGCACTATTTGTTCCACTAGAAACTGCTACTGATGAAGTAGAACCTAATGAACCAGAATAAAGTTTAAAAGCATTGTTTTCCCACATACACTGAGCAAAATCAAAAGCGTCGTCAGCTTTACCTAAATTATGAATCTTTTCTGTAATATCTTTGGCTACAAATCTTGGGTCTAGTGCAGTACCACTGGCCAACACAACGAATTCTGCGTCGCCCTCAATAGCAAAATATAGACGATTGTTGCCTGAGCCTATATCAAATGTGTCTTGACCGGCACCGGCGGTAGCTAGTGAATACCCCCTCGTGCCTCGGCATGCCCTGGTTCCGCCGCCATCACCCATTTCACCTTCTTGCGTGATATCATATTGTACCCAACGGGTTGTTGCTGCCATGTTAATTCCTCCTTTGTAATTATTCGGGCTTATCTTCGATTTTGAAATTAAAAATTAATTCAGGCATTTCATTACCCGCAAAATCTTTAGCATTAAAAACAACTTCGAATTCCTTTCCGTAAAAATAAGCCGTACTTTCTGAAAATATACTAGCTTGTAGATCTTTAATTTCCTGATCAAATGGTTTACCTACAATACTAGCACTTAAATCTGTATTCTTTCTTCGTTTGGTTACAAACCAATAACCATCTGCAGTTGTTTTTGGACATGACGCCATGTTCTCTGCCGACATCCTAACAACCACTGGGGTATTAAATCCATAATCCATACCACCATAAGGATAATTATCATATTCCACTATATATCCAAAGGTTACATAAAAATCTTTTTCGACAACATCACCATTATTATTTTGTGCGTGAACAGTTAATGTTGTGCTACCATCAAAGCTTTCAAAATCATCTGCTGGATCATAGCACATTCTATAACCATCAGCTATTCCTGACAAAGTAGATGATATAGGAACACCATCCACCACAAAATATGTCCCTGATGTAGATATACCATAATACGAGTCAGTAACGCTGACACATATCGAACCATTCGCTAATTCATAATCTCCTATTGCTGGATAAAAGTCAAATATATAGATGGTGTTTAATTCTATATCACAACCAATACCATCTAATGCTGCGTCAGCAGATGTTAGTTCCGCTTCTAAAAATCCTATACTTCCTGATAGAACAGTGGCCTCAGCACCTACATAAGCAACATCAGTTAGAGCGCAAAATACGTCTGAAAATATATAAACTTGTGTACCAGATGTGCATAATACATCCGAATAAACACCATCCATACCACCACTTATTGTGGTCATATCTGTATTAAGATAATTATCATGCTTTTCTAATGTACAAAAAATATCAGTTAATATATCTTCTGGAACCCAACCAGCAAACTTAACATCCATATACACATCTAAAGAACCGGATGTTGTAGAACCAGTGTAATAAATTATAATTGGTTTCTCAGTGTAACCAGAAGCCGTTGGTACTGGTAATCCATGATCATAATTACCACTGAAATTTGTGTATTGCGCCGCGTATACTAATGTACCACTTACCGCAGTTGATTTGACAAGAGTTACAAGAGTGTCATAAAAATCAAAATATTCTTTACCTGACGTAAAACTAACGGTCTTATTTAATGTACCCGATGTAGCCGCATGACCAGTAGAGTACATAACTGGAATATATCTGGAACCACTTATAGTAGATGTTCCAGTACGATAATTAACTAAAGAATCTATAACACCTAAATCGTATCCATCATCAAATGTTATCTGATGTAATATATTTAATGACCCACTAATAGACAGCGGCATCATATAATCTATATCTGCGTCCAAAGTAGCTGATGTAGTTGGGTCTACTCTATACACAACCGGAGTTGTATAACCACCAATCTTATCTGCTTCAACTAGTTGATATTCAACACTAGTATCTTCGGTATCATCACTGCTATCATAAAATGATAGGTCAATATAAATATCATTAGTATCAGAAGGCATATATTATCACTCCTTAAGTATAGGAATAATGCAAGGTTATGACAAAATCATGCACCCCATATGGGAATGATGTAGGTATATTGTACAATAATGGTTTAAATATTAAATAATCACCTATCATATCAGCTTCTGTTCTATGTGTTAAATTAAAATCACCGTAATAATATTTAGTTCCTCCAAAAACCACATTACCTTTAAATGTTCTATTATATATAGGAGACATGATATAGTTATCAGGAGTCAGCGAATAGGTAGGTGCTAATACAGTACCTTCTGATCTGAACGCTAATGCAGATACTTTACAATGGTCTCCTGCTATCACATCGTTTAAAATAGTACTATGAGATGAATCATCCCATGCTGTCAATCTACAATTATAAGCCTCACCTGATGTCACTTCAAATGTCACACTGTCCGTTGTAGAAAACTCTACTCCTGAAAGATCGCCTTTATAACCCCACATAAACAATGAGGTACCTGAGCTTATAATACCACTATTAGTGGTATCACTTACAGTTAAGCTATAAGATGCGGCTCTAGGTGTAGAATCCCTATCTTCATATCTATTAGTCTCACCTTGTACATTCACTGATCCTTTATAACCAGGTTCTGGTAGCGTACCAGTTACTGTTGTAGTATAAGTAATAGTAGTAGTAATATTATACAAAGAGTTACTATAAGTTATATTGGATTCAGTACCTATCACAGTACAAGAAAATTGTAATCCTGTTAATCCTGCTTCACCTTCTACTGACATATAACCATTGGTCACAATACCATCATCCTGTGCTATTTCAGTATAACCAATGCAACCATCAGTGGCAGTAGATCCAGATGTGGTAGTAGACGTACCTTCAACAACTGTGCGGTAATCTAAAGCATTGTCTACATCTACAGCATAATTTGTCAGTTCTAAGCCAGTACCAGACACTGGAGTTATATATACTGTGCCCTGTACAGCTGTGTCTGTATCATATATATTGTTAGTAGGAGATCCAGCTACTGGTGTGGCGTTTGTTATATGTAGTTCTCTACTCACATCATCATCATCGAAATCATACATAATAAGATAATCATCACCTGGGTCTGTAGAATATTCATTGCCATGAAATACCAAACCAGATATAGCATAATAATCTGTATCAAATGTTCCACCAGCAGCAGGTGTAGTTAGACTACTGTTATTAGCTATTAGTATTCTATAATATGTATAATAATTAGTATTACTTAACATAAATATATCTTTGTCTACATTAGTTGTATTGGACCCGTCATATAGTTCCACCCAAGTTGCACCAGGAGTGTCTGTCTTACCAAGTATCTTAAAATTACCTATAAAAAAATATGTTTTTTCCCCTTCCGATTCTGAAGCATCATAAATATCTTCATCGCAATCTGCTGTCCAAGTAGTGGTGTATTTATACATAGCTTTCATGTACATATAAGTTATGTTAGTAGGTTGTAAAAATTCGAAGTCTATATAACATTCTAATATATCTGGTATTACTTCAGCCTTCCATCCCTTTAACCAAGTATCTTCGGATACTTTCATTTCCTTATAGTAACTTAGATCTACAGGATCATGCCAGGGATT
>Ga0180435_10007840_pt1 | contig 10117 bp, 11 predicted proteins | sample SS_ome_3_FD_132467 | JGI IMG/M metagenome (GOLD analysis project Ga0180435, IMG submission 132467) | Hypersaline lake sediment archaeal communities from the Salton Sea, California, USA - SS_3_S_1 metaG | ecosystem: Environmental > Aquatic > Non-marine Saline and Alkaline > Hypersaline >... | reverse complement strand
GGAAAAGAATACGGTGTCTGCCACGGCCATGAGGAGGTAGCCACCGGAAACTTCCAGGAAGGAACCGCCGGTGGGAGGGGAGGAATAGACTATGTTGTGGCCCTCGCCGGGGGTTGCTCGGGTGTCTATGGCATCTTCCAGAATCCACCGCTGACCGTCGTGTTCGATTTCCGTTTGGACATCGGTTATAGGGTTCCATAAATCGCCGGCTTCCTCCGAGGAGACCCCGAGTGGCCCTTCGTAGTCGTGCTCGGCAAGCCATGGTGAAGATGCTCCGTACTTGATGACACCGCTCTGGAACCGGTTGGTGTAGAACGTAAGATCTCCGATGGAGACGAAAGACATAGGGCGGTGCTTCGACAAGCCGCTTCGGATTCCAGTGATTCCAAATGAAGGATCGACTTGGTACAAGGCGGCCTGGGTTTCGTGTTCCTGGATGACATAGCAGTGTCTCCCGTCGCTCCAAAGAGAATGGAAGTTTCCGGCGACCTGTCGGGTGTAGCCTCTGCGGCGATGGATCATGCCGCTTTTGTCGATGTCTATGTTGACGGCGATGGTAAGGGCGGCCTTGCCTTCTTCGAAGACGACACGCGCCGGGTCTTCCACGTTGTTGAGGCCGGTGCAGAAAAGCATGACAGGGACTGGTTGCATTAGTGACTCCAAATGCTGGAGATGTAATGTCCTGTGCGGCCGCCGATCCAGCTGCGTAGTTTCGATACTGCGTCGTTGTAGCGCCGTTCATAAAAAGAAGTGTTTATTTTTGCTCCGTCAATGCCGTCTTCGATTAAAGACCAAATTTTCCACGCAGCGAAGTTTACAAAAAGTTCTTCGTGTAGTGGGGTTGGGAAATCAGTGGGCTCACTGGTGTCTAGTGACAACTCAGTTGGCCCACTGTAGTAAAGAAGGGTTAATGTTTCTGCGCTCGAAGGTACTTTGTAGTACCACATCGTAGTAGCCTCGATAACAACCGACTCAACTGCACCCTCAGATGTGAGGTCACAATTACTGTAACGGTCGAAGAAATCCTCGATGGTTGGGATGATTGGGAGGGTGTTGCCAAGGCTGTTACGAACACGGAGTACCTTTAAGTATGTGCTGTTAGTTAAGGAAGACAAAGTTGTAGTGTTTGTTTCCAACGCTGTGGTGACAGTACCAATCCGCTTTAGGCTGGGTAGGAAGACCCTCGCAGCAGTATCACGAATACCAGCGTTTATTTCCGCATTAATGCGGGCATCACTGAAACTGGTGTCTTGAATAATCTCAGCCACACGTGAGCGCATGTCGGATAACTGCATTGGTACTACTCCTCTACCGATTCATGGTAGGTTACGTAGTCAGCATAAAGGCGTTTGCCTTCTGTTACAGAAAGATATGAGAAATCACCTCTCTGGTGGGCGAACTGAACCCAGCGCCGGATTATGTGGGCTTTTATCCAGTCAGGATAAGTGGTGTTGGACGGTGTGGGAGCAAATAAGCTGATGACAGTTTTTTGGAGTTCTTCAAGATCGCCAGAAACAAGCGAATCCCAATTTCGGCTGTCACCCCAGATTTGCTCTAATTCAGTGCAACCTCGTTTGAGGATAACTTTTGCGTCGCAGCGTATGTGGCGGTCCACCAAGGCTTTGACTGTTTTGAAGCATTCTTGGCCGGCCTCAAGAGTGTCGTTGTAGAAATAGCCTCCGTATGGGACAGGCACGGATGGTCGAACTTCGATGCCGCATTTTCCTGGTCCGCTGTAGAAATAGTTTTGGATTCGGAGTAAATCAAACAAGCCAAGAACATTTTCTGGTTTGACAACAACTTTCCAGCAAGAAAGGGCCAGGTAAGGGAACATATTTAGCTTATCCGCAAACAAGGGCATGCAGAAGTTGCACTGCCGCCGGGAATCGGGGACAGTGTATATCCACGGGCTGTCTGGGTTCAAGGTGTATTTTTGTTGTATTTTGCCTTGCTCGTTTATCCAGCAACTGCCGCTCTTCAAAACAGGTTGCAGCAGCTCGGCAAGGTCTGCTTTCTGGCAGGTTTGGTAAAGGTCTTCCTTAACCGCATTTTTTTCTATACCCAAACTTTCAAACGACATAGGTTTCCTTTCCCAGGCAAAAAGGTCATATTAAATGGAAGGCAAACGAGTCAGCAAGGCGTGAACTCTGCCCTTGGCAGCCATCTTGGTTGTGCTTTTGATGTACAAGCAAGGCGTTACAGCAGAACTTGCGCCGTCGCTTGGCGTAAGGGTGACAGCAGGAGCCGCAGCACTTGACACAGAAGAACGAAAAGTGCACGACAGCGAGAAGGCGTTAGATGTGTCAGCAACAGTCACCAAAGCAACGTAGCTGTAAACAGTCGCCGCACTAGAAGACCACGGGTCGCTGCTAGCCAAGTTGCCATACCCGGCAGTAATGGTGTGCGCGGCGGAAGCCAAACTGGAAACAGCAGAAGTTACTTCCACACACATATCAAGAACGCGAACACGCTTGCCATCAGCCGCAGGAAAAGTTTTAACCACTCCCGCAAGAGCACTAGAACCCGACGCCAAGGTGTTGAAGTCGATTTCCTTGGAAGTAAACCAGTAAGGATTCTCAAGCACCTGCGCACGTTCGTCAGGTCGAGTCATGTTTTTAGCGCCAGTATAGTTAGCCATCTTTCAGTCCTCCCATTAAAAAATTACAGCATACAAAACAAACACAGTGAAAGTGCCAGTGCTGCTACCGCCGGTGCATGTGGCAGTAATTGCGCCGCCAGCTGCAGTAAACCATTTACCAGGAAAGGTTACGTCTGTTTCCTGAATACAGGCACGCTTCATGCCAGCTTCTTGCGGCCTGGTTTGGGTTGTAGTCATAAAACCAGAGGTTTGGGAAGTTTCCCCGTTGCCCATCCAACCGACGCTGAGTGTTGGGCTAGCACCACCAAAGGCGGTACTAACCTCTACCCAAACGTCAATGATGAAGGCGTTTTCTGGTATTCTTATCAGATTGTATGTGTCATCGCTTGGTGCGGCAAGAGTGAGTGACCGCGCAAGTCGCATACAATCTGTCACTTTGTTGGTGTATTTGTCAGCCATCAAAGCTCCTTATTGGATTTTCTCAGCGTAACCCGATCCAGTGATGACGCCGTAGTCTCTGTTACCAGACCTATCAAAGTACACCTTTTTGAACCCAAAGATTCCGCCGCCGCGCAGCATCAAAAACCGCTTAGCGTCTTTAGTGTACGGCACGAAATTCATGACTGTGCCTTTGGATTCTCCCGCACCGCCCCAGGCCCACGTAGCCGCCTGAGCGCCCAAAAGCACACAGCGGTAGATTCCCCCATTTCCTGTCGCACGCATAAGAGGGATACGCTCGCTCTTGGTAATCAGCATCCCGTTATATTCAATCTCAGCCATCGGCACTTGCAGCTTTTGGGCACTCCGCGCCAAGTCACCCCATTGCCCAATGTTGGTGTTTTTGCGCAGCATGTCAAAAGCGTAGTTGTGCATGATGACCCACCAGTATTTTTTGCCACCACGAACCATCGGCGCACGCAGTCGAAAGTCGCTGTCGCTGTAAGGCACCTCAGCCAACTGTTTCATCCTGTCCAAAAAGGTCAGGTCAATGATGTCAGCACTCGTGAGAGCCGCCTCTGCCGTAGCCACAGCGGTCCCGTATGCCTGATTAACAGCAACAAACTTGCCAACAGTCGGTTCGGTGCAAGCCTGCGCAAACGTCTGGCCATTAACAGTGAACGAGCTGTTTCCCACCAGGCAGTTGACAGCACACGAAGAAAGGATTTCTCCCCACCGTTCTTTAAGCGCATCTTTACCCTCACTGACAAGATTGTAAGGCATGCGCTGTTGTTCCATCCTGCCGCCGGTGTCAACAGCCAGGTTCAACTCCTCAATGGTCATATCAAACTGCCGAAAGGCCATCCGCTCTTCGTTGCCCTCAACAGTGCTGTAACCTACAATACCTTCCTGACTAAGGGGCAGACGAATGTCAAACTTCACCACATCGCCCTCACCTTTGCCAAGTTCTGTGCGCATCTGGATTACCGAATCAGCCCCAGTGCCCACCAGATAATTATACTCAACTTCCGGCAAGACAACACGAAAGAGTTCTTTCGACCACTTCTTTCGTGTAATCTCATCATTGGTCAAGAACCGCGTCTTCGGATAAGTGCCCATCATAACTCCTTGTTATTAATCCAGCTCATCGCGCAGATACTTTTCGTAAACATCCGCAGGAACCTCACCCAACCGCTCCTCCGGGAGATTGTCAATTGCTTTAGCTGTCCAACCAGCCGACCCAGGAGAACCACCGCCGACACCGACTACGGTTCCGGCAGCCTTAGGTGCTTCAGCCTTTTTAGACGCCTCAGCCTTTTTAGGAGCAGGCGCAGGTGCCGCTTCATCTTCTTTAGGCGCCGCCGCCGCAGCTGCTTTGGCCGGACCACTAAAGTTTGCCTTAATGATGTCGTACATATATTTGTAAGGATTCGGCTTTTGCCAGACATTCAACTCGACACTAAGCCGCGCCTCACTAAAGTCCACATTGTGTTCCCTCGCGATTTTCTCTGCCACCGCATCAAAAACAGCATCAAAGTTTTCCTGTGCGCAAACCTGCTCTATATCAGGATATTTCCCAGACTCGATCATAGTAGCAGCGAGTGTATCAAGAACTGGGCCTTTCACGCTGATGATGCTATCCAGTTGCCCCTTAAGCTCATCATACTTTGTCGTGATAGTGGGAGGTGATTCAGGCTTTGTCTGTCCCAACTCTTGGTCGGCTCCTTGCTGGCCACCAAAGCTGTCATCATAGAAAGACTCCTCATGAGTCCTCTGCAAAGCCATTTTGCGTTGTTGCTCGTCCCTCGCTGCAGCTGCCAATTCCTGTTTTTGCTGGGCATTCCGCAATTCAGCCATTTCTTGCCGCTGCTGCCGCAACAATTTTCGCAAGGAATTGATTTCAGAATACGGGTCAGTTTCAGTCGTCGGCTCAGCCTTTGCAGCCTCTGCTTCTTCCTCTGCAACGCCGCCAGTATCCTGCCCTTTTTCTTCTTCCTGGCCCGCACTACCTTCACCTTCGCCACCAGCCTCAGCCTCAGCCTCAGCCTCAACCTCTTCATCTGGCGTAAGGTCTTCTGCAGGCCCATCGACAGCCGTCACAGCTTCCATCAAATCTTCCATCCCACTGTAAACCTCATTCACTTGTTCACTCATGACTAAGCCTTCCCTTTCTTTTTCTGCCCTTGTGTCTGACTTTTTTGTTTGCCTTCTTGCTTGGATTCGTTAGCGCTGCGCCGGGCAGCCACCATTTTGGCCTCAGCCTCTAACATTTTAATCTCAAGCTCCCTTTGTTTAAACGCATTTTCAGCCTCTTGTTGCTTCTGTTGCGCCATCATCTGCTGCTCATGAAAAGCCTTAACCTGCTGCTTCACGCTAAAAGGAACATTACTATACTCAAGAATCAAATCAGGAGGAATCGCCCCAGGATTATTGTGTGCATATTCTGCCAAAATCTGCGCAATATAAGTTCTTGTGGTAGCTGTTTCAGCCACCTCTTCAACAACCAAATCAAACCGTCCAGCACTAATGTCATTCCAGCCTTCCACTTGTGGATTCATCTGGCTGTTTATTTGCAACATTTGTGCACCCTTCTCCCCCTCAATCCTAATCAGCACATCATCACGCACAAACCGCTGGATAAAATACATAAGCAACCGGCTGGATTCCAGCCTAAACTCTTCATAATTAGCAAACAACGGGTAAAGTACTGCAAGGTTTGTTTCCTGCCTTGCCCGCACACTAACCCCGGGTTCGCGACTTGTTGTCTGCACTCCCATCAAAGTGTCATGAATCCCCATCGTGTCTTTTATATCAACATCAAACATCTGATCAAGCGTTTGATAAACCGGACTAATCGGTGGCTGGTGAACAAACTCAGCCCTGTCCATCTTTCCTTCCATCATCTCCAAATGAAAGTTAGGCTTGGAACTTTCCGTTTCATACTCCTCAATGTTCAGCACCGCACCCGCCTCATGCTTCAACATCCCCTTCGGCAATGTCTGCAACAAATGAACAAACTGCCGCCGTGTTGTATTAAGCACCCGCTGCGGGTCTTTCGCAACCTGCACTACCCCGAACCACCTATTTTCATCTTCATCCTTAAACGCCCCGCACTGCACAAAAGGAAACCCGCTTTTAACTGTTTCCTCCAAACCAGTATACGGACTTTCTCCTCCTTCCAGCAAAACATCCCCACTAAAAATCAAATAGTAAACCTGTTGCTTTTTAGTCTTCAACCCAACCAGTGGCTCCTTCACCATCTCCTTATACTTCTCAAACTCCTCCGGCGTCAATTGCTGCGGCGTCCCCACCTGTGGATCAATAAACCAGACCACGTCAACCCACTTCCTATACCACGCCTCAACAACCCTATATGTATCATTTATCTCATCATAAAAAAGCGGCTTAAAAACACTCGTTCCCTGCCTAAACTCCCGCGTATCATTCAGCCACCGCTCAACACTACTCCCCGAAGACCCTCCCACATCAAACCCGCCTTCTGCTGCCTTCTTCCCAAACAATGCTTCAGCTTCTTCAGCTGTCAACCAACTCTCAATAAAAACATATCTTGCATCACTTAAATCATACTCTTTAGACCTCGGGTCCACGAAGTAATCAAACCCGCTTACTCTTTTAACCTTAATCTCCGGACTAAACGGGTTATTCCCACCAACAGAATAATGCAGCAAACTTCTCCCACACTTAACTGTGTGCTCAAAAACTTCCAACTCTTTCCTGGAAATCTTCAGCTGTCTTCTATAAAACTTAATAACTTGAGACATCAACTCGGCCAGCGGCTCGTCTTCTGCCCCAACAGGCAGCGTCACGCATTCATGCTTACTCTGCGCCGCCATTCCTACCAGCATATCAATCTTCGTCTTAACCTTATTGTAAGTCGAGTCCGGCCTATTCTGCTCCTCCAGCGCCGACAAAACCTCATCATAATCCTGCTTACCAGCATAAAACTTATAATCCTCCATCGCCTCTTTGCGCCAATTTGATTCAGCACTAGAGGCCTCTGCCTCATAAAGCCATTTAAGCAGCAGGCCCAAATCCTTCTTAACATCCTTTTCCACAACTTTATTTAAACTCATAACTACACCGCCATCCAAGACCCACGTTCAATCCTGTTTTTCTCCCCATAAAACTGCCTTTTCTTCTTCCCTTTCTCACCCTTACGCCCCCAAAGCCGTGGGGCAACTTCATAAAAATACTCCGTAATACACAACGCATCAGCAACATTTGGGCTTCCAATTCCTCTTTGCTTCATATCCTTCTTCGACTCAATCTGCCACACCCCGCCATCCAAAGAATACCTCGGCGTCGCCAGCTCATCACACAACCACTCCCCCAAATGCAAGTCCATCCCGCCATACTTAACATACTGATCAGGAAACGAATACAACCCCTTCATACACTTTTCCCTTACCCTCACCCACAACTCATCACGCAGTCTTCTATACCTAACCTTATTCGTCGAAGCGTTATAAACATTAACTTCAGTTACAAACCCCCTTCCTCCCTTGTGCCTATACAAATAATCACAGACACCTCCCCCAATCCCTATCCCATCAATCCCTACTCCTTTCCCATCCACTGCCAAAAACGTATCCACAATCCTATCCGCCAGCTCAATCGTATTCATCCCCTTAAAAGTTTCCCAAGGAAAAACCTTCAACCCCTGCCTCGGCAGCACAACCGAAGCATCCCCACCATACCTTGCCACATCAACCCCAAGATAAATCGGATCTTCTTCTCCCACACTAACCTCATTCCCAATACACTGCCTGCTCCACCCCAGCGGAATCAAAACCCCTTCCTCCTCCACCGGCGGATTTCCTGCCACTCTTATCTGAAAAACATTAGAATCTTCCCCATACTTATCCGCAAAATAATCAACCATCTCCTGCGAAACATTACTCGACTTCCTAGAATCCCAATGATATTTCCGCCACTTCCCACTCAGCTTCTTATGAAAATGCGTATCATAAAAATACCCGCTACTCCTCGTCGGGTTCCCTATCAGCAAAACCCTATTATCCTCCTGCGTCATCGCACCTTCCAGCGGAACAAACACCGGGTCTGGCACACCACTCGCCTCATCTACAACCAAAAAAAGATGCTCATTATGCAACCCTTGCAGCGTCTCGGCCTGCTCATCCGCACTAGCTTTAACATTAACCGTAATCGCTCTACACCACCAAGTATCCGGCGCACTCCTATGAAAAATCTTATCCTTCTGCATAACAAATTCATCTTGCAAAACCGGACACTTCCAATACCATTTCGCAAGCTCCGACCACAAAACATCCCTCAACTGATGCCCCGTCGGTGCTGTACACGCCACCCTCGCATTAACCCTAGTCGAAAGAAAACACCAAATCGCCCAACTTGCTGCCGCGTCCTTTCCTGTCCCATGCCCACTCCTAACCGAATGCCTCTTTTCCCCACCCTTAAAAATCCCACTCAGCAACTCCGCCTGCTGCGCGGACGGCTCAACCCCAATCACCTCTTTTGCAAACAAAAGAGCCGACTCCCTCCAAGCCAAAAATCTTCCTAAAATCCTTTCTTCACTCATAAACCAACCAGTCGTGTGGTAAAATTGTAACCACGCTTAAAGTTATAAGTCTGGAATCCAGTCATCAACGTTGTTGTCTGAGGATGAGGGTGAGGGTGGGATTTCCTGAAACTCGGCGTCTTCGCAGTAAGAGGATAGTTTTGTTTTGAGGGCGGCTTCTTGTTCCTCGATTTTCATTAAGTAGCCAACGATTCCTTTTAGTTCGGTGGGTTTGCCATCGAGCATGTATTCTTTTTCTTTGAGGATTTTGTAGCTTTGGATGAGATCTTTTAGTGGGGCCTCTTCGATTTTTTCTGGTGTTATGGCTTCGAGGATGCGGGCTTGGAGGGCGGTGAGTTGGAGAGTCTGGAGTTCGCGGTATTGGAGGAGGAGGCCCTGTTTTTCTTGGATTTCAGTTATTGCACGTCGAAGGGTGGATTCGGAGATGCCTAGTTCTTGGGATATAGCGTGCCGTGTCATGCCCTGGGTGGTCATGTCAATGAGGAGTTCTGGGTCGATGGTGTTGTATTTGGCGGCAGGCATTAGAAGTCCCTCCATCTTTTGGCCCGCTCGAATGCGTGACTGATTGATCTGATGACGGCGTGGATGTCGGGAGGCTTTTTGTGGACGTCAGAAAAGTAACGGAGAGCTTCCGATGCGGAGTAAACGTCCCAATATGCTGATATTGCGATGAGTATCATTAGGGGTCTGGCGGCCTTTATGCGGGCTGCGAGTTCCATGCCGTCCATGCTGCCGGGTAGTTTCAAGTCCAGGAGGCCGACTCGGAACTCGGGGTTTTCGGATACCGACTTCCATGCGGAATCGGAGTCAAAGTGGAACTCAGCGCAAAAACCGGCAGTGTCGAAAAGCTCTCGCCACATATTTGTGACGGGGATGTTGTCTTCGACTACCAGGAGTTTCATGGCTGAGACTCCAAAAGATAACCGGCTAGTATGAGAAGGGCAGCCCCGATGCCTCCAAGAATCCAGTTGTGGATAGTAACCCAACGGGGGGCACTGCATTGATCGTGGCGAGACATGACGGCCTGGGCTTTTTCTTCGACTCGCTCTTGGGCCTTCCGGGAACGTTCGAGTTCAGTCTCCATTCGGTTTCGGTAGCAATCGAGGTCGGCAAGGATGTGCTCCGAGCGTTCGGTTAGTCTGACGAATTGAACTTGGAGGTCCGCGAGGTCATCGAGTTTTCGCTCCATGCGGTCCATGCGGTCCAGGATTGGTTGGAAGGCGTTTTCGGACATCTAGCGCTCCGCGAATTTCTGGACGGCCTTGCCGCCCGTAAGCGCCCCGATCAGCCAGACGGCCTCCTCCGGCATAGGCTGCATGGCTCCTGACTGGAGGCTTGTCCATCCCCATACTCCGGCCATGATGGCGGACCAGCCGATATAGACTACCCGGCGGGTGCTGATTTGGCCGGTATGGTCCCGGATCATCTCGCTACCCCAGTTGGCCTTTTTGGTCTCCATATTCGATTCCTCCTTGACGGCGACTATCTCCGATTCGGCGCAG
>Ga0180435_10007839_pt1 | contig 10118 bp, 8 predicted proteins | sample SS_ome_3_FD_132467 | JGI IMG/M metagenome (GOLD analysis project Ga0180435, IMG submission 132467) | Hypersaline lake sediment archaeal communities from the Salton Sea, California, USA - SS_3_S_1 metaG | ecosystem: Environmental > Aquatic > Non-marine Saline and Alkaline > Hypersaline > Sediment... | reverse complement strand
TCGAGGGGCCCGCCGCCCGCACGCACGAGATGCGCAGCGGCACATGGCCCGTCGGGAAGACGGCCACGGTCTCCACTTCGCGGTACGGCGGCTGATGCCGCTCGCCTCCGAGTGGCGCCAACCAGTCCCGCGCCGGGCGCCCAAGCACCCGCTGCCGGGAGAGCCCGCTGAGCGCCTCCATCCCCTCCGACCAGTAGACGATGCGCCCGTCACGGCCCGTCGCGAGCAGACCGTCAGCCAGTCTCGCGAGCAGGGCCTCGAGCAAATCGGCGACGGCGGCGCCTGGCTCCGCGCTCGCTTCTCGCACGAGCGCAGGCTCAATCGCGTACGGCGACACGGTGGACCTCCGCCAATTCCGTCAGGCGCAGCCGGGCGTGTGGCGCCCAGAAGTTGTCCTCTTGCGTGGCGACCCGGCGCAACTGCTGCACCGCCTCCGTCAGCGTCTCCAGCGCCACGAGGCAATTGGCCTGCTGGTACATCGCCCAATCGCGCTCGACGCGCGGTACGGCGAGATCATTCGCCAGGCCGGCGTAGAGCTCCTCGGCTGCAGCGTAGCGCCCGTCGCCGAAGTAGATGTCGGCGCGCAGCGCGCGCGCCCGCGCGGCCAGTGCCTGCGGGGCCTCGGACTCCAGGCGATGGAGCAGCGATTCCGCGGCGGCGGTCGCGCCCGCCTCGGCGCGCGCGTTCGCCAACAAGAGAAGCGCCGGCGGCGAAAGGCGTAGTTCGGGTTCGGCCGCGAGCGCCGCCTCAATCCAGGGCAGCGCCTCGGCCGCGCGGCTGCGGTCGCACCAGGCTTCGCCGAGGCGCAAGGCCGGTGCCGCCCATGCGGTGCGCGCCGGGTGGGCGGCGCGCCAGACATGCAGCACACGTCCGGCAAACCCGAGATCGCCCGCAGCGAGCGCGGCGTCAGCCCACTGCGCCAGCACGGCTTCGCGCACGAGCGGCCAAGGCCCCTCGCGCGGGGGGGCGGGCGGCAGGTCTGCTTCGACCGGACGCCCCATCGCCGTCGCCAGCAGGTGGCGCAGCAACGTCGCTTGGCGCCCGGCGTCGGTATCGGCGTAGAAGCGCTCACTGCGTTGGAGGGTGGCCAGGGCGGCAGTCGTGTCGCCGGCGAGAAACTGGTCCTGGGCCTCCTCGACGCTGCGCGCCGCGGCCACCTCGACGGCCGTCGCCAGGCGCTGGCGACCGGGTGCGAAGTGGGTCGAATCGGCGAGCAACGACTCGAGCGTCGCGATCGCTTCTGCCTCGGCCTCTGCAGGGGCGAGCGTCGTGTCGCTGGCGGCCGGCGGTGCGACCGGCGAGGCCACGGCGTTCTGCGCCGAGCCCTCGTCTGGGCCGGTCTCCGCCTCGACCGGGGTGTCCCCGGCCGGCGGGTCCTGGTCTTGTCCTGCCCCGATCTCCGCCGGCGCCGGCTGGCGCTGGAGCGGGGGCGGGGGTAGAGGCAGCATCGCCAACGGCGCGTCGCCGTGCGCGATCCGTACCCGCCATGGATCGCCCCACTCGGCGCTGTCAGGACGCGCGATGCGCAGCGTCATGCCGGTTGCGGTGCGCAGCGCCTCGTAGGCAAGTGGTTCGCGCAGTACGAGGCTGAAACGCACGATGTGGTTCCCCGGCTGGTCGCGATACTGGCTCGTGCGCAACACGCCCACCGGACCGCGCGCCAGCTCGACCGCATACAGACCCGGAGCTCGGGGCAGCCGAGTCTGGGCGTCGATCAGGTCGAGCACGATCCGCGGCGGGTTGGCAATCGTCCCATGCACCCATTCCCCATCGAAGGGCAGGCTGAACGTCCACGCCTCCGCGTCCTGGGCAATCGTGACGGCGGCGACCTCGTGACCCGCGCCAGCGTGCGCCGGCGGCACGATCACCGCGCTCGCCCCGCCGGCAAGCGCCAGGGTGAGGATCAGGCGGCGACCCATTCCGCTACGCGGCGAAACGCTCGACATCGCTCTCCTCCTCGCGCCACCGGGCCGCCGCGCGCGGCCCGGCCGGCACGGCCAGGTTCGGGATCGGCATGCCGGCACTCTGCAAGTACACCGCTCCCGACCCGCCGGCAAAGGCCTGCAATGCGCGGGCGAGCCGCGCATCGGGGGGATCGAACAGGTAGAGGCGCACGGGACGATCGACTTCGATCGCCAGGCGCTCGATGCGCTGGCGAAGCAAGGCGGTCTCACTCACCGCCCGACTCGGCTCCCACCGGAAGGCAGCCCCCCCGGTCCCCGGCACGGGCAACAGCAAGCGCCGGCCGGGGATCACGCGCCACTGTCCGCCACGCAAGCGTTCTCCCGCCCCCAGCTCGAGCACGGGGCGATTCCACAGGCGCGTCGCCACTTCAGCCAGCGCACGCGTGAAGCGCAGCGGAAGCGACGTGCCGATCAGGATGCCGCCGCGGGGGCGCGCCGGCGCGGCCCCACAGGCGCGCAGCAGACGACCGAGCGAGCAGGTACGCGCGAGCATGACGCCGATCCAATCGCGGTCCTCGGGAAACGGCCGCATCGTCGGGGTCCCCGCCACCCACCGCCCGCGGCGGTCGATGGCCAGGCGATACCAGGTCGTCGCGTCCTCGACGTCGGCCGGTCGGTCGCCGCGATCGATCAGCTCCCGCACCCGACGCAGGAAGTGAGCGCGCGGCAGCGCCAGGCGCTCGCGCCCCTGCCGCCGGCGGGTCAGGAAGCAGTCGGCGGCTCCGGCCAGCAATCCCTCCATCGACCCGTGCGCCCCGGCGCGGGTTTGGCGGCTGAGGAGCGCGACCGGGATTCCCGTCGCCTGGAGGCGGCGAACCAGAGTCACGCCGTCGAGCGGCGCCGGCCCCAACTTGCTCAGGACGAGATCGGGCCGCTCGACGTCGAGCCGCCGCACGAGCTGGTGATTCGATCCAAAGACTTCGACGCTGTAGTCGCCCGCCGCTGCGCCCCAGGCGCTGACCTGCTCGGCGATCGCCGAGCGCGTATCGGCGAGAAAGATCCGTCCCGCTGTGCGCATCTGGCGCGACATCGTTTCTCTCCCTCGGAACGAAACGGGCACCGACGCCCGCATGGGTCCTCCCCCTCACCTCATGCAATCGTCGTGCCAGCGGCCGCGCGGCACGCGGCGGCGGCGCCGCGAACCCGGCCGGCAGCGGGATCACCACCCCTAAGCGATTGCAGGACGATTGGTTCCATGAGCAGGTGGCGACAGCTCGATCACGTCCAGAGGGGGACATGGGGGACGGGGTTGGGGGTGGGGAGGCTGGGGGAACAAGCCAGATTCGGTGCGCAGTGACCAGTCCCTTACCACTTGGTTGGGGAGCGAATCCTGTACTGAGAAGAACGCAACGAGCTGCCAATCGATCGGTTGGCAAGTCAATCCCGCTGCGGTGGGCAACTCCGGCCGACCGGTCAGACTCGGTGCGCGCGACGGACCGCAGCACCCTCGGCCAACTGAGGATCGGACTACGTCAAGCGCTCAGTCGCTACAGAGCGCGCGTCCGCGTCAGATTCCTCGCTCCACATCTAGCGGACTAGGTTGTGGAACGGCAGCCTGCACAATCCGGCTCCATCTCCTTGTATGGGAGAGGCTTCGGGAGCTTCTCGCCTCGGGCGGGAGCTTCGCCCACCCGTTCGGGAGGAACGAACCCGCCGGAACACTGCCAACGCTAGAGGAACAAGGGGGTTGGAGACGTCAAACCGACTGTCGGCCAAGAGGTTAGTCCCTTAGAACGCAGGACCTCATTCCACAACCAACGGACTAGGGTCGGGGGGGCGGCATCCCACCCGCCAGCTCGGCTTCCTCCCCCTCACCCTCTTCCTCCGACCCCCCTTCGAGCTCGTACTTCTGAATCTTCGTCCGCAGCGTCTGGCGCGAAATCCCGAGCGCGCGGGCCGCTCGGGTGCGGTTGCGGGCCAAGTGGCCGAGGGCATGCTCGATCGCCGCGCGTTCGACCTCCTCGAGCGTCGGCACGCGGTCGCCCCCGAAGAGCGTCCCGGACGCGGGCGCACGGCGTGGACCGGGTCGGCGCAAGCGCACCTGTTCGGGCAGGTCGCCGACATCGATGCGGCTCGCCCCGGCCATCAGCACGACGCGTTCGACGAGATTGCGCAGCTCGCGCACGTTCCCCGGCCAATCGTAGGCCACGAGCAGTTCCATGGCCGCCGGCGTGATCTCACGGATCGCGCGACCCATCTCCCGGTTGAACTGGTCGAGGAACGTCTTGACGAGCGGCGGGATGTCGTCGCGCCGTTCGCGCAGGGGCGGGATCGTCAGCGGCACGACGGCGAGCCGGTAGAAGAGGTCCTCGCGAAACCGCCCGTCCGCGACCTCGGCCTGCAGGTCACGGTTGGTGGCGGCGAGGATGCGAACCGCGACTTGGATGTCGGCCGTTCCGCCGACGCGCCGGAAGCACTTCGACTCGAGCACGCGCAGCAGCTTCGCTTGCAGCTTGGGAGCCATCTCAGCGATCTCGTCCAAGAAGAGCGTCCCGCCGTGCGCGAGCTCGAAAAGCCCTTCCTTGCTGCGCTTGGCATCGGTAAAGGCGCCGCGCTCGTGACCGAAGAGCTCGTCTTCGAGCAATTGATCGGGTACGGCGCTGCAGTTGACGTCGACGAACGGCCCCGCTGCCACCGGGCTCAGGGCGTGGATCTGGCGCGCCGCCAGCTCCTTGCCGACCCCGGTCTCGCCGCGCAGCAACACGGTCGTCGACCGACTGCGGGCGACCTTGCGCAAGTCCTCGAGGAAGCCCTCGAGCTCGGCGCTCGCGCCGATGATCTTCTCGGTTGCGAAACGCCGCCGCTGTTCGGCGCGCAAACGTCGCACTTCGCGCCCAAGTGCCATCGTAGAGAGAGCATTGCGGATCAGCAGCTTGAGCTGCTGCAGATCCAGTGGCTTGGCGATGTACTGGTAGCAGCCAAGACGCGCCGCCTCGACGGCCGATTCGAACCGACCGTAGGCGGTCATCATGATCACAACGACCGCCGGGTGGTCGCGCCGCATGCGTGCCAGCAGTTCGAGTCCGTCCTCGCGCGTTGCACTCAACCGCTGGTCGAGCAAGACAAGATCGATGTCTCCCTCGTCCAGGATCGCGAAGGCCTCCTCGCCCCCGATCGCCGTCTTGACCCGGGTTGCCTCGTCGCTCAGCGCCTCGGAGAGGCTGATGCGGATCGACTCTTCGTCGTCGACGACCAGGATGCGCGTGCGCTCACGACTGGGGTGCGTCTCTGCGCTCACCATGCCTCCGCTCGACCGGAAGGTCGAAGTCGAAGAGCGTCCCCTTTCCGGGCACACTCTGTACCGAAAGGTAGCCACCGTGCTCACGGGCGATCGTCTGTGAAACGGAGAGCCCCAGCCCGGTTCCCCGCGAGCGTGTCGTGAAGAAGGGATCGAAGATGCGTCCAACGACGTCGCTCGGGATCCCGCGGCCGGTATCTTGGACGCGCACGCGCACGAAACGCACCTGCGGCGCCTCCCCGGTCACCCGCAGCCGATCGGTCGCCCGCCGCCCAATGCTGCGCCGCCGGTGGAGCCGACGACGCACGACGGAGACTTCGAGCGTCAAGACACCGCCGTCCTCCATCGCTTGCACCGCATTGCGCACGAGGTTCACCAAGACTTGCTGCACTTGCTCCGGATCGACGTAGATCGTCGGGATGCGCCCAACCACGCGGTGCTCGACGCGAACGCCCGCCTCGTCACAGGCCGCCCGTTCGAGCTCGAGGGCGCGCGCGACGATCGCATCGATCTCCGTCGCCTGCATGCGTGGGGGACCCGGTCGGGCGAAGCCGAGCAGACTCGTAACGATCCGCTCGAGCCGCTGCGTCTCCTGCAGGATCAAGTCGGCCATCTTACGATTGCGCTCTTCTTCGGCAAGCCGCAGCTGAAGCACCTGCGCGCAATTGGCGATGCCGGTCAGCGGATTGCGGATCTCGTGCGCGACCCCGGCCGCGAGTTCACCGATGACTGCCAGGCGTTCCCGCTGCTGCGCGTGTTGATCGAAGGCCTGTTCATCGGAGAGATCGCGGAAGAGCGCCGCCAAGCCCCACAATTGGCCGGCGGCGTCCTCCATCCGCCGCATCTGGAGCGCCAGCGGCAAGTCGCGGCCGTTCTGATCGGTGACGTAGAGATGAACCCCCTGCAACCGCCCCGCTAAGCCTTCAAGCAGCGGATGCTTCTCGCCCACGGCCGGCCGCATGACCCGCGTGCAATCGAGGCCTTGGGCCTCGCCCGGAGCAAAGCCGAGCAGGCGTTCACCCTCGGGGTTGATAAACGCGACCCGTCCCTCCTCATCGAGCGCGAGCACGCCCTGGCCCGTGGCGGAAACGAGCGCGTGCAGGCAACGCCGCAGTCCAAGCGCCTCCTGGCTAAGCAGCGCCTCACGCAGCAGAAGAGTCGTCGTGCGATCGGCGACGGCGGACAGGGATGGGGCGGGCCGATCCTGCAGGAAGAGCGCTCCGCGCGGCACTTCCTGATCCCGGAAGAACCGCACATAGGCCTCAGGCAACGCCTCGCGCGGCCAGCCGCTCACCCGCTTGCCGAGTTCGGCGACGGCGTAGGTGTGTTCGGTGCGAACCTGTTCCCACACCTTGCGATCCTCGAGCGCCTCGAGAACACGCACCAGCGGACGGCCGCGGGGCAGCGCCCCCACGAGTGACTGGGCCAGGCCATCACGGTCGATGAGAAGGAGGCAATGGGGACGCGCACCGTACGCCGCGGCGAGCAGTACGGCACGCTCGTCCCCGTCGCGTTGCGTGACTGCAGGGGTATCGCCCGCATCGGTCGCCATCAGCGGACCGAGCGGCCGTCCACCCGAAGGACCCGGCATCGCCACTCCTTCGCATCCATGTCGGGAGTTACGGCTCGTGCCGCGGAGAATTCCGGTCGCATCTTAGCAATCGCTGATGGCGTCGCTCAAGGAGATCCCGGCCGGTGAAACCGGCTGCCGGAGGGCTGGCCGCAGGGGCGCAGAGGGGCGGGGCGGCGCGACGGCACGGGCCAAGATGGGCCGGCTCGCAGATTTCGCCTCGCTCAGGCAATCTCGGGTTCGGAGACCACCTCGGTGCGCTGAGCGCGAACGCGCTGGCGATAGAGAGCGTGCAGACAGCGCAGGATGCGCTGCTCTACTTCGGGGGCAAGGCGCTCGAAGCGGCAGCCCCACAGTGGGGGTGCGCCCGGGAGGTCGAGACCGTGGCGGCGCACGATCTGTGCCGTCACCGCGAGCGGATCCTCACCGTCCCCCAAATCGAGCTTCGTTTGGAGGCGCCGGCCGATCTCGGGCCGGCACGTCTCGGGGAGGTCAAATAGCACGCCGCCGGCACTCAGGTCGAACGCGGTCGCCGTGGCCGGGGGGAGATCCTCGCCCGGCAGCGCCTGCACGTCGGCCGACCAGCGTCCCGGCAAGCGATAGAAGGCGCGGCGCTGGACGCGCAGCGCACTCGTCGCATCCGGATGGAGTTGCGCTACATACATGCCCGGCTCATCGGGCTGCGTCGCCGCCCGCACCCGACGCAGCGTCGCCGCCGTCTGGAAGAGACCGTCGAGCCGCCGCGCTTCGACGCGCACGCGCTCGCCCGACTGCACCTGCGGATCCCGTCCCCCGAGTCGGAAGGTAACTGCACAGCTCAGCCCGCGCTGCTCCCACTCGCCGATGACTGCGCGCAGCGGCGGCGCCGTGCGCTCGAGGCGCTTGAGGCCGACCACCGTGCCGGCGGCGATGACGCGCCGCAGCGCATCACGTCCGACGCTTTCCACTCGCATCTGCCTCTCCTCTTCCAGACGCTACCGGCTGCAGTCGATCCAGCCGCCGCCGGAGCGCGGCTCGCTCCCGCCTCCTGCGGACCAACGGCGACGCTGCTTGACCTGCTCGAGCTGGCCGCGCAAGTCGTTCGCCGCCGCTTCCGCTTCACGCCGCAGGCGGCCCCCCAGCCGCAGCAGTCGGCGCACGTCGGCCGGCGGCGGCTCATCGGCGCCCCGCTGACGGGACCAGGCGGTGAGCCAGTGCTCGCTTTGACGCACCCAGGCCAAAGCGCGCACGTGGGAGCCGCGGCGTAGCTCGCAACGAGCGACGCGCAACGCGCGTTCCAGCGCAGCGCACACGGCCCCCGACTGCCCCGGGGCAAGGCGCGCTGGCATGGCCCTTCGCGCCGGCTGTGCGTCACGCCTGCTGGCGTCCATCGGCTCGCCCTCCCCGACTGGGATTCAGATGCGGCGCCGTGGTTCCGTCACCGCCGTACACTCCAGCGCCGCTCGCGGGCGATCGGCGCAGCCGTCGCCGCCTTGCGCCGCTTAGAAGCTCGTCCCCAGACCGGTGATGCTGCTCAACTGGTTCTGCTGCTGCACGAGCGAGGTGATCGTTGCCTGCAGCGACGCGAACTGGTTCAGGAGCGTTTCCTCACGGCGCGCGAGGCGTTCTTCGAGCCGCGCGATGCTGCTGTCGAGCAGCCGCGCCCGCGAGTCGAGCGCGGTGCGTTGGCGCGTGATCCAACCGTCGCTGCTCGCGTAGTTGTCAACGTGCGCGACAATCCGCTCGGCGACCCCATCCTCGTCGGCGCCAAAAAGCGCGACCACTTCGTCCGGCCGCGTCGCCAGCGCCTCATCAAACGCGGTCTGATCGGAGAGCGCCAGGCGACCGGCCGCGTCCACGCTGATCCCGATCTGACTCAAGCGGTCGAGCGCTTCACCGCCGGCGAGATCATCCACTGCGCGCGTGGCGAGCGTCTGCAGGTCGCTGCGCAGAGTCATGAAGAGCGCGTCGCCCGTGAAGCGTCCGCGGTTCTCGCCCTCGGCATCCGCCGCGCGCGTCTCCTGGCGCACGAAATCGATCAAACCGTTGTAGGCCTCGATGAACTCCTCGACCCGGCCGCGGACCGCCTCGGCGTCGCGCGCAACGGTCACGGTCACGGGCGTCCCCTCGTCCGACAGCAACTCGAAGGAGAGCCCGGGCAGCACATCGGCGATCTGATTGGTGCCCGATACGAACGCAAGGCCGTCGACCGAGAAGGCGGCGTCAGCCGCCTCCTGCACCGTATTGGCCGAGAAGCCGCCCACCACCGAACTGCCGGTCAGGCCGAGCTGAGCGGCGAGATCGCCGTCGACATCGGCGATCTCCGCAATCAGTGCCTGGCTCCCCGTCGTGCGGCTCGTCAGCAGTAGGCGCTGCCCGCCTTCGAGCGGATTGCTGTTGACGACCGCCGCGCCCACATCGGCCCCACTCGCCTCGATCGCGGTCGCCACTTGCTCGAGCACGTCGCCCTGGGTCAGTCCCGCAGCGAGATCGACGGAGATCGTGTAGCTGTCGCCGCCCTGGGTGAGCGTGAAGCTATAGGCGCCACTGCCAGCGAAGGAATCTGCGGCCGTCACCTCGCTCCCGGCGAGCGCGTGGGCCTGGGCACGCGCGCCGACGATCACCGTATGGCTCCCCTCGCTCGCCCCCGCCGCGGCCGTCGCCGTCAGCTGTTGCGCGTCACTCGATTGGGCGGTGAACTGATTGACCGGCGTCAGCGACCCGGGCCAGCGGAAGTCATCGATCGCGCTGCGCAGCGTCTGCAGCTTCGACTTCAGCGTACTCAGCCCGGAGACGCGTTGGGTCAATTGCGTGCGGTTGGTCTGAAGGCGGGTGAGCGGCTGGCGCTCGCTCTCCATGTAGCTCTGTACGAGCTCGTAGAGCTCGCTGCTAGCGGTCGACTGAATCCCCCCGATGGGCATCCTGTCCCTCCTCGCTCCGGGGAAGCCTTACTCTCCTGCTCCCCCTTGCGCCCCGCCGGGCCGGTGCGGCGCAGCCAGGGCCTCCGCCCAGGTCGCCCGCAATTCTTCGAGCACGTCGCCCGCCTCGCGGCAGCGCCCCTCGCGCAGGAGCCGCAAGGTCCAGTCATAGAGCCCCAGCATGCCGGCCGCCGTCTCCTCGGCGCGGACGAAGTCGAGCGCACCGATCAGCTCCACGACGGCGCGCTGGGCCCGGCCGCGCAGACCGCGACGGCAGGCGGCCACCGCCTGCTCCAATACGATCAGCACCAGCCGGCCGGGGGTCGCCCCCTCGACCTGCTGGCGCCGGTAGGCATGCATCTGGAACGGGTGAGCCTGCACAATCCTTCCGCCGGCTGCCCGCGGTGGGCGTTACCGTATTAGGAGAAGAGGACCAACACCGACTGCGC
>Ga0180435_10007838_pt1 | contig 10119 bp, 7 predicted proteins | sample SS_ome_3_FD_132467 | JGI IMG/M metagenome (GOLD analysis project Ga0180435, IMG submission 132467) | Hypersaline lake sediment archaeal communities from the Salton Sea, California, USA - SS_3_S_1 metaG | ecosystem: Environmental > Aquatic > Non-marine Saline and Alkaline > Hypersaline > Sediment... | reverse complement strand
TTTTGGGCGACCTTAACTTTGTAATTTATCTCTACATCATTAATATGATAATGGTCATGACAGATATTGTATTGTCCATCAAATACAGGGATAACTGAAGCAGAAAGGAGGTTAGGTATGAAATGTAAATTTGTACTTGTTATAACCGCGGCGCTTCTGTTGGCGGCGGCCATGATATCGACTACGGGAATGGTAATGGCGAGTGATAATCAGGCGCTTAAGGCTAGAGTCCTGGTGGAGAAAGGGGTCAGAATGGCGGTGGCCGCGGGGGAGGAGAAGACCCTCAAAGCTATCGGAGATCCCAACGGCCCGTTTATCGACGGGGAACTGTACCTCTTCGCGGGGCCCCTGAATATGGTCGCTCTATCCGCTCACCCCTATCGCCCGGCACTGGTTGGCAAGGATCTGAGTACATTTAAAAACAGCCAGATGTTTTCCTTTATCGGCGATTTCGCCCGAATCGCCAAAGAAGACGGAGCCGGCTGGGTCGAGTATATGTGGCCGAAACCGGGGACCGATGAACCCTGTCTAAAGAGAACCTACATTATGAAGGTGCCGGGGAAAAATCTCTATATCGGCTGCGGTTTTTATCCAGCCCCGGCCAAATAATGTAATTCTTGGCCCGGTAGAAGTATATATTTTTCAGACAATTCCAGGATGCCCATTTTCTGCCGACTATCTGATATGTGCGAAAATAACCCCGAAGGGGTGAAAGTCAATAGTCCAGGGCGTAAGCCCTGGGGTTTAAAATGATAGAATATTCATTCCTCCCCCAAAAAATAATAAGCCCTGAAAGGGCGCCGGAAAAACACCGACGAATCATAATTCTGCCGCCCCTATGGGGCTGGAGGGGGTAGGGGTGGTTGGTGGGATGTTGTGAATCTCTATTACCGGGGTTAACACCCCGGTCTATTAATTTATGCCCCTTTGGGGCATTCAACAAATTATAGATTTAAATCTCTCCGAGTTTTTCCTGAGCAGCTTTTTCCAACTCTGTACCGGGCCCGATTTTAATGGCCATATTCCAATATTTCCGGGCAGTCTCCTCATCTCCCAGACTATCGTAATAGTTCCCCAGCAGCATTAATCCACTTCCGGTGAGATGGACCGGAACATCTTCCGGAGGTTCGGCTTTCAGAAAACTCCGGATAAAGTCGATATCTTCTTTTAGCGGCTTATCCCTCCCGCAGCGCCCATCGGCTTTGAGTCCTGATAAACCCCGCATCAGGCGGAGGCGGTAGCTCCCGGGTTCCAGCGCAATCGCCCGGTCTATGAATTCAAAAGCCCGCGCTGCCATCTTCTTCCTCGAAAATATTGAGGCGTTCCCGGCTTCCTGGCCGTAAGTACATCCCAGGAACATGACGGTGAAGGAATCGTCCGGATTGATTTTATAGGCTTTCTCCAGCAGTTCCGCGGCTGACTTTAGATATTCGTCGTTCTCGGGACTACCGACCTGAAAATATGATATCCCCGCTTCCCGTAGCAGAACCGGATTATCCGGATCCGCGGCCAGACGGGTAAGGTCTTCTCTAAGGTATTTCTCATCCCTCGGAGTTTGGTTATAGGGCGGTTCCGCCCTCCCCGGGGTGGAACTGTATAGGATCAGAATCAATCCCGCTACCGGGATAAAAAATCTGTTTGATTGCAGCCTGAGATCTCTGAATATCGGTCTTTTCTTCATATTGTTTTTCTCCTATGGTATTGTAATCGCCGGTTGAAAAGTAATGGTTACATAAAACTGATTTGTCTTTCAGCTATACTTTCCTTGGAGAATTAACTTTTTTGACTAAACAATAATCGTTACTATAGCATTGAACTGACAACAAAAATTACTATACAGGCATGTATATCAAATAGCACATATTAAAAACAGAGGGGACTAAAGATGAAAATGTCGATAATAGGACTTGTCGCTGGATTATTTGTATTGCTGTCCAACCCAGCAGGATATGGACAGGAGTGGACAATGTCCACAGATACCGGCCATTGGAGTATTAACGGGGTTACGGGCGTTGACAGTGACAATGCCTGGGCGGTCCAGGGGACTCTGGGCGATGGGGAGATATTTTTTTATGACGGAAGCGAATGGCAGATTCAAACCTCCATATATGCCACCCAGTCCGGTGAACTCCGGGGAGCTTACGCTCTGGATTCCACGCATGTATGGGTTGTAGGTAACCGCAAATTGGCTAATGTGGGACAGATTTATTATTATGACGGAGTATCCTGGTCGCTTCAGACGGATATGCCCAATGCCAGCAATTTTAATTACGATGCTTATGCCGCAGATGTTAATAGTGTCTGGGTGACGGGGAATAGAGGTTCTGTATTCAGCACCAATGATGGAGGGATAACCTGGTCTGTTGCTACAGATACGGGAGAGGATCTCTGGAAAGGGGTCCATGGTACCGATGATGATAATGTGTGGGTAGTTGGAAGCTGGACTCCGACGAAAATACTCTATTATCATGATAGTTCCTGGATAGTCCAGACCGAGATAGATCTGGGGATTTATGGTTCGATAGAAGATATCACCGCGGTCGAGACGGATGATGTCTGGGCTTGCGGTGACACGGGAGTGATACTGCACTTTGACGGCAGTTCCTGGAGTATATTTACCGACGTTGGTGATGCTGATCTGAATGCGATATCCGCCCGTGACGCGGAGAATATCTGGGCGCTGGGCGATGGTGGCGAAATATATTACTTCGATGGTTCCTCCTGGTCCCTCCAGACCAATATTGGTTCTTCTTTTTCCGGAAAATCGCTGGATGCTTCATCTCCTTCAGATGTCTGGGCCGGCACTGAGTCCGGGAGAATATATCATTATGAGATTCCCTTGTCCCCTAACCGTACCGCCCTGGAGGGCGGTGATTATAACGGCGATGGCACCTCGGATATCGCTCTCTTTCGGGAAAGTTCCGGGCTCTGGGCGGTGAGAGGAATAACCCGGGTATACTTCGGTTCCGTCGGAGATGAACCGGCCTCCACCGATTACGATGGAGATGGTACCAGCGATATCTCTCTATTTCGCCCCTCTTCCGGACTCTGGGCTCTTCGGGCCATCAGCCGGGTATACTTTGGTTCCAGTTCCGACATTCCGGTTCCCGGAGACTATCTCGGCGATGGGACGGCCTCCATCGGAATATTCCGGGAAGGTTTAGGGCTCTGGGCTCTTCGGGACCTGACCAGAGTATATTTCGGCGGACCGGGTGACGCGCCGGTTCCGGGATATTATGACGGCGATGGTACCAGGGATATTGGCCTTTTCCGGGGTTCTACCGGGCTCTGGGCGGTTAGGGGAATCAGCCGGATATATTTTGGCAGTTCCGGTGATGAGACTGTCGCGGGGGACTATACCGGTGATGGAACCCAGTCCGCGGGAATCTATCGGCCGTCTTCCGGGCTCTGGGCGCTTCGGGGAGTTACCAGATATTACTATGGCGGAAACTCCGACTGGCCTGTTCCCGCCGATTATCCGGGAGAGGGGAGAGACACAGTGGGGATCTTTCGGGATTCTTCAGGTCTGTGGGCTCTCAGAGGTGTCAGCAGGGTATATTTCGGCACATCCGGGGATACGCCGGTCACCAGGTAGTCTCCCCGGATGAGTCAATTTCCAGATGACGGGATGCGTTATCGCCTCTCCCCACAAGGCAGGTTGAGTAGACAAGGCCGGACCCTGAAGATGAGAACTTTGTGGCGAACCCGTCCCGATATAGTCGGAATCTCTCTCTCTCCATCCTGGTTATCCCGTTCGCTTTCCTCATGCGTTTTCTCGAGAAAACGCTTTAATTTTTGTTCCCGAAGCGAGTATATATAATATTTAGCTTTCAATATGAAGTGAGCGGATGAATATATTAAAAGAAATTATAACCCATGAAGTATTTCCGGCCCTGGGTTGCACCGAACCGATCTCCTGCGCCTATGCCGCCGCCGCTGCCGCGGAACAGCTCCCGGGTCCGGTGGAACGGCTGGAACTGACGGTGGACCCGGGGACTTTTAAGAACGGCGCCGCGGTCACGGTTCCCCGGAGCGAAGATTCCAAGGGAAATATGATCGCGGCCGCGCTGGGAGCTGTTATAGCGGAATCGGGCGGGCGCCTGGAATTGCTCAATAGCGTTACTCCCGCGATCCTTGAAAAAGCCCGCCAACTTCTGGAGGAAGGACGACTTAAATACAGCTGTAAAGAAGACAATCAGGGATTTCGAGTTGAGATTCATGCTGTAGGCGGAGGATCATCGGTCCATTGCGTTATCTCGGAAGGGCATACAAATATCACCCATCTTGCCAGAGATGGAGAATCGATCATTGAATCCCATCCCCATGGCGGTTCCGATCCCACGGCATATCGGAAAGTTCTGAAAAAGATGGGAATGGAAGAGATCCTGCGGGAAGTTATCGGGATTGACGATGAGACCAGGCGCTATATCCGGAACGGGATTGAGATGAATATGGCGATCTCTGAGAAAGGTATCGGGGTGAAGAGAACGGCTTATCAGATCCAGAAGATGAAGGAGGAGGGAGTGGTTGCGGAGGATCTTATGTATATCGTTAAGCTGCGGGTGGCCGCGGCGGTGGACGCCCGTATGGCCGGTCTTCCTTATCCGGTTATGACTTCGGGAGGGTCGGGAAACCAGGGGGTGGTGGCTATACTGGTTCCTTACCTGGTCAGCCTCGACCGGGGAGTCGACCCGGATCGGGTGGAGGAGAGTATCGCCATCTCTCACGCGATCAACTCATATATTAAATGCTATATCGGAGAACTCTCGGTTCTCTGCGGATGCGCGATTTCCGCCGGGATCGCGGCGGCCACAGCCCTGGTATATCAGCAGGCCGGTATTGATATGAGAAAGATCGGGTTCGCCGTCAACAATGTTATCGGCGACCTGAGCGGATTGATCTGTGATGGAGCCAAACCGGGCTGCTCGATGAAGACGGTCAGCTCTGCCGAGACCACCATCCGCTCCGCCTTTATGGCTCTTCATGGATATGGCCTCTCGGAAGATGATGGCGTCCTGGGGCTTTCCCCGGAAGAGTCAATCCGTAATCTGAGCCGGATAAGTCTGGAGGGTATGTTCCGGGTCGATCCGACCGTGGTCCGCATCCTCCAGGACAAGGCTATCCCCCGGGGCAGAGCTTGAGGTAGATCTTACTCGCGGAGCTCGTAAGTTCCTCTTTCGGAATTTCAATATATTGAAATTCCGGGGTAACGTTGATCGGTTGCGCAACTCGAAACGTGGAACGGGTTGCGGTTACGTGCGCCTTAGCCTCGCAACCGTCCTACGCAACCGATTCGAGCCGCGCAACCGCAACCTTTTAATCCGAACGTTGCCCAAACGAAGTGATGGCTAAGTTCTAAAACTCTAATATCTAAATTCGAAATACTGAACAACCGTACTTTTGCTCTCAATATTTAGTATTTAGATATTCCCACCTTAAAATATTTTTTAACCCAGGAGCTTAATTCACAGCTTAGGCATCGGCGGGACCAGGTCGATCAGGCCGATTTTGTCAGCGATGACGTAAACGGTAATCAGGCATCCGATGATAAACATGACATACCCCAGGATCCGGAGAACCGGGTAGCGCTTTCTCGCTATCTTGGTCAGGATCAATCCGGGGAGCGCCACAAAGAGGACCGACTCGCCCACTCCTCCCACGATATCCAGCGCTCCCAGGAATATATTTGGATAGATCAGGGTAATAACCAGAGGAGGCAGAAAGGCCAGGACTCCAATCAGGAAGGAATTATCTGTTTTAAGATAAGTATTGGTCAGATTCCGGATAAATCCTCGCAGCCCCGTCCCGTTAGCCATATAGGACGCGGTTACCGCCAGGACCGCGAATACGAAACTGGATCCGAAAAAGACCTTTGAATGGAGGAGTTCTTCCATCGGGACATTGGCCGGGAGCTGATGCCAGTAGCTCTCTTCTATAGTATCGGGCGCGGTTCCGGTGCGCTCCAGGCTTCCCAGAACGATAGTTACCCAGATCATATTTATAATCAGTCCCAGAAATATTCCCAGGAAGATAGCTTTCCGGGTCGCTTTCGGGTTATGCTTGAGCGATCTGGCCACGGTAGGGATTATATTATGAAAATGAAATGCTGAGACCGCTATCGGCAGCCCGATCGGGAAACATTTCCAGTCTACTGTCTTCAGGAGAGCCGGATCAAAACGTTTGGCTCCGCTTATCACCAGCAGGATAAAACAGATCCATACCGCCGCGATTATCAGGACATTACCTTTAGCGTAAGCCCTGGTCCCGAATAAGATCAGCCCGGTGGTAAGGATGAAATAAACCAGAGTAATCATCGCTTTGTTTACCGGGGGGTGGCAGAGCTGATCGACCATCGTGGACATACCGCTCAGGTAAGCGGTCAGGACTCCATAGAGAAGAATCAGGTTGCAGATGATAGCCAGCCACTTGGTGCTGGGACCAAGGGAGTTCTCGAAGAACCAGGGGATGTCGAAGGTGTCGCTTTTAGCCTCGCATATTTTATGAGCGATCACAAAAGCCGACATCAGCATGATAAACCAGACGAAGCAGATTCCGATCAGGGCCGGTACGAATCCGGCCAGGCCGTACTTGACCGGCAGGGCCAGTACCCCCACACCCAGGCAGTTCCCCAGAACCAGAAAAGATGTTGTAATCACCGGAAGCTTGATTTTTTCTCCATCCATGACCGATCCTCCTGATTATAAGTTAGCGCTTCGCGCTAACTTTTAGTAGCCGCACCCTTTAGGGTGCGAAATAAACGCAGGCTAAAGCCTGCGGCTACCATTGATACAATAGTTATTGTCCCGATACATCTTAATTAATTTTATACACTATCGGAATGAAATAGTCTTGGAAATATTTTATGATTCTTCTCTGTGTTCTCCGCGACTCTGCGGCGAAATTGTAAATCTGTGCGGTGATATGGTTTGATTTTATTGCCCGGTGATTAAAGCGATTATAGGCGGACCGGCGACGGGATAAAAGCCCAATCCCGCTCCCGAGATGAGGAACCGGATTGTTGTTCTACGTCCTGCCGCCGGACCATCAAGATAGTAGGAAGCCAGGAGAGCCGTCATCCGGATAGGCAGATAGACAATATAGAAGATCAGTATTATTGCCGGTCCCAGAACCAGCCACGCTGCCCAGTGCATCTCTTTCACCGGCCCGATCGCCATCATTACATCCCAGTAAGCGGTATAAGCGATACACTGGAAGCCGAGAAGAAGAATGCCGGCCCCGATCTCCAGGGGCCTCGAGACAGATTTTCTGGAACGGAGCGCCTTTCCGGCAGCAAAGAACAGATACCCTTCACGGAAGAAGAGGAGGATGAATGTCATCGCCATCCAGAGTGATGCCGCCCCTTCGATTTTTACCCCGCCCATCACCCCGAAAGAATCCAGGATATATACGCCCAGAAAATAAGCCAGGATTACATGAGTGATGCAGACGGAAGATCCGAGTTTCAGGGGGACACCGGAGTCTTTCCCGTCTCCGGAATGCCACTCCTGAAACTTTATGGGCAGCGCGACAGTTTCGGCCACCAGCGCTAAGATTAAAATTAAGCCGGGCCATAGACATATCTCATCCGTCTCAAAAGCCCGGCGCAGGCTGCCCCGGAACCAGGGCGCTCCTAATATCGCGTAAGCATAGAAGAGGAAAGTGTAGATCATTATAACTTATCTTCACAATTTTGGGGTTGCCACAAAGACACTAAGACACAAAGAAAAGAATTGAAGCACCAAAAGCATCGCTGCTCCATATTATTAAACAAATCGGGAGCCAGATGAAATCCTGAAACAGCAAGTTATTAAATTATCATCTTGGCAAAGTAAAATGATATTATAAATATCTTAGATAAAATAGTGTGAATTTTATGGTATAATATTTTTGGTTCTCTTACATTTTGTGTGGGTAAGAAGATTTATTATTAACTCTGGGGACACAAATTTTGTAACGGTTAAAGAGGGAATGGGGATTGGGGAATAGAGAATAGCGGCCATTCCCTATTCCCTATTCCCCATTCCCAAAAATATTGTCTTACCTTATAATTTCTATGATTATAATTATCAATACAACACACACAATATAGATGAGAACCATATTTTTTAAAATCCGGAATTGTTGCCGGGGATAGCAAGCAGAATTTTATGAAGATATTAACTTTCAATTTAATTGTGTTGTTGTATTTTATGATTGTATCCCTTCCTAGCAAGTCGGCATATCCGGATATTATCTGGACCAAGTCCTTTAACTATTCCGGAAAAGTAATCGAAGAAGGTCCGGAATTTGTAACCATTAAGATGGCGGATGGAGTGAAGAAAATCCCTCGAAAGAATATTGAAGATATAACTTATTCAAAAAAGACGCCAATGCCTCCTGAACAGAAAGAAACCATTAAGAAGGCCGGTGAAAGTCTGGAGAAAGTCGTTCAGGAACAATTAAAGTGGCGCAAAGAACATCCGAAAGAATATGCCCGGCAGTTGAAGGCAGAGGAAGAAGAACTTAAGAGGGAAGAGGCGGAAGAGCAAGCCAGGCTGAGGAAGCTTCTGGAGGAAGAAAAGAAGCAAGATGAACGGCTTCGGAGACTCCTGGAGGCAGAGATGCGGATGGAGGAGGAAGCTCGAAAAGAGGAACTGAAAGCGGAAAACCGGGATGAATCCCGGATAGAGGGGGAAGAGGTGGAAAGGGCGGATGATTCTGGGGAAGCGAATAAAAACCCTATTCCTGTAAATCCACTCCCGGCCCCGGACCAAAGCGCAGAATAAGACCGGGAGCCTCGTTTAGTCTTGCTATGAATTCTTCGAGTCCCCGCGATTTAATTCTTTTTCCTGCCGCTGTGCCTTAATCATTTCATCAAAATGGAAAATCTGGTATAGGATGACGACCAGGATGGTGGTGGATGAGAGAGGATTGGCGAAGAAGATTTGCAGGTAGTGCGGCATCCGTTGAAAAACTCCCGGAACCAGCCCGGTCCCGAGGCCGAGAATCAGGGATATCCCCACCGCGAAAATCTTGCGCTGATCGAACTGCTCGGCCAGCATCTCCTTCAGTCCGGTACAGATCATAAATGATACAGCGAATATCAGGGAAGCTCCGACTACTGGCGGAGGAACCAGGGAGATGCCCATTGTCAGCTTGGGCGAGAAACCCAGTATGGTGAAGATGATTCCGGCACAGATGGCAATCCAGCGGCTGACCGCCTGGGTGGCTGCGGCCAATCCAACGTTGCTGGATGAGGTGTCGACCGCCATCGCTCCCATGCTTCCCGCCATGGCGGTGGTAAATCCATCAGCGAGAAGCCCCTTGCTGATCGGCTTTATATCCATCTCCTCAAGGTCCGGTTCGGATATCTTCTGCGCGGCAATCAGGTTGCCGAATGATTTCAGGGATCCGCAGACGGCAATGATCAGGAAAGGAACGATCAGAGCGGGGGCGAATGCCGGTTTTAACTGGCTGAGGCTGTGAACAGGAATCCTGACCCATGGTTCCTGTATGATCCGGCTCAGGCTGTCGATCGCGTCCGGCTGGAGCCGGAGAGCTAGCGCCCAGCCAACGACTACACCGAGGAGAAGGCAGTACATCTTTATCCTCCGGTGTCCCCATATATTGGCCACCACCATCACAGCCAGGGCGACAGCTCCCACACAGGCATCTTCCCAGCCGAAACGATCCCCGGCGTAGCGGGTCCCGAAGAAGTTGGTCACCGCGACCGGGATTACACTAACTCCGACCATGGTCACCGTGAGACCGGTTACGATGGGGGGAAAGAGGAAGCGGAGCCGGTTAATGATCTTCGCCAGCAGCATCTCAACCAGCCCGGCGAAGATAATCATACCCCGCATCAAGGGCAACCCACCCGACCAGGCGGCCTGCATGGAGACCGCTAAATAGGATGGGCCGCAGACATTGGGACAGAGATAACCGCTTCCAATCCAGCGATTTCGGGAGGCCTGGATAACCGTACCTAATCCGGCGGCGATCATGGTTATTGCTACCATTGAACTGGCTTCTTCCAGAGTACCTCCCACTTCCCGGATCAGCATCGCCGGGAATGTGGCCACGGTGAACATCAGAAGCATCTGCTGGAAGCTTAAAAGCAGCAGGTCCTTCCAGGGAGGA
>Ga0180435_10007837_pt1 | contig 10119 bp, 5 predicted proteins | sample SS_ome_3_FD_132467 | JGI IMG/M metagenome (GOLD analysis project Ga0180435, IMG submission 132467) | Hypersaline lake sediment archaeal communities from the Salton Sea, California, USA - SS_3_S_1 metaG | ecosystem: Environmental > Aquatic > Non-marine Saline and Alkaline > Hypersaline > Sediment... | reverse complement strand
TTGGTGCGGCTCTTCGTTTTCGGGCATCCCCACTCCCGGTTCGGTGAGCGGTTCTTGTGCTTGACCAGTCTCATCGTTGACACTCCAGTACTGTGATCAGTGCATTGACTCCAACGCTCGAGAACCGCTGCCCCCCGGGGGCTGCGGATCGATGGCCTCGAGGCCCCTCGCCTCTCAGGTATTCCATATCTGTATACAAGAGTATCTGGAATGCCGCCGGGTTACAAAAAAGTCAAAAAACAGGAGCGTCGGGTTTCTCCTCAGTTGTTCATCGTTGCCGCCAGAAATTCGCAGGCCCGGTGGGCGCGCTCGATGATCAACCCGCAGCATGGCCCGCCGCGCCTGCTGACCGTATCGAGGACCTCGTGCATGTCCATCCCCTGGACCTTGATCTGGATAAAGGCGAACATCACGCGGTCCATCGGTGTCATCTCGTCACGGGTGCGGTCGACGACCACGGCCCGCCGGGCGTAGTTGCGCACTTCGAAGTCCCATGACCCGTCGAGCCGGTCGAAGTCTTCCTGCAGGGCCAGGATCTCGCCGTCCAGGTCCCCGGGCTGTATTTCGCGGGTCGTGGTGTCCATGCCGGCCTGCTCGTTCTCGGCGTAGAAGAGGATCTCGCGGACGGCGTGGGCGAAGTGGACCCGCGAATCGATACGGTCCTCGATCCGTTGGCCCTCACTGGCAAGGAAGCTCTCCACCCGGCGTCGGACCTCCCCGTCGATCCGCTCCTCCCCGGCCTCCCTGCGCCAGGCGCGGTCCGGGGCCGCGGCGTTGAAATAGCTGGCGTCAAGCCGCGCCAGGCACCGTTCGAAGATGCTGCCGATGATCGGGGCGAAGAGCCCCACTTCATTGCGCAGCGCCGAGGGCAGGTGTTGGTCGATCCTGAGCAGGACGCCGCCGATGACCTGGCGGACGACCTCCATCGCCGGATCGGCCATCCGAAAATCATCGGTGCCCAGCTCGTTCCTGCGCAGCAGCCCTTCGAGACGCGTTTTCTGGTAGAGGGGCAGGAACGGGTCGAACAGCTCGAGTGTCGAGCCGATCACCGGAGACTGGACCAGCCGTTCGGGCATGTAGCGGCGCAGCACGTCGAAATCCTCTTTCAGCGTCTGGAAGGTGGTCCAGGGGTTGAAGAGGATCATCCCGTGGGTGCTGTTCAGGTCGCGGAAGTGCTCGGGATTCCGGCGTTCCAGTTCGTGATTGAACTGCAGCACGGAGAGATTCACCTCGCTGCTCGTGCCCTTGTTGTAGAGGTCGAGCTGGGACTGACAGAAACTCTCGTAGCCGATCTGCCAGCTGACCAGGGTGATGCCTGACGACGCCGCAAGCGCCACGGCCTTTTCGAGCATCGTCCGTTGCCGGTGAAAGGAGGCGGCCCGGCCGCGGATGAAGAGTTGCCGCACCTCGAGGTCGCTTTCCACGATCCGTTCGAGCAGCGGGATGAGGAAGCGGAACGGTTCCTCACTCTGCACCGAAAAGTCGGTGTAGCCCAGAGTGTGCTGCAGGTAGCCGATCTGGCGCATCAACTGGTCCACGGTCTCGGTCACCGGCTGGACCGGCGCCTTGTGGTAGACGCAGAACGAACAGCCGCCCTTCCAGCGCTCGTTCATGATGCCGATGATCTTCTCCCGGCCCCGTTCGGTGAAAACGGCTTCCGCCGGCTCCAGGTCGGGCCGGGGCAGAGCGTCGGACATGGCATATCCCTTGTGCGGGCAGCCGAATTCGGCCACCACGGCCGGCGGTGCATGGCTTCCCGACTGGGCCAGCCGTTCCGGCGTCTCCATGCCCACCAGGGGAAAATCGAAGTCCGGTGTGAAGGGTTCGATCTCGCTCTTCAGGTCGTAACCGGCATCGAGGCCGGAGTAGTCAATGGGGCCGCCCCCAGGGCCGGCGCCGGAGGTGGGCCGGTGGACCCAGTAGAAGAGGTTGGGCACGTCGGACAGCCGGACATCGTCGCTGCCGGTGAGCACGTCGAGCAGGCGGTTAAGGGCCAGGCGCCCGGGTCCACAGACCGCGAAATCGGCCCGTCCCTTGGTCAGCATGTTGTAGTAGCCCAGGCCGCCCACCACCACCAGGCACTCGGGCAGGCGCTCCTTGATCTGCGAGGGGAAGACCACCGGGAACCGGCAGTCCATGGCCACGAGGTCGAACCGGCCTTGCTCGATGAACGTCAGAGCGGCTGCCGTATTGTCCAGCCCGACCCGGGCCGTGCGCACCTCGACATCGCGACGGTGCTTGAGATCGGAGTGGAGCAGGGCCATGCCGAGGTGGGGCAGTTCCAGTGAAACCTGGGATTCCAGGAGCGCTACACGGTACAAAATTCGCCAGCCGTTTCTCCTCTTCACGAGGCCATTGCCGGAGGAAGAATGGCTGATTCCGCCGGCGATCGATGAAGAGAAACGGCCAAGGCGTGCCGACCCGCGAGGGGGCGAACTCTCTTCGAGTATAAAGCCATTGTAGCACAGTGAGACCCACTGCCAAGCCGCACGGCAATGTGATAGGCTGATGCCTCATCCGGATTCAACGAGTTCACTATGGAGGATAGACATGCGCACCTTTCGGTTTGCCGTCCTGGCCATCGCCCTGCTGGCGGCGATGATCCCCTTCACCGATGCCCTGGCCGGGGAGGCCCACCCCTTCTCGGTCCACGACATGCTGGCCATGGACCGTCTCTCCGACCCCCAGGTCTCGCCCTGCGGCAAATGGTTTGCCTTCACCGTGCGGGTCACCGACCTGGAGGCGGACAAGGGCCGCACCGACATCTGGCTTGCCGGCGTGGACGGCGAGAACCTCAAGCGGCTCACCGCCGACCCGGCCGGCGACTGGAACCCCCGCTGGACCCCCTGCGGCAAGCTGGCGTTCCTCTCCAGCCGTTCCGGCTCCTCGCAGATCTGGCTCATCGACCCCTCGGGCGGCGAGGCGGTGCAGGTCACCGACCTGCCCCTGGCGGTGAGCAACCTGGAGGTGGTGCCGCCGCTGGAGAGCTTCATCTTCACCATGGAGGTCTACCCCGGGGCCACGGTGGCCGGGACGGTGGCCAGGGACAAGGAGAAGGCCGAGGGCAAGACCAGCGGCATGGTCTACGACGAGCTGATGTTCCGCCACTGGGACACCTGGGAGGACGGCAAGCGCTCGCACCTCTTCCTCCGGCCGATGGCCGGAAGTGACGCGGATACCCGCGACCTGATGAAGGACCTGGACGCCGACGTGCCCACCCGCCCCTGGGGCGGCAGCGAGGAGTTCGCGGTGAGCGCCGACGGCAGGGAAGTCTACTTCACGGCCAAGGTGCTGCCGGGCAGCGAACCGGCCTGGAGCACCGATTACGACCTCTACGCCGTGCCCACCGCCGCCGACGCCACGGAAGGAATGCGCTGCCTCACCGAGGAGAACGAGGCCTGGGACACCACGCCGCTCCTTTCGCCCGACGGCAAGAGCCTGGCCTGGCTGGCCATGGCCCGCCCGGGCTTCGAGGCCGACCGCTTCCGCATCCGCCTGATGGACCTGGCCAGCGGCGAGCAGCGCACGCTCACCGAGGACTGGGACCGCAGCCCATCGGGCCTTGTCTGGTCCGAGGACGGCAAGACGATCTACTGCGTGGCCTACAACCTGGGGCAGAAGAGCATCTTCGCCGTGGACGCGAGAACCGGCAGCGCCAGGGAAGTTGTGAAAATGGGCCGCAACGGCTCGCTGCAGCTGCTCGGCGAGGGCCGTCTGCTGCACGGCAAGCAGACGCTCCAGTCACCCACCGAGTTCTGGACCGTGGGCCGCGACGGTTCGGCCCCCAGGCAGATCACCGATTTCAACGGCGAGAAGCTGGCGCGGACAAAGATGGGCGACGACGAGCAGTTCACCTTCAAGGGCTGGAACGACGAAGAGGTCTACACCTACGTGGTCAAGCCCTACGACTTCGACCCGCAGAAGAAGTACCCGGTGGCCTTCCTGATCCACGGCGGGCCCCAGGGCAGCTTCGGCAACAGCTTCCACTACCGCTGGAATCCCCAGGCCTACGTCGGCGCCGGGTTCTGCGCGGTGATGGTCGACTTCCACGGTTCGGTAGGCTATGGCCAGGCCTTCACCGACGCGATCAGCGGCCACTGGGGCGACCGGCCCTACGAGGACCTGGTCAAGGGTCTCGATGCCGCCCTCGAGCGCTACCCCTGGATGGACGGCGACCGGGTGGTGGCCGCCGGTGCCAGCTTCGGCGGCTACATGATCAACTGGATCCACGGCCGGCCCTTTGCCGACCGCTTCAAGGCCTTTGTCTGCCACGACGGCAACCTCGACGAACGCATGGCCTATTATGACACCGAGGAGCTCTGGTTCCCCGAGTGGGAGAACGGCGGCGCGCCCTTCGAGGTCCCGGAGCATTACGCGACGTTCAACCCCATCGACCACGTGGCCAACTGGAAGGTGCCCACCCTGGTGGTGCACGGCGCCCTCGACTACCGCGTGGTGGACACCCAGGGGATGTCGACGTTCACCGCCTTGCGGCGCCAGGGCATCCCGGCGCGGCTGCTCTACTTCCCCGACGAGAACCACTGGGTGCTCTCGCCGAACAACAGCATCATGTGGCATGACGAGGTCATGGGCTGGATCACAAAGTGGATTGAATAGGACCGTTTCAAAAGCCTCGTCTGAGGCCCGACAGCTTTGTTGACGGCTGCCGTGAGATGCTCACATGCCACCGGAAGCATGCTGCGCTTTCGCGGCAGCCGTCGCCTTGCCATCGAACCACGATCGAGGCTCTGAAACCACTTCCACATTTCCTTCCCCCCTGAGTGGATTTCACCTTGTCGCCTCTCTTTACGGCACCTATATTTGACTGCAGGAAAAGCGCCGAACGGCGTTCGCAAACCGGAAAGGAGGGGGAGAATGTTGAATTTCAAAAAGATACTCTGCTCCACCGATTTCAGCGAACCATCGTTTGCCGGCCTTGACGCAGCCTGCCGGCTGGTCCGGAGCTCCTCCGGCCAGCTGATCCTCGTGCACGTGCTCGAACCCCTGCCCACCGCGGCTGTTTCGATTGGCGACCACTCGGGGTTCAATGTCGCCATCCATCAGAAGGTGCTCAAGGACACTGCCGAGCAGACGATCAGGGAGGTGGCCGAACGGCATGTTCCGCGAGGGCTGCCGGTGAAGAAGGTTGTCGCCGAAGGTGAGCCGGCGGCGCAGATCGTCAAGGTGGCCGAGGAAGAGCAGGCCGACCTGATCGTCATCGCGACCCACGGCCGCACCGGCTGGCGCCACGTGATCTACGGCTCGGTGGCCGAACGGGTGGTGCGCATGGCCGGCCCGGCGGTGCTCACCGTCCGCGCGCCGAAGCCCGGCATCGGTGCAGCGGTCCTGGACGAACCTGCTGCGGGAGTCGAACTGGACCTCGGCTACCCGCCGCCGCCGGACATCCCCGGCGGGCCCAAGCCACCCGAGCGGCCGCTCTAGTCGGTTCAGGGCGCGTGCAGCGTGAGCCGTGAGACGGCGATGCGCTGTCCGCCGCCGTCCGGGCTGCCGATGGTCACGGTGACCGGTGTTGACGGGGCCGCACCACGATGCCAGGGGATGCGGACGTCCACCCACTCGCCCCGCGCCCGGGGCGCCAGCGGCATTGTCGGGCCGTCGCCGACCCGCAGCTCCAGCGCGCCCTCCCCCTTGACGAGGACCGTGAGTTCGGCGGACGCGTCCGGACCACCGCCAGGGGGCAGGGCCAGGGTCGCCGGGAGGCCGTCGGACCAGCGGGACGCCATGCCCTGCACATCGCTTGTCGTTTTCTCCCACCCGGTGAGCAGGAAGGGCTGCAGCGAGTGGTCCCCCAGGCTCAGCACGCCTCCGGCGTCTTCCGCCAGCTGTTGGGCCCGTTCCGGGGCGTAGGGCCGGAGCACGGTGATCGCGCCGCCCGGCCGCTCCGCCGACCAGGGCAGTTCATTCAGCACCTTCGCACCGGCCTGCCACTGGTCAAAGGCCCGTTCCCCCTTCAACTGGTGGTGCGCGGCGTAATACCCCCGGTCGAGGCAACAGACGATATGGACGTCCTCCCGCAGCAGGAACTCCGAGGGCCGGTGGTGCAGCCTGAGGTCCTTGATTGTGATGACGTCGTAGCGGTCTTCGGGGATCGTCGGCGCCCGGGTCAGCCCGCCGTATGGGTGGGGGCCGGTGCGCTGGGTCTCGACATAGACCGTGCTGCCGGGGGGGACGTTGTCGATGACCCACTCCCGGGCCAGGGTGCGGTTGTCCGTGCGCTGCAGGTAGCTGCCCAGGGCCCGGATGCGCGAGGCGGGCAGCAGGGCGAGCAGGACGAGGGCCAGGACGGCGGGGATGGCGGCCTTCCGCCCCCAGCGGCGGTGTACCGCCGAAAGTGCCTCGACGACGAAACGGGCGGCCCAGATGGCGAAGAAGGGGTAGAGCGGCACGAGGTTGCGGGTGAAGTTCACCTTCATCATGGAGAGGGCGATCAGGTAGAGCAGCGGAAAGAGGAAAACCGGGTGGAGCAGCGCTTTCCGGTCGCGGACAACGGCGTGCAGCAGGCCGAGCAGGGCAGCGGCAAAGAGCGGAATGCCGAGACCGGTCATGAGCAGGTGCCGGAGGTAGAAGACGGCGTTGCCCTGGCCCTCGGCGCCCACGTGGCCCGCTGCGCGGTAGTGGTGCAGTTCGAAGCCGAAGTGGTTGAGGAAGGTGGGCAGCTCGGTGAGCAGGAAGGGCGTGGAGACGAGAAACCCCGCGGCCGCCGTGCCCAGCAGGATGGCACCTCGACCGGCCGCGCCGGAGCGGTCCTTTTGCTCACCGGTGAACAGGGCGGCAACGAGCAGTGGTACCAGCAGCACCACCAGGTTGTACTTGCAGCCCATGGCCAGCCCGGCCAGCAGTCCGGCCAGGGCGAATTGATGTCGCCGAAGGCCATTCCCCAGGGCGAGAACGGCCAGCACGGCGAAAAGGGCGCTGGGCACGTTGGGTGTGATGTAGCGGGCTTCCTCGAAAAAGCCCAGGGCCAGCAGCAGGGCCGGTGCAGCGGCCAGGGCCGCCACCGGGCGCCGGGTCGTCCTGGCGGCCAGCAGCGCGGTGGCGAGTGCCGCGCCCAGGGCCAGGGCCACGGTGAGCGAGCGGCCCCAGAGGTAGAAGAGGTGCAGGGGGAACTGCTGGATCGTGCGGTACTCCTCCGCACCGGCGGTGTGGAAGAGGAAACAGGCCGCGTAGGCCGCCGCCTGCAGGTAGCCGGGCAGCGTGGGGTAGTGGAACCATCTGGGGTTGAACTCGCCGTCCTGCACCACCCGGGCGCCGATCTGGACCAGCGCCGGTTCGTCCCAGTGGTAGAAGAAGGGCAGGCCGAAGGAAACGCCCCGCATGTAGAGCAGCGAGCCGAGGAGCAGGATCAGGACCAGGAGAAACGGAACCGCCAGGGCCATCCGGCGATCAGTGTCCATGGGCAGAGTCGTCCATCCGTATCGTTCGGCGAACCAGGCGCTCCACGGTGAGCCCCTGGACGAGCAGGGAAAAGACCACCACCACGTAGGTGATGTCGACGATCAGGTTGCGGTGCGGCGACGGTGGTATGGAAAGGGCCAGGGCAATGGCGATGCCGCCGCGGATGCCGGCCCAGGTGAGGATGCGGATGGTGGAGGGCGGGTACCCCCGCTTGCGGCGCAGCAGCATGATCGGCCCGGACACCGCGGTGAGCCGGCCGAAGAGGACGATGACGATGGCCACCAGCCCGACGAAGAAGATCGGCCAGGTCATGCGCAGGATGAGCACCTCGAGGCCGATGAGCAGGAAGAGCAGGGCGTTGAGCACCTCGTCGGCCACGACCCAGAAGTTGTCCAGGTGCTCCCGGGTCCGCTCGGACATGGCCAGCAGGCGGCCGTGGTTGCCGATGAACAGGCCGGCCACCACCATGGCGATGGGCCCGGAGACGTGGAGCTGCCAGGCCAGCGCGTAGCCGCCGGTGACCACCGAGAGGGTGACGAGGATCTCCACGGTGTAGTTGTCCACGCGGCGCAGCATGAGGTAGGCGAGATAGCCGAGCACCAGGCCGTAGATCGCCCCGCCCACGGCCTCCTCGAGGAAGAGCAGCCCGCTGTGCCCCAGGGTGAAGGACTGCCCGCTCTGGATCACCCCGTAGATCACGGTGAAGACCACCACCCCCACGCCGTCGTTGAACAGCGCTTCGCCGGAGATCATCACCTCGAGATTCTTGGGCACACCCACCCGTTTGAGCAGGGAGAGCACGGCGATGGGATCGGTGGGCGAGATCAGCGCGCCGAAGAGCAGGGCGTAGATGTAGGGCAGCTCCATGCCGAAGAGCTGCACGGCGTAGAAGGTCAAGGTGCCCACCACGAAGGTGGAGATGAGCACGCCGATGGTGGCCAGCAGCCCGATGGCCCACTTGCGTTCGGCGAGGTCGGAGAGGTTGATCTCCAGCGCGCCGGCGAAGAGCAGCGCGCCGAGGATGCCGTGCATCAGCAGCTCGTTGAAATCGACTTCTTCCACCATCGAACGCAGCCAGGCCATGTCGATGATGCCCGCGGCGCCGAGGCCGATAAGCAACAGCGAAGTGATCAGGCCGCCGATGGTCACGGCGATGTTCGTGGGCAGGCCGAACCACCGTTCGTTGGCGAAGGCGATGACCGTGGTCATGGTGATCAGGACAGCGATGATGGTGAAGAAATCCATGGCCATGAATGTAGGCAACCGGGCCCGTCTTGTCAATCGCCGCCCCTTCCTTTCCGTCACGCCCCGCTCCGGATTCATCACCGGAATGATCCGCATCGTCACATAGATCGATCCCGCCCTGAACCGCTGCGTTATACGAGAGAGCAAGAAGAGGTTTGGTGGTTCGCGAAGAACAACAACCGGATAGCCGCCTGAGACCGGCGGCCGCCCGGGCCCGGGGGGCCGCCGTGAGCTCGACCGCATAACAACGATAAAAAGACAACAACGATTGCCAGTGATCAGAAGGTTTGGTGGACGCAGGAACACGAGGGGGAATGAGTGCGCCGGGAGCGTACAGAAAGAGGAGGTGATACGGATCCCTGCCTAGCGCTCTGAGGTTCAGCACCCCTGAACCGCTTGCGACTTCACCAGATCAGACAGTGATTGACGACAAGGTCAAGGAGGTCAGTGGCAATGTGTAGAAAAATTCTTCAGTTCCTCATCGCAACCGCTTGCATCATCGGCCTGGCCGCCCCCGGCGTGCTGGCCGACACCCAGGACGGCACCCTGTCCGGGGTGGTGATCGATGCCGGCGGCATCCCCCTGCCTGGTGTGACCGTGACCATCTCCGGTCCGACGCTCCAGGGCGAGCGGATGGCGATCACCGACAGCGAAGGCCGCTGGCGCCTTCCCCTGGTTCCGGTTGGGCCCGGTTACGAAGTCACCGCCACCCTGGACGGGTTCCAGGCGGTGATCCAGACCGACATCAGGGTCAACATCGGCGCCAACACCCGGGTCGACTTCACGCTCACCGAGGGTTCCGGCGACCTGGGCGAAATCACGGTTACCGCCGAGGCCCCGCTGCTCGACGCCAAGCGGACCTCGATCAGCGAGACGATCACCTACGAGTTCATGGAGGACGTCCCCACCGGGCGGACCTACTTCGACGCGATGCAGATGGCGGCCGGCGTGGCCGGCGCGGGCAACGTCAACGCCCACGGCGCCGACGACTCGGACAACATCTACCTCGTGGACGGTGTGGATACCACCGACAACGCCACCGGCACCTTCGGCCTCAACTTCAGTTACGAGGCGATCCAGGAAGTGGAGATGAAAACCGGTGCTTTCGAGGCTGAGTACGGCCGGGCCACCGGCGCCATAGCCAACGTGGTGACCAAGTCGGGCGGCAACGAGTTCCACGGCGCCGTCCCCGTCTACTACACCAATCTCGACATGACCAGGCACCAGGAGTCCGACCGTGGGGCGGTGGAGCAGGAGGACCAGTACGAGGTCGAACCCGGCCTCTCCATCGGCGGTCCGATCCTGCGCGACAAGCTCTGGTTCTTCGCCTCGTACAACAATTTCACCCGCCGTATCGAAGGAATCAACCCCTTTGACGAGGTGATCAGCCGCAGCGAAATATTCGAGGAGTACATGGGCAAGCTGACCTGGCAGCTCAACGCTGACAACAAGATCATC
>Ga0180435_10007835_pt1 | contig 10119 bp, 9 predicted proteins | sample SS_ome_3_FD_132467 | JGI IMG/M metagenome (GOLD analysis project Ga0180435, IMG submission 132467) | Hypersaline lake sediment archaeal communities from the Salton Sea, California, USA - SS_3_S_1 metaG | ecosystem: Environmental > Aquatic > Non-marine Saline and Alkaline > Hypersaline > Sediment... | reverse complement strand
GAAAAAGGCAAGCAAGCTACCTATGCCCGTGGAAAGGCCTGCAAACATTGTTAAACCAAAGGCAAAAAGAATTTCTGACCAGGTAAAATCACCCATGCTCCATAAACTTACGTATTGCGAATATATTTAAAATTTACGGTGTTTACGGTAGTGCAGACGTGTTTTTACTTTTTGCATCTCCCTTTCAATAATAAGATCTGCTATGCGGATGGCAGCTTCCTGCTTGCTTTCGCTATGCATGGCTTCATGGAACCTGATCTCACTTACATCCAGGCGGTACATGGCATTCAGCAGGCGGTGCATGTCATGCTCCATCAGGTAGGCTACCAGCAGGGAAAGCTTTTCATGAAGGGTATTCAGGTCAAGGTGTTCATCTTTGATGAGGGCCTCATCCTCTTCCAGCTGCAGGTCCTTGTGGATCAGCTCATTTAAGATTATGTTTTCTTCTTCTCCCATCCCAGTTTCTTCTACCGGTCATCCCGAGGAGTGCCTGGTATTCGGCACGAAGAGGGACCTTCCGGCTGTATTTGAATCATTTTATCAACTCCAGCCCTTCCAATGCGGATTCATTACCAGGCTGTACGATGAGTACTTCGTTGAACAGCACACTGGCTTCCCTGGTTTTCCCCATACGATAATTTGTCCAGGCATACATTAATATGCTCTCCGCGTCAAATGGGTATAAGTTCACCACTTTTTCAAAATGTCTGGCAGCCAGTTCGTAGTTTTCTATATTATATTCCATCAGGCCAAGATAATAGTTCGCCCTGGTGTTTTGCGGATCCACTTCAAGTATTTTAATATACTGATCCCTGACCTGTGCCCAGTTGCCCAGTGTGGAAGCGGGAAGGGTCAATCCAAATCGAGCTTCAATGGCATAAGGTTTCAGTTCAACGGCCCTCTGGTAATATGCCACGGACTCGGTCAGCATCCCCGAAAGGTAACATAAATAACCCAGGCGTGCATTGATATGATAAGATGCAGGATCGTATATGTTCTTCAGGTCCTGGATAGCTTCGGTGTAATTTGTATCTGCTTCGTGTATATAACTTTTTTCAAAAGCACGGATTATGGTTTCGGGTTCTTGTGCGTGAACAATGGCACCTGTAATCAGCAACAGGCAGGTGAGCAAAATCTTATTTAAAATGTCCATTTTATTCCTCCTATGATACTCTGGTTTGTATAATCAATGTCCTGTACCTTCTCCCCGGGATTGTTTCCCTGTCCGTATGTATATCGAAACCCGGTTTTTTGCAGGTACTGATATCTTAAAGTTAACCTGACTTTTGGACTGATCACAAAGATAAGGTTCATGCCGGCTTTCAGATTAATGTCGTCTGTAATATTATATACGAGAAATGCATCTGATTCGTTAGTCCCCTTAAGGTTTCCGAATGCCCCGAAGGCTTCGGCCCATAAAAATCCGGTGAGCCTTCCTCCGACCATCTGGTCAACAATGATCCGGGTGTCACCTTCATCCGTGAGACCCTTAACCCCGGTAATTCCATATAACCAAAGGTTACCCAGTGGGAAGTAAGCCACCTTTATCCCGTATTGATACTGTGATCTGCCATACATGTTTGACCATGATCCAAACATGCCCAGATCAAATACCGATACCCGTTTGTTGATTCCCAATGATATTACAAAGAGATCATCTCGGTAGTCTTGGGCCGAGAGTTGCAGATCGATCAGCTCATACTGGAAATATGATACGGAATCGCTTGATGCAATATAATAGGCTGTATCCTGCACACTTCTGGAATTGTTCTGAATGACAACCTTCTTTGTATTGAAATGTATATAGTGAATGGCCGGCGCAACAGACCATCCTTTGCCCAGGTATAATCCTGATCGCAAGTAAGCACTGTTCTGAACCAGCCTGTAATCATACTCACTGCTTTCAATACCGGGCTTTTCCGGAAAGTATTTTGAAAATCCCCACTCATGCTGAACAATTGAATCCGGGCTGTACCTGGCATATTGAATGGAGGTCTTTTTATCGATGATAAGATTTTTAAAGGCAGCATTGAGATTCAATCTGGGAGATAGCTGCAAAGAAAGTCCCAGGCTGGTGTAATAGCTGTTCCCATAAAGGTCCTGGTATTGCAACTCCTGTCCACCTGGAAGCCTGCCAAACTCATTCACCTTGAAATTGTCGCTGAATTCCGGCCCGGTTTCAATAACCACTGATCGGAAAACTCCCTGCTTTGGGATACCGCTCATTTCCCTCATGTTTGCATTTAACTTATCAGCAAAATAGCTGGCTTCAGGGAATTGCCCCGAATACAGGAATGAATAATACAGGTAATTCTGCGTGATCGTATTTTCAGGGTTAAATTGTGCAGCAGCTTCAAATTGCCTGGATGCAGCCCTGAAGTTATTTTTTTTAAAGTAGGCGATGCCTATCCTCTGGCGGAGATAATAATAATCAATATCGCTTTTAATGGCCTTTTTGCCTGTACTGATTAAAGTATCATAGGCTCCCGTCAGATATGCCTTATACGTGATGGAATCGATCTTACGGTAATCGTATTCCTGCTGTGAAAACAGGTTCAGGGAGCAGTAAAATAACAATGTGATCAGAATTCCGATTCTTCCCATATTGCTTCAATATTTGCTTTGGGTGCATTGATATCTATTTTTGCCAGCTTGCCGTCTTCTATGTTAAACCGGAATTCATATTGTTTCCTGATGCGTGTACCTATGCGGACCCTGGCCACTGAGTGGAGTTCTATGCTGTTGCCTAATACTTCATCATCAACTGATGTATAATCCATCTCATATTCTGCTTGCATGTAGGTATAGAAGGGAGCCAGAAAGTCCTGCAGTATCATCCCGGTCTTGCCGGAGACCATGCTGAGCGTAAATGTATCCCTGATATGAAGTCCCTGATAAAACCCGGCAACGCATCTGTAGAGTCCAAGGAACAAAAGATACAGGAATGACGACTTATTTCCTTCAAAATGAGTAAAATAGGTCATTCCGGCCTCAGAAATAAACCATGCCTTCGAATTGGTTTCATCATCCTCAATATAGGTGTTATTGTAGGGGTCAACCTTCACAGTGAGAGTAACAGAAGATGCAATCCCGTGATTGTTCATTATGCTGAATCTCAGCCTCCTTCCGGGTACAAAATGCAAAGCATTGGCCAGGTTTTCTTGCTTTTCAACATTGGAAACGTGTTCTTTTTCAGCAGGACGGGAATATGTGGCCAGGCTGTAGTTATTACCTCTTCGAATATATAATGCAAATGGATAGTCGAGTGTAGGGGAACCGATAAAGGGATCGGACTGAACCTGGAAATGCAGATGTGGCTTTGGGGATCTTCCGGAATTCCCGCATAGGGCCAAAACGTCACCACGTTTGACGAAATCACCTTTTTCAACCCTGAATGATCCATTCTTCAGGTGGCTGAGTTTAGTAAACACCTTATCATGATGACGGATCACGATGGTGTTTCCCCAGTTTTGTTCCAGGTTTACTTCTCCAGGAATATTGTCGTCCACTCCATCAAGGATCTCTTCAACCCAGCCATCAGCAGCTGCTGTAACCGGCTTATTATAGCAGTAGTAATCTTCAGCTTTGCTACCATCAGCTGAATGAAAGAAACCTTCGTTGTCGCTTATTTCAAAATCCCAGGCATGCCTCCATTCTTTACGGTGTGTATGCTTACCATTATGAGCCTGGGTAACGGTCCATTCCCCCCAGAATGGCAAGCTAAGGTTAATGATAACGTTCTCATCAAAGCGTTTCCTGAAATTTTCTTTGATATATAAATTGAGTTCAGGGGAGAAATGCTGGATGACAACCGGCTCAGGTCTTTTTACATTTTTTTCGCGGAATTTCAGGATATACAAAAAGGTAAGCACAACCAGGTTAAATGGAAGGGAATAAATCGAAAGCTGTGATGAAATGAACATGCTGCTTGCACTGGTGATCAGGAATGCAGTAAGGGGTGTAAGCAGGATGACCCAGAGGTATGACCATTTTGAAGGAATGATAAAAAAGCCTCCAACAGCAATAGATGTGAGGATGAAGTTAAATCCAATATAAGTGTAGCCCAGTGTATTGATATCCGCCCCGATGATATAGTAAAAGATCCATGCCGAAACAAACCCGATTAGGGATAGCATAAACGCCTGGCGTGACCAGATCACTACTCCGATCGCTATCAAAATCCCGGGAAGCAAATGATATTGGAAAAAGATGGCGCCCAAAGAACGAAAATATATCGTTATTATTTCCGGCAACGGAAGGCTGTATAAGCATTCATGTGCATCAACCATCCATTTCCCTCCCAGGGCATAGATTTCGTTCAGAGAATAAACACCCCGCTGGCTAATTTCCAGGGTAGTGTACTCACGCGCAGCAAGGAGTACCATCCAGATGCCCAGAAGGAATGGTATGCTGAGATATGGCAGTCCGTATTTGCCGATCACTCCCTCCAGCATAACACTAACCAGCAGGGTGAAAAGTGATGCAAATAACAATACCAGTACAAATGACCCGGTAAATTCATAATACATTCCAATGCCCAATGCAACCAGCAGGCTATTAAAACCATAAAAGCCACTACGGATATTGCTCCGGTTAAATCCTATGGCATATGCAGCAAGATTTGATACCAGGACAGCAATCAGTCCGGCAAGGCCTGCATAAAAATCGAAAAAACTAACGATGATAATAATTAGGGCAAATAAGCGGCTCTTGGAGAAAAATACCTGCGAATAGCTATTGGTAACGCTATCCAGGAATGGATCTATGTTTTCCCATTTTCTCATTGCTTCATTCTCCACTGTCCCATTGTCTCACCTTCTCACCCTTACCGGGTCATAAACTCTCCAATGCTTGCTTAAGTCTTTGATTTACTGTTTCGGCAATTTTCTCTAGCTCAAGGTTCCCCACTACCGACATCATTTTTGCTGCATCAATAGCAGATACCTGAGTTCTGCCATCTTCCTTATCGATTACGACAAGGTTGCATGGCAGCAGGACTCCCAGCTCTTCTTCCATCTGTACTGCTTCATAGGCAAATCCGGGATTACAGGCCCCAAGGATGACATATTGCTTGAAATCAACATCCAGCTTTTCTTTCAGTTTTTCTTTCATATTGACTTCGGTGATCACACCAAACCCAACATCTTTTAAGGCTTCGATCACACGTTCCCGTGTTTCATCGAAACTTCCTTTAATGACTTTTGTGATGTGGTAGCTCATGATACGGATTATAGTTTGAAGGTTCTCAGATATTCCGGTATTCTTTCAAGGGATGTGATGCTTTCCATGGATTCGTGCTCACGTACGATGTGAACCTTTCCTTCATTGTCGATCATCACCACTTTGGGTCGCAAGGTAATAAATTGCATCCATTGAGTCATATTATAGGCCCCTACGGAGTGGATAACAAAATGCTCGCCCTTGTTCATGAGGGGCAGGCTGATGCTTTCCCGTATAACGTCGATATTCATGCACAGGGGGCCATACAAAACAGTATCCTCAAAGTATTGCGTGGACTCCTGTGCGGGACTGACTTTATGCTCATACCAGAACGAGGTAAATAAAATGTTAACGCCCACATCGATAATTGTATTCCTGCGACCATCGGATAGTCGTTTATTCGAAATAACCGTTCCTAACAAATAACCGGCATCGTCGATAAGTGCCCGTCCGGTTTCAAGAATGAGGAGAGGGAGTTCATCCGGAGCAAAATCAGCATTAATGAGTGCTGAACTTATTGCTTCGGCATAATCATCAAAACTGGGGTTGGTGTCTGATCCGGGCAAATAGGCCCCTTTCAATGTATTTGCAGAGGCAAAGCCCCCTCCCATATCTATATATTTTATTTTGTGATTATACTTCTTCTGCACCCCGATTGCCAGGTCGGCTAATTTATAGGCAGCTGTTCCATAAGCCTGGGCAGTTAGCATAAATGTACCAATATGCGTATGCAGCCCAACAAGTTCAAGTTTATCTGAACGCATGATCTTATTCAATGCGTCCCATGCTTGCCCGTTCTCATAGTTAAACCCAAATCGGTCCCACATGGGATAAACACCCGTATCCATATTCACACGGATGGCTACTTTCGCTTTCAGCTTAAGCTGCCCGGCAAGCTCGATAATTGAATAAAGTTCATCCAGGTGATCAATATGTATCAGGGAGTCGTTACGTATAGCCTTGCGCAGCTCATCTTCCGTTTTATCCGGACCGTTAAAGATGATCTTTGTCCCGGGAACTCCGTTGCGAATAGCCTTATCGTATTCAAAGCCCGATACGACTTCAGCCCAGGAGCCTTCCTGGTGAAAAACATTACAAACTGCGTCGAGGTAATTTGTTTTATACGACCAGGCAAACTGTACCCTGGGATACCTGTTTGTAAATGCTTTCCTGGCTTTCTCATAGGTACTCCTGATAGTGCTTTCCGAGAGCACAAAGAGGGGAGAACCATATTTTTCGATGAGTTCTTTTACTGAGACTCCATCTATATGAGTGGTTGGAACTGTATCTGTTCTGGATCCAAATTTACTGGGCATAGCCGATTCAAGTTTCCTGATCACCGGCCGTTCATATCTTAATTTTTCCATATTGCTTTTTCATTTTCCGTTACCCGGTACCATGTACCATGCACCTGAATTATAATTCTCCGTATGTTGATATCTGTTGAAACTCTTCAAGATCGACAATCATATCCCAGGAATACCGTATAAACATCTTTCCTACCGCATAATCCGCGAAAGGCTTAATGTCCAGGCCAAGGGCAAGTTTAACCAGTGCCTCAGGGATGTTCTGGCCTACACCTACGGCAAGATAAACCCATGCCGGAATACGGGGATTGATTTCGAGGATATGAAATTTATCATCCTTGTCTTTCATGAGCTCAAGCTCAAACCCTCCTTTCCACTTCGTTTGTGAAAGGAATTTATCGGTAAGATCAAGCATGTTCTTGTCTGAAATGCTAATGCCGCCCCAGGCTTTGCCCTTATCTGTGATATACTGCTTGCGCATGGGAACGGCAGAAATTGTATTTCCTTTCCCATCGCCAAGGCCTGTTACATTGAATTCAGTGCCTTTGATAAACTCCTGCACAATAACAGGCAAGCCCCATTTAGCGCTGATCTTATGATAAAGGCTTACGGCCTGCTCTTTGTTATGGGCAATACCTGCATCATAGAACTTACCCTTGATTACAACAGGAAAATCATAGTCGCGTAAAACTTTCTGCAACTTGCCAATATCATGCACAGCTTCACTGTCAGGAACGTGAAACCCATACTTTTTGCCAAACTCCGGCAGGTTGTACTTTTCGCGCTCAGTGTATTGTTCCTCCGTCGGCAGAAATGTCCGGATCCCAAGGGTATTCAGTTCATTACGGAGCTTCATAAAGGGCATCAGTTCCGCATCGAAGTTGGGGATGATCACATCGATCTGCTCCCTGCTATGTATGTATTTGATCCGATCGAGCAATACAGCAGTTCCTGTTGAGGGATAGGGTATCTGGTAGCTTTTATCCACCAGGTCGTGCATGTACAAGCCCGGCTCCAGCGTCTCATATGAAAGGCCGATGATGCGCGCATCAAATGCTTTTGCTTCTTTCAGTCCCCTGATGACCGGAATACCCGGACCTGGACTGTCAATGGCGTTCAGGCCTGTAACAGCTATGGTGATTTGTTTATTCATCATCCTTGTCAATCAGGTTATATTGGTGAAGCATATGAATGAAATCGTAGAAGTCTTTCTCTACCGTATCGCTGTCTGAATTATACTGGGCCAGGATCTTGTTACTGATCGTCTTGTAATCAAGCCCCTCTTTCAGCATTTCCAGTACTTCCAACCCGATAGGATTAGCTGAATAGGATTCGCCTGTGTCGGGATTAAAGATAAACCCTGAGTCGCTGATCGCAATATGCTTTTTGATTTTCATCCCTAAAGTATTTTCTGATTACAGATTTGGTGTACTTATTAAATTATACACGTATAAACATACAAACCCTAAATCTGTTGCTAACTTTCTTATGAACATAATACGAAATTTTCACTATTTTGTGTCGGTAAGGTCCATTAAATGCAGAGGAAAGTAATTCCGGATATCTTAAAAGGGGTGGCCGTGATACTGATGATACAGGTTCATGTCATGGAATTATTTATGCTCCCTGAGATTTATGAGAGCATCTTTGGAAAGATCTCTCTTTTTTTGGGTGGTATTCCCGCTGCCCCGGTATTTATGAGCATTATGGGATACTTTGCGGCCTCTTCCAGTAAAGGAATGCCCGGTCAGGTCCTGCGGGGTGTAAAGTTGATACTACTAGGCCTTTTGCTCAACATTGGACTCAACCTGCACCTGCTTATAAGCATCTGGGCGGGAGATCTCCAAGTTGATCCGTTTGCATACATATTTGGCGCGGATATCCTTTTTCTGGCCGGACTAAGCTTGATTTTCATTTCAATTGTACAATATTTTTTGGGCAGGAATCTATGGCTTTATATATTTCTTACTTTCCTCATACCTCTTTCCAGTGACCTTTTTTCTCCATGGACAGATCTGAATGGTTTGTCAGAGTATTTGATGGCTTTTCTATTCAGCCAGGCAAGCTGGTCCTATTTTCCATTTTTCCCTTGGGCCGCCTGGGTTCTGGCAGGATATAGCTTTGCCATTTATGAAAAGAAATATGGTCTAAGTGCAAGGATTGAGAAATACACAGCATGGTTCGTATTTATGCTCATGATCCCCTTAGCACTAACATTCCCATGGGCTGCAAACATCATAACTGACCTTTCCTTATATTACCATCATGGACTGCTTTTCTTCTTGTGGGGGCTGGGTTTTTTGATCTTCTGGATGGGTTTATTCAGATTAATTCATATTATGATTCGAACCAATTACATCATGAAATATTTTGGATGGCTCGGAAGAAACGTTACCCTGGCCTATGTCATTCAATGGTTGATCATAGGGAACATCGCGACAGCACTTTACAAGACCCAGCCTGCATGGGTATTCTGGGTATCCTTGGTACTGGTTTTGCTTGCAACAACAATACTGATCACTCTGCTTGCTTTGCCTGTTCGGTCTTTAAAAAATAAGCTCCGCTGACAACGATTTTTGAATCGATCGGCAGGGCTTGCTCCAGCATGACCTCTATATAGCCATTTTGTGAAGTACCTGGTTTAACATTTGCAGTGTGGAATGTGGTTCCTGATTCTCCTTGTTCCTCCTCTGTGGTATAAAAGATGATCCATTCGTTTCCTTCCCTTCTGACGAGGGCTTCTTCCGGGAGTGCTTCAACGACTTCTTCACCGGTGTGGATCTCTGACGCGACAAACATTCCGGGTAACATACGTCCGCTGCTGTTTTTAAATTCAGCCAGCACCCTTACAACACGATTGTCTTCATCTACGATGTTTCCAATTGAGATAATGTCGGCTTTATAAACCTCATTACCCAGGTTGGATAATGTGAAACTAACTTTCTGTCCGGTTTGGACCAACATGATATCTTTTTCAAATACACTGAGCTCAACCAGCAGATGATCCCTGTTGATGACCTGCATGAGGCATTCATCAACCATGACATATTTTCCGGGATTCGCCGTGACCCTTTCCACATATCCGTCTTGCTGAGAATGGATCTCTATTGATTCTGCAATATTGTCTTCCTTTAGTTGATCAATGTCGATATTTGCCAGGCTGAGCTGGATCCCCAGCCCTGTTAATTCAGCCAGGGCGACATTGTAATCGGCTCTGGCTTTTTCAAATAGTTTATCAGATGCTATCTTATCTTTATTCAGCTCCTTTTGACGCTCATATTCCTGTTCCAGCATCACAAGTTCGTTTTTTACCATGAGATAGCGTTGCTGGGCATTCACAAATTCAGGTGAGATCAATGTAACAAGCAATTGTCCCTTGCGGACATACTGGCCTTCCTTAGTATGAACAGCTTTAACCAGTCCTGCATATTGACTAACGTGATCGATGATGGCATTCAGGGGAAGTACAAGCTTACCCCTGGCATTTACATTATATGACAACTTGCGCTCGCTTATACTGCCATATTCAATTCCGGCATAGTTTATTTGCTCGGCAGAAAGAAACAAACCACCGGATGCTGTAGAAAGGGAT
>Ga0180435_10007834_pt1 | contig 10120 bp, 7 predicted proteins | sample SS_ome_3_FD_132467 | JGI IMG/M metagenome (GOLD analysis project Ga0180435, IMG submission 132467) | Hypersaline lake sediment archaeal communities from the Salton Sea, California, USA - SS_3_S_1 metaG | ecosystem: Environmental > Aquatic > Non-marine Saline and Alkaline > Hypersaline > Sediment... | reverse complement strand
TGTACTGCAACAGCATCCCGAATGACCAGATCGCGCAGGCTGGTCTGCGGAGCCGCGAGGGCCATGTCGCGAAGAGAGAGAACACCGAGAAGCCGCTCCTCGTCATCGACGGCGTACGCGTAGTAGACCGTCTCCGCCTCTTCCGCCCGACGCCTGAGCAGTTCGATCGCTTCCTGCGCCGTCATCTGCAAGGAGAGGGGGATGATCTCCGGCGACATCAGACCGCCGGCCGTGTCAGGCGGATAGGCGAGCAGGTCTGTCAGTACCTCCGCGTCGTCGCGGCTCAGCCTCGACAAGAGCTCCTGCTGGACATCCTCAGGGAGCTCGAACAGCAGGTCGACGGCATCGTCGGGGTCCATCCGTGAAAGGATGATGCTCGCCTCGGACCGGTCAAGCCGGAGGAAGAGATCGGCCGATTCGTCCGGATCGAGCTCTCCGAGTGGCTCTGCCGCCGCGTGCCGCAAGTAGAGAGCGTGGATCAGATCAGCCGCCTGCCCCTCGGAGAGATCGCGCAGGGTCTCAGCCACGTCGGCCGGATTCCGAGTCCAGAACTCTCGAAGCGCAATCCGTCGATTCTCCATCGCACCCCCTCAACGCCGGCCAGTATAGGCGGCAACCCATTCCTAGCCCACCCGCGCGGAGCATCGGCGGTGGCTTGCTGCTTCTTGCCCTCGTATCCTGGATCCTCGAGACCGAGTTGGGAGGCCTTCGCAGATGCAGCAGGCGCAACGTTGGAAAGCAGAGGAGCCCGTGATGGCACGCCATGGCATGGTGGCGACCAGCGAACCGCACGCCTCTCGGGTAGGGCTTGAGATCCTCCAGCGGGGCGGGAGCGCCGTCGATGCCGCCATCGCCGCCAACGCCATGCTCCAGCTTGTCGAGCCGATGAGCTGTGGCCTTGGAGGTGACCTGTTCGCCATCGTGTGGGATGCCAACCGGGGCGAGCTAAGCGGATTGGACGGCAGTGGGAGAGCGCCGGCACGGATGACCCGGAAAGGCTTTGCCGATCGCGGGATGAACCGGATTCCCCTGTTCGGTCCCCTTTCCTGGTCGGTTCCCGGATGCGTCGACGGCTGGTTTGCGCTCCACGAACGGTTCGGCCGGCTTCCGATGGCCGAACTGCTTCAGCCGACGATCGATCTCGCCCAAGGCGGCTTTCCGGTGGCCCCGGTGATCGCGCGGTCATGGGGACGCAAGGCGGAATTGCTGGCGAGAGATCCCGGCGCACGGGAGACGTTCCTCGTTGACGGTCAACCGCCCTTGGCGGGAGACCGCTTCGTCAATCCGGATCTGGCCGACTCCTTGCGTGCGATCTGCAAGAACGGTCGTGATGCGTTCTATCACGGGGCGATTGCCGAGAAGATCATCATCTGCAGCCGCCACGTGGGGGGGTTCCTCGCGGCGGAAGATCTGGAAGCACACCGATCCTCCTGGGTCGAACCGGTTTCCATCGACTACCGCGGCTACACCGTCTGGGAGCTTCCTCCGGCCACGCAAGGCGTCGCCGCGCTGCAGATGCTGCGCATTCTGCAAGGGTTCGAGCTATCCCAGCTTCCGCGGCAGTCGCCCGAGCTGATGCATCGGCTGATCGAGGCGAAGAAGCTTGCCTACGAGGACCGAGCCCGCTTCTATGCTGATCCTCGCTTCGCACAGGTTCCGGTCGATCGGTTGATCTCGGAGGCGCGCGCAACCGCCCACAGAGACCGGATCGGCAAGAACGCGCTTCAGGAGATCGAGCCGGAGGATCCACGTCTCCGGTCGGGCGATACGGTCTATCTGACCGCCGTTGATTCCGACCGCAACGCAGTCTCCTTCATCCAGAGCATCTACCAACCGTTCGGTTCCGGTGTCGTCCCGCCCGGAACGGGCTTCGCGATGCAGAACCGGGGACACCTGTTCAATCTCGATCCCGATCACCCCAACTCCTTGGAGCCCGGCAAGCGACCATTCCATACAATCATCCCGGCGATGGTGACCAGGGAGAGCCGCCCCGTCTTCTCATTCGGCGTCATGGGGGGCGACATGCAGCCGCAGGGCCATGTCCAGGTTCTCGTCAATCTGCTCGACTTCAGGATGGACGTGCAGGCGGCCGGGGATGCGCCGCGGTTCCGTCACGACGGCTCCTCCACGCCCATGGGCGACTGCATGACAAATGGTGGTTGCGTCCGCCTCGAACCAGGGTTTCCGGAGGAGACCATCGAGGGCCTTCGCCTCCGTGGTCATCGTGTCGAAATCGGCGAGCCGGGCGAAGGCGGATTCGGCGGCTACCAGGGAATCTGGATCGATCACGACGGAGGAGTGCTTCGGGGAGCGACCGAATCGCGGAAGGATGGCTGCGCGCTCGGATACTGACGGTCGAGGAGGGAGGACCATGTCGACGCGAGGGATCTACGTTCTGCAAGAGGCTTCCGTCGCGCATGACGTTCTCGCCTACCGCTACGACCGAGTGGGCGCCCGACTGGCAGCCGCTGCCATCGGACGGCCGGAGTCGGAAGTTCTGAAAAGCCTCGTCTTTCACGCAGATGACGCTTTCCTGTTCGTCCTGATCGCCAGCAACGCCAACGTCAGCAAACGGAAAGTCGGCCGCGCGACGGGGCACAAGCATGTCGATGCGGCCGCACCGCGGGACGCGCAACGAGTGACCGGCTATCTCGTCGGCGGGATCAGCCCCCTCGGCGCGCGACAACAGCTCCCCGTCGTTGTTGACGAGATCACCGCAGCAGAGCCGTACCTGGTCATCAATGCCGGCGGCCGTGGCACCCTCGTTCGGCTGGCCACGGCAGATCTGATCCGCCTCACACACGCGGCCGTCGCCGACGTCCGGGCCTAGGAGAGCGCCTCCAGCTCGTCGACCATCCCGGCGAGGACATCGAAGCCTCCCTGCCAGAACTCGCGCGTTCGGATATCGAAGCCTGCCTCGTCGAGGATCGCCGTCGGCGCTTTGGAGCCGCCGTACGTCAGGATCTTCAAGTACTTGGGCACAAACGCCTCCCCCTCCGCGCGGTAGCGCTGGAAGAGCGCCAGGACGAGCAGCAGGCCGAACGTGTAAGCATAGCAGTAGAACGGCGTCGCGTAGATGTGCGGAATGCTGACCCATTCCGACTTGAAGGCCTCGTCCAGTTCGACGCTGCCTCCGAATTGCTCACGCAGGTTCTCCAGATACGCCGCATTCAGCTGATCGAGCGTCGGTTCGCCTTCAGCGATCATCTGATGCGCCGCGCGCTCGAACAGGACGAAGTACGACTGGCGCAGGACCGACGCATAGCTGTCGTCGACGAACTGGGCGATGAGCGAGCGTCGGAACTCCGGGTCTTCGTTCTTGGCGAGCATCGTCTCCATCAGCAGCATCTCGGCGAAGTTGGAGGCCGTCTCCGCGAGAGGGAGCGACGAGTGGCAGGTGAGAACCGAGTGATCGCTCGCCAGCATTGCGTGGACCGCATGCCCAAGCTCGTGAGCCAGCGTCGAGACGTCGTTGGCTCGGTTGTTGTAGTTGACCAGAACCCACGGCGTCTTGTCCGGCACAACCCCCCAGCAGAAGGCGCCGGTGTCCTTGCCCGGACGGGGGAGCGAATCGAGGTGTCCCTCGCCCATGACGCGCTCAGCCATTTGAGCGAAGTCAGGCGAAACCTTACGGAAGCTCTCCATGACGAGGTCGACGCCTTCGGCAAAGGGATACTCGACGACAGTCTCCTTGAGGGGCGCATAGATGTCGAATCGCCGCAGCTTGGGAACGGCCAGCCACTTGGCCTTCAATCGGTAGAACCGCTGATAGAGGGACGCGTTGTCGCGGCAGGTCTGCAAGAGAAGGTCGACGGCCTCATCGGGCACATCATTGGACAGATTGCGCACCGAGATCGGGGAGTCGATGCCACGTAGCGTCACGTTCTCCGAGCCCCAGTCACCTGCAACGTGCTTGTAGATCTGCGCCAGCTCGGCGGAACGGTTCTCGTAGACACCGAGAAGGGAACGATAGGCTGCTTCGCGCACATCCGGGTTCGACTCGTAGACGTAGGCCATCAGCTCAGAACGCGTGACGGTCTTGGCTTCGCCATCGACTTCCACGTCGTAGGTGAACGCATGCGTGATCATCTCGTACAACGTCACCAGACCATCGACGCCGTGGACGTTCTTGACGTTGACAATCTTCTCCTCGGCCTCGGAGAGCGTGTACGGCGCGAACTTCCGCAAGGACTCCAAATAGTAGGCGATGTCCCCCGCCGCAGGCAGTAGGCGCTGCGCATTCGCTTCGTCCAACCCCTTCCACCAGAGGTCGAAGAAGAGGATGCGATTGCGTGTCCCGGCCAGCGACTTGTCGACGCGCCCCCGAAGCGCCAACGCATCCTGGTTGCTCGAATCCTCGCTAAGGAAGAGGCCCGAGTAGCCGTTCAGCCGTTGGGCCGCGTAGGCCACGCGCTCGACCAATCCGAGGATTTGGCCGAACGTGTCGGCGTTCATCGTCTCCGATAGATCTCCCCGGCGCTGCTCGAGCGCTCCGATCGCCCCCTCGAGATCTTGGAAGGCCGACTCCATCGGCGAGCCCGACGGGCTCTCGATCAGATCCTTTAGGCTCCACTTCTCACGTTCAACTGCCCGCTCACTCATCCGGCCTCCGTATCCATATCGTTTGGTTCTCTACCCGTCGGCTCCGGCTGCCATGGACCCGTCAAGGCCCAGGTCACTCGCCGCGCTCTTCATTCCTTCAATGACTTCGCCGATCAACTCGCCGATCTCCATGCCCAGCATGTCGGCGCCCTTCTGGATGATCTCCCGGTTCGCTCCCGCGGCAAATCCCTTGTCCTTCCACTTCTTCTTGACCGACTTCACCTTCAGGTCCTCGAGGCTCTTGGACGGGCGCACGAGGGCCGTGGCGGTCACCAGGCCGGTCAGTTCATCAATGGCGAACAGCGCCTTCTCCATCACGTGCGTCGGTTCCACATCGGTGCAGATTCCCCATCCGTGCGAAATGACGGCATGGATGTAGTCTTCCGGCCAACCCTTCGCCCGGAGGATCTCCTCGGTCTTGGCGCAATGCGCTTCGGGATGCTTCTCGTAATCCAAATCATGGATCAGCCCGATCGTCCCCCACTTCTCGACATCCTCATCCCGGGCTGCGGCCATATGCCGCATCACCGCCTCGACGGCAAGGGCGTGCTTGATCAGGTGCTCACTCTGATTCCATTCCGTCAGGAGTGCGTAGGCATCGTCTCTCGTTGGTCGTTCCATCCGGATCCTCTCCTTCCCGTCCCTGAAGCCTGGACCAATCTACATTACCCATCGACAGGGCGTGGTGCCATCGTCGAGCCGCCTGGAGGCCATGACCCAGCTTCCCAGACGGAACCACCCCAATGAAGATCACTAGAGGATGCCGTATCCTCGCCCCTCGGCAGAGGGAGGCTCGTCATGTTCGATCTCGGTACGTCCGTCTTGTTGTTCTTCATCGCCATCCTGGTTGGATTCATGGCCAGCCTTCTCGGCCTCGGCGGGGGCGTGTTCATGGTCCCGCTGCTGCTGCTCGGAGGCTTCGTCTCCACACAGCCAGAGGCTGCAGGAACGAGCATCGCCGGCGTGTTGTTCACCGGGATCTCTGCTTCGATTGCCTACTTCCGGAAGAGGGCGATCGACTTCCGCATCGGCCTGCTCTTCATGCCCAGCGCCATCGTCGGCGTCTTTGTGGGCCGCATCATCGCCACCGGCGTCGATGCCCAATGGCTAACGCTGGCGTTCGGCATCTTCCTGTTCTATCCGGCGATCACCATGCTTCTGGGACGCACGTCGAAGGACGTCTCCGCGCATGGAGAAAGCGTAACGTCCGGCGCCCGCTTCTACCTGCTCGTCATCTTGATCGGATTCGTCGCCGGTATGGCCACGAAGATCTTCGGCATCGGCGGCGGCACTGTGTTCGTTCCCTCGCTCGTCCTCTTCCTGGGCCTCGATATCGTCAGCGCCGTGGCCATCAGCCTGTTCGTGATGATCCCGACGGCCGCCATCAGTGTCGCCACCAGCTGGATCGACCAGACGCTTCACTGGCATCTCGCCATCCCGCTTATCCTCGGCATCATCATCGGTGCCCAGATCGGCCCCCGTGTCAGCGCCAAGGTCCCCAAGAAGAGGCTTAGGCAGCTGTTCGGCCTTGTCCTCATCTACGCCGCCGTCAATATGATCATCAAGGGGCTTCCCTAGGAGCTTCCGGGTTCGTTCGCATCCCGCTTGCAATCCACCTCCGGCCCTCCTACACTCATGATCTGGCAGTCGTATGATTCGACTGCTAACATACTGGAAGCAGGGACCATGATCCGATTCGACAAGATGACTGCCGGCGCGCAGGAGCTCTTCCGCGAAGCGCAGGATCTCCTGACGCGCTACAAGCACAACCAGCTCGACGCCGAGCACATCGCCCTCGTCCTGGTGACCAAGGAGGGCGTCGGCCGGGAGATCCTTCAGGGAATGGGCGTGAATCTCGACGGTCTCAATCAGGATCTTGATTCGCTCCTGCGGGACAAGCCATCGGTGGCCGGCCAGGTCGCCGGGCAGATCTACATCACGCCCCGCCTCGATGCGGTGGTTCAGGCGGCGCAGATGGAGGCCGACCGGCTGCACGATGACTACATCGGGACGGACCACTTACTCTTGGCGATGAGCCGATCGACCGACCCCCAGCTTCGGCGGATTCTCGGCCGGCATCAGATCACACCGGAAGCGATCTACTCATCACTCCGCGAGGTGCGGGGCGAACAGCGGGTCACCGATCAGGAGTCGGAAGAGCGCTACCAGATCCTGAAGAAGTACTCGACCAATCTGACCGAACGGGCCGCGCGGGGTGAACTCGATCCTGTCATCGGTCGAGACGAAGAGATCCGCCGCATGGAGCAAATCCTTTCGCGCAGGCGGAAGAACAACCCTGTTCTCATCGGCGAACCGGGTGTTGGGAAGACAGCCGTCGTCGAGGGGCTCGCGCAGCGGATGGTCATCGGAGAGGTCGCCGATACGCTGAAGGACAAGGAACTCGTCTCGCTCGACATCGCGTCGATGGTTGCAGGATCGAAGTTCCGTGGGGAGTTCGAGGATCGGCTCAAGGCGGTGATCAAAGAGATCGAGGCGCATGCCGGCCAGACGATCCTCTTTGTCGACGAGATTCATACGCTTGTCGGTGCCGGCGCCGCCGAGGGGGCCATCGATGCGTCCAACATGCTCAAGGAACCTCTGTCGCGAGGCCGCTTCCAGCTGATCGGTGCAACGACGCTCGATGAGTACCGCGAACGGATCGAGAAGGACTCCGCCTTCGAGCGGCGATTCCAGAAGATCTACGTCCGTGAGCCGTCGATCGAAGAGACGATTGAGATCCTTGAGGGTCTTCGGATCACGCTTCAGGACCACCATCAGATTGCCGTATCGGACGAGGCAATCGGAGCGGCCGCCCGCCTTTCCGAGCGCTACATCGCCGACCGGTTCCTGCCGGACAAGGCGATCGACTTGATCGACGAAGCGGCCAGTCGCCTACGTGTCGACGGCACTGGAGACACGGTCACCGAGAGCGAGGTCGCGGCGCTCGTCTCGCAGTGGACGGGCATCCCGGCCGAACGGATGCTCGAGGAGGAGCGTTCCCGGCTGGCGAACATGGAGGAGGCGCTGCACCAGCGGATTATCGATCAAGAAGAGGGCGTACGCGCCGTCGCCGAAGCTGTCCGCTACTCGCGCGCCGGGCTGGCTGACCCACGTCGGCCGGTGGGGACGTTCCTCTTCCTTGGCCCGACCGGTGTCGGGAAGACGGAACTCGCCAAGGCGCTGGCCGCCTTTCTCTTCGGAGCCGACAACGCAATCCTGCGGATCGATATGTCGGAGTATATGGAGAAGCATGCTGCGGCGCGCCTGATTGGCTCCCCTCCAGGCTATGTCGGATTCGAAGAGGGGGGGCAGCTGACGGAAGCCGTCCGTCGCCGCCCGTATCAGGTGATCCTGTTCGATGAGATCGAGAAGGCCCACCCACAGGTCATGAATGTCCTGCTCCAACTGCTTGATGAAGGACGCCTCACCGACGGGCATGGGCGAACGGTCGACTTCCGCCACACGATCATCATCATGACGTCGAACGTCGGGAGTGAGATCTTCCAGAGCGACCGGAGCGAAGAGGCGATCCACAAGGACGTCCAGGCGGCGCTACGGGAGACCTTCCGGCCAGAGTTCCTGAACCGGATCGACGAGACGATCATCTTCCACCCGCTAACCGAGGACGCCATCGCGCAGATCGTCGACCTCAAGATCGCCGACGTGAACGGGCGCTTGGCCGAGCAGTTGATCGAACTACGCCTGACCGAGGAGGCCAAGCGCGTGCTCGCCAAGGAAGGGTTCGATCCGCATTACGGAGCGCGTCCGCTGGCCCGCGCCCTGAAACGGTTGGTCGAGAACCCGCTGGCCGCCAAGATCGTCGCTGGCGAGGTGAAAGAGGGCGACCGCGTCGTCGTCGACGCGGCCGCCATGTCAGACGTACTGGTCCTGCGAACCGAGAGCTAGGCTCACGTAACCAATGACAGAAGGGCCATTCGGACGGGGACACCGTTGGCCGCCTGACGGAAGTAGGCGGCACCCGGAAGGGCGTCGACATCGGTCGCAATCTCATTCACGCGCGGAAGCGGATGCATCACCGTCACGGACTCCTTGGCCGTACTGAGCATGTCCCGCGTGAGGACGAATGCATCCTTCAGCCGGTCGTACTCGGCCGGATCGTCGAAGCGCTCTCGCTGAATGCGAGTCATGTAGAGCACGTCGGTCGCCGGGAAGGCCGCGCCCAGATCGGCTAGCTCCTCGACAGAGATCCCTTTGCCGCGCAGCCGCTCGGCGATCTCCGTTGGCATCTGGAGGGCATCCGGCGCCACGAACTGGAAGCGCACGTTGTAGTTTGCAAGCAGATCGGCGAGCGAGTGGACCGTCCGGCCATGCTTCAGATCGCCAACGAGCGTCACCGTCAGGCCGTCGACCTTCCCTTGCTCTTCGAGGATCGTGTACAGATCGAGCAGAGACTGCGTCGGATGCTGTCCGGCACCATCTCCGGCGTTGATCACCGGCCGCTCCGTCGCTGAGGCCGCCTCTTCCGCGGCACCAATCTGGGGATGCCGCAGCACGATCACGTCGGCATAGCCCTCGACCGTCTTGATTGTGTCGTGCAGGCTCTCCCCCTTGGCAGCCGAGGAGCTCTTCGCCTCGGCGACGCTGACGACCTGACCGCCAAGCCGTTCCATCGCCGCTTCGAACGAGAGGCGGGTCCGCGTGCTCGGTTCGTAGAACAGCGTGGAGAGGATCTTCCCGCGCATCCGCTCGAGCGTCTCTCCGCGTCCGAGCACCTCGGCGTAGCCACGCGCCGTCTCCATGATGAGATTGATCTCGTCTCCGCTGAACTGGTCAGCCCGCAGTACGTCCTTCCTGGACAGCCTTGCCATCTCTCAAGCCTCCTGGTTGCTCACACGTCGGCCGGGCGTTTCGCCGGCGCCCGCAAGGGCGTCATGTGCCCGACATCGGTTCTCATGTAGTTTCCCCGGCCGGGGGCCGCCCGAAGCGTTCCTTCCTCAACCACGATCTCCCCCCGCTGCATCGTCAAGACAGGTTTCCCGGTGATCCGGACGCCCTCATAGGCGCTGTAGGCGGAATGGGAGTGATGCGTTCTCGCTTCGATTGTCCATTCTGCCGTTGGGTCAACGATGATGAGGTCGGCGTCGCTTCCCGGACGAAGCGTCCCCTTCTTCGGATAGAGGCCGAAGATCCGCGCCGGATTCTCGCACATTGTCTGGACGACGCGCTCCAGCGAGAGCGCGTTCTCGCCCAACGCGCGCGACAAGACGAGCGGGAACATCGTCTCAATCTGTGGCGAGCCGTAGGGAGCGGCATCGAAGTCGTCGTCCGCCGTCTTGGGCTTCGGCGCGTGATCGCTGGCGATCGTGTCGAGCGTGCCGGATGCGAGGCCGGCCCACAAAGCGGCCCGGTCGTCTTCGCCGCGGAGCGGCGGCCCGATCTTCAGCAGCGGTCCCTGTCGCTTCAGGTCATCCTCGGTCAGCGTCAGGTACTGCGGGCAGGTCTCCGCGTAGATTCGGTACCCCGCGGTGCGCGCACGCGCCACGACCTCGATCCCGAG
>Ga0180435_10007833_pt1 | contig 10120 bp, 7 predicted proteins | sample SS_ome_3_FD_132467 | JGI IMG/M metagenome (GOLD analysis project Ga0180435, IMG submission 132467) | Hypersaline lake sediment archaeal communities from the Salton Sea, California, USA - SS_3_S_1 metaG | ecosystem: Environmental > Aquatic > Non-marine Saline and Alkaline > Hypersaline > Sediment... | reverse complement strand
CGCCTGTTTTGCAGGGTGTGAAATTAAACGAGCCGCCTGACGGAGCAGGACATGGCAACCTGATTGCCGATCACGTGTTTGACAGCATTGGTCCCGTGGATATTCAGGCCTGTTTTTTCTCGGGTCAGGACACGCCACCCTGTCAGTTGCTGACCGCTGAAGTTGAAGAACTGGTAAACCTGCATACCTGGATGAGTGACAGCCCTCTGGAGACAGAAGGCAATTACATGGATGTACAACTGAGGGTCGAAAACATGCAACCCCAGGGCTGGGCCGGATTACCCGCTGCAAATGTCCAGCTGAATCAGGTTACCGATCCGGAAATTGTTGTGCCTGGCGCAGAGATCTCCAGCATCGTGTCACAAAGTGGTGCGTGTGTATTGACGTCGGGCACCTTGTTTTGCAGTGATACCAGTCTTGCGCCGGGGGAGTTCTTCGACGCAACGGTGCGTGTCACGAGAACAGATTCATCACCGTTGATTTATGATCTTGGGCTGCCGGTCGTGTTTGACGTCACCACCAGTTCTCAGGCGCTTGAGGATGAATACATCATGCTGCGATGGCTGACGTTTACCGCAGACGCCACGGACACCGATATGGACGGTATGACCGATGTGTTTGAACAGGTTTACGAACTGGATGCAAACAACCCAGGTGATGCCGCGGCTGATGCAGATAACGATGGCTACTCAAATCTGGAAGAGTTTGAACAGCGCACCAATCCACGCAATCGTGATACAGACGGTGATGGCATTGAAGATTCTCAAGACTATTGTCCGCTAGACGCTGACGGGTCCATTGAGGGTCAGGATGGTCTCTGTGAGGCCGAATACAGATCCAATCCCCTGCTGCGGATCTTACCCCTACTGGAGCGACTTTAGACAACTGGACGTACAGCAGCGACGCATACCGTACGTCCAGGTAAGCTCTGAGCACATCGTTTTAGCTTCAATGAGCCCCCCGAATATCACGCATCGCCTGACCATGGACAAGCAAAGTCTGGTGCGGCAATGTTTAAAGGATCACCGGATCAAGAATCAGGTGATCACCCCTTAAAACAGCTGCTACCAGACGTTATGGCTCTGCAGCTCAGCGCGACCGACAACCATGTGATGTACTTCGTCAGGGCCGTCAGCGAAACGTAGATAGCGTTGGGTGGCGTACATTTCAGCCAGCGGTGTCCAGCTCGATAAACCCATGGCGCCATGCATCTGAATGGCGGCATCAATAATCACACAACATTTCTCTGGCACCATGGCTTTAACAGCGCTGATATAAACCCGGGCTTCTTTGTTCCCCAGTACATCCATGGCTTTAGCTGCTTGCAGAACTGAAAGCTTCATGGCGTTGATCTCAATACGTGCGCGGGAGATGACTTCCACGTTTTTGCCGAGTTTTGCAATGGGTTTGCCAAAGGCTTCTCGCGTACCAGCACGCTTTACCATCAACTCAAGTGCTTTTTCTGCTGAGCCGATAGAGCGCATGCAGTGATGGATGCGTCCTGGTCCAAGGCGCAATTGAGAAATTTCGAAGCCCCGACCTTCGCCGAGAAGAATGTTCTCTTTCGGCACTCTCACGTTGTTGAAACGCATGTGCATATGTCCACGCGGCGGATGGGTATCACCAAAGACATCCATGGGCCCGATAATTTCCACGCCATCTGTGTCCGTTGGCACCAGGATCTGTGACTGCTGCTGGTGGGGAGCTGCGTTCGGGTCGGTTTTCACCATGACAATCATGATCTTGCAGCGTGGATCTGCCACATTGGAAATCCAGTACTTCTCACCATTGATCACGTAGTCGTCACCATCAAGTACCGCGCTGGTGCTGATGTTACGGGCGTCGGAAGAAGGCAGTGCGGGTTCGGTCATCACATAGGCCGAACGGATATCGCCGTTGAGAAGCGGCTCAAGCCACTGCTCTTTCTGCGCTGGTGTGCCACAGTGTTCCAGTACTTCCATGTTGCCGGTGTCTGGCGCGGAGCAGTTGAGAGTTTCCGAGGCAAGCGCATGTTTGCCAAGCTCAGCGGCAATGTAGGCATAGTCCAGATTGGTCAGACCCTGACCGATTTCAGAATCAGGCAGAAAGAAATTCCACAGACCTGCCTGCTTGGCTTTGTCTTTAGCGCCATCCAGCAGTTCAAGTTGCCGCGGATGCCAGGTCCACTCATCGTCCTTGTCTGCGTTGAGGGCTTCGAACTCTTCCATGATGGGTATGACGTTGTCATTGATGTGTTGTTGCACGGCAGCCATAAGAGGTTGCGCCTCTTCAGACATGCCGAGATTAAAGAGGTCTACATCAAGGTCGGACATGGTTGTCTCCAGTATGTGTGGTGGGTTTCAGGTTATGTTAAGGAACCGCTTTTCATTTGATAAATTGATTGTTGAAATAGTGATTCATTGTTTTGGGGAATAGTTTTATGCGCCTGGACCGATTCGATCTCAATCTGCTGGTGATATTTGAAGCTATTTATTCCGAAGGCGGGCTTACGCGTGCGGCGGAGCGCCTGAACATGGCGCAACCGACTGTCTCCAACTCGCTGGCACGATTGCGGGAAGCCTATGATGATCCGCTGTTTGCGCGTTCCGGGCGTGGAGTGGTTCCAACGCCTTTTGCCCGACGTATGATTTCGCCGGTGCGTCAGGCGCTGCGGCAAATGCAGGCGACACTTGACGGAAATCTGCAATTCGATCCCTCGACATCGGACAGACTCTTCCGTATCAGTATCGGCGAGATACCTGGCGTTTCCATATTACCCACGCTGATGCAGACACTCACAGCGCAAGCCCCTGGTGTCAGGCTGCAGGTTTATCAGACTGACCGGCGGAAAATAAAAGAAGCGCTCGCGCTCGGCACGCTGGATCTTGCCGTCGACATACCCCAGCTGTCTGCGCGGGCGCTTAACAGTCATACACTCGGTGGGGGTGACTATGTGTGCGTATTACGCAAAGGACATAAGTGCGCACGGGGTAAAATGACGCTTGAACGGTTTCTTTCGTTGCAGGTGATATCCGTATCCAGTCGACCCAGTGGCTCCAGCGTGCTGGAACTTGCACTAAACCGTATCAACCGCAGCATGGAGCCGGTTCTGCGCACTCAGTATTACTTACCTTCATTCAAAATAGTGGAATCCACCGACTACGCCATGGTGTCCCCGCGCAGTCTGGCCCAGCAGTTTGATCTTGCAATAAAAGAACTGCCATTCGAGACCAATGTGTCCAGTTCCTGTGTGTACTGGCATCGCAGCGCCGAGGACGATCCAGCCAATATCTGGCTGCGCTCCCAAATCATTCCATAAAGAAATAATATGACATTCGTATATCGAATTTTTCGAATTCAATGCAACGTAATATCCTGGGACCTGAAGGGAGCGGGTGGCACATATGGACAACTTTTCCGAAGTGATAGATCTGCAGGCGCTTACCGATTGGATGACGGCGCAGGACCTGGGTAGTGGCCCCATAGAGAATGCGGGCTTGCTCGAAGGCGGGACGCAGAACTTTCTATTGAAATTCACTCGAGACGATCGCGACTACGTGCTGCGACGTCCGCCACAGTACCTGCGCAAGAACTCTAACAGCACCATGTTGCGCGAGGCACGGGTACTCGAAGCATTGGCAGATAGCACTGTGCCGCACCCGGGCTTCATTGCAGTATGCGAGGATGAGTCGATACTGGGTGCCTGTTTCTATCTCATGGAGCCCATCGACGGATTTAACGCCGCCAATGGTTTACCGGCGTATCATGCCAGTGACCCTGCCATCCGCCATCGAATGGGGCTGGCCATGGTAGAAGGCATCACCGCGCTGGGCGCTGTTGACTACAAATCCGTTGGTCTTGAAGGATTTGGTAAACCGGAAGGATTTCTGGAACGGCAGGTACCCCGCTGGATGGCGCAACTTGAGAGCTACAACCAACTTGAAGGCTGGCCGGGTCTCTCCTCTCTACCGGGTATGGATGTCATTCCAGACTGGCTTGAATTAAACCGGCCCGCTGAGTTTACGCCCGGCATCATGCACGGCGACTACCATCTGGCCAACGTCATGTTTTGCCATGACAGCGCAGAGCTCGCCGCGATTGTTGACTGGGAGCTGTGCACAATTGGTGATCCCTTGCTTGATCTCGGTTGGCTGATGGCTATGTGGCACGATCCGGAAGAGGAAGAGCGGCACGATCAGCGGGCTGCAAAGTTAATTCTGGCAGACGGATTCCCCACCATAGAAGAGATAGTCGATCACTATGCGCAACGCACCACCCGCAATCTCGAAGCCCTGAGCTGGTATGGGGTGCTGGCATGTTTCAAGCTGGGAGCGATTCTGGAAGGCACCTACGCCCGGGCATGTGCGGGTCAGGCTCCGGTGGAGACGGGTGATGCTCTGCACGCACATACTCTGGACCTGTTTAATCGAGCACTAAGAATGATAGGAAAAACAAATGGATAAATTATTCGACTTTACTGATCAGGTCGCTGTGATCACCGGTGGCAGCCGGGGTCTTGGTCGGCAGATGGCATTAGCCCTGGCTGAGCGAGGCGCGGACGTAGTCATTGCCAGCCGCAAGCTGGACGCTTGTGAGGAAGTGGCAGGTGAAATCGAAGCCATGGGCCGCAAGGCAATGGCTTATGCCTGTCACGTAGGTCACTGGGACGAACTGAGTGGCCTCGTTGATGCGGTGTATGAGCGGTTTGGTCGCATCGATATTCTCATCAACAATGCTGGGCTGTCGCCACTCTATCCGAGTCTTGGGGAGGTGACTGAAGATCTGTTCGACAAGGTGGTAGCGATAAATCTGAAGGGGCCATTTCGACTCATGGCGCTGGTTGGGGAGAAGATGGCGCAAGCGGGCGGTGGCAGTATTATTAACATCTCGAGTGTGGCTTCGCTGCGCCCATCACCCACCTCAGAACCCTATGGCGCCGCTAAAGCAGGCCTCAATGCACTGACCGGGTCTTTTGCATCCGCGCTGGGTCCGAAAGTGCGCGTGAATTGTATTGTTGCCGGACCATTTCTCACTGATATTTCCAAAGCTTGGGATATGGAGGCGTTTGCAGAGCGTGCTGCGAACAACATCGCTCTGGAGCGCGGCGGCCAACCTGACGAGATTGTTGGTGCAGCCCTTTACTTTGCAAGCCAGGCCGGTTCCTTCACCACTGGTACAACCGTCACGGTTGATGGCGGCGTTAAATGAAATATGCCGTCGCATTTGCCTCAGAGGTCGACTCATGGCGTTGGGCCAGGAAAGCTGAAGAGCTCGGTTATTCTTCGGCATGGTTTTATGACACACAGTTGCTTAATCCTGATGTGTTTATCTGCATGGCACTTGCTGCACATGAAACTTCAACCATTCGGTTGGGCACGGGCGTGTTAGTGCCATCCAACAGAATTGCTCCGGTTGCTGCAAACGCCTTCGCATCGCTGAACAAAATAGCGCCGGGTCGGATTGATATCGGCATTGGTACAGGCTTTACCGCACGTCGTACGATGGGGCAAAACGCCGTGAAGTTAGAGGAAACACGAGACTACATTGAGACAATGCAGACAATGTTGCGCGGTGAAATCGCGCATTGGCGTGATGCAGATAAAACACACAAAGTGCGATTTCTGGATCCGGAATTTGGTTTGATTAACATCGACGATGAGATGCCGCTCTGGTTCTCTGCCTTTGGCCCCAAGGCGCAAGCGTTGACTGCAGAACTCGGTGCGGGCTGGTTAAATTTTGGCGTGCACAAGGCAGATTTAGCGATTGAGAACATGCGGGCTGCCTGGCAGGCGGCGGGACAGTCTCCTGAACGTTTACAAGCCAATCTATTCTTCTTAGGGGCAGTGCTCACGGGTGACCCGGAAAAAGATAGCGCCAAGTTGATGGCACAAGCCGCCCCACAGACAGCCGTCATGTTCCACAACATGGCGGATGAGGTAGGTGCGATGGGCGGAGCCAATATGGAAGCGGGCCCGCTTGGGGACATTGCCAGTGAGTACCTCAAGCTGCACGCTCAATACAAACCCGAAGATGCCAGGTATCTGGAGAACCACCGCGGACATCTCATGTACTTACGTCCTGAAGAGCGTCATATAACGCCTGAACTGGCTCGGTCAACAACACTCAGTGGTACGCGTGAGGAGCTCGTTGAACGCCTGCAGGAAATCAAGCGTCTGGGCTATGATCAGGTTACGGTTCAAGTCGTGCATGGTCATGAATCAGCACTGGAAGAATGGGCGGAGATCTTCCAGGCGATCTAGTCCAAAAAAAGAGCCCGCCTCACTTCACATCAAAACGGTCCAGTGTCATCACTTTGTGCCAGGCTGACACGAAGTCTTCAACAAAAAGGTCTTCCTCGGAGGCATACGCCTCAGCCACCGCGCGAAGCTCGGAATTCGAGCCAAAGATCAGATCCACTGTAGTTGCAGTCCACTCAAGCGCATTGGTGGCGCGGTTCCTGCCTTCATAGACACCCTCTTTATCTGCCTTCGACCAGGTTGTCGACATATCGAGCAGATTGACAAAGAAATCATTTGTCAGCGTGCCTGGCGCGTCAGTAAATACACCATGTTGCGACCCTCCTGTATTAGCGTTCAACGCACGCATACCACCTAACAGAACCGTCATCTCAGGTATCGTCAGTGTCAGCAGGTCAGCCTTCTCAACCAGCATCTTCGCTGGCGCTGCATAAGCCTGTGCAACATAAAAATTGCGAAATGCATCTGCGTGAGGTTCAAGCACGGCAAAAGACTGGGTGTCGGTCATCTGCTGAGAGGCGTCTGTACGTCCGGGCGTAAACGGCACTTCAACCGTGTGACCTGCCGTTCTGGCTGCCTGCTCAATGGCGGCAGCACCGCCCAGCACAATGAGATCTGCAAGAGAGACCTGTTTGCCACCTGAGGCAGAGTCGTTGAAAGCCTCCTGAATGCCCGTTAGTGTTCTTAACACCCGCGCCAGCTCCTGGGGATCATTGGCAGCCCAGCCAGCCTGAGGTGCAAGACGGATACGCGCACCATTGGCACCACCGCGCATATCAGAACCACGATAGGTTGATGCTGAAGCCCAGGCCGTGCGCACCAGCTCCGGTACGCTCAGACCCGACTTCATGATCTGACGCTTGAGTTGTGCTGCGTTGCGATCACTGATAAGTGTATGATCGACCGCCGGCACCGGGTCCTGCCAGACAAACACTTCAGCAGGGATTTCGCTGCCAGCGTAACGGCTGACGGGGCCGAGGTCACGGTGGGTAAGCTTGAACCAGGCTTTAGCAAACGCTTCATCAAAGGCTTTCGGGTTTTTCCAGAAACGCTCCGCAATCTTACGGAACTCGGGATCTTCCTTCAGCGCCAGGTCGGTTGTGAACATGATCGGCGCATTTCTCTTCCCCTTAACATGGGCGTCAGGCACCATCGAAGCGGCAGCTTCATCCGTGGGAATCCACTGTGTTGCGCCCGCCGGACTCTTGACCTGCTTCCAATCGAAACGGAAGAGGTTGTCCAGATAAAGAATGGACCAGGCGGTAGGCGTTGCTGTCCAGGCACCTTCCAGGCCGCTGGTCATTGTATCTTCAGCAAGCCCCTTACCGCAGCTGTTTTTCCAGCCGAGGCCCTGATTTTCGATCGGAGCAGCAGCGGGCTCAGCGCTGAGACAATCCGCCGGCCTTGCACCATGGGCTTTACCCAGGGTGTGTCCACCAGCGATGAGGGCAACAATTTCTTCGTCATTCATGGCCATGCGACCAAAAGATTCACGGATGTCTGCAGCCGCTGAGACAGGATCGTTGTTGCCGTTCGGACCTTCGGGATTGACGTAGATCAAGCCCATCTGCACAGCCGCCAGTGGCTTTTCCAGCTCTCCATCTTCATAACGCTTATCATTACTGAGCATCTCGGTTTCCGGCCCCCAGTACACCAGGTCAGCCTCCCAATCGTCGAGTCGTCCACCCGCAAAGCCGAGCGTTTTGAAGCCCATGGATTCGAGAGAGACGTTACCAGCCAGGATCATCAGGTCGGCCCAGGACAGACTGCGGCCATACTTCTGCTTGACCGGCCACAGCAGACGCCGCGCTTTGTCGAGACTGACATTGTCCGGCCAGCTGTTGAGCGGATCGAAGCGTTGTTGCCCACCTTCAGCACCACCACGGCCGTCGTGAATACGGTAGGTGCCCGCACTGTGCCAGGCCATACGGATCATCAGCCCCCCATAATGGCCCCAGTCGGCCGGCCACCAGTCCTGGGAATCGGTCAGTACTTTCTCTACGTCCGCTTTCAGGAGCGCCATGTCGATTCTGTTGAAAGCCTGGGCGTAATCAAAATCTTCCCCATAAGGGTTCGACCTGACGTCATGCGTTCGCAACGGTTCCAGGTTCAATTGTTCCGGCCACCAGAACTGATTCGACTTGGCCATGACATCAGCAGCGGCCGGTCGCGTAGCTGCCAGGGTCGTTGAAGCTGTCACAAGGGTAATGACAAGGAAGTGCACCGCTCTGTTCATCTGCAGACTCTCTTTTGAATTCAATAAATATCTATGCCTATTGTCACACTTCGAGTCGTTACGGCAATTGTGGAAATCCCTGACCTGCCCGCAGTTGATCGACAAAGGCACAGGCCATAATGATGTATCGTCCGTTGCGCTATGCGCGCCATTAAGTCATTGAGGCCGACTGCTCGGCACCAGCAACCGACTTAAGACACCCGGGGCGATTACTCTGTTCAGTGCTCACCAGTTAAGGGTACAAACGCAACAGGCAACAGGTCGCGTGTCGTGATTTCGCCGGATTCTTCTTTGCTGACCAGTGTCAGCATCTGCCCGGCATAGGGCTCACCCAGGGGCAACACCATTCGGCCGCCAGGTTTGAGCTGATCGACCAGCAAAGGCGGAATATCCGGACCCGCTGCGGTAACAATAATGCCATCGTAGGGCTTATTTTCCGGCCATCCGTGCCAACCGTCACCTACACGTGTGTAGATGTTAGCGTAACCCATGCTCTTCAGTGTTTCGGCAGCCTGAGCCGCAAGCTCCGGAATGATTTCCACGCTGTAGACGCTGTGCACCAGTTCGCCCAGCACCGCAGCCTGGTAACCCGAACCGGTCCCGATTTCCAGCACTCGATCCGTGGCTTCAGGGGCCAGAAAGTGAGTCATCAGGGCGACGATAAAAGGCTGCGAGATGGTCTGCCCGTGACCAATAGACAGTGGACGATTGAAATAAGCGGCGGCGCGCTGGGTATCTGGCACAAACTCCTCCCGCGGCACCCTGCGCATCGCCGCCATCACTCGAGGGTCGCCGCGTTCCACGCCCGTGTATTCTGCTGTAGCCGCAAAGTCCGCCGCGATTTCTTTAATCATATATTCCATGGGACCATCCATTGATTGAGCGAATGTACTCCCAGCCGCACAACAAGCGACAATGGTCAGCAGCCAACGGTACGTATTAGCTGTCATGTATAACCCTCCAGAACCAGGCCACAGCCTAATGCTCTCAGCGACACGCAGCCCCGACAATAAGGGAAACCCAGGGGTATTGCAGACGCTGTTCAACCTGCAGGAATGATTGCGGTGCGCCACTTTTCGAACCATGAGACCTACTCGCCAGACCTGCCACTCTGGTGCCCGAACCGCGGGTCAGCCCCTTGCTTGGATCGGTTGAAAGACGCATAAGCACAGCAGCAGCGATGCTAAGTGGAAGTCACGACAGCATGGCGGCAATAATTCTGCTACAAACTGCCTTACAACAAGTGCTGAAAAGACATTCTGGCGCATCGCACCGGCGCTGACGGTTCGGCTATGCAGCAGGAATGGATTTCAAACAACTAATGGAGAACATAATGGTTAGCAATGACGAAATCCCTTCCGGTCAATGCCCGGTGATGCACGGCGGCAACACCACAACCGGGCAAACAGGTATGGATTGGTGGCCCGATGCGTTGAACCTGGACATTCTGCATCAGCATGATAACAAGTCTAATCCCATGGCAGAGGACTTCGACTATCGCGAAGCGGTCAAACAACTTGATGTGGCCGCGCTCAAAAAAGACCTGCACGCTCTGATGACCAGCAGTCAGCAATGGTGGCCAGCCGACTGGGGCCATTATGGCGGCCTGATGATCCGCATGGCATGGCACAGCGCCGGCACCTATCGT
>Ga0180435_10007832_pt1 | contig 10121 bp, 6 predicted proteins | sample SS_ome_3_FD_132467 | JGI IMG/M metagenome (GOLD analysis project Ga0180435, IMG submission 132467) | Hypersaline lake sediment archaeal communities from the Salton Sea, California, USA - SS_3_S_1 metaG | ecosystem: Environmental > Aquatic > Non-marine Saline and Alkaline > Hypersaline > Sediment... | reverse complement strand
CTCGTAGGCGGAGCGAAGGGTCTTCTCGATGCGACCGAACGACCGCAGGGATTTCGCCCCCGGCACGAGGCGATTGATCTGGGCGGTCGCCCGCTGGTAGTCGGTGGCGGCTGTGAGAGACTCCGCGTCGCCGGAGGTGGACAGCACCCGCTCCAGGAAATCGCGGTGCGAGGCGATCATAAGATAGCCCTTGGCGACCGTCACCGCGGAGTGCGGCAGCAGCCGTTCCTCCCGCTCGCGAAGCCGCGAACGACGACGGCGACGGGGATCGCCCTCGTCGTCCCGGTCGGCATGGTCGATCGACCCGCCTGGAGTCTCGATCTCGAGCTTGGGAATGTCGGCCGAGCGGTCGATCAGCTCCCAGATCTCCTGGCCGTTGAACTCCAGCCGCCGCATGTCGGGATCGGCCTTCATGCTTTTGGCGACCGTCGCCGCCACCCGGGCCTCGTCGGCAGCCTCGATCGCGATCAACAGCCGCTCGCTGTCGACGTCGACCGGAAGCATCGTGTCGCTGATCACGATCACGCCGCCGCCGAGGGCGGCGACCAGGTCGTTCTCGACGTCGATCTGCGGCCCGTCGGGGTCTTCCTTGAGACTCGCGATCACATCGTCAAACACGCCCTCCTCGCCGACCACGTCATCGACGAGGGTTTCAGCGGATGTAAAGGCGTTTTGCAGATCCCAGCGGAGGGCCACCCAGCCGGAGACATCCAGCGGCACCCAGGCCGGCGGGTCGATCGCCTCGACACCGGGAAACTGCAGCATCCTCGCGGCGAGGTCAAACCGCTCGGGCGTGCCCGGCTCGCGGCCTTCCAGCGGCGGGGCGTAGATGAAAGTGCCGTGCCGCATGTCGTGCACGCCGTCGGCAAAGTGGACCACGCCACCGATCGCCTGGATCGCGTCGAAGCCCTGGCGGGCCAGGATCTCGATGTAGTCGGGGCCCTTCCGCTTCTCCCGCGGCGGATAGGCCGCACGCGAGGCCGCGGCATACCGCAGCGGCTCCACGAACCACCGCAGCGGGGCGGCGTCCTCGGGCACGTCGCGGTCGCAGCGGCTGGCCACGGTGCTGAAGGCGGGCACGCTTGCCAGGCAGTCTTCGCGGCCCTCGGCGAGGCAGGAGAAGGTTTCCGCCACGATTCCCGCATGGTCGCCCACGACGATCGCCGAGGGCGTGGTGGCGATTGCCACGGCCCGCCGCACCGGTTCATCGAGCGATTCATCGAGCGGCAGGGCAAACACCGTGACCGCCGGCGCCTGCGGATCGACCGGCAGTTTCTTGGCGCCCCGCTCGATCATGCGGGTCGTGATTTTTTCGATCAGGGCCGCCGCTTCCTGTTCGTGGCCGGTGGTGTCGGCAAGCAGCACCGTCGCCGCGGTGCCCGCGGCGGGCTCCACGAGGGCCAGGGCGATCTCGCCGCCGGGAATCTTCTCGAGGTCCTCGAGCGTGAGCCCGAGTTTGCCGAGCCGGTTCTTGCCGGCGTCCCGCATCTGAGCCCGGAAACTCTCCACGAACGGCTGCATCGAGGGGTCATTGAGCAGCTGCCCGTAGCCGGTGGCGCGGAAGCTCTTCCGCAGGCTTGCCGGGTCGGCAATGCTCACCCAGCCGCGGGTCGTGGCAGGCAGCACCCGTTCGCTCGGGGCGAAGGCGGCGGCCGAGGCGGCTGCGGCCCAGGCGAGGGTGGCCACGGCGATGCCTGCGGCCAACACGCCGCGCGGCCCGCGAGAGATGGTCCAGCCCGAAGCCGTCGGGTGGCGGTGGCAGATGTGTCCGTACACGCAAAGCTCCTTCAGCTTCAGCGGAAAAGCCCGACCGATGACTCCTTTATCGATCGCAACGGCCACCGCACTCGATCATGATTGTAGCGATCCGGAAATTTCTACCGCCTCGCCCTCACGCGGCTCTCGGATGGCTCCGCGGGCGGGGGCGGTCTGCGAAGTCTGCGGAGTCTGCCACGGGTCCGCCGGGGGCTCAAGGCCAATCCATCAGCGGATTTCGCCGGTTTCGCCCAAGGACTACCGAGCGGCCGGCCACGGCCGGCAACAGCCCGCGGCGGCGGCGGCGAGGCCGGCGGCGGTGATCACGACCGCAGCGACGATGAGTTCGAGCCTGCGGATCCCGGGCTCGAAGAGCGACGCCACCGCCAACGGCCAGAGGAAAATCGCGGCACAGGACATCGCCCGCACCAACAGCCCCTCGCGGCTGCCCGGAGCCGCCTGGCGTGGCCCGCTCGCGGCGCCATCGGCGAGCAGCAGATGCGGCACGGCCAAAGCCGCCACCGCAACACCACCTGCCAGGCCATACCAGAGCACCCCCTCAGCCTCCGCGGCCGGCGGCGGCGAGAGCAGCCAGCCGGCCATCGCCAGCACCGCCCCGGCCATCACCGCCCGTGTCAGCCACCGTCGAAACGGGCTCTGGGCCGGCAGGATGCCACCAAAGAGCCCTTCGCGGCCGGCCCGAGCGAGCGTGTCGATCGACGAGGCCCGGGCTCCCGCCACGACCATCAGCAGCAGGCCAGCCAGACCGGTCAGCAGGCCGGCCGGAGCCGAGAGAACAGTCACCAACGACGACGCCAGCCCGACCAGAAGCGTGGCCGAGACCGCATCGGCCGCGGAGAGCCCGGCGAGTTGTCCGCCCGCGATGCCGACCCCCGCGGCCACTGCGGCGATCACGACGGTCGTCACGGTCGCTTGCAGGCCGACGGCCTCCGGCTCGCCGCCTGCCCACGGTGCGGCCCGCCAGGCGACCCAGATCAGGCATCCGGCCAGTGGCCACGCGAGCCGGACTGCCGAAAGCGTCACAAAGCGACCCGCCTCGGCGGCCGGCAGCCGCCATGCCGAGCCCGCACCCCCAACCGCGACGAGCGAGCGGGGAACCTCGCCGGCGGCGACCGCCGCGGCAACGAACCCGCAGACCGCCGCCGGCACCGCGGCGGGAATCGACTCCGGCGAGCCGCTGGCCACAAGCGGCGTCGCGGCCGCCGCCGCGATCGCGGCCCCGGCCCAGGCGGCCGGCCGCCTGGCGTCGATCGCGAGACACAGCGGGATGAGGCCGATGAATCCCCTCCAGGCAGCCGCGATGCCCGGCCAACCCGGCATGCTAGGCACCCCCGGCGGAGGATCGCGGCCGCGGCCCGGCCTGCACCCGCAGCGGCAGACCGAGAATCCGCAGATAGCCTTCGGCGTCGGTCTGATCGTAGGAGCCGCCGCCCTCCATCGAGGCGATCGCCGCGTCGTAGAGGCTCTCGCTGCTCTCCCGGCTGGCCACGAGCATGTTGCCCTTGTACAGGTTGAGCGTCACCTCACCGGAAACCGGCCGCTGGGCCTCGCGGATGAACGCCAGAAGCGCGTCCATCTTCGCCGAATACCAGAAGCCGTAGTAGACCGCCTCGGCAACGACCGGTGAGAGCGTGTCGCGCAGGTGGACGAGATCCCGGTCGAGCGTGATCTGCTCGACGAGCCGGTGGGCCTCGTAGAGCAGGGTCATCCCGGGAGCCTCGTAGACGCCCCGGCTCTTCATGCCCACCAGGCGGTTCTCCACGATGTCGGTGCGGCCGATGCCGTTGCGGCCGCCGATCGCGTTGAGTTCCATCACGAGCTGATGGGCCGGCAGCCGGCGGCCGTTGACGCTCACCGGCACCCCCGACTCAAAGCCGATCCGCACCGTCTCAATGGCGTCGGGGGCATCCTGCGGCGAGACGGTCATACCGAAATCGACCACCGCAAAGCCGTCGGTCGTGAGATCCTCCAGGCAGCCCGCCTCGTAGCTGGTGTGCAGGCAGTTTTCGTCGGAGGAATAGGGCTTGCTGCGGGTGGCCTTGACCGGAATTCGCTTGGCATCGCAGAAGTCGAGCATCTCGCTGCGACCGGGAAACCGTTCCCGAAACCCCGACAGCCGCCAGGGGGCGAGCACCTTGATCGCCGGGTCGATCGCCTCCGAGGCCAGCTGGAAGCGGCACTGGTCGTTGCCCTTGCCGGTGGCCCCATGGGCGAAGACGGTGGCTCCCTCGCGATGGGCGATCTCCACGCAGACGCGGCTGATCAACGGACGGGCGATCGAGGTGCCCAGCAGGTAGGTGCCCTCGTAGCGGGCCTGCCACTGCAGCACGGGGAAGGCGAAGCTGCCGCAGAGTTCCTCGCGGGCATCGACAATTTCCGCCTTGCTCGCCCCGCAGGAGGTGGCCTTGGCGAGGATCGCCTCGCGGTCCTCGCAGGGCTGGCCGAGGTCGACGTAGACGGCGATCACGTCGTAGCCCTCTTCGAGCAGCCAGCCGAGCAGCACCGAGGTGTCGAGTCCTCCCGAATAGGCCAGCACACACTTCTTCGTCATTGCACCTCCAGGGGGTCGTGGGCCGCCCGACTCCCGCTGCCCACACGGCAACGGGATCCCGTCAAGGTCCCTGTCAATCTATTCACAATTCTCACAAGCTCTCACACCTCGTGAACCAACGCCATGTTGTGGCCGTCGGTTCCGAACCCGGAACCGGCCACGAGCAGAATCCGGTCGCCCGGCCGCAGCCGGCCCTCCCGCAGCCCCCAGCTGCAGACATGCTCGAGCAACGCGGCGGTGTCGCGGGAGGCGGCGCCGGCCAGCGGCGTGACGCCCCAGTAGAGGGCCATCTGCCGCAGCGTGGCGGGATGGTCGGACACACCGACAGTCGGCACCGCCCCGCGACGCTTGGAGCGGGCGATCGCGGTGAGACCCGATCGGCTGGCCACCACGAACAGCCGGGCGTCGAGTTCGCCGGCGATCCGACTTGCCCCGTCAACCACCGCCTGGGTGATCGGATGCAGCCCCTCGACGAGGAACTCCGGCGACGGCAGAAACTCCTGCACCGGCACTCCGGCGGTCCCCCGCTCGGCGAGAAATCGGCCCTCCATGTACCGCCAGCGGTCGGCGAGGTACTGCTTCTCGGTCTCGAATGCGATCCGCCGCATCATCTCGACGACGAGGCGGGGATGCTCCCCGATCGCGGTCTCACCAGAAAGCATGCAGGCGTCGGCCCCGTCGAGAATGGCATTGGCCACGTCAGTCGCCTCGGCCCGCGTCGGACGGCGGGCATGCTGCATGCTGTCGAGCATCTGCGTCGCCACGATCACCGGCTTTTGATACCGCTGGCAGGCACGGATGATCCGCTTTTGCACCATCGGCATGCTGGCGACGTCGGTTTCCACACCCAAGTCGCCACGAGCCACCATCACAGCGTCGGCCGCGTCGACGATCGACTCGAGATTATCGATCGCCTCCCGCTTCTCGATCTTGGCCACGACGCGGGCCGATGAGCCGCGAGTGCGGAGCAGCTCCTTGAGCAGCTTGACCTCGACCGCCGAGCGGACAAACGAGAGGCTGACAAAGTCGACGCCGGCCCCCGCGGCCCACTCGGCATGCTGCCAGTCGGCCGGGCTCATGGCAGGCACCGAAAGCCGCACGCCCGGCAGGTTGACGCCCTGCCGGCTACGGACGGTGCCGCCTTGCACCACCTTGCAGCGGACAAGGTCGCTGTTTCGCTCGGTCACGACGAGGCTGATCGTGCCGTCGGCGAGCATCACCGAATCACCCGGCGAGAGTTCGTCGACCAGCGGCTCGTAGGTGACTGTCATTTCGTCGGGGCCGGTTGCGGATTCCCCCCTGACAAACGACACCTCCCGCCCCTCCACCAGCTCGACCGCCCCGCCGGGAAGCTCGCCGAGTCGAATCTTGGGGCCGGCCAGATCGGTCAGAATCCCCACGGGCCGGTCGAGCACGTCGGAGACCCTGCGAATCCGTGCGAGCGACTCGGCATGCTCCTCGAGCGAACCGTGGGCCATGTTGAGCCGGAACACGGCGACGCCCGCCTCGACGAGCCCGGAAATCGCCTCCTCCGACCGGGAGGCCGGGCCGAGAGTTGCGACGACCTTCGTGCGGACGATGTCAGGGTGGGTCGCGGGGGGAGGAGTCATGGCGGGGTTGGCCTCGGGGCGGGAAGCGGCCTGGCGGGAGGTCAGGGAGTGCCGGATGGTACCATCCCCGAAAAAAGGTGTGTGATGTGGCAGGACAAGCGGGTGATCGTGGCGGGAGGTACGGCCGGATTCGGGCTGGTGCTCGCTCGTCACCTGGCCCGCCGCGGCGGACGCGTGGTGCTCGTGGGCCGCTCGTCCGCCGGCGTGCGACGGGCGATCGAAATTTGTGAACGCGCCGGCGAGGGAACGGTCCGCGGTCTGGCTGCCGACCTCGCCCGCCCCGGCGAGGGCCACCGCGTGGTGGCTGAGGCCGAGGCGATCTTCGGCGGTGTCGACGCGGTCTTCTGCTGTGTCGGCCGCTCCGGCCGCGGGCGGGTGCTGGATGCCTCGGCCGATCGGCTGCGGGAGTCGCTCGAAGCCAATCTGCTCGCCGCCGTCGAGATCACCCAGGCGGCGGCCGATGCGGTGACGGCATCCGGCGGCCACCTGGTCTATCTCGGCAGCCTCGCCGGCAAGCTGGCCTCGCCGTTCATGGGCAGTTATGCGGTGGGCAAACGAGCCCTCGCGGCCTACGTCGACGCGGTTCGGCTGGAGCTGGCCCCCCGCGGGGTCCACGTGCTGCTCGTCTCGCCCGGGCCGATCGGCCGCCGCGACGATGACCCCGCCGCCGGGCAGGCGGCCGAGCGGTATGCCGATGACGTCGCCAAGGCCGGACTGCCTGCGGAGGCCTTGGCGGCCGGCGGCACGCGGCGGCTGCGGCCGCTCGACCCCGACCGGCTGGCGGGAAAGGTGCTCGAGGCCTGCCGCCGACGGACGAGCGAGCTGGTCGTGCCCCGCAAGGCGGCATGGCTCGCGGGGCTCATCGAATGGTTTCCTGACGCCGGCCGCAGGCTGCTCGCCCGCGTCACCCGCGGCGGCTGACGCGACAAATCCCACAAAATCGGCTATACCGCTCGACAACACCCGGTCGGTCGGCCCGGCCCGGCACCCCCGCGGAGGATTGCACCATGCCAGAGGCGTTTCCAGAGATCGGCAGGATCGAGTACGAGGGCCCCGATTCGACCAACCCGCTCGCCTTCCGTCACTACGATCCCGAATGTCTCGTGGAGGGTACGCCGATGCGGGATCACCTCCGCTTCGCCGTCTCCTACTGGCATACCTTCCGCGGCACCGGCAGCGACCCCTTCGGCCCCGGCACGATGCAGCGTCCCTGGGAGGCCGGAATCGACTCACCCGACAACGCCGTGGCCCGGGTGGCGGTGGCCTTCGAGTTCATGGAAAAGCTCGGGGTCGGCCTCTACTGCTTCCACGACCGCGACGTGGCTCCGGAGGGAGCGACCCTCGCCGAGACCAACGCCACGCTCGACCGGGTGGTCGATGCCCTCGCCGCGGCCCAGGAGCGAACGGGGATCGGGCTCTTGTGGGGCACGGCAAACCTCTTCAGCAACCCCCGCTACGTGCACGGAGCGGCCACCAGTCCCAACGTCGAGTCGTTTGCCTTCGCCGCGGCCCAAGTGAAAAAGGCGATCGAGGTGACCCATCGCCTCGGCGGGGCCGGCTACGTCTTCTGGGGCGGCCGCGAGGGCTATCAGTGTCTCTGGAACACCGACATGAAGCGGGAGATCGACCACCTGGCCCGCTTCATGCGGATGGCGGTCGATTATGCCCGGGAGATCGGCTTCACCGGGCAGTTCTACTTCGAGCCGAAGCCGCGGGAACCGATGAAGCACCAGTACGACTTCGACGCGGCGACCTGCATTAATTTTCTGCGGACCTACGGCCTCGAAGAGCACGTGAAACTCAACATTGAAACCAACCACGCCACGCTCGCCGGCCACGAGATGCAGCATGAACTGGAGTATGCCGGAATGCAGGGCTTTCTCGGCTCGATCGACGCCAACACCGGCGACACGCTCGTCGGCTGGGACACCGACCAGTTTCCCACCAACATCTACCTCACGACCCAGATCATGCACACGCTCTTGAAGTACGGCGGGCTGAACCCCGGCGGCATCAACTTCGACGCCAAGGTTCGCCGCGAGAGCTTCGAGCCGGTGGACCTCTTCCATGCCCATATCGGCGGCATGGATGCCTTCGCCCGCGGCCTGAAGATCGCGGCGGCGATGCGGGCCGACGGCGGCATCCAGCAGCTCCTCGAGCAGCGGTATGCTTCGTGGGACGGCGACCTCGGACGGCGGATCGAGGCGGGCAGCGAAACGCTCGGCTCGCTCGAGACACTCATGCTCGACAAGGGGGAGGCGAGCCCATGCACCAGCGGCCGCCAGGAACTCTTCGAAAACCTGGTCAATCGCTACCTCGACGCGGCGGCCACGAGTCGCCGCTGAGGAGCCGGGCCGCGATCGCGATCGTCTTCCCGGCCGCGATCGCGGTCTCGGCGACGACGCTGCCGGCATGCCGCTGGGCAGCCGCTCAAACTCCCCCGCCTCCGCTCGCGGGAACCGCCTGGCAGCTCGAGGAAGCGGTGCTCGTCGACGGCCGCCGGCTCGAGGGGCTGATCCTTTCCGACGAGGCGAGCCTCATCGACGGCGGGCCGCTGGCGTTCATCGAAATCGTGCAGCCCCCCGGGCGGCCGACCTATCTCATCGGCTGGCCGGAGATTCCCGGCGACCGCCTCGCCTCCTGGCAACGGCTGCCGGAGGGCCCGCGTGCGGAGCTGGCTTCGCGGGTGCAGCGGATCCGCACGCGACGGGACACCCTCGCCCGGGCCGAACTGGCGGTGCGGCTGTCCCGCAGCGGCGAGGACGGACCCTGGGAATACCGTGGTCCCTGGTTCGAGCTGACAAGCACGGCCGATCCGTCGCTCACACGCAAGGCCATCGTGCGGCTGGAACGATTGCTGGCCACCTTCGAACGGCTGCTGCCGGCGGACCCCCACGACGCGGCCGACGGGGCAGGGGACCTGCGGGTCGAACTGTGCGGCACGCCGGCCGACGAGCGGCGACGGACCACGGCCTTGGGCATCGAGCCGGACCACCCGGCCTTTTACGTGCCCGATCAGCGGCTGCTCTTCGCCGGCTGCGAGGTGCCCACGGTGATGCGGCACTTTCGCACGGCCGAGGAGGCCCTCGACCTCGCCGAGGCCGCCTATGTGGCGAGGCATGAGTCGATCGACACCCGGCTCGAGGGGATGGCTGGGCAGCTTGCCGAGCAGGGCGTGCCGTCAGCCAAGCGGGCCGAGGCGGTCCGTCGGGCCCGGCTGCGGGATGATCTCGAACACGAGCGGGCGATGCAGCGGATCAAGGCGGCCCGCCGCCGCAATCGCCGGCTGCTTGAGGACGCCGAGCAGCGGTTTCACCGCTGGCTGGCCCACGAGGCCTGGCATGCCCATGCCGAGCGTCTCGCCGAGGGGGACGGCCTGCCCCTGTGGCTCGACGAAGGGCTCGCCCAGGTCATGGAACATGCCCAGATGGAAGTCGGCAGCCTGCGGCTCGACGCCGCCGATCCGCAGCGGCTGGCATCGCTGCAGGCCGATCTCTCCGCCGACCCGCTGGCGATCGCGGCGGTGATCACCGCCGACAGTGGAGACTTTCTCGTCGGCCACGGCGAGGGCGGCGAGGGAGGCAGCGGCCCAAACGGCCACGAGGCAAGCCGCAGAAAGTATCTCTACGCCTGGGGTCTGGCCCTCGACCTGGCCCTGATTTCGCCGGTGCTCAGCCGCGAGCGGCTGCTGGCGGCCCGGGCCGATGCTGCCGACCCGCGGGAAGCCTTCGAGCGGCTCGTGGGTGAGTCAATCGAAGCGTTCGAGCCCCGCTGGCGGCGGAGAATCCTCGGCCTCAGCCGCCGCGGTGACGTTGCAAGACCTCCTCGAGAGCCTGCCGAACCACCCGCAGCCGCTGCGGAGAGGTGAGCTTCGAGCCGTCCGCCTCGGTGACGTGGAAGGCGTCGACGACCTGATCGAGGTAGGTGCCGATCTTCGCGGCCCACACCGAGAGCCCGAGTTCGAGGAAAGCCGTGGCAACCGCCGAGAGCAGGCCTGGCGAGTCGTGGGCGAAGACCTCGATGATCGTGGTCGTCTCGGAAGACTCGTTGTCGATCCGCACCCGCGGGGGCAGCCGGTCGGCGAGGGCCCGCGACGGCGCGTCGGCATCGATCAAGGCCGGAATCGGCGGCAGGCTGCCGGCCGTAATCACCCGCCGCAGGCACTCCTCGATCTCGGCGGTGCG
>Ga0180435_10007831_pt1 | contig 10124 bp, 7 predicted proteins | sample SS_ome_3_FD_132467 | JGI IMG/M metagenome (GOLD analysis project Ga0180435, IMG submission 132467) | Hypersaline lake sediment archaeal communities from the Salton Sea, California, USA - SS_3_S_1 metaG | ecosystem: Environmental > Aquatic > Non-marine Saline and Alkaline > Hypersaline > Sediment... | reverse complement strand
TTTTCCTGGCTTTTTCGAATTTTCCGGGACAGTCAATCGCCGGATCCATCCTCGCCTGGGTTTCCATCGGAATGGTACTTTTATTCTTACTCCCCACCGGCAGGAGTAAATCAATCAAACAGGGATTTCCCCGGGATAGATTTGATGAGAGGGATGTGATGTTTTCCAGGTACTTCATGGAGGTAAACAGCCCGGAGTATAACGACTACTACCTGCGAAACCCGGATAAACTGGAAGGAGACACGAAATTTCGAAATGCCCCGGGCCTGCTGTCACCAAATGCCATGCATAGCCATCCATTCTATTTCGCGTCAGCAGATATCGGCTTCTCGATGTGCGATTATTTGAGCGCGCATTCCGGGGAAATTTCGGCGCCGCGTGAAGCGGACCCGGCCGAACTAGCAAACTACCTGGAGCACTGGCTTATTCATATGGGCGCCCTATCGGTTGGATTTACCAAACTGGAGGATTATCACTGGTACTCTGTCAAAGGAAGGGGAGATGACTACGGCAAACCTGTCGAGCCTTCCCACCCTTACGCCCTGGCGGTTACGGTAGAAATGGATTACTACATGATCCGGACCGCCCCGCAGGCTCCGGAAGCGATGGAAGTTGCCTGGAAATACCTGGAAGCGGCAACCCTGGCGGTTCAGGCCGCGGCCTTCATCCGGCGCATGGGATACTCGGCCCAGGCTCATATCGACGGGAACTACCAGGTACTCTGCCCCCTGGTGGCCCGGGACGCCGGGCTGGGAGAAATAGGGCGCATGGGGCTTCTGATAACTCCGGAATGCGGGCCCCGGGTGAGAATAGCGGTTGTATCGACAGATCTTCCTTTCCCGTTGAATAAACACCCTTTTAATTCCGATATCATTGACACAAGTGTCATTGACACAAGTGTCATCGATTTCTGCAATAAATGCCAAAAATGCGCCCTCTGCTGCCCCACCCAGGCAATCCCGCGGGGAGAACGGCAGGAAGAAAAGGGCGTTCTCCGGTGGCGGATCAATCATGAAAAGTGCTTCTCCTTCTGGTGCGCCGCCGGTTCCGACTGCGGTACCTGCCTCTCTGTCTGCCCATACTCCCATCCGGCAGGATCCATACACAATACCATACGATCTTTATCCCGGAACTCCTCCCTATTCAGATCGATCGCCGCCCCTCTGGACGATCTGTTGTATGGGAAAAAACCAAAACCTCTACCGATGCCGGGATGGACGAACCAATGAAATACATCGAAAAAAAATACCTTGGCCTGTACCTGGGGATGATGGCTAACTTCATATTCTTCGGGGTCACCCTGGCTGTTCCCGGAATGCTCCTTCCCGGTATTATCCGGGATTTCGGATGGAGCTACACCTGGGCCGGTGTTGTTCTCGCATCCGGGTCCGTCGGGTATTTTTTCTCCACTTTTCTCTGCGGATTTCTGGTACACAAATTCTCAGCCCGTACAGTGATGTGCGGCGGATTGATTGTTCAGAGTTTCGGACTGCTCCTTTTCGGTGCCTGGTCTCCTATCTTTCTCAACATTATCATGAACTTCCTCCTGGGTTTCGGCCAGGGGGGAACTGAGGTGGTAACCAACTACTCTGTCGTTCGAATGGAGCGGGAGAAAGAACACCACCTGATGGGTATGGTTCATGCCGGTTTCTCGGTAGGAGCAGTCATGGCTCCATTGATCGGCGGTTTCTTCCTATCCGGCGGTGCCCACTGGCGGACTATTTTTATCGGCGCCGCCGTCATCTCATTTGTTCTCGTGCTGGTGTCCTGGTTTCTTCCCTTTCGATGCATTGCTGAAGAGGAAACTCCGATCAGACGGGAAGAAATCTCCGGCGGCCCGCAAAACAGGGCGGAGTCCAGTATTCCCCGTTTAATGATTGTCTTTTCCGTTGTCACCATTCTTCTGTATGTGGGAATCGAAATTGGTATTTCCAACTGGATAAGCGAATATTTCGTAACGATTCTCGGTTCCAGCAAGAGCTCAGCATCCTTCGCCGTCTCCCTCTTCTGGGGGGGAATTCTGGCGGGACGGGTGCTGATACCTCTCCTGATCCGGAAACCGACCCTGACAGCCCAGCTGGTCGGCCTAACCTGTATTCTCACCCTGTCGATTCTGGCAACCGTTCTGTTTTCCAATCCTATTGTACTCTCCGCCAGCTTCCTTCTGGCGGGTATTGGGTGCTCTTCCATTTATCCCCTGGTGATGACCCTGGTGGGCAGGCATTACCGGCGGAAACAAAGCATTTATCTCGGTTTCGTCTCCACCGGCGGCGGTATCGGAGCATTTATCATCCCAATGATTATGGCAGGCTTAGCTGATGTCCTGGGCTTAAGGCTGGGATTCGCCTTCTTCGGAGGTCTGGGTGTTGTACTGGTTTTTTTCGCGATCGGCATCCGGCGGCAGGTAACAAAATTACAGTTAGAAGAATAGCGGCCTTAGAATATCCGCCCTCTTTTGAACCTTCGGGGACAACATGGGTTCCCAGGAATTGTACTCCTCCCAATCCTGCTTGATAACAATCCGGTATCCGATCTGCATGTGTTCGGTCAGGTAGAGGAAGGTCATCATCTCGGCGAAATCTTCCGCCCAGCTCTTTGTTCCGTAGAGTGAGGCGATGGGAAGCGACTCGAGAGAACGGTATACCTCCTCTGCCTCGGAAATGGGTATCGAAGGCCCCTCCCCCATGCCGTAAAAAGAAATCCGTCCAGTGTAAGGGAACCGGTCCTCATCAGCCAGGATGTGATAATCTCTCCACACTCCCTGGGTGAATGGGGTTGATTCCGGTGTGTGTGCAGCGAGTTCCTTCAGCCCGGGTTCCACGAAAGGAGTCTCGTGTTCCTGGTAGTCGAAAATATGAGCGGTTTCGTGCATGAGAATGTAGAAAAAACCGGGAGCCTCGTCGGAAAGCTGCACTTCGATGGATAACGAGGGGTCATCCTGGATAAAGCAGGTATTTTCCCGATAGGAAACGAGTTCCGTCATGGACATAGTCAGGACCTTCGGATTGAAAGTAAGGGTGTAGTAGAGATTGTTATCCTCATCCAATACGAAATCGGCCATTCCGGAGCCAAGAAAATCGTTGACAAAGTATATTCCCAGGAGTCGCTCTTCCAGGATCGACGTAAACCGGGGGGGGAGATTTTGCAGCGCAAACTCGATAATAAATCGCTCAGTCCCATCCGGCGAATAGGAGGTATACGAAGGGTTGCCGTCCATTTCTTTCAGGTAATCCAGGAAAAAATCGGGGGCCTCCTGGAGGCGATGGATGAGGTCGGTCTCAGGAGAGAAGGCATAGGAATCGAAATTCTTGGCAGGGATACTTCGAACCCGCTGGGCGTAAGACAGCTTTTCTGTTTTTGACGATTTTACGGCAACAAGCTGGGAGCCGCTTCCCGATTCTGTCGTCTTACAGGAGAAGAGCAGCAGTACAGCCGCACAGGCGATAATAATGGCCCTGGAAATCTTTTTCATCCTGATTCTATTCATTCCGTTCTTTTATAAGAGTATCCCGGATTCACCTAATCCGCAAAATAATTTTGTATCTTTTGCGGCAGCGCGGTTATCTCCTCGATATTGATACTATACACGATGTTCCTGTTGTCAGGACTGTATTCTTCTATTAACCCGGCCTCTTTGAGCATGTTCAGGTGCCGGGATACCACCGAGGGAGAAAGTTCCAGCCTTTTCGCTAGTTTCTGCCCGTTTATCGATTTTTCATTTAACGATATCATTTTAAGAATTTTCAGCCTGTTCTTATCTGCCAGGGCCTTACAGGCGCTTATTGCCTTGTCCCTCTCGGCACGAATTTCCCTCCCTTTCTCCTCGGTTTTCGTACAGTCGTAGAGTACCGAAACAACACCGTACCCGTAGTAAGTCAGGTGCTTGTGGGGAGAGGTGTGTACGGGAAAAAATTCAATTTTCGTGAAAGGCATGGACCGGGGGATCGGTATGGGCAGTTCTTCCATTCCGCTGACCGCGGTAAACAGGGCAGTACCCCCGTTTTTCTCAAAAAACTCCCGTTTTTCCCGGGCACTCTCATCCCACAACCGTTTAAAACCGGCTGCCTTTTCATGGAAATAGCCTTTCCAGTATGTTTCCCAGAAATGGAGAAGTTGTTTTCGTACCCCCTCTATATCATCAGCCCAATCAAGAAAAGAACAGTACTGCAGCAGTTCTTCACTGCCGGAATGATTTTCCAGCATCTTACGCACCCCTCTGGAGGACACAGGTTCCGGAATGTCCTCAGGCGCGAATCTTCTGCCGAGAATGTAAAACGCGAATTTACCCGGGCTCATATTTTTTACACTATCGAGAAACCCAGGTACATCGTGGTGGCAGCCGGTGTCCATCGCGATTTCGGTGAAATCACACCCCTGGTGATAGTTGCTGTAAAACTCGCGAAGTTTCACGAGAAATGATTCTCCCAGGGCATTCTGTATCTCTTCGACCAGATCGGGTCGTCTCCAGGTGTCCGCGACAGTCTGCAGGCTCAGCAGCATCTCCACTACCGTGGAAGTTTTAAACTCGATCATGGCGGAGAGGGGATCATAATCTGTACCGGTGTTTCTTGTCAAGTTTCATTGAAAAAAGGCCGATTTTCGTAACAGGAGCGGTATACTATATGGCTGCAAAAATTATCAGGATTCTTATTCCCTTCTTACTCATGGTTTCGCTGACCGGCGTCTATGCCTCCGATTATGACCTGTCCCGGGTCGATGTAAGTGAGGCGATTATCAGTATCGCCGGGCCCCGGCACCTTTATATTCGTGCCGCCACCTACGACTCCCGGGAAGTTTCCTTCATTGTCGAGTCGGAAGACACTACCGGCCGGGTATGGAAAGTGAAAGAGATTTTCACCGAAGATCTCAGCCATATCCCGGACAATATCTATCTCGATTTCGCCGAGATTACCCCGGTAAGCCCGGAAGAAATAGAGGTAAGGGGAATCATCGTCGACGGCCAGGCATATACCGCCAAGATGACCATTCTCGACCCTGAAACCCTGGGTGTGGGTAAAATCCCCCTCCAGGGAGATTTCACCCAGCGTTATTATGACGCGATTGCCCAGGCCGCTCCCCCCGCTCCGATGGTGGATGAACAGGCATATAAAGCCCAGATTCAGGTATTAACAGAAGAAAAAGAGGAGTTCGCGGAGCAGATAACTCAGCTGAAAGCTGAACAAATTTTCTATAACACGCAGATCAATTCCCTGACCCTATCAAAAGAACAGTGTGAGCTCCAGATTGAAAAGCTGGAAAAACAGATGGGAGAACTCATTATTGAAGAAGATAGGGGCGGTATAACCCTGAAAGACCTGGAACAGGCAAAAGAAGAGTATGAAAAGACGATAGAAGAACTGGAACGGGAATCTCAGGAGCAGGAATGGGAAATTCTCGCGCTGCAGGCGACTCTCGAGGATATGGACCAGCAGATCGCCGTTCTTACCGAAGTGAACAGGGAGCTGAAAACTTCCTTCCAGGATGCCCTGGAGCAGCTGGTGCTGGCCATGGAACCGATGGAAAGATCCCCTGGGGAAGCTGAAGACCATGCCGTCGTGCCAGCAGCGCCGGCTACAGCGGAAACAGTCTTCACGAAAACACTTCTCACCGGGTTCAGCGGCGGTTCACCCCAGATGGGGCGATGGAAGATCACCGAAGGGGAAGTAGTTCAGAAAGATGCCTCTCAGTATTTTGCCAAGCTCATAATTCCCATTGAACAGACAACCAAACCGACGTTATTCTCCTTCAAAGCCCGTTCAACCGGAGATGGGTGGGTCGGTCTCGGCCTTCACTTTTTTGCCACCGATATGGACCGGAGAAAGGGGTACGGTTACGGAGACTCCCTCCTTTTCTGGCTTACCCGGGACCCGGAGTACCACGGCAACATGGACACCCACGCCCAGCTGTATAAATCGGATGACGCGGTCCACATGGCAATGGTGCTGGACTCGGTCATCGAAGAATCGATCTCCGACTATATGCAGGTGGATATCATCTACAATCCGCTGGAGGAATACTTCTCGATTTTCATCAACGGCATAGAAAAGCTGAAATACAAGACCTGGTTTTCCATTGAATCGGGCCTGGAAATAGCATTCCGGACCTTGAAGGGCGGGTGCAGCTTCAAAGACCTCGTCGTGAAGACCATGGACTGAAATATCACACATTTTTAACACTCTCCTAACATATTTTATTGCAATGCGAGCAAATCTCGGGTATCCTGTAAAAAGCAAAACAAATAGTGGAGGGAGAAGAATGAAAAGAACAAAACTTCTGTTTCTGGTTCTCTTGATGACCGTCCTATGCGCGGGATTCGCAATGGCAGGTGGAGCTAAAGAAGTTCCTCTCGGTTCTGAAGAGAATCCAATTATCTGGTCCTTTGTACCGTCAGGCGAGATGGAGCGTGTTGCTTCCGGAGCTCAGCAGGTCGCAGACTTGATTTTCGACAAAACAGGTCTCTATATCGCCACCAATGTTGCCACCGAATACGCCGGTGTCATCGAAGCCCTGGCAAGCGATCCGCCGGAAGCCCACATGGCGTCCCTGGCAACCTTTGCTTATGTAATGGCGGCGGACCGGGGTGTAGCCGATGTCGCGCTGGTTTCGGTGAGGTACGGCAGTCCCACCTACAACGGCCAGCTCATCGCCGGTGCCGATACCGGGATATCCAAAGTGGAAGACCTGGCGGGAAAAACCTTTGCCCGGCCTGATCCCCTTTCAACCAGCGGCTGGATTATACCCATGCTTACCATGCGGGCAGCCGGGGTTAATCCGGATACCGATCTGGCTGAACTTGTAGACGCCGGAAGTCACGATTCTGTCGTAGCAGCAGTCTACAACGGCGAAGTTGACGCGGGTGCCTGTTATGTTGATGCCCGAACCAGAATCGAAGAGGACTACCCGGATGTTATGGAAAAAGTTGTGGTGATCGGAGTAACTACCGACATCCCCAATGACGGAGTCCAGTTCCATCCCGACGTACCCCAGGAGATCGTGGATAAGGTTGTGAAAGCGCTTCTCGAAATTGCTGCCACCGACGAAGGGAAAGATGCCTTGAAAGTCGCCTACCAGTGGAACGCCCTGGAAGAGCATGATGACACTTTCTATGATCCTTTCAGGCAGGTTCTCCAGGCTTCCGGTTTAAGCATCGAAGATTTGAACAAATAGCGGCATTCGCCGCGAACGCCTTCGGGCGGATATTTGAAAAACATGCTGCAAACGAAAAGGGGGCTTCTATAAGCCCCCTTTTTATTTCGTGAAAAACAAAGGGGCATACCACACTATGCTAGAGATAAAGAACCTGAAAAAGATTTACGACGACGGAACCGAAGCCCTCAAAGACGTGAGCTTTGATGTTGAAGAGGGGGAATTTCTTGTTGTCATCGGATTGAGCGGTTCGGGAAAATCGACGCTTCTTCGCTGTATCAACAGGCTGATCGAACCAACAGAGGGAAAAATCATCTGGAACGGCCGGAATATCCCGGAGGCGGAACCCGCGGAATTGAGAAATATACGACGGCAGATCGGGATGATCTTTCAGCATTTCAACCTGGTGAAGCGGTCCTCGGTTCTCACAAATGTCCTGTCAGGAAGACTGGGTTATGTAAACCCCTGGTCCAGTGTCCTGCACCGGTTTCCCGAATCGGACAGGAAACAGGCAATGGCTGCCCTGGAAAGGGTGGGCATTACAGACCAGGCTAACAAACGGGCTGATGAATTGTCCGGTGGACAGCAGCAGCGGGTCGGTATTGCCCGGGCCCTCATGCAGGATCCGAAAATGATCCTTGCGGATGAACCCGTCGCAAGTCTTGACCCGGTTCTTGCTCATACAATCCTGGGTTACCTGGAACAGATGAACCAGGAATTGGGCATCACCGTTATCTGCAGCCTCCATTACCTGGACCTGGTACAGCGATACGCCACCCGGGTTATCGGTCTGAGGGACGGTAACATCGTCTATCGTGGAACTCAGGAAGATATTAACCGGATGACCGACGAAGAGTTCAAGGAAATTTACGGTGAAGAGGCTGAGAGAGTGAGCGCGGGACCGAAAGCAAAGGAGGGGACTGCAGATGGCTGAGATAACACGTGAGAAAAAACCGCTGAAATCCCTGGTGCCCGCTCCCGCGGCAGGCATCATCTCCCTGATTGTCCCCGGTCTTGGCCAGGTTCTCGGCGGGAAGGTACAGCGGGGACTAATTCTGCTTGGCTCCTTTATCAGCATCATCGGATTGCTGGGGTGGAGAATACATACCCTGGCCCACCGGGAGCCGGATGCCTGGGCAAAATTTGTGAAAGCCCTGGACCGGAGACCGGTTTTCATTCTGGTGGTACTCCTGTTCATTGTCTTCCTTTGGCTGTGGAACGCGAGAGACGCCTACAAGCAGGTCAAGGAGAAGAAGCGGGGAAACCCGATTGTGTTTGTAATAATCCTGGCAGCCTTTTTTACCCTGGGCCTCCAGATAAGCCAGGTTGACATCGTTAAGATGTTCGTGGAACTGCCCGACGCGTGGCCCCCCCTGTCGAGGGTTCTCTGGCCCTGGGAGGCCGCCATCACCCATGAAACCGATGAGATAGGGGCATCCGCGGAAATCCTCATTGGATGCGACAACACCCCGCCGGCGATTCCGGTCGAAGTCGAAGGGGAACCTTACATCATGGCGGATCCTACCTGCGGGGAATTATCAACCCTGGATGAAAACAACAAAGTCATCAAGGGCTCGACCATTACCCTTACCGGCCGGGGATTCGCCCCGGATACGGAAACCCTGATTTTCTGGCAGGATTCCCTGGGGAACGAATTCAGGCCCAGGCAGGACGGGAAGTATGTTTCGGTTATGACCGACAGCAAGGGGGAATTCATTTTCGACCTGGTTATGCCTTATCGCCTCATACCTCCAAGCGCCAGGGGGGATCAAATACACCAGGTTTCCGCCAGGCAGGTTACTGAAACAGGAGTTATTTCCGCCAGTGATCCGCTGAAGCTGACCATCGGGAGGATGATCGAAACAATTTTCATGGGGATGATGGCTACCTTTTTCGGCATTATTTTTTCGATACCCATAAGTTTTCTTGCTGCCAGGAACCTCATGTCAGGATCCTGGTTAACCATGACCATCTATTTCGTTACCCGGACCATCCTGAATATCGTTCGTTCAATTGAGCCGCTTATCTGGGCGCTCATTGCCGTTGTCTGGGTAGGCCTGGGTCCCTTTGCCGGTATCATCGCTCTCACTCTCCATTCTGTAGCTGCTTTAGGTAAACTCTATTCCGAGGCAATTGAGAGTATCGACCCCGGTCCGATAGAAGCCATTCAGGCAACCGGGGCCAATAAGCTTCAGACAATCATGTTCGCGGTTGTCCCCCAGATGATTCCCCCCTTCGTCTCGTTCTCGATATACCGGTGGGACATCAATGTAAGGATGTCCACGGTAATCGGTCTGGTTGGAGGCGGCGGAATCGGTTTTCTCCTGGTGCAGTACATCCGCCTGCTGGACTACAAGGCGGCGGGTATCGCGGTGTGGTTTATCGCCATTACCGTTGCGATACTGGATTACGTCAGCTCGGAAATCCGGAACAGGTTTGTATAGCATGGGCGGGACGAAGGGAACCTTCGATATTTTATTTCTTATTGCCCGTCCCGCCGCGGGAAAAAGCGAAATAATTGATTATCTTAAATCCGTGTCTCCGTCTGAAAGGGCGGAGACACTGCATATCGGGCCCTTTGATGAGATCGATGACTTTCCCATGCTCTGGACCTGGTTCGAAGAGGACGCAATCTTGAACGAAATGGGGTATCCCCGTCTCCACACCGACAGTGAAGGTTATTTCAGGGGACAGCACCTGTGGAACCTCCTAATCAGGAAAATCTGCCTGGAATACACAAAGAAACTCCGGGATAATCCGGATTACCATGATGGGAAGACCACCATTATAGAGTTTTCCAGGGGGCGGGAGCATGGAGGGTTCCAGGAGGCATTCCGGCATGTCGAGCTGTCAATGCTTGAACGTTCAGCTGTCCTCTATATCGAAGTTACCTATGAAGAATCCCGAAAGAAAAACAGGCGCCGATTCAATCCGGATCGCCCCGACAGCATCCTGGAGCACGGTCTCCCCGAAGACAA
>Ga0180435_10007830_pt1 | contig 10126 bp, 9 predicted proteins | sample SS_ome_3_FD_132467 | JGI IMG/M metagenome (GOLD analysis project Ga0180435, IMG submission 132467) | Hypersaline lake sediment archaeal communities from the Salton Sea, California, USA - SS_3_S_1 metaG | ecosystem: Environmental > Aquatic > Non-marine Saline and Alkaline > Hypersaline > Sediment... | reverse complement strand
GTAGGCTGTCCAGACGGTTCGGTCATCTCGCTTGAGCAGAGCAGAGACTTGTGAGTAGCTCAGGTCATATCGTTCGATCAAGAATGTGACAAGAGATTCCAGCAGGCTCAGCTTTGTATCCTTCAGCGCGTTTGCTGGTATCGGGTAGTGGAGATCAGTGACCGAGAAAGATCCGACCCTCTTTTCAGAAGCACTATTATACGCGCGCCAGACAGACTGCCTGCTCTTTCCGAGCATGTTGGCGATCTCCTGAAGTCCGCAGCCGTGTCCCTCTTTCAGGAACTTGACTATGGTCTCATAGCTGCTGAGTTCTGTTGAGAATATGCAGCTCGGGATGAATAGCTTGCCCGCGGCAGCGGTCTGAATAGAAGGATCTGGCTTAGACGCCGTGTCTCGACGGGTTATCACTGTTTTAGCCATAACTTGTAAACATATGTAAGTAATAAGTCATTTATAAACATATCGGTAAATTGTGGTGTTTTAAGGGTTGTATGTCGTGTTTGGGCAGGGTGTGAGCGACCACGAACCTGGCTGCAGACTGAGCCCACAGGTGCGCAGGCCTGAAGATGTATCTAGAATTGCCGCAGGCTCCAAATATTATTGATTCTGGGTGTTATATACAGCAACATTTATTAACTGAAATTACCCGTTTTACGATAAGATGTTCAAAAAGAGGTCAAAGAAGGGCTTGAGCCATGTAGATTGGGCTATGAGCCTGGCGATATTCCTTCTTTATCTTGCATGGTTCTTCATCTTTGTCAAGCCTATGTTCTCTCCTGCTTCGAGCCTTGATGTGCTGCTGGACATACTTGATGATGGCTTGGAAGACAACCTGTTCGAGGAGACTGAGCGGATCAGGGTGTTCATCTCAGAAGGATTGGACAACGAGAATGAACCTGTTGTCATCCCGTTCACAGAGGATTGGTCATATTCAGATATCACGCACACAGCAGAGCATTTTGTCATAGACGAGCAGAAGATGTTTTTCCTTGCGGACCTGTCTAACTCCAGTACTTTTAGCATATACTATCCTCACGAATCCCTTAGGGTCACGGGGATGATGCCTGTGATCGCTGATGATGACAGTGCACACTACGACACGTTCCATGCAGGGTTTGACGATTATCTGCTTGAAGATGTCTATTTCGAGGATGACCTGCGTATAATATCTTTCGATGTAGAGGTTGATGATACCGAGCTTGATGATGTCGGATATTTTGAGAATGACACGTTTCTTGCGAAGTACAAACGCGCCACCGATGACATCAACCTCACCCAATACCTCTTTGCAGAGAACTCTGTCATCTACACCTATATGCGATCAGCAGACTTCAGGAACCATTCTGTGCAGGTCGACTTGACTGCTTTCAACTATACTTATTTCTATCTGGACCCGAGCCGTAACGGGGAGGTTGATTATAGCATAGGTCCTGGTTGTGTGTATTACGAGAGTGATTTCCTTGACCTGTATGATGCGAGCTCAGGTCTGCTCATAACCGCGGACCGTAACATCACGATAGCTCTTTGCGCGAACGATACGAATCCATATGTTCGCCTGGAGCTGGATGTTGAGGCAGGTGAGGAGTATAACATCAATTATATCCTGCACCAGGGAGGTGTCGACAGCGTCCTGGCTTACCCGATAAAACCTATAGTTGGTGTTACAGAGACGCTCAGCACGGTATCTGCAGAGAAGGTCTCCCTGATGAAGAACTATGATTATGCTTACATGAAGCAGTTGTTCGGGTTTCCCAAGGACAGGGATTTCAACATCACCGTGAGTAGTGATGTGGTCGACGCTACTTATGGTGTTGAGCAGCCGTTGGTGGCTGACATATACGCCCGCAAGGTTGAGGGTGTGATCATCGATGAGCGTTTCGAGCCCAGGAGGGTGTTGATGACGCTGACAGTTTGGTAGATAAGATGAAGAGTAGAAGAAAAAGCAGGATGCGGAACAGGAAAGCATACGTGCGTACTCTTGAAGCTTTCTTCGCGTTCTTTATCACGTTCATTTTCGTGGTCTTTGTCGTGCTGAAGGGTGTCGACCCTAAGCCTCTACGGACAGACCTGGACGTATTACCTTCCCTGGAGCAGCGCGACGACTTCCGTGCCTGTGTCCACGCTGATAACACCACCTGTGTCGAGGATCTTGCTGACGTTTTCATACCTGCTACGTTCAATCACAAGGTCGCGATAGGGGCTCCCACACCTTTTAAGGGAGCGAAGGATATTTATACAGAGACAGTCTTTGTTGCAGGCAACCAGACCAATGATTATGATATAGTTTACTTATACTATTGGCCCAGATCGGGATAAGAATCATTATTTACAGCGCCATGCCCGTCGTTGCCTGGCCGTGAGCGCGCGCCAAGAAAAGAACACTCAAACCAGGCACGGCCAGCATAGCCAACTATGCGCAGTGCCTTTGATTATTATTATTATCGGGCGCGGGAGGGGATGCTCCATCCGGGAATGACCCGCGCAATCAGAAAATGATTTCCAGCACGAGCCCGGCATGCTGGTCGTGCCGAAACAGGTGATATTCATGAAAATAGAGGTTGACACCAACAACGATTCGAAAGAGGACCTGCGTCATCTTGCTGAGATGCTGCAGAAGCTTTCAGGCAGTTCTGCTGTGACTTCATCGAAGCCGGTGAACATATTTGACGACTCTGCACCATCATCAAGTCCATCTTCAGGAGGACTCTTCAACATGTTCAATGACGAGCCGAGCACTCCTGCAAGCACGCCAGAGCCTGCACCGGTGTCAAGCATGATGTCAGATCCCTCGCCAGCTCCTGCGCAGAACGAACCTGCACAGGGGGGTATCTTCTCGATATTTGGCGACGACCCGAAGCCTGCAGCCCCTTCAGAACCCGCAGCGTCACCATCACCTTCGATGGCTGTGTCATCCTCTGCCGCAGAGCCGACAGTAGCAGACCTCTTGTCAGGTAACGCACAGATGCCTGAGGAAGAACCGATAGAAGAAGGAAAGACATCTGTCAAGGATGTGCTTGACGATGATCGCATAGTTCCATACTGAAACATAAAGAGATGAGATAGATGGAGAAGTTCAAGTTCTTTGATGAGATGACATCAGATGTCATCTTCGAAGCATATGGTGAAACTCTCAAGGATGTCTTCACCAACGCAGCTGAAGCTATGTTTAACTTCATCTGCAAGATAGACCATGTTCAACCATCTGAAGAGCACAAGATCGAGGTCGAAGCAGACAACAAAGAAGACTTGATGATCAACTGGCTCCAGTCTCTTATCGCAGCAGTCGATATCGAGGAGATGTTCTTCTCCAAGTTCACGATCACAGAGATCTCAGACACTAAACTGACAGCTTTCATCTACGGAGAACCGGTCTCCCCAGAGAAAGGAGAGACCGTCGTGAAAGCAGTGACTTACCACCAATACAAGTTCGAAAAGACAGATGAGGGGTATAAGGTGAGGGTGAGCCTGGATATATAATTCTGCCAATATATTTCTATCATCTTGTCACAAGGTTTATATATGGCTGTTTGTTCTTCTTTCAAAAAAGGGTGTTCAGACAGTAGAGGATGCCCTTTACTTTTTCTGAGCACACATTGGGGGTATAGAAATGACGAAAGACCTAGATGACCTTGATGCTGTCAGGATGATAGCAGACGCCTTGTCTAAATTCGAGAAGAAAGACCAAGATCGAATCATCAGATGGGCGATGGAGAAAGTAGGATTAACGACACAAGTCGTGAAACCGACAAAACCCGTGGAATGTACGGGCACTCCACAGGAATTACCCGTATCTCAAGCACCTGTTGAAGCGGATTTAAGTCTGACCGACATAAAGACCTTCATAAACGAGAAGAATCCTACAAGTGATAACCAACGTGCTGCTACAGTTGCGTACTATTATCACTTTGTCGCGCCTGAAGAGGAACAGAAGGAGACAATAGGTGCTGAAGATTTACAGAACGCCTGCAGGTTGGCAGGGCTCACACGACTGAAAAATCCTATATCGACCTTACGTAATGCGCATCATGCCGGTTTGCTCGATAAGTCAAGCGAAAGAGGGCAGTATTCCATCAACAGTGTGGGTGAGAATCTAGTAGCAATGACCCTTCCAAGAGCGACCGGAACCAAATCGGTGCTTACAAAGAAGAAAGTAAAACGTAAGAAGGTGCCCAAGAAGGTTCATAAGAAGAAGCGGAAGAAGAAGTGAGCGATCGACATGAACCAAGCATATGATTCCATACAGGCAGCGGTCGGTTCTCTTAGGAAGATACGGCAGCTTGTCAAACGAAAGAGCACTGCACAAGTCAGATCTCAAGACGAAATAGATTTAATCGAATCTAGTTCTCTGGCATGGTTCAAAAGATATCGAGATGCTGTTGTTGGAGCAGATCCTGATTTGATGTGCGCAGTTGATGATATGTACCGCGAAATTCTACACGCCACACAAAGACACACAACCCGAAAATCCTATGATGCCCTGTTCAAGTCAACCTTAACATTGTTAGTTCAATTACAGGACAGCGTTATTACCGTAGGGACCACCCTTCCCTCTGGAATGACTGATGACACATTACCCGAGTTTGATAAGCTGATTCAGGACGAAAAAATGAAGAATATAATGATTCGGCGATGGTGTGAATGTAAAAAATGTATATCCACTGAAGCACCTTTAGCTGCTACGGTAATGATGGGTGGTCTGCTGGAAGCGCTGTTCCTCGCTAAGCTTAACAGTTTAGATGATAAAAAGGAAGTTTTCTCTTGTGATGCTGCTCCTATTAATAAAAGAACGAATAAGCCGCTCGAGCTGAAGGAGTGGACGTTGAAGAATTACATCGCGGCAGGTCACGAGCTCGGTTGGATATCTGTTTCTGCAAAAGATGTGTCTGTGGTGCTTCGTGACTACCGAAACTTCATTCACCCTTACAAGGAACATTCTCATAACGTCGTTCTGTGTAATGATGACGCTTTGTTGTTCTGGGAGATAGTCAAGAGTATCGCACGACAACTTCTATCCTAAATTTTCTCCCCCTTCGCCTTACTCTCCCGATACCTCTTCGCGAAAGTCTGAGCTACCATCAATGGAAACACCAGAGTAGCCTCGGCTCTTACTTTCACATGCGGGGCGTTCACCCGCAGTTTCGCCCAGGTCATCGCTTCCTGCTGGTTTCCACCTGAATCTGAAGCATCATACTCTGTTGCCGTCGATACATATACAGCATAGTCCAGTCCGTCCTTGAATATATTGCTATTCAGCACATAATGCTTCGGTACCCCTCCACCCAAGACGATAGCGCCTGTCTTCTCATACGATAACGCAAGCTCGACGATCTTCTCGTGGTCTGATACTATGTCGATGTAGAAGTCAGGGTGCTTGTGCCTTTGGAAATAGAACAGGTCACCTATAGATCCATCAGTCAGTGCTGGACAGAACACAGGGATGTCGTTCCGCGCAGCCCAATAAAGAAAACTTTCCTTATTGTCAAGGGCCAACCCCAGCTCGCGTGTGAACTCGTGTGTACAAAGAGGGCGACCAAGTTCCTGCTGTTTAGCATATACTTTCTCAAAGAACGGGTTCATGAACCGTTCAAAGTACAGATACCGATCATACGGTGCGAAGATGTTGCCGATCCGACCCACTCCCTTCTCGAACAGCACCCGTCCGGGCACCTCGAACGAACCAGTAACAAATGGCCGCATCGTCTTGATCACATCCTCTTCTACAGCTCCTGCTGCAGTCACGATGACATCGACAAACTTGTGCTTCACCAGGAAAGTGATTATCTCCCGCAGACCGGAAGATATCATGTTGGATGTCATCGCAAGGTACACTTTTGCGTCATCTTCGAGCATCATGTTGATTATCTCGATCCCTCTGCCCATCTCTGTCGCTTGTATTCCTGTATGTGCCATCGCATGCATGAAATCATCGAAATCAAACTTCTTTTCAAAATCATAACCGCGTATCTGCGGATAGTCATCTAGTGTGTGATAGGTCCTCATCCAGCTGAACTGGTTCTGGTATCCTTCTAGTCTTTCTTCTCTTAGTGTTTTTTCTTCCATATTCTCACCTGTATATCATTATTAAGTGTAAAAAACTGAAAATAGAACGATGCAGGACTGGCTATTCATATCCTGTAGTGTGCGTAGTTTGAATACACGAATAATGCCATGTCTTCTGGGAGATATGTATCATTTATATACATTTTGCTCAATAACATATTTAAACAACCGCCGCTACAGCCTCCCTTAAGATGCATCTGAAGGAATACATCCAGGCTACAGAGATAACTGCTCTGTTCAGTTTCTGTGCTTATCTGTTCTATCCTATATTAGGCCCTTACGCAAAGACCCTGGGCCTCACAGAGTTCCAGATAGGTCTGATGTTTGCGATATTCCCTCTCACCCTTATACTCTCTTCAAGCATATCAGGATCTCTTTCAGATTCCATCGGCAGGAAGAAGGTTATAATGTATGGGATCATTGTCGAGCTGGTGGCTATCATTTGCTATCTTCTGGGCACGCCTTTCCTGATGCTTATTGCGAGGTTCCTTGAAGCATTGGCTTTCGCTTCGGTCATATTTGTCGGTCTTGCGCGTATACAGGATTCGCTGGATGAGAAGACAAGGGGAAAATATTCGGGTATCGCTCTTACTCTGTTTCAGATAGGGAAGATCATCGCTCCTGTTCTGGGAGGACTCATAGCTGATTACTGGTTCATCAAGGGTCCTTTCTTGTTCTCTGCTTTTGGTCTGCTTATCATGCTTTGGCTTGTCGCTTTGCATGAGAAGATGTCTTTCGGTCATCATTTCACGCGTTCAGAGTTCAATATGTTCAGGAATGTAAAGGCTTTCTTCTCTTACCGCGGTCTTAGAGGGTTGGGTCTGCTGGGTATAGTGATGCACGCGTCTATACCTCTCACGCTGGTCTTCATACCTATCTACATAACAGAGGGGTTCGGTCTTTCATACCAGTACATAGGTTACGCTCTTCTCGCGATGGAGTTCTTCATGTTGTTCCAGTGGGCGGTAGGCAAGCTTGCGGACCGTTTTGACAAGGCAAAGATAACTCTTGCAGGGTGCCTGGTCTTCGGCGTTGGGATGCTGATACTTTCTTTGGCTCCGGGTTACGGGCACTTCATCGCGGTCATGCTTTTTATAGGCATAGGTGCTTCTTTTTGGAATGTTGGCTGCTGGTCTTACATGTCTGAGATAGGTACCAGGATCAGGCGGGAGGGTCTTGTTGTAGGTACGTATTTCTCCGTCGCCAAGGTGGGCTCTTTCCTAAGTTTCATATTCGGCGGTATGGTCGTTCATTACATGGGGGTTAAGTACCTGATGGTGATTGTTGGGGTGCTTATACTGGTTGGTACCTTTACAGCTTCATTCTTCATGCTCACACAGCCGCATAAGAAGAGGAGGTCACGATGAAGTGCGATAAGGCCATATCACTAATATCCCCTGGCATAGATTCGCCGGTCTCCACATATCTCATGAAGAAGCACATAGACAATATCGTCGCAGTCCACTGCACGAGTGAACCTCTTGAAACCTCAAGGTCGAAAGAGCTTGTCATCAGGATGTGTAGGTTGTTGAAGATAAAACGTCTTTACGTCACTGATCACGGATCTATCCAGAAGAGGATAGCTAAAGATTGCAAGGCTCCGTACGTATGCATCCTGTGCAAGCGTTTCATGGTCCGTGTAGCAGATGAAATAGCTAAAAAAGAGGGTGCGTGTGCAATCATAACTGGTGAGAACCTCGGACAGGTCGCGTCACAGACTCTTGACAACCTGGTGATTATAACTAACGCCACAAAGCTTCCTATACTAAGACCCATACTCTGCAATGACAAGCTCGAGACCACGAATATCGCGCAAGAGATAGGGACGTACGAGATAGGCCTGGAATCCCCTCCATGTTGCACGTTCGTGCCTGACCAGCCTGCAACGAAAGCCGCTATCAGGTCCATCGAGGCAGAGGAGGCGCGCCTACATGTAGACAGCATGGTGGAGGAAGCGATAACAGGTGCAGAGATGATCGACCTGGATGGCTGAACAATATGGCGAAGAAAACAAGGAAGCAGAAGTGGAAAAAAGAGAAAGGTCCTGACGGGAAGAGTCTGGCAAGATACATCCTCGTTGCAGCCATCATCCTAAATTTCATCATGCTCATACCTCTGTTCGACGGCATCTGCCTGATGTCTGGTGACGGTGCGGCGCACTATGCTGCAAGCCAGGCGATCAAGTTCAGGTGGGAGTCTGGTCAGGGGTTTTGGGGTAACTGGAACCAGTTGTGGGCTGAAGGTTTTCCTGCGTATGGCTATTATCAATATCTTGCGCATCTGATCGTCGCGGTCATCTCGATGCTTTCCGTAGGGCTTCTCCCGACCATAGCGATATACAAGCTCTTTACCATCGCGGCTATAACCTTGCTTCCGGTCAGCATCTACTATGGGCTTACAAGGCTTGACCTCCGTCCGCTCCCAGCGGCGTTTGCCGCTTTATTTGCCATCACAATCTCAAGCAGCGTAGGTCATGGGGGTATGGGCTTCTCGCTGGTCCATCACGGTCTTTTCACCCTGCTCATCGGAATATTCCTTTTTCCGATAACCTTGGCCCGCATATACGTGACCCTCAAGGAGAACCGTTCTTACTTCCTTGCGGTCATTCTCTTCTCAGCGACTCTCCTGGTGCACCCGTTCGTGGGCTACTCTGCTGGCATCGCAGCCCTCATCATGATTTTCACGAAGAAAGGCCAGCTGAAGATACGCCTCCTGCGCTTCATCATCATCTGCGGCGCATCGTTCATAGTGACTTCGCATTTTTTCATCCCTTTCCTGGCAGGGTCTGACCATTATGGTGGCGCGTTCTACACGACGACGACCGATTACTACCAAAGCAGCGCTCCACAGGTCCTTCTGGACCTCATCACAGGCAAGACGCTGGACTTCTTCCGGTTCCCGTTCGTCCTCATCACTATCTTCTTTGCTATAGGTGTCTACGCAGCTATCACGAAAGGGCAGCGTATCGGTTTTCCTTTCCGCTTTGCAGCAGGGGGCTTCATCATATTCCTCCTCGTTTCGTTCGGCCCGAGGTTCTGGGGGTTAATCTATGATATCATACCAGGACTCTCGATAATACCTGCCTACCGTCTCATGTTCGCGCTGCAGTTCTTCATGCTGTTCTTTGTCGGTGCGGGTTTCTCTTTCCTTTTTTCTGCGTTGCGTGCCAGGACGAGACGGTTCAGCCCGAAGATCATCCTGGCAGTGTTTCTTATCATCCTCTCGGCACCTTTGTTCGTGCAGCTGTTCACGACCAACACGCATCTGTGTGCGATCGCCAACCAGGATTATGATGAGGATGATTTCAACAGGCTTGTGCTGTTCCTGCGGGCGAGTCCTGATGGCAGGTTCATCGCCAGGCCGGAGCTGGGTTTCGACGACCCTTTCTTCGAGTCTCTTCTGCCTATATATTCTTCTCATGATTCGTTTTCGACAACGTCTATGGGTTCGCAGGACAATCTTGCGTTCTATTACACGCAGTATCTGCTCCTGCCTAGCCATTACTCATATGATTTTTTCAATATCCGTTATGCGGTCTTACCTTCAGGCAGTGATCCCAGGCAGGAGTTCTTCACGCAGGAGTTTGTAGCAGGAAACTACACGATCTATTCGATACCGACCTCGGGTTTCTTCTCTCTTGCTGACTCGAGCACTGCATTGATATACAGTGATGCGCTCAACAGCGGTTTCGTAAGGGCTGCTAACAGGGCCTGGATGAACACTTATGCTATGGAGCGACTGGACCTTATCACTATGTTCCATGAGGATAAGGTTGATGATGCCGGTGTTAGGGAAGAGTTTGATTGGGTTATCGATGAGCGTACCAACACTCTTTCAGAACAGCAGATGATCATGCATTTCCGTGACCGTTCTATAGATTATCCTGGGGATTGCGGAATAGTGCTGAGCGAGAACAGGACATTGAATGAGTACGTGGCCACCATCCTCACTAACCGTTCGTGCATGTTGCTTTTCAAGATGAGTTATCATCCTGATTGGCGTGCAGAGGTCAACGGCCTTGACGCAGAGGTGCTTGCTGTCTCTCCTTCGTTCATGGCAGTAGAAG
>Ga0180435_10007828_pt1 | contig 10129 bp, 7 predicted proteins | sample SS_ome_3_FD_132467 | JGI IMG/M metagenome (GOLD analysis project Ga0180435, IMG submission 132467) | Hypersaline lake sediment archaeal communities from the Salton Sea, California, USA - SS_3_S_1 metaG | ecosystem: Environmental > Aquatic > Non-marine Saline and Alkaline > Hypersaline > Sediment... | reverse complement strand
TGTGAGGCAAAAGCGGGAGTCTTGATATCGAGCTAACAGGGGTCTAATAGGGGTCAGGTTTACATTAGACCATAAGTATTGAATACAGCCTGGACGAGTTACTCAGCCAATGCAGTTTTTGAAAAAATGAAAATCAGTCGGGAAGAACGAGATTGGCTCAATTTATGTTCTCATTGACATAGCGGGAATATTATTATAGACGACTGTATCTGCTTTGATAACTACAATAGCTTAGTGAGTTAGGTAGATAGTGCCTGGGGAGATCAAGCTCATATTCTTGATGGTAGAGGTTGCTTTTGCTGCGAGGATTCTGCTGAAAAGTTCTTTTCAGTACATCCTGAGTACGTACGGCCTGGCGGCGATTTTCGGCCTGGTCCTCCAGGTCTTCCTGGGCAGTGAACTCAACGATTATAATAGCAGTTTCAGTTTGTATGTCGGGTATGTCAGCGTCGGCATTATCCTGGTGTGGAGCGTTTCACTCGGCGGCTGGCATTTTCTTTCTCAATTGGTCATCCGGAAATTCAATTTATATCCGCAGACTGCCTTCAGCATCATGATTGGTTTGATGATGATGGTTGTTGTCGAGATCTTGGGCTACAATCTGTTTTGCATACGCTTGACCAAGGAATATCCCAGCTTGCTTCCCCCATTAAACTGCATGCACGCACCGCTGGAGCTCTATTTTTGTTATATTGCTACTGGTTTGCTTTTCTACTTTACCATGTCCGAATTACCAAAAAAAATTAAAAATATTAATTAGCTGCCACTGTGTTAGCCATAAAAAACCTTCTGCGCAACCGGACCAGAACCAGCATTACCCTGCTTGGAATCGCCGTTGGAATTGCAGCTTTCGTCACCCTGACCTCCATCAGCAGATGCCTGGAATCCCAGGTCGTTGGTATACTCAATGACTATCGGGTCGATATCATCCTGCAGGCCAAGGGGGTTGCCTCCCCTAAAAATTCCCGTATTCCCGTTACAGATTGTGCCCGCCTCGATGACATCGCCGGCATTGACGATATTACCACCCTGATTATGGGGACGGCCCTGGTGGGTTCCCTGGAATCCATTGGTTTTGTCCCCACCATTGCCATTGGTGTATCGTCCATTGATTCCATGACCAGCAAGGTGGATATCAAAGAAGGCCGGATACTCACTCCGGGCGCCCAGGAGATCATGCTTGGCAAGCAAATCGCCGATGAACTGGAATGCAATCCGGACAGCCACGTCGTGGTCAACGAAGTGGAGTATCGCCTGACGGGAATACTGGATAGCGGCAGTAACATTTTCGACAATGCTGCGGTACTGGCAATTGAAGATGCCCGCGAATTACTGAAATTGAGGGATTATGTTAATCTTGTATTCATTACGGCTGCCGATCAGAAGCAAATCAAAACGGTTATTCGGGATATTGAAAAGAATCTTCCCTCGGTTGCGGCCTATCAGATAAACGAATTTCTCGGGCAGAACAAACTCCTGAATACCGTAAAAAACTACACGAAAATGGTCGCCTTGCTGACCCTGCTGATCAGCAGCATCGTTGTTATGAATACCCTGGTCATGGCCATCTCGGAACGAAAAAAAGAGATTGGCATTCTGTTGGCGGTGGGCTGGAGTCGCTTCATGATTATGCGTACCATCGTACTTGAGTCCGTGCTGCTCTGTTCTTCCGGAGGCGTCGTGGGCACTTTCATCGGATTAGGCTTGATATGGTTTTTCCAGTACAACAGTAGGATTATCGGGTCATTGTGGCTCAAGATACCTGTTCAGGTTTCAATCCCGCAGATGCTTGAAGCGGTGGGACTGGCGGTTGTGCTCGGTATAATTAGCGCAATTTATCCGGCAGCCATTGCTTCAAGGCAGTTTCCCATACAAGCCTTGCGCAACGAATAACGCCATGATCACCGCTGAGAATATAGTGAAGGAATATGACAATGGATTAGTCAAAGCCCTGCGGGGCGTTTCCTTCACCATCGAACATGGCGAGCTTGTATCCCTTTGGGGACCTTCCGGATGCGGCAAGAGTACGCTGCTCAATATCCTCGGTACCCTGGATGGTCCCACGAGTGGTCATCTGGAACTGATGGGCAAACCCCTTGGGACCCTGCGGCCATTTAATATTTTCCGGGCGAGGAACATCGGTTTTGTCTTTCAGTTCCACCACCTGCTTCCAAACCTGACGCTTCTGGAAAATGTTGAAATTCCCATGCTGGCCTTGAAGGTGCCCAGGCGGGAACGCCGGAACAAAGCCAGATCCATTCTCACCGCCATGGGGCTGGAACACAGGCTCAATTTTTACCCGACCAAAGTTTCCGGCGGTGAACGTCAGCGGACCGCCATCGCCCGGGCCATGGTAAATAATCCTAAAATCATTCTGGCCGATGAACCCACCGGCAACCTCGATACCCATACCGGTGAAAAGATTGTCGCCTTGTTGACCGATTTTTGTCGGGCCAATGGCATTGTTCTTCTAGTGGCAACCCACAATCCCGAAGTATCGAAAACCACGGATCGCGTGATTTGCATGGAGAACGGCCAACTAAACTCTCATCCGGGTGACGGGGAAAACTGAGCTATTGTTCTATCTGTCCCAGGCAGCGAAATTCACTATCTTCTTTATTACTTCCTATGTGGGCGGGATACTTGTAAGCAGGGCGGCGCTGAAAGCGAACTACACTAGGAAAATCAACCACTTCATGATTTTCTTTTTACCCTTGTTCCTCGATGACCTCTTCCCCTACGAAAAGACACTCACAACCACATTCCTCGGCTTTCTGCTGCTGCTGCTGTCCCTATCCCTTTATACTGAAAAGATGAGACAGCGCTGCGGTGTCCTTCAGACATCCTTTTTATCCTTTGATCGTCCCGAGGATCGTCCCTATACGCTGTTTTGGTGTTCCACCCAGATCGCCGTTTCGTCAATTGTGCTGATTATACTGATCTATTGTCTGGCGGCCATCCAGCGCCTCGATCTGATTTACATACCGGTCATCATTTCCGGTGTTGGGGATGGACTGGCGGAACCGGTGGGCGTGCGCTTCGGCCGCCATGTGTTTGCGACAAGAGCACTCTTTTCAACGCGGAGGTATACCCGCAGCTTTGAGGGCAGTGCGTGTGTGCTGCTTACCAGCCTGGCAACCATTATTTACTTCCGGTCAAGTTTTACCGTGAATCAATTTTGGACGGCGCTGTTTTTATTTCCAGTATTAATGACCCTCACCGAGGCAAAAGCGCCCCACACTTGGGACCAGCCGTTTCTCTATATGGTTGCCGGAATCCTGCTCCTGACCATTCTGCATCTTTTTTAAAAGGTCGGCGGCAATACCGCTGGGCATCCTCATCAGCCTTTTGCCCGGGACCAATTGAGCGAGTAGGTGACCCCTAAACTGTGATCACACTCTGGTCGGCATCTGTAAAAGTTTTAACAACAGGTAGTTACGAAAATCCAACCGTCATTTGCGGTCATAGCAAAAAATGCCTATTCCGTTACCGCCAGGCGGATTCCAGGCATGGGAACATAAACTCCCTTTGATACAAAAATAAAAGTCCTCTCCATTCCTTCCGGCAGTAAAGGCGCCTCAAACGTCAGGGTAACATCTTCCTTAGGTCCCAGGAAAATTGCTTTTCCGTCTGCTTTCAAGGCGTCCTGTTTGACCTGGTTGCCTCTAGAGGTCACAGCCGATAACAGTTCCAGAGACCATGTTTCAGGTCTGTCTGCCGTCAATTCCGCCCATGAAATACGGTCGATGCGATGGTATTTTTCCGCATGGCAGCTGGTGGCTTTCAGGCGAATAATATGATCCGTATCCCACCCGCTACCCTGATCTTCAAGAGTAAAGAAAGACTGATCCACTTCATCCCTGGGATAGGCCCAGTCCACCGTCTGCCACTGTCCCTCCGGGTTCTTTCTCTGCAGGGCAATTCGGGGCTTGATGCCCGCAGCACCGGTGTGCCCCTTGCCGCTGCCGTCCTGGAACCCCTGCCAGACAATGACGAGCACACCGTTGTAAAAGGCCTGGGACGGTAGGGCTACTTCAATGAACTGGTCGTTATAAAGGACTGCTGGACCGGCAGGATTATTGAAAGCTGCCGGGTGAAGCGCCTCATAAAAGACGACACGCCCATTGCGGGTGATACCGGCCCGGGTTCCGGGATTGTGATCCAGGATTCTGAGATCCAGCAGGTCTGAAAGTGACCGCTCGTTGTCCTGCTCTTTGATCCGGAGGCGATAATTTCCATGATCGTCGGCCAGGGGCCGGTTCTTGATGAGGTAGTAATCTATGTAGGACTTCTTCTCCACCAGGGATGCGGAAATATTTTCCACGGAGAGTTGCTGTAAAAAGAGACCGTCGCGGCTGGCCAGCAATTTACCCTCGTCCGTCATCAGTTCCCTCGGAAAAATCCGGGCCGTTGAATAAATATCATTTTCCTGCTCGTACTTGTCCCCGGTCCAGACGTAGAGATAGGGACAGGAGCCCTTGAGGGTTATTTTTATGGCTTTCCCCGACGGTGCCGTGAAATTCTGGTTGGTATCTCCGTAATCCCATTGATTCACGGAGATATTGTAATCCCCGGCCGGAATCTCCTGGAATGAGAAAGCGCCCGAACCGGAACTGGCGGTGGACTGGCTCACCGGGCCTGTTAAGGTAACGGTCATACCGGCGATTTTGACCGGCCAGCCCTCAACCGGCACCAGCTGTCCGTCCACGATACGGCAGCGGCCTGCCGGCGCTGTGCCCACTTCCTCTATTTCAATACCTGTAGACGTGGCGGTTTCGGTTTCACCGCTGGAGCTTTCATCCTCTTCAGACGGCTCGCTCGGAGGATCCGGTTCTTCTTTTTCGCGACATTGTCCCCCGGCACACTCGTATCCCTCCCGACAGTCGGCATCGCTCTGGCATTCGTTTTTCACCTTATCGATGGCATTTTTCCGATCAGTGTCCGAACCTTTGGTGGTGTATTTGACCTGCCCCTCTTGACTGGACTTGTCAATGAGCGCCTGGGCGGCATTTTTCTGGTCCTGCATATCGTTTTTATTACCCCAGCCTGCTATGAAGCCTCCAGTGTATCTGGAATCCGTCATGGGATCTATACACTGCCCATTGATGCAGGGGTACCCCGTGGGGCACTCGGCGGAAGAGCGGCAGCCGGCTTGAGATTTCTCCGGCTGTTTCATGGGGCAGCCAGAGGCGCCCACTATCGTGCCTGGAGGCGTGCCCGGACAGGTATCGAGGGCGTCATTGACGCCGTCCTTATCCATATCCCGCTGGCTGGGGGAGCAACCGCTGGTGTCCGCCTGTTCACTCGCCGGGGTCCCCGGGCAGGCGTCCAGGTCATCCCGCACGCCATCGCTGTCGCTGTCCTGTTTACCCTCCGCGCATCCCTGGGCGTTTACCTGTTCACCGGCAGGGGTTCCGGGGCAGGCATCCATGCAGTCCTGTATGCCGTCCCGGTCCTTATCCGTGTCCGGTGTGCCGCACCCGCATTCGCCGGGATCGGTCTTGTCGGGGTCATCGGGGCAACCGTCTATGCAGTCCGGTGTGCCATCGCCGTCTCGGTCGGTATCGGGGGTGCCACAACCGCACTCTTCGGGATCGGTCTTATCGGGGTCATCGGGGCAACCGTCCTTGCAGTCCGGCGTGCCGTCGCCGTCCCGGTCGGTATCGGGGGTGCCACAACCGCACTCTTCGGGATCGGTCTTATCGGGGTCATCGGGGCAATCGTCCTTGCAGTCCGGCGTGCCGTCGCCGTCCCGATCTGTTTCGGGCTTGCCGCAGCCGCACTCACCGGGCTCCGTTTTATTGGGATCGTCATCGCATTCTTCGTTACAGTCCAGCGTACCGTCGCGGTCCCGGTCCGTATCCGGCGTTCCACAGCCGCATTTTCCAGGGAATGTCTTGTTGGGATCCGCTGCGCAGCCGTCCTTGTCGTCCGGCGTGCCGTCGCCGTCACTGTCCTTCTCCGGACCAGTTCCTCCGTCACCGTCACCGTCACCGTCGCCGTCGCCGGTACCGGCACCGGCCATTCCCATTGCGGGGAGGCATCCGTAAGCATCGCCGCCATACCGGCTCAAGCGGCCCATCAAGGCTTCCGCCTGCATCCAGGTCATCATTTGGCCCACCAACTCATATCCCCGGCGGTTGTTGTACTTAAAGCATTCCGCCTTGGCGAAATGGAAGCACTCCGCGGGCTCGTACAGGGTTCGGAAACGCCAGACACAATACTTGCCGTCTCCCGAAGCCATGTCCACCGGCGGGCGGATCCCCTCAGAGCTGGGTGTATTGCCTTTTGCCAACACGGATATTTGCAGGGTGAGTCTCACCGATCCGACACCTTTCTGGGTGACGGTAATGGTCACGGTGGTTATCCCCTGCGGGGCGGTGTCCTTAGCCCGGATGCTTTGCGAGAACACATAACGGTCATAATAATCGGTTACCCCCGCGGTGTGCATCTGACTCGAATCCGCCGAGGTGTTCCCGGGGAAAATGTCAATGCCGCTTCTTTCCGGGTACTCGACTTCGACTTCGACGCGTTCTCCGTTGGGCACCCAGCCTTTGACAATGATGCCGCAGCCTCTGCCGGCAAAATCACCAGGAACGAGTTCGAAGGAGTTCGGGCAGTCCAATTCGACCGTGAATGGCGGACGGGGTTGATCCGGCGGTGGCGGGTCGTCCGAATCATCATCCGGATCTGGTCCAGGGCCCGGTCCAGGTCCAGGGCCCGGTCCAGGTCCAGGGCCCGGTCCAGGACTGGGACCTGGCTGGGGAGGTTTGGCCATGATGGTTACCCGGGCGCTTCCGGACCAGCGCTGGCCGCCCTCCTCCGGAGTGGCCTGATAGGACGCTGTTACATTCACCGTGGATCCGGGGGTGTGATTCACTCCCCTGACAAAACCACCGGGTGCACCGCCCCAGGTGACCCGTGTACTATACTGGGCGGAAGATCCATCCTCAAACTTTACTAGCGCGTTGCATACGGACGCCTGATCCTGGTAAATTTTTTCCGGTGTGCACTGCACTTTGAATTCGGTTATTTTTTGGCGCTTTTGCTTGGCTTTAAGTCGATCGAGTTCGGCCAAGAGGCGTTTTTCCTCCTTCAGGGTTTGCAGCTGGTTTTCCCGCTTCCGTTTCATCCCTTCGTTATTCGCGATCATCTCTTGCAGGATGGATGCCGCCCCTTCTAAAGTCATCCCGCCCATGCTGGGGAATTGCACCGGAAGACCGAAGAATCCGGTTCCGATGTTCAAGCTGCCGTTGGCGTCCATGGTGAAAAAGGGCGCCAGCTTTGAGTTTATTTGTCCCAAAAGCCCCTGCCGGGCACCAACGGCAAGCCCGGCCAAAGCTTGCTGGGCTTCAGAGGCATTTGGATCGGCCAGGGTTTGATCGGCCTTTCGGGAGGCATCAATGACTGCCTTGGCCCAGGATAATTTCGAACCAGCGTCACTCAGTTTCTGGTCAAGGAGCGTTTCAAAGGCGATATCCGTCTGGATGATTGTTTCCACCGGCCGGCCATCACCCGGATGGTCGTTTTTGATATTTGCCCGTACTTTGTCCGCTCTGCTTTTTGCCTGGTTGTACTCGGCTTCCTTGGATTGAATCTGTGAATCGAGGGTTGCTGCCTGCAGAGCACCTGCAGAGAGGGAAAACAATGCAGCCCCCACGGCGGGAAGTAAAAGCATAGGAAGAACTATAAAACTGAATAACCTGATAACAACACGCATGTTATTTTGAAAAAAGCTGCCATTGCTACTGCTTTTCGTTGGTTTGCTATGCATTGTTTCTCTCCGCCGCTGAAGGTCGCCTGCCGGGCTAGTGTCTGAAATATTGGGGCGGTACCGCCTGGGTTGTGTAGATCACCGACCGGTAGATACAGTCGCGAATGGCCAGCTCCATGGGCGTATTCCTAAACATGCTCAGGCTGGCCGGGGTTTGAATTTTATATCTGATATCGTTTGAGGAGATCGTGCTCTGAATGTTGGCACCCAGGGTCGCCTTGCCCGAGGCAGCCGAGCCGGCGATGCGCCGGGCGGCCACTATCCGTCCGGTGGCGGTATCCACCACGCGGACATCGATGGCCATATGGGCGTTCTTGCCGCTGACATCACCGGTGGCGGACTGCACTGCGGCGCTGTTCCAGGTGGCGGGCAACTCCGCCGTGACCCCGCCGCCCACGGCTTCAGCTTCGAATTCGGTGACGGTGCCGTAAACCAACAGCTCGGCCACGCCCATCTGCGCGCCCAGCTTGGGCGAACCGGGCGCGGCCATGGCGGAGTAGCTCAGCTGCTGCTCGGCGGCCAGCCCCTGAGTATCCAATCGATCCATCACGTTGAAGCGGTTGGATTCAAAGAGCGCCGTAGCCAGCATCTCCCGCAGACCGTCGCCGATATAAAGAGAGGAGCCGCGGGCTTTAACGTTAAAGTCGCCCACGGCCACATTGGCCCGGGGACCCTGGTAGGTCATATCCAGGGTGCGGGGCACCTGCTGTTCGGGGGTGAAGGTTGTGACATAATGGCTGGTACAAGCATTCAGCGCCAGGAGGGTGGTCGCCACGAACAAAGCTCTGATAAAAACTACCCGTGTCATGTTCTGATCCCTTGGTGTGTCGAGGTGGTTAGGTTAGTCGCGCGTGAATACAAATGTCGCCGGTCTTCCATTGGCATAATGACCGTTGATGCTGAAGTTATCTGTATTGCCGGCTACGCGGCCTGATGCTCCACCGCCGCCGTCCGCATCGTTGAAGGTGAGCGTTTGGGAACCCTGGTCATAGCTCCACACCAGCCGGCCATTGTAACTCGTGCCGCTGATAGTTTCGGTGTACGATCCCGTACCTCCGGAATTAAAGGTGAATCTGCCGGACCATTCCGCCCGGCTTGAATCTCGAACGCTATAGGTGCCCACAAAATCAGCCGCTGTTGCGTTGGCTACACTAACCGGACCATCGTCCTCATCATCCTCGCTTAGGGCCTCGGCACCTGCATAGACACCCGCTCCCACGGCACCCAGGGCCACGGCGCCGATGATGATCCCCGCGGCACCGCCGCCAGAGGATGCGGCGACCGTACCGGCACTGGTGGCTCCTGTGGCTGCTGTTGCGGCGGCCGATCCGCCGGCGGTTGCCACCTGTGACGATGTGTAGAGGCCGTCCGCAACCAGGCCGTACCGAAAGGGCTCCGGGGTCTGGGTGACCACAAAGGTATCATAGAAGCCCTGCATGCCGTCCGCCAATTCCTGGAGTTCAAGCTGGGTTTCCAGGATGTTCGTGTCCGCTTTCTGCTGGTAGTCGGGATATTTGCGGCGGTAATTGTCTTCAATGAGCTGTTTCATGGCTTCATACTGCTCCACCGCTTCCTGGACCTTGTCAATGCGGATCATTTTCATTTCACCCGGCTCCTGCCAGGTGACGGTCTCTTCCAGCTCCTTTTCCTGGATGAAGAAAGATTGGCTCAGGGTGACCTGTTTTTGCTGGTTGATCACCAGGAATTTATATTCGATGCTTGCGGATCCGATCCAGGGTGCCGGCAGTATCCCGCGGTAGTCATCCCCCCCTTGGGTCTGCATGGGAACAAAGGTAAAGGTTTCCCGGCCCTGGGTGCGGAAGTAACACCGGGCGGCCAGCACGCCCTGGTTGTCTTCAATCTCCGCCTCCAATACGATGCGCCGTCCCGGCAGATAGGGCTTGCCCGGAGCTTTATGTTCGATTTCAGTAGTACTTTGGGGAGCCGCTGCCGCTAGAATTCCGGCCGGAGCCGCCAATAAGCCGCACAGCACATAGATTAACATTTTCAACGCCATGGAAGAGGTCCGCATGATCATTTTACCTTGCTCCTTGTGATTTGAGGTTGCGGTTAATATGCTGCCTTCTGCATCCGGGTTCAGGCGGAATAATTCCGGGGCCGTCGTCAGGATTGGTCCCGGCCAGCTAGCGGTGACTGAAAAAATTGGGCGGTAATTGCTGGCAAAGCGCGATTACGGCCCGATATATGCAGTCCCTCAGCGCCAGTTCGTACGGCGTATTTTTAAATACCTCCATCTCGACAGGTAAATCCATGCCGCCCACAGTCGTGCCGGCCAGGGCCTTGCCGGAGAGTGCGCTGCCCTCAATTTCGGTTTGGGCCACAATCCTGCCGCTG
>Ga0180435_10007826_pt1 | contig 10134 bp, 10 predicted proteins | sample SS_ome_3_FD_132467 | JGI IMG/M metagenome (GOLD analysis project Ga0180435, IMG submission 132467) | Hypersaline lake sediment archaeal communities from the Salton Sea, California, USA - SS_3_S_1 metaG | ecosystem: Environmental > Aquatic > Non-marine Saline and Alkaline > Hypersaline >... | reverse complement strand
AGCGGCGAGAAGGACCCATACGCCTTACGTCGTGCTTCACTGGGTGTATTGAGGACCATCATCGAACGCGGGCTGGATCTCGATCTGATGGTGCTGATCAACCGCAGCGCCGGCCTGATCCAGCTGGATAATGGCGTCGATGCGGCCAATGTTGATGCGACCGGGGTCGAGCAGGAAGTGTTCGACTACATGCTGGAAAGGTTGCGCGCCTACTACCATGACAAGGGTATCACCACCGATGTATTCGATGCGGTCTCCGCCCTGGCGCCGTCGCGGCCGCTGGATTTTGACAAGCGTATTCACGCGGTGACCGCATTCCGTGGCATGGCAGAGGCCGAGAGCCTGGCCGCTGCCAACAAGCGTGTCGGTAACATCCTGAAGAAATCGGCTGTCACGGAAGTGATGGCGGTCGATGCTGCGCTGTTATCGGAAGCGGCTGAAAAACAGTTGTTCGAGACCCTGAGTACACTCAGCCAGGACGTCGAACCGCTGTTCGATAACGGTGATTATGAAGCAGCCCTGAGTCGTCTTTCTTCGCTGCGTGATCCGGTCGATGCGTTCTTCGATTCGGTCATGGTCATGGCAGACGATGAAGCGGTAAAGAACAATCGCATCGCCCTGCTCAGTTCCATGAACCGTCTGTTTCTGAGGGCAGCAGACCTGTCGCGTCTGCACCAGTCCTGACCGGGTACGTGGCATGATTACCAAACTGGTTATCCTGGACAGGGACGGAGTGATCAACCACGACTCCGACGCCTTCATCAAGTCCCCTGATGAATGGCTGCCCATCGATGGTAGCCTTGAAGCCATCGCTCGCCTGAACTATCACGGTTACACCGTGGTCGTCGCCACCAACCAGTCCGGGCTGGCGCGCAAGCTGTTCGACATCGATACCCTGGCTTCCATCCACGAAAAGATGTATGGGTTGCTGGAGAAAGCCGGCGGACAGGTCGATGCGGTGTTCTATTGCCCGCACGGCCCCGATGACGGCTGTACCTGTCGCAAGCCAAAACCGGGCATGCTGCTCGATATCGGTCAGCGCTACAATATCTCGCTCAAGGACACCTGGTTCATCGGTGACAGCGTGCGCGATATCGAGGCGGCGATCAGTGCCAATGCGATGCCGATACTGGTACGGACCGGAAAGGGTGAGAAAGCCGAGAAGATACTGCACAGCGAAGGCAAGAAAGATGTACCGGTATACCAGGACCTCGCCGCCGCTGTCGATGCCATCGTGCAATAAATCGTAATACGTCATGCAATCCAAACCGATACTCGTTATCCGCTCCGCTCTGTTCTGGATCGGCTTCATCCTCAGTACCATATTCTGGGGTCTGTTGGTGATCCTGTTGTTTTTCACACCTGCTGATTTCCGGCTGCGACTGGCACGCATGTGGTCACGGACCAATAATGTCCTGCTCAAGCTGATATGTGGCATCGACTTCCGTGTGCGTGGTGCAGAGAATCTCAAGGGTGGTCCGGCTATCGTGCTCAGCAAACACCAATCGACCTGGGAGACCATCACGCTGCATTCGATACTGCCACTGGTGCGCTGGGTATTCAAACGTGAGCTGATGATCGTACCGATATTCGGCTGGGCACTGGCGCTGACCGATCCGATCGCTATCAACCGCTCAGCGGGCAGGGCAGCGATCAAGCAGCTGGTCGACGAGGGCCGAAGCAAGCTCGATAAGGGTAAGTGGATGATCCTGTTCCCCGAGGGCACGCGTACCGCACCGGGTAAGACGCAGAAATACAAGATCGGCGGCGCTGTGCTGGCGCAGGAGACCGGCTACCCGGTGATACCCCTGGCTCACAACTCGGGTGAGTTCTGGCCCAAGCACAGTTTCGTGAAGTGGCCGGGCACCATCGATGTCGTCATCGGTCCACCGATCCAGACCAAGGGTCGCAAGGCAGAAGAGATCAATGCCGACGTGTCCGAGTGGATCGAAGGTACCATGAAGCAGATCAGCGACCCTGCCCGCTGGAGTCGCAGCAAGTACTAGTCGATGGCGAACAGTGTGCATGCATTCGCTGTCGTTTGCTCAGCAATCACGGCCACAGATTCATCTCTCAGGTTTGCGATCGTTTTCAGCGTTTCATCCAGGTAGGCGGGTTCATTGCGCTCACCCTGGTGCCCACTCCCTGGCTGATCCGGCGCATCTGTTTCCAGCAGCATCGCCTGCAACGGTATCTTGCCGGCAACCTTTCGTAGCTTGCTGGCACGCTGATAACTCACCACCGAGCCGATACTGATATAGAGCCCCATGTCGATGAGTTGCTCAGCCTGTTCCAGGCTGCCCGAGTAGCTGTGCATCATGCCCCTGATGCCGGGGAAGTCCTTCAGCATGTCGATCACCTGTTGCGTTGACTTCACCGCATGAATGACCACCGGCAGTTCCAGCTCCAGGGCGATGCTGAGCTGTGCCTCGAACTGTGTTAACTGACGTTGTTTTGCCGAGTCGTCAGGGATATTGCCACTGCGAAAATCCAGTCCGCATTCACCGACCGCGACCGCAGCATGTGTTTCGATGAATGACTTGAGCGCATCGATATCAGCATCGGTGTGTGATGCGCTCCAGTATGGGTGCAGGCCATAGCATGCATGGCAGTTACGGTGTATTTCGCACAGTCGATCGATGCGTGGCCAGTACTCGCGCCGGGTACCCGGGATGATGATATCGGTGATGTGCCGGTCTCTCGCCCGGTGTAGTACAGCCTCACGATCGTCATCGAACTCGGTGAAATCGAGGTGGCAGTGCGCATCGATAAGGCGGAGAGCAGTCATGTGGCAAGTCTAGCACCAGCTGTCAAAAGCCTGAACCGTAAAGACGCATAGTGCGCTGAGGACATACATGGAAGTAGTGCGTGTAGGAGCGACTTTAGTCGCGAACGGGTCAGTGCATCAATTGTTCGCGACTAAAGTCGCTCCTACATATTGCATTCACGATTATTGTTCTCCGCGCACTCTGCGGTGAATAACTGCTTATTACCCCACCGGCATACCATCTGTCTATGGAGACAAAAAAAGCCAGCCCGAGGTGCCCCGGACCGGCCTTTTTCGGTATCGATGTAAGTAAAGCTTATCTCGATGCAGTGATCATCTGGTGGATGATCGGAGTCAGGATCAGCTCCATCGCCATACCCATCTTGCCGCCAGGCACCACGATCGTGTTGCGGCGAGACATGAACGAGTTCGGGATCATGCTGAGCAGGTACGGGAAGTCGGTGTTGAACTTGACCGGATCCTTGAAGCGGATGACCACCAGGCTCTCGTCCGGAGTCGGGATCTCGCGTGCGATGAACGGGTTGGACGTGTCGACGGTGGCGATACGCTGGAAGTTGATATCGGTACGTGAGAACTGCGGCGTGAGGTATTTCACGTAATCGTGCATGCGTCGCAGGATGGTGTCGACGATAACTTCTTCCGAGTAACCGCGTTCTGCGTTGTCGCGATGGATCTTCTGGATCCACTCGAGATTGACACTGGGTACCACACCGACCAGCAGGTCGACATGCGAGGCGACATCGGCGTCATCGGTCACCACTCCGCCATGCAGGCCTTCGTAGAACATCAGGTCGGTGCCGGCCGGGATGTCTTCCCAGGGTGTGAACTGACCAGGAGAAAGGCCTTCATATGGCTCGGCTTCTTCATCGCTGTGCAGGTACAGGCGTTTCTGGCCGCCACCGGTCGCACCGTAGGTCTTGAACAGGTCAGCGAGTTTGTCGAACAGGTTGGCCTCAGCACCGAAATGGCTGAAAGTATGGTTGCCCTCTGCTTCTGCCTTGGCCATGGCTTCTTTCATGGCAACACGGTCGTAGCGGTGGAAGCTGTCACCTTCGATGATGACTGGCTTGATGCTCTCGCGCAGGAAGATGTGTTCGAAGGCTTTCTTTACGGTCGATGTACCGGCACCGGAAGAACCGGTAACGGCTACGATAGGGTGTTTCTGAGACATGTTTATGTGCTCCTTAGCGTATAAAAATAAGCGTTATAAATTCTGTTTGCACGCAGCCCCGACTGTTGCCACTACATACCCGGCCACTAGTTACCCGGGTATGGGCTTCGGTAGTGAGCATCGCAGTCGGCCTTTACATCATGCGGGTATCCGCCATGAGGGTATCCCGCCATGAGTGTATCCCGTCATGAGTCCATCGATGGGATGCCGGGACAATGTTGCCGTAAAATCTTGCCGCGAGGTGCTGCCCGATGTTTCATCATGGCAAGTGCTGTGCTGAAAAAAGGCCGCTATTCTATCCTTTTTCCATCAAATATTCGAACAATGCTGATCGCATGAGCTTGCGCGCCTTGTGCATATCCGGCCTGCACCAGTTTGATGTCTGCGTCGGTGGTGAGTTATCTCTTTAAAAACAAAGGGATATCAGGTTCTTTGGCCGGGTATTTTGCGGTACATCAGGTCCCATACGCCATGACCCAGGCGTTTGCCGCGAAGCTCGAAGCGTGTCTCTGTGCGTTCGCCGCGGCTATCAGCATAGTTGCCCTTGCCGGCTTCGTTTTCAAAGCCATCGGCCTGTTCCATCTGCTCCTGCATGTATTCGGCGTAATCCTGCCAGTCCGTGGCCATATGGAGCAGCCCGCCAGGCACCAGTACCTGGTGGATAAGTTCGAGGAATTCTGGCTTGATGATGCGACGTTTATGGTGACGTTTCTTGTGCCAGGGATCCGGGAAAAAAAGCTGCACGCATGAGATACTGGCAGCAGGCAGCTGGTCCCTGAGTACTTCGACCGCATCATGGCGGATCACGCGCAGGTTGCTCAGTCCGGACTGCCGGGCAAAGTGTATGAGATGGCCGACGCCGGGGCCATGCACCTCGATACCGATATAGTTCTGCTCGGGATGACGTTTTGCCTGTTCCAGCAACGACTCACCGTTGCCGAAGCCGACTTCGACGGTGACCGGTCTGTCGTTGCCGAAGACCTGGTTCAGATCCAGCAACCGCTGGCTATAGTCGATACCGAAACGATCCCAGTGGTGCTCTAATGCGTGTTGCTGTGCCTGGGTCAGGCGCCCCTGGCGCAGTACGTAACTCTTTATCTTTCGCTGGGGCTTGTCGTCTTCGGCCGTTCCATCAAGTTGCGTTGTGTCGTCGCTCAAGATTGTCGTCGCTCAAGATACTCGATACGCCCTGTGCCTAGAAAAATGTCCCTTCGATCGGTGATGACGCGGAAGCGAAGCGCTTCTTCGGCATACGCCCGGCGAGAAAGGCTTCTCGCCCGGCTTGCACCGCTTTGTTCATCGCTGATGCCATCAGCACCGGTTCGCGCGCAGCGGCTATTGCTGTGTTCATCAGGATGCCGTCACAGCCCAGCTCCATGGCGATGGCGGCATCGGACGCCGTGCCGACACCGGCATCGACCAGGATAGGAACATTGGCATTCTCGATGATGGTGAGGATGTTATAGGGGTTGCGGATACCAAGACCGGAGCCGATCGGTGCTGCCAGAGGCATTACCGCCACACAGCCGATATTCTCCAGTTCTTTGGCAATCAGCGGGTCGTCGTTGGTGTATACCATGACGTCGAAACCCTCGTCGACCAGTATCTGTGCTGCTTTCAGGGTCTGTAGTGCATCCGGGAACAGGGTCTTCTCGTCACCGAGTACTTCCAGCTTGACCAGCTTGTGTCCGTCGAGCAATTCCCGGGCGAGGCGGCAGGTGCGAACGGCATCATCGACATCGTAGCAGCCGGCTGTATTCGGCAGCAGGGTATACCGATCCAGTGGCAGTGCTTCCAGCAGGTTGGGCTCATCCGGGTTCTGGCCGATATTGGTACGTCGGATAGCGATCGTGATGATCTCGGCGCCACTGGCTTCCAGCGCCAGGCGGGTCTGTTCATTATCTTTATACTTTCCGGTTCCAACCAGCAGGCGCGACGCATATTGCTTACCGGCGATAGTCAGGGGCGTGTCATTGGCAGGGGTATTCGACATGAGTCTTCCGAGAGCATTAAAACTGAGGCGTGCATTGTACGCGAATTCGCAGATTGATGCCGTATTCGGGTGGCTCCCGGGTTGGTTACGGGGCTGGTTACTGGGTTGGCTTCAGGGCTTTTATCCGGTGTTGGCCGCCGCCGATAGCCTGCACGATCTCGACCTTGTCATCCTGGTTCAGGCGGGTGCTCTGGTATTCGCTGCGAGGGATGATGTCCAGATTGATCTCAACGGCCAGGCGCTTGTCCTGCAGGCCCATTTTCTCGAGCAGGTCGCTGACAGTCATGTTCGGTTGCAGGCTGGTCTGCTCACCATTCAGTAATATGTTAATCATATAAAAGCATACCAAAAAAGTCGTTTTTCTGTCATATGGTCATAATGCGCGGAATTTTGTGCTATATCTTCTAAAAAGATAACAACCACGTTGTTTTCTAAGCCATTTTATTACATGTGTTGAATATATTTGGAATTGTTTTATGACTAGCCGGTTTGTACGTGCGCTGATGTTTTTCGCCTCTGTTTCCCCTGCTTTTCAGGCCTATGCCATGAATATCGATGACCCGTTCGGTAAGGTCGAGTCTGTTGCCATCGGCAAAGATATCGCCTGGGATATCGACAAGGATGCCGGGGAGGCAAGTAAAACAGCGGAACATAAGGGGACTTATTATCATCTCCAGTTCGATAACAGGCAGATCATCGTACAGATGACCAGTGATGCTGCCGGAAATCAGCCAAAAAGTTTTACCCAGCTCGAGGTCAAGAGCCTGACTATCGACGGTGAACAAAGCCCGCTGTTCATGTGGTGTTTGAACAACCAGGCCCGCCATAGTCGTTTCCTGCAGCAGGGCCTGACGGTGAAAAAAGATATCTGCAGTGTCGATGGTGGTGCCGGCAAGTTCGTCATGAAGCTGAACAAGGCGACCCTGGAGTCGCTGCTGGATAGCAAGCGCATGGCTATCGAACTCAAACCCTATCGTACGCCACTTGAGCTCAAATATGACATGAGTGATTTCAAGGACATGAACATCGCACTCAATGCCAGGCCAGCCCCGGCGGCTGCTCCGGCACCGGTGGCTATGAATCCGAAGCCGGCGAAGAAGTGCTGGGCAGGACCACCTGCGCAATACAAGAGTATCAAGCCTGTCGAGTACGACTGTGATGATGCGGCTGCCAAGAAAGATGCCGAAGCGTGGGTGAGTAAGCTGGTCGTCAAAGAGCAGGAGAAAGAGAAGAAGCTGGCTGCCGAGCGTGAACGTCAACGCAAGCTGGCAGAAGAGAAGAAGAAAAAAGAGCTGGAGGCCCAGCTTGCACTGGAGAAACAGCGGGCAGCCGAAGCTGCTGCCATTGCGGCAAGCCAGGCCAAGCAGGCCGAGATCACCTCGGAGATCACCGAGAAGATGGTCGGTGTCTGCTCCAAGTTCTGGGACAAGGGTGAACACCGTTGTTACTGTCAGAAATACATCTCCTATGCACCTGCGGATATCCAGGCGAATTCATCCTGTGAGTGATCTGAATCAAGGCTGATGGCACAAAGTTGACAGCTGAGCCCCTGTAAACAGGCGGGCGGTTTCTGTATCATAAAGCAACGCCGGCATGGCCCGGCGTTGCTTTTTTTGTTTTCTCAGGTTTTTCCATGCCGGATGTTCAACTACCTATTGCTGTTCTCCATGTTTAATTCGAACATGCCTGATTCGATCATGTTTTATTCGATAACTGGCCGGGGTCACCGATGCCGGAAGTGATCATCGTCGGTGGTGGTGTCATTGGCCTGATGACCGCCCGTAAACTGTTTCTCGAAGGCGTGGATGTGCTGCTGCTGGAGAAAGGGCAGCTGGGTGGCGAGTCCTCCTGGGCGGGCGGTGGCATCGTATCGCCGCTGTATCCATGGAATTACCATGACGCTGTCAATGTACTGGCCGAGCGCAGTAAACAGATCTATCCCGCGCTTAACGAACAGCTACTCGACGAGACGGGCTGTGACAGTGAGCTCATCACCAGTGGCCTGCTTACGGTGTCGGAAAGTCCAGATGAGGCCATGGCCTGGGCGCAGAAGTGGTCGGTGAAAGCTGAATATATCGTCGATATCACCGCTATGCGCGAGATAGAGCCACAGGTCGGTGATGCCGTATCACCGGCGATATGGATGCCGGACATCATGCAGGTGCGCAATCCGAAACTGGTCAAGGCGCTCAAGGCTTCCTTCGGTCATCATGACATTCCGTATCGTGAGAATGTTCAGGTCGAAGATGTCGTCGTGCAGAATGGCAGGGTTACCGGCGTCATGCACGATGGCGAGCATGTGTCTGCTGATAAGGTGGTAATCGCCAGTGGAGCATGGAGCGCCCAGTTCACCAGTACCAGCGATATAGCGATTTCGCCGGTCAAGGGCCAGATGATCATGTACAAGGGCGAACCCGGACTGTTGCATCGTATCGTATTATCAGCCGGACACTATGTGATACCACGCAAGGATGGACGTGTCCTGGCAGGCAGTACGCTGGAGAAGATCGGCTTCGACAAGCATGTATCAACTGAAGCCCAGCAAGAGCTGCAGACTGCTGCGATCGATCTCGTGCCTGCGCTGGCTGAACTGCCGATCGAGCGGCAATGGGCAGGCCTGCGTCCCGGCACTGAGAAGGGCATACCTTATATATGTGCACATGATGAAGTCGAAGGCCTGTACATCCATGCCGGGCATTTCCGCAACGGCATCGTGCTGGGTGCTGCTTCCGTCGAGGTGATGGCAGATATCATCCTCGGACGTGAACCATACTGTGATGCTGCACCGTACCGTATGAATGCGGTACACTAGGCTGCTTCCAAATCCCGCAAGCCAGAATTTTTACAATCCGGGATATCTCAAACCAGCGCCGGAATAGCTCAGTCGGTAGAGCAGCTCATTCGTAATGAGAAGGTCGGAGGTTCGATTCCTCTTTCCGGCACCAATCCCCTCCAACTCCATGTAATTCATGTAAGCAAGTATCAGGCTTTTACCTGTATGGTATGTATATCCTGATCTGCTCTCTGCTCAGTGTCCTGGCGATGTATGGCAACTGCCAGGATATGGTCCCTCAACGTTTCCAGTGTGGCCAACTGCCAGTCATCTTCGGTATCTGCTGCGTTGTATGGCTGGTAACTGATGGCGTCTTCATCGAGCTGGAAGCCGAACTCTTTAGCAGAGTTCGCCAGCCCTGTGCCTGTCGCCTTGGTACGTGCCTCGCGCAGCGTCCACAGTCGGAAGAATGTATCGCGCTGCTCGTCACTGTCACGTATGAATTCCACTTCATTCCCGGTAAACATCTTTCCCGCCACCCTGGTGTAATCGACCTTGCGCTTACAATTTTCGATGTCGATACCGCAATCGCGGCCCTGTGTGATGACGATGGCGCAGGCTGTCCTGCAGTGGCTGAGGCTGAAGCGGAGGTCCGGCTGGTTCTGTGGTGGTTCGATCAGCGGTTTGCCGGAAGGCTCGATGGTGAACAGCCATTCCTGTGGTGCGGGCAGGGGGTGGCGAGTGCCGGTGAAGCTACTCAGGGCCTCGCGCAGCAGGGCATGGCTGATGGCGTAGCTGTCAGCGTCGGGTTTGGATCGAATCGCTGCATGCCGGTGGCTCTCGTCATTGGATAACAGCCTGAGACAGGCCTTGATCTGCTCCGGTGCAAATGTCGTGGTGTCACAGTACCAGACGTAGGTGCTGTGTTGCAGGTCGCTCAGCCGATGGAGTTTTAGCGAGAACACGGAGTCGCCGTCAGCGTTATTCCCGTAGCGTTATCGTATGCTGGAACAGGAACCGGAGCTAGAAATTAGGCTTGACCGGCGCATCCTTGTACATGTTGACGCTTTCCATGATCTCGGCATGCGCCTCGTCGATATCACCCCAGCCCTCGACGCGCACCCACTTGCCTTCATCCAGATCCTTGTAGTGCTCGAAGAAGTGTGCGATCTGATCGAGCAGCATCGGCTGCATGTCCTTGATGGTTTTAGCAGTACGGTAGGATTTGCATAGCTTGTCGATGGGCACGGCAAGTACCTTGGCATCGTCGCCTGACTCGTCGGTCATCTTCAGAACCCCGACCGGGCGGCACTGGATCACGGAGCCGGCGATCAGGGGTACAGGGGTAGTTACCAGCACGTCTACCGGGTCACCGTCTTTCGACAGGGTGTGTGGCACGTAGCCGTAGT
>Ga0180435_10007825_pt1 | contig 10134 bp, 6 predicted proteins | sample SS_ome_3_FD_132467 | JGI IMG/M metagenome (GOLD analysis project Ga0180435, IMG submission 132467) | Hypersaline lake sediment archaeal communities from the Salton Sea, California, USA - SS_3_S_1 metaG | ecosystem: Environmental > Aquatic > Non-marine Saline and Alkaline > Hypersaline > Sediment... | reverse complement strand
TAGTAAGTCGTAATTTAGCAGCGTCTTTAAAAGGACTAGCAAATTGATTTAACTTTTCTTTTTTCCCAACAAAAGATATGTCCTTTTAAGTGAAGGTTGCCAATGGCAACCTTTTTTATTTTCAGGCAGTTGCGTAAGTTTAGTTTTCCCGTTTTCATCCGAATTCATCTGAATAATTCCTCATTTAAGTCGTTTATTTAGCATTCTTTTTCAAGTACAATTCCCTGCACCAATGGGAAAAATTTGTTATTTTAGATATTTTCTCAGACAATCTGGAATTAGAATAAATTAAAATTAAGGGGGAGAAATATAAAAAAATACCCGGCGAAAATGACCGGGCATTCATGCTTCTGAAGAGATAATGATTATGCTTTGTAATTCAAATTTACGGGCAGGAACTTTTCAACCTGCTCAAGCGGTACATTTTTCCGTCGGGCGTAATCTTTTGCCTGGTCTTTTGAAATTTTCTCCACCCCGAAGTAATGCGCATCAGGATGGGCAAATATTTGTCCGGAAACTGAAGCTGTCGGATACATTGCATAATGTTCGGTAAGCGTAATTCCCACTTCCGGGGCATTCAATAAATTGAATACAATTTCTTTTTCCGAATGTTCCGGACACGCGGGGTATCCTAATGCCGGACGTATGCCCTGATATTCCGATTTTATGAGCTGCTCTTTTGTAAGATTTTCATCGGGAGTATACCCCCAATACTCTTTTCTGATCTTTTCATGCAACAATTCGGCGAAGGCTTCAGCTAAACGATCGGCCAGTGACTGCAGCAGAAGCGCTTTGTAGCTGTCGTGTTCAGCTTCAAAGTGTTTTACCCATATATCCTGTCCGATTCCTGCTGTAACCGCAAAAGCACCTGCATAATCGGTTTTTCCGGTGATTTTCGGAGCAACAAAATCGCTAAGGCAGAAGTTCGGACTGCTATCTCCTTTGACCATTTGTTGGCGCAGATGGTTGAAATGAGCAATCACTTCTCCGTTCTCCCCGTACAATTCAATATCATCCCCGACTGAATTAGCCGGCCAGATTCCAAATACCGCATTGGCCTGAAGCATTTTTTTCTCAATGATTTCGTCCAGCATTGCATTGGCATCGTTCATTAATTTACCGGCTTCTTCACCTTTTTCGGGATCCTTCAGAATTACAGGATATTTCCCTTTAAATCCCCATGCAAGAAAGAAGAAGGTCCAGTCGATGTATTTGCGGATCTCCTGAAGAGGATAGTCCTCAAGTTTTTTAACTCCTATAAAATCCGGTTTGTAGATTGGAGTTGTATTCCAATCTGATTTGAAACTGTTTTGACGGGCCTCTTCCAAAGAGAGATACTGCTTTCTTTTTTTCTTTCCGTGAAATTCGCGAATACCCTGGTATTCTTTTTGGCAGCTCTCAATGAAATCCTGATTGTTAGCTACAAGACTGGCAACTGCACCAGCAGAAAGCGAAGCATCTTTTACATGCAGAACCGGATACGAATAATTGGGAGCGATTTTTACTGCCGTATGGATTTTTGAAGTTGTGGCACCTCCTACCATCAGGGGAATGTTGAATCCCTGACGTTCCATTTCTTTGGCAACAGTAATCATCTCCTCAAGCGATGGGGTAATCAAACCGCTCAAGCCAATAATGTCTGCATTTTCTTCTTTGGCCCGTTTTAGGATAGTTTCTGTCGGCACCATTACGCCAAGGTCGATCACCTCATAGTTGTTGCAGGCAAGCACAACTCCCACAATATTTTTACCGATATCGTGCACGTCTCCCTTGACCGTGGCCAGAAGAACCTTCTTTTGCGCTTCGGAATTGGGATTGCCGGCTTTTTCTTCCTCGATGAAAGGAAGAAGACAGGCTACCGCCTTTTTCATTACCCGGGCTGATTTCACTACCTGTGGAAGAAACATTTTCCCTTCGCCAAAAAGTTCACCGACAACATTCATACCGGTCATTAACGGACCTTCAATGATGTGTAAAGCAAATTCAAATTTTGGGCGAATTACTTCAATATCTTCCTCGATGTAATCGACGATTCCTTTTACCAGTGCATGTTCAAGGCGTTTTTCCACAGGGAATTCCCGCCATTCATCTTTTTTCTCTTCTGTTTTTCCGGAACCTTTCACCTGTTCGGCAATTTCAATCAAACGCTCGGTGGCATCCGGACGGCGGTTAAGGATCACATCTTCCACCCGCTCTAAAAGAGCTTTCGGAATTTCATCGTAGATCTGCAGCATTCCGGCATTCACAATTCCCATATCCAGTCCGGCATTAATTGCATGGTAGAGGAAAACCGAATGCATGGCTTCGCGCACCACATTATTTCCGCGGAAAGAGAAGGAAACGTTGCTGATCCCCCCGCTTACTTTTGCATGAGGAAGATTTTCCCTGATCCATTTAACGGCATGAATAAAATCAAGGGCATAAGTATTATGTTCTTCGATGCCGGTAGCAACAGTCAAAACGTTGGGATCGAAAATGATATCCTCGGCAGGGAAGCCTGCTTTTTCAGTCAGAATGCGATAAGCGCGTTCGCAAATTTCAATTCTGCGTTCGTAGTTGGTCGCTTGTCCCTCTTCATCGAAGGCCATTACGACTGCAGCAGCGCCGTATTTTTTAATTTTTTTTGCGGAATTGATAAATGCTTCTTCCCCTTCTTTCAGGCTGATGGAATTCACAATTGCTTTTCCCTGCAAACATTTCAATCCGGCTTCAATCACCGGCCATTTTGAACTGTCGATCATCACGGGGCGTTTGGCGATATCGGGCTCTGACATTAACAGGTTCAGGAAGGTGACCATCTCTTTTTCGGCATCGAGCATCGCATCGTCCATGTTCACGTCGATGATCTGTGCGCCGTCTTCCACCTGCTGACGGCAAATGCTCAGGGCTTCTTCGTATTTTTCTTCCTGAATCAACCAGGCAAACTTACGGCTGCCTGCTACGTTAGCCCGCTCACCAATGTTGACAAAGTTGGTTTCTTTGCTAATGGTCAGCGGTTCCAGCCCACTTAATCTTGTTTCTGTTTCAGGAACACTTCTTTTGTGAGGGACGGCTTTTTCGGCAGCTCGGGAAAAAGCCCGGATGTGATCAGGAGTCGTCCCGCAGCATCCTCCAATAATATTTACAAAATGGCTGTCGAGAAAATCCTGAATCTGAGCGGCCATCTGTTCGGGTGTTTCATCGTATTCCCCAAACTGGTTGGGAAGGCCGGCATTGGGGTGGGCGCTGACATAAAAGGGCGCTTTTTCTGAAAGTTCTTCCAGGTAGGGGCGCAGGTCGTTGGCTCCCAACGAGCAATTCAGCCCGATGCTTAGCAGGTCGATATGACGGATGGAGTTGAGAAAAGCTTCGAGGGTTTGACCGGAAAGCGTGCGGCCGCTTGCGTCGGCAATGGTTCCCGATACCATCACCGGAAACTCTTTCCATCCTCTTTTTTCCAGCGATTCTTCAATGGCAAATAAAGCTGCTTTCGCATTTAAAGTGTCAAAAATCGTTTCTACTAAAAGAATGTCAGCGCCGCCATCCAATAAAGCTTCCACCTGTTCGCAGTAAGCTTCCTTTAAATCGTCGAAATGAATGGCGCGATAGCCCGGATCGTTCACATCCGGAGACATGGACGTGGTTTTATTGGTCGGACCGATGGAGCCTGCAACAAATCTTGGTTTTTCCGGTGTTAGGGCGTTGTATTTATCCGCTGCCTCACGGGCAATTTTTGCCGCAGCAAGGTTGATTTCACGAACCAGGTTTTCCATTTGGTAGTCGGCCAGAGAAATACTGGTTGAATTAAACGAGTTGGTTTCAATAATATCTGATCCGGCATCCAGAAAAGACTCGTGAATTTCACGAATCACTTCCGGTTTTGTGAGGCAAAGCAAATCGTTATTTCCTTTCAGGTCGGAGCAATAGTCCTTAAACCGTTCTCCCCGGTAATCCTCTTCGGTAAGGTTGTATTTTTGGATCATTGTCCCCATCGCACCATCAAGGACCAGGACACGTTCTTCCAGTAATTCTCTAATCGTTTTTGACATATATTTAATCATTGTTGCCGGATGATTTTTAGTTCGTATTTCCCGCGCAGACCAACCCGGTCATTGCAAATCATCACGACGGATTCTATTTCTTCAAATTCTTCCGTTTTTTTTAACACCTCTTCAATAACACCCGGACCGCTGATTTGGTTTCCCAGCGAGGTAGCCCATGCATCGGCTAATGCTGTATTTTTACAAATCACCATTGCTGCATCGGCCCGGCCGAAACTTAGGGAAGGCCCGACGGTTCCTGCGGAAGTGCAGATTCCCAGCGGAAACTCGTTCCCGGGGAGGTGGATTCCCAGTTTCCCGGAGAGTGGGCTGTTTCCTGCAAAGATCGTAAGAGTCATCTCTTTTTCCAGGTTCAGGTAGATGTCGCCGCCATTTTCCACCGCGATTTCCCGGATGGAGAACTGTCTTTCCAACGCCTTGCCAATGTACTCGGAAAAGGCTCCTGCAACCGCAGCTATGGGGCCGGTACCTGCCCGGTTTCCGGCTTTTGCAAGCAAAGCGGCCATTCCGGGTGCATCCTCCCGGGGAGAATAAGGTTGGAGCGACCGTCCATATTCCGGATCGACCAGCAGATAATTTTCCAGCTCCGTTCTGATTTTTTCCAGTTCCTTCCGGGCAAAGTTCTCCATTTCCGGGAGATAGGATTCAGCATCAATACCGATCCACAGATCCGAATCTTTGTAGCGGGTAACGAACGAACGGAACCGGTTAATTCCCATCTGTTCTCTGTAAAACCGGGGTTCATATTTCATGGTGAATCGGGGATGATATTCGTTCAATAATGAAAGTCGATTTGAAATAATCCCATGGGGCAGGCCGTAACACAAAGTTCACAAACAATGCACTTTTCGGGTTTGAACTTTAACTCCCAGCTCTTTTTATCCATGGTGAGGGCCTCTGCAAAACAAACCGCGGTACAATTTCCACAATTGATGCACTCGTTCTGCCGGAAGTGGATTTTTTTGTTCAGCAGTTCGCAGTTCACATGGTGGGCTTCCAGAAAAGCAATCCCCTTTTTGATGTTTGCAGCAGTGCCGGACATTTCGAGGAGCAAACTACCTGTTTTCCCCGGCCTTACTTCGGCCTTTAATATGTTGATGTTGATATCGTACTCTTTCACCAGCTGCGAGCTCAGGGGCTTGTCGCCGCTCTGTGGAGGGAAGGTAAGCACGTATCGTTTTTTTATTTCTCTGGTCATGATTCGCCTCCTTCAATTTCTTTTAGACTTCTCAGTGAAGTGTTTTTCGGAAAGGGAATGACCGGTTTGGTAATTTCAAAATTCCCGCTTTGGATCCATTTTTTCAGCTCATCTGCAATAACCCGGGCCTTTTGAAGACTGGCAACCGGTGCGGTACGAACTTTTTCTCCATTTATCTTGATGGTTCCGGAACGAAGTTCGGCGTAATTGGTTCGTCCCAGAACCGGTGTCCCTTCTGTTCCGTAATCGAGAATGGTTGTTTCAATCTGTTCATTCCGGATGGAAACGCAGCGTGCCATATTTTCGTCTAATAAGGGGATTGGGATACCGATTCCCACGAAAAGACTGGTTCCGTATTGTTCGTAATAAGCTGCACGAAGGTATTCGCTCGTCATCTCCTTTAAATTGCCGATTACCGCCAGAGTGGCCGAATTGCTGAACGGAACGCCATATTCGTTTTTCTCTTTGGTAGTATTGAATTGAGTTCCCGGCCAAACGACGAAACCTTCCGTTCCTCCTAAAAAGATGCGGGTTCCCAGTCCGATGGTGCGCATCTCAGGATCGTTGAGTAAAGGGCTCAGTTCCCCGGAGGTTGAATAGTTGGCATTTTTCATGCGGGGCAATAATGTACCCATGTAGGTATGCTTTATCTCGCAGGTGGTGTTGGTGGCCACATTGTAATTCTGATAGGCATTCCGGGGATTAAAAAGAAATATTTCGTTGACTGAATCTTTGTTGATTACAGTTTTGAGATGCTTGCGGGGATAGCAATCGGTTCCTTTTCCCCAAGCTTCCAATTCAATATTTTTGCCATCCACAAAGTCCTGAATCACATGTGCCCCGCCGTATTTCGGATTGTCAGGGTCGCATGCCGTAGCGCCAATATAGGAATCGACTGCAGCCAGTCCCTCGTAGGAAGGGACACCGTTCAGCCTGATTTTTTCCATCCGGATGGGAGGGGTGGCATGCCCAAAGTTGATAAAAGCCCCGGACGAACACATGGCCCCAAAAGTCGCGGTGGTCACCACATCCACTTTTTCCACAATTTCGGCAGGGCTCAACTTCCTGGCCATTTCAGACACTTCTTCAGCCGTTAAAACAACCGCTTTCCCCTGTCTGATCTTTTCATTAATTTCCTCGTATGTTTTTGTTTTGCTCATTAACGATTGATTTGTGAATTGGAAATGTGTACGTATTCAGACCGGATCCCTGTTGAGGATCCGATTCTTTGATTGAATTCTGTTAATACATGCACCTGTTGGAAAAGTGAGTGTAGCTTAAAATGAAAAGCTGAAAGCGTGTCAATCGGGTGGTCTTCATTAATTTAAGTGTTAGAGATTATAATTCCGCTTACGGCCGGGTATTGGCACCTTCCCAATGGGGGTTGCCAGGGATTCTCCGAGCCCGGTCTCTCCTCCCTTCTTTATAATTCAAGCACCATGGTGGAATTTGAATGGCACAAAAATAATGGCAAAATACCAGCTGTGCAAAAAAGGGGGAAAGAATTTGGGGATGAGTTAATGTGCTAATGAATTGATGTGCTGATGTGGAAATGAGATCTCAGGGCTTGCTCCCCTCTTTTTCAAATTTCAGTAGTTGGTCCAATTGCCCCAATGGCATACAGTATATTTGTGGTATTTTTCTAATTTTGTGGCTCATTCGATTTTTACATCAAATTGATATGGAGAATAATCTGATCATTTATAATACCCTTTCCCGGGAAAAGGAAATTTTCAAGCCGTTGCATCCGGGGCATGCCGGTATGTATGTTTGCGGACCTACGGTTTATGGAGACAGCCATTTGGGGCATGCCCGTCCGGCAATTACGTTCGATCTGCTTTTCCGCTATCTGAAGCATTTAGACTATAAAGTGCGTTATGTCCGGAATATCACTGATGTGGGCCACCTGGTGAATGATGCGGATACAGGAGAAGATAAAGTAGAACAAAAAGCAAAACTGGAAGAATTGGAGCCCATGGAGGTGGTGCAACTGTACACCAATAGTTATCATCACAACATGGAGCAGTTAAATGTTTTGCCCCCAAGTATTGAACCCACTGCATCGGGGCATATTATTGAACAGATTGAGGCCGTTAAAAAGATTCTTGAAGCCGGATACGCCTACGAAAGCAACGGATCGGTTTATTTCGACGTTGAAAAATATGCCAAAGATCACGATTATGGCAAGTTATCGGGAAGAAAAATTGATGATTTGCTGAATACAACCCGTGCGCTCGACGGGCAGAGTGAAAAGCAAAGTCCCCTCGATTTTGCCTTGTGGAAAAACGCCGGAGAAGAGCACATTATGAGGTGGCCTTCCCCATGGGGAAACGGATTTCCCGGCTGGCACATGGAGTGCACGGCAATGAGCACAAAATACCTTGGCGAAACCTTCGATATTCACGGTGGAGGTCTTGATTTATTGTTCCCGCACCACGAAGCAGAGGTGGCACAAAGCGTTGCCTGCAATGGGCATGAATCCGTTCGTTACTGGATGCACAACAATATGATCACCATTAACGGGCAGAAAATGGGAAAATCGCTGGGTAATTTCATTACGCTGAATGAATTCTTCGCAGGAAATCATCCTTTGTTGAAAAAAGCGTACAGCCCGATGACGGTTCGTTTCTTTATCCTTCAGGCTCATTACCGGAGTCAGCTCGATTTCTCGAACGAAGCACTTTTGGCTGCGGAAAAAGGACTGGAGCGCTTGTTAAAAGCAGCCGATTTGGTGATGCACCTGAAAGCCGCTGAATCTTCATCGGTTAATGTTGAGGAGCTGGAGAAAAATTGTTACGCTGCGTTGAATGATGATTTGAATAGCCCGATATTAATTGCGAATTTGTTTGACGGGGTGAAAATGATCAACAGCATTGCCGATGGGAAGGCTGCTGTTTCTTCAGAAGATCTTGCTAAACTTCAGCAATTGTATAAGGAGTTAGTATTTGATATTCTTGGGCTAAAAACAGAAGAAAAAGTAACGGAGAGCAATGACGAAGTTTTGAGCGGAGTAATTGACCTGCTTTTAAATCTTCGAATGGAAGTGAAGAAGAATAAAGATTGGGGAACTGCCGATAAAATCCGGAATGAGTTAAAAGCACTTGGGATAATAGTGAAAGATACCCGCGACGGCTTTGAATGGACCCTGGCGAAATAGGGAAAAGAATTTCAAGCAATGAGTTTATCGGTTAGATAATTCAAAAACGGCTCCCCCTTTTGAGCATTTTAAACTCAAAAGGGGGAGCCGTTTTTTTCTTTGATGAAGGAATTCCTTTAATTTCATTCGTGGATTTCATAACTTTAAAGAGATTGTAGCGTTAGATTTAAGTATTAATCTCAATTCGATTTAAAATTCATGGAATAAAGCCGCTGTTTTCTATAGATTGTTGACTCCGGCCTAAAAGACCGGGTCAATTCTAAAGCTCATGAATTGTGATTTGTTGAATCGAACGAAGGTTGCTTAAGTGTACTTCTTTTCATTATCTTGCTTATGGAAACACAACAATTCAAAGAAGAACATTTTCATGGACAGCCAATCAACCGGGAACCAATTGTTGCCGGACGATTCTATCCTGCAGATCCCGTGGAATTAATGTCCACTTTGAAAGAATATTTTTCGACAGTAAAAAAAATTGGGGAGGGAAAAGTCAGGGCTGTTATTGTTCCTCATGCGGGCTATATTTTTTCCGGGAAAGTGGCTGCATCAGGAATTGGACAGATTCCAACAGAAGCGGTGTATGATCATATTTTTGTGTTGGCTTCCAGTCATCGGGTCCTTTTTGACGGGGCATCCATATACAAATGCGGGAACTACATAACCCCCCTTGGAACCATTGAAGTTGATCTTGATTTTACCCAAAAACTGATTGACGAAAACGAATGCTTTACTTTCCGCTCCGATGCGCATCAGTATGAACATAGTCTTGAAGTACAACTCCCGCTATTGCAATATCATTTAAAAAATCCATTTAAGCTGATTCCCATTGTATTGGGAACACAAAATGCCAGTACCTGCAGGGATATAGCGATGGCCCTTAAGCCGTATTTTAACGATCGGAATCTGTTTGTGATCAGTTCTGATTTCTCGCATTACCCCAGTTATGAGGATGCCGAAAAAATCGATCAGATTACGGCAAATGCCATTGAATCAGGTAGTCCTGAAACTTTTCTCTCGACGATAAGAAGTTGGAGCGAAGACAAAATTCCAAATTTGGCAACCTGTATTTGCGGATGGACTTCCGTATTAACGTTAATACATCTGGCAGAAAAAAAGGATAATTTATCGTTCCGGAAAGTAATGTATCGAAATTCCGGAGATAATGGCTTGTATGGAGATAAAACCAGAGTTGTGGGGTATTACTCATTAATTCTTGAGGAGAATCTCTTCGATTTTAAGTTAAAAGAAGAAGAAAAGGAGTCTCTTTTGAATCTGGCCCGGGATACAATTGAAGATTATCTGCAAACCGGAAAGATTAAGGAAATAGATTCCAAAAGTATATCGGGAAATCTGGCAAAACCGCTGGGCGCATTTGTTTCGCTTCATTTTGAAGGCAGGTTGCGAGGATGTATCGGGCGTTTTCAACCTGCCGATCCCCTGTATTTGGTAGTGCAAAAAATGGCTGTATCAGCAGCAATTAACGATAGCCGTTTTGCACCGGTAACCATGGATGAAATGAAGGAAATTGAAATTGAAATTTCAGTACTTACTCCCTTGAAACGAATTCATTCTGCAAAAGAAATTATTCTTGGTAAACATGGAATTTATATGGTGAAGGAAGGGCGTAGCGGCACTTTCCTTCCCCAGGTTGCTACGCAAATGAAATGGACGCTGGATGAGTATTTGGGATATTGCGCAAGAAATAAAGCCCATATTGGATGGGATGGCTGGAGAGATTC
>Ga0180435_10007824_pt1 | contig 10135 bp, 11 predicted proteins | sample SS_ome_3_FD_132467 | JGI IMG/M metagenome (GOLD analysis project Ga0180435, IMG submission 132467) | Hypersaline lake sediment archaeal communities from the Salton Sea, California, USA - SS_3_S_1 metaG | ecosystem: Environmental > Aquatic > Non-marine Saline and Alkaline > Hypersaline >... | reverse complement strand
TCCTGCAACATTTCATTTACCCTGTCAGGTCCGTACTCAGCTACCCTGACCGGATCGAAATTCTCGTATAGCCGGCGGTAATGTTCTCTTCTTTTAAGGATGGTTAACCAGCTCAACCCGGCCTGTGCTGATTCCAGTACCAGGAATTCGAAGTGCTCCCGGTCATCATGCACCGGCACCCCCCATTCCTTGTCATGGTAGTCAATATACAGATCATTGCCAAGGCACCAGTAGCACCGTTTCTTTTCCATACCAATGTATCATATAAGTTGTCAATACTGTTCCGGATAATGAATTCAGCCTATGGAGAATACTGAACGAAAGTAGGATTTAAGCTCAGGGTGCCTCCGGACGTTCAGGCTATCATCTCAATAGAAACTTCATTCCTGCTGCTTTCCCCTTTCGAATATACAGAAATATTCTCCATTGTAGTGTGTGCAATTTCCGTAAGGGCTTCCTTCGTCAGGAATGCCTGGTGGGCCGTGATCAGGACATTGGGGAAGGTACTCAGCTGCATGATTTTTTCATCATCAATGATATGTTCGGACAGATCCCTGAAAAAGAGTTTTTCCTCCTCTGCATATACATCTATGCCAAGATACCCCAGGTGCTTGTTTCGCAGCGCTGCAATAACATCTTCGGTATTGATCAGTTTTCCGCGACTGGTATTGATAAGCATGGCACCTTTTTTCATACCATCAAGTGTCTTCTTGTTTACCAGTTGGTGCGTCTCCGGTGTGAGCGGACAGTGCAGCGATATAATGTCAGATGTTCTGAAAACATCTTCAATCGAAGCATATCTGACACCTTTTTCACGAAGTGAGGAATCGGGATAAGGATCATATGCCAAAACATTGCATCCGAATCCCATCATGATCCCGGCGAATACCTGGCCGATCTTTCCCGTGCCAACCACTCCAACCGTCTTCTTTTCCAGATCGAAGCCTACGAAACGTTCCAGCGAGAAATTGGCATCCCGCACACGGTTATAGGCTTTGTGTGTTTTACGGCTCAACGTAAGGATAAGTGCAACCGCATGTTCAGCAACGGCATGGGGAGAATAGGCAGGTACACGCATGACACGAATACCCAGTTCGCTTGCAGTTTCAATGTCTACGTTGTTGAAGCCGGCACAGCGCAAGGCGATCATGCCGATCTTCAGCCCTGCGAGTGTATGCAATGTATCGGCATTCAACTTGTCATTCACGAATGCACACACTGCATCAGCACCTGCAGCCAACCTGGCGGTTTTCCGGTTCAGCGGAACCTCATAGTATTCCAGTTCATAACCATATGCTTCATTGGCATGCTCCAGGAATTCAATATCATATGATTTGGCTGAGTAAACTGCAATTTTCATGGTTGTTCTGTTTGTTGTTTAACTCTAATTCTCAGATATTGTTCGAATTGGATGACATGTTTTATTTAGATTTATTATATATTAATTACAATTCAACCTCCTGAGAATCACGGATTCATCTTTGTTATATATTTGCATTCACAAACAACAAATTTTTTTTACTATTAAATGTGAAAAAAATAACAGTATATTTTGTACACATTCAGAAAGATGGTTGGGCGTGGCAATAATGTGTCATAAATTGTCGGAATATCAAGGTTGATTAGCAGACGGATAGCATGAAGATTCAGGAAATTGTACATATAATAAATGGCAGGATACTTACTCCCGGGTTGGATATCGGCAGGGAAATCAGCCGGGCATTCTCATCGGACCTGATGAGTGATGTGTTGACGCGTGACTATGAAGATACTGTATTGATCACCGGGCTGGCTAATTTGCAGGCGATCCGTACTGCGGAAATGTCGGACATCGGGCTGATTATTATCGCACGCGGCAAAGAGGTTGGGGAGGAGATGGTCCAGCTGGCTGAATCAAGTGATATCGTTCTCATTAAAAGTGCGTATTCCCTCTTCCGGATATCCGGACTGTTATATGAAGCAGGGATCAAACCGATATTCTGATGCAGCAGGCCTATAAAGTTACCGGGGGTGATTTTGTAAATGCAGGGAAGGCATCCAGCTCAGTGAAGGGCATTCTGAAACAGCTGAACGTCCCTGCCGGGCTGATCAAACGGGTGGTGGTTGCACTGTATGAAGCGGAAGTAAATGTTGCTGCGCATGCGTATTCCGGAGACATCCTGGTGGAGATTGATTCTGACCAGGTGCACATCAGGGTGGCGGACAGCGGACCAGGAATTGAAGATATCCAGATGGCCATGAAGGAGGGATTCAGTACAGCATCGAAAGAGGTCAGGGAAATGGGCTTTGGAGCAGGGATGGGACTTGCGAATATAAAAAAGAACAGCGATACATTCCATATTGCCAGTGTACCGGGAGAGGGCACAACTGTAGAGATTATAAATAAACTGACAGATTGAAACAGCAGGAGGGACAAACAGTTTTTCATCATGCACTGAAGATAGTGCCTGAACTGTGTATTGGCTGCACCCATTGTATGAAGGCGTGCCCTACGCAGGCGATCAGGGTAAGGAACGGACTGGCAGAAATATTTGAGGAGCGTTGTGTGGACTGCGGAGAATGCTGCAAAGCCTGCCCGGTATCGGCCATCATTGTGGAGCAGGACGACTTCGAAGATATTTTTAAATATGCTACCAGGGTGGCATTGGTTCCATCTGTACTGATAGGTCAGTTCCCTTCCCAGATCAGCACGGAGGAGATTTTTGGTTCTTTGAAAAAACTGGGATTCACGCACATCTTTGAGATTGACAGCGTGGTTGAAAAGGTGCAGGAAGGATACCATCGGTTCAGGGAGGCATTCGAGGGGTCAAAACCACTTATCTCAACTTTCTGTCCAGCGATCGTTCGGTTGATACAGGTGCGGTTTCCATCTATGGTGGAAAGCCTGATCAGGGTCAAGCCTCCTTCAGACATTGCCGCCCTGCACTTTAAGGAGGAACTGGTCGGGAAGGGATGTGCTGAAGATGAGATCGGGATGTTTTATGTTACTCCCTGCGCAGCCAAGATCGCGTCTGTCAAAAGCCCGGTAGGCGAGGATCGTTCAGTGGTCAGCGGAGTGATCAATATGGAGTTCCTGTATAACAAGATGTTGCATATCATTCTGAACAAAGAGGTGGAAGCGCAGGAGAGTGAGACGGTTAACCTGACTTCGAAAGGTATCCTGTGGAGCCTCACCCGCGGAGAGTCCAGGCACCAGCCGGGAAGATGCCTGGCGGTGGACGGAATTTCCAATGTGACACAGTTCCTTGAGCGCCTCGAAGAAGCAGAAGACAGCAATATAGATTTCCTGGAACTACGGGCCTGTGATGAAAGTTGTGCAGGAGGCGTATTGATCAGCGGAAATCGGTTTCTGACCGTGGAGCGGCTGAATGGCAGGGCAAAAAAACTACCGGCTACAGTAAGCATTGATGGTGGTGGCAATTCACGGGGATATGATCATCAGGCCTATGACCTTCAGCCAATACCACCCAGGTCAATGATGGTGCTTGACCGGGACCGTTCGCTGGCACTGGAAAAGATGAAGAAGATCGATGAGTTGCTGAAGGTGTTGCCGGGTATCGACTGTGCAGCATGTGGATCCCCAACCTGTCGTTCCCTGGCAGAAGATATCGTCCAGGACCGGGCGGCGCTTTCCTGGTGTGTATTCCTGCAGGAACTTTATCTGCGCAAGGGGAAGCTCACTTTGGATGAGGCGGACCGGATCAACGCAACAATCTGGGGGAAGGACAGGGATTACAGGAGTCAGAGCAAATAGAAGAAATACTTTCAGAAAAAAGGTACGAAAGAACACTCTCCCTGGTAACAGGTGGTACAGACAGGTAACCAGGATCGGAATCAAGTTGAGACAAATAATATTAATATACGAACCGGCAGCATGATGACTGAAAAAAATATAATCACAACAGAGGAAATCGTTGAAAAAGCGGGATTGCAGATTTTTTGCGGTGCAGAGAAGCTGAAAACACAGGTCACCGGAGGTTATGCTTCCGACCTGCTGAGCGATGTAATGGGAAATGCCAGGGAAGGACAGGTATGGATCACATTGCAATCACATCTGAATGTGGTTGCTATTGCCTCTCTGAAGGAGCTGTCAGCAGTAGTCCTTGTGAAGGATATCAGGCCAGACGAGGCTGTACTGGTAAAGGCTGTGGAGGAAGGTATCCCCCTGTTGGGATCAGCCATGCCTGCTTTTGAAACTGCCGGGAAGATTTTTGAACTATTAAATAAAAAATGACAATCTACCGTGCAGACCTGCATATTCATACTGTGCTTTCTCCATGCGGTGACCTGGAGATGAGCCCGGTAAACATTGTGGAGAAAGCAGCGCAGATTGGATTGGATATTATCGCCATTACAGATCATAACCATACGGCGCACAACCGTATTGTGAGGGAGATCGGCGAGGAAAAAGGCATTTACGTGGTATATGGTGTGGAAGTGAACACCCGCGAGGAGGTGCACTGCCTGGCGTTCTTTGATACGGATGATCAGTTACATGCGTTCCAGGAATACCTGGAAACGCAACTGCCGATAGTGGAAAATGACTCCGCTTTGTTTGGAGAACAGGTGATTGTGGACCGTGAGGAGCGGATACTGGAGGAGATCACACATTCGCTTTACCCGGGATTGCGACACGGGATCACAGAAGTGGCATCAACGGTGCATGGCTTTGGCGGATTGTTCGTGCCGGCACATGTGGACAGGCAAATGAACGGGCTCTTTAGTCAACTGGGATTTTTCCCGCCAGAGCTGAAAGCGGATGCAGTGGAAATCTCCAGGAAAACCAGTCGTGCTGAAGCATGGGAAAGTTATCCCGAACTAAAAAAATTCCAGTTATTAAAGAGTTCCGATGCACATTTCATTGAGGATATTGGCAGATGCACGACCCGGCTGGAGATGCAACAACGTTCGTTCAGCGAATTATCAAAAGCCTTCAAAATGCAGGATGGCAGGAGGGTCCTCCCGGAATGAAGGAGATTGCCCTGCATATGCTGGATATCGCTGAAAACAGCCTGGAAGCAGGAGCCACCAGAGTGGAACTGGTGCTGGAGCTGTCGGCAGGAGGGATGTTGGAGCTCAGCATATTGGACAACGGAAAAGGGATGGATGACGAAACGTTGAAAATGACCTCCGATCCTTTCTTTACTTCCCGTACCACGCGCAGGGTGGGAATGGGAATTCCGCTTTTACGACAGCATGCAGAGCTTGCCGGCGGTGGACTGAAGATCCATTCAGAAAAAGGAAAAGGAACTGAACTGAAGGCTGTATTTGTAGCCGGACATCCGGATATACAACCACTTGGTGATATTGAAGGCTGCTGGATGATACTGGCAGCAATGCATAACGAGGTGAATATTGAACTGCGTTGCAGTACACCGAAAGGTGGTTTTGCGATCAGCTCGGAACTGGCAAGGCAGGAGCTGGAAGTGGAGCATTTGAACGAATCTTCGTTGAGGACAGAATTAAAAAGACTGATTCGAAATAACCTTGCAGCCATAGGGTTTACTGATGGAAATATTGACAAGACGATACTTAATTCATAATTTGTTGAGGATAACATAAAGTGTATATAAAATGGAAAAAATCAGATCACTCGCTGACCTGAAAAAGATCAGGGATGAAAAGAATAAGGGAGTTGAACTCCGGAAAAAAGGTGAGGATGCCGAAAAGCTCGTGCAGGTGAAAGTGGCCATGGCTACTTGTGGTATCGCTTCGGGAGCCAAGGAGACGATGGAGTTTTTAAGTGAATCGCTGGAGAAGCGCGGTGTGGAAGCGGTGGTGACCCAGACAGGTTGCATGGGATACTGTTATGCGGAGCCGACCATCGAAGTGACACTGCCCGGCAAGGAAGCCATCGTATTCGGCAACGTGAACATCAAAAAAGCCGATGAAATTATTGAGAAATATATCAAGGGCGGTGAGCTGGTGGACGGCATCATACCTGTCAATTATGAAACGATAGATTCAAAAGAATAAAACCCTATTATCATGTCAAAATACAGTATGCATTTGCTTGTCTGCGGGGGAACGGGATGTAAAGCATCCGAAAGCGATATCCTCACAGAAAAGCTGAAAAAAGAGCTGGCCAAACAGGGCCTTGAGGAGACGGTTCAGGTAATTATGACCGGCTGTTTCGGGTTTTGTGAGAAAGGCCCTATTGTGAAGGTGATGCCCGACAATACCTTCTACACACAGGTAAAACCCGCCGATGCCGAGGAGATCATCGAGGAGCATGTGATCAAGGGCCGAAGAATCAGCCGCCTGCTCTATAAAGATCCGAAAAGCAAGGAAGAGGTGGAAGACTCCGGCAAGATGGGGTTCTACAAAAAACAACTCAGGATCGCTTTGCGCAATTGCGGTTTCGTTGATCCGGAGAGCATCGATGAATATATTGCACGTGATGGGTATATGGCACTGGGGAAGGTGTTGACTGAAATGACACCGGAAGCGACCATCGCACTGATAAAGGATTCAGGATTGCGAGGAAGGGGAGGCGCAGGATTCCCTGCAGGACTGAAATGGGAACTTGCCCGTAACAATGAATCTGACAAAAAGTACGTGGTTTGCAACGCCGATGAAGGAGATCCGGGTGCATTCATGGACCGCTCCATCCTGGAAGGGGATCCGCATTCTGTGCTGGAGGCCATGGCCATCATCGGCCATTGTATAGGTGCAGATGAAGGCTATATATATATCCGGGCGGAGTATCCCCTTGCAATTGCAAGACTGAAAACAGCACTCCAGCAGGCGCGTGATTACGGATTGCTGGGTGAAGACATCCTTGGAACGGGGTTCAGTTTCGATATCGGACTGAAATATGGCGCAGGTGCATTTGTGTGTGGTGAGGAGACTGCCCTGATCCATTCCATGGAAGGGGACAGGGGAGAACCTACTCTCAAACCACCGTTTCCGGCAGAAAAAGGATACCTTGGAAAGCCCACCAACGTGAATAATGTGGAAACGCTGGCCAATGTGCCGCCCATTCTTATGAAGGGTGCTGAATGGTTCAGTAGTATCGGAACTGAAAAATCCAAGGGAACCAAGGTCTTTGCACTTGCCGGGCAGATCAACAATGTGGGGCTCATTGAAGTTCCGATGGGAACCACCCTGCGCGAAGTGATCTTCGAGATCGGCGGGGGCATCAAGGACGGGAAGAAATTCAAAGCAGTACAAACAGGTGGTCCCTCCGGTGGTTGCCTTACTGAAAAGCATCTCGATACGCCGATCGACTATGAAAACCTGGTGGCAAATGGCTCCATGATGGGTTCCGGAGGAATGATCGTAATGGATGAAGACGACTGTATGGTATCCATTGCGAAATACTACCTTGATTTCACGGTTGAGGAATCATGCGGTAAATGTGCACCCTGCCGGATTGGCAACAAGCGTTTACATGAGCTGCTTGAGCGAATCTGTGAAGGCAAGGGTGAAGAGGCAGACCTAGACAGGCTCCGAAATCTCGGAGAGGTGATCAAGGATACTTCACTTTGCGGACTGGGTCAGAGTTCTCCCAACCCGGTATTGTCGACACTCGATAACTTTATGGATGAATACCGGTCTCATGTGGTCGATAAAAAATGTACTGCAGGAGTATGTAAAGACCTGCTGGAATACTTTATAGTTGAGGAAAACTGCGTCGGATGTACTGCCTGCGCGCGCGCATGCCCGGTTGGTGCCATCACAGGAGAACGAAAGGAACTCCATGTTGTGAACCCTGTAACCTGCATCAAGTGCGGCGCCTGTTTGGAGAAATGCAAATTTGATGCGGTAATCTTGAGATAGTGCTATACACAAAAAGAAATTCGAAAAAATGGATCAAGTAAAACTTATAATAGACGGTAAAATGGTTGAAGTTCCGGCAGGGACAACTGTTTACAAAGCTGCAAAGGAGCTTGGAATCGATATCCCGGTACTGTGCTATATGGATCTGAAGGATCTGAATATAGAGAATAAGCCGGGCGGGTGCAGGATCTGTTCGGTGGAGATCGAGGGAAGAAGGAACCTGGCACCATCCTGCTCAACAGAAGTAGCTGATGGAATGGTAGTTAAAACTAACAGCATGCGGGTGATCAATGCCCGCAGGACAGTGATGGAGCTGATCCTCAGTGATCACCCCAAGGACTGCCTCATTTGTGCGAAATCCGGGAATTGTGATCTGCAGGATATGGCGACCAAGCTGGGGATCAGGAATATTCCCGGACAGGAATTCGCGGAGATGTCCACCTACAGGCTGGATACTTCACCCTCAATTATTCGCGAAATGGATAAGTGCATCATGTGCCGCAGGTGCGAGACCATGTGCAACGATTTTCAGACGGTTGGCGCACTGAATGCTGTGAACAGGGGGTTTCATGCGGTGGTGGCACCGGCATTTGAAATGAACCTGGAGCATTCACCCTGTACATACTGTGGACAATGTGTCGCAGTTTGTCCTACCGGAGCACTCACTGAAGTAGACCATACAGCCAAGGTGATCCAGGCGCTCAGCGATCCGACGAAGACGGTGGTGGTTCAGACAGCTCCAGCCGTTCGGGCTGCACTGGGAGAAGAGTTCGGACTTGAACCTGGAACACGTGTTACAGGCAAGATGGTGACAGCATTGAAAAATCTTGGATTCGATTATGTTTTCGATACCGATTTCGCTGCTGACCTGACCATCATGGAAGAGGGATCTGAATTGCTCGACCGCCTGACAAAGCACCTGAATGGAGACAAGGATGTACAGCTTCCCATCCTGACCAGTTGTTGTCCGGCATGGGTGAACTTTTTTGAATACCACTTCCCCGATTTGAAAGATATACCCTCAACTGCACGCTCCCCACAGCAGATGTTCGGTTCTATTGCGAAATCCTATTTTGCAGAGAAAATTGGCGTGGACAGAAAGGAGATGGTAGTGGTTTCTATTATGCCCTGCCTGGCAAAGAAATATGAATGTCAGCGCGATGAATTCAAAGTGGATGGCAATCCTGATGTGGATTATTCCATCAGTACACGGGAACTGGCCCATCTCATCAAGCAGGCGAACATGGACCTGGTCAATATGGAGGACAATGAATTTGATTCCCCGCTGGGTGAATCTACCGGTGCCGGTGTCATTTTCGGTGCAACAGGCGGAGTGATCGAGGCAGCTACACGCACGGCTTATGAGCTGCATACAGGTAAAACACTTGAGTCTGTAGATTTCAGGCAATTACGGGGGCTCGAAGGAATTCGTTCGGCAAGTGTTGATTTTGACGGACTGGAAATCAGAATCGGCATCGCACACGGCCTTGGAAATGCAAGAAAGCTGCTTGAAGACGTCAAGGCCGGGAAATCACAGTATCATGCAATCGAGATCATGGCTTGTCCCGGCGGATGCATTGGTGGTGGAGGTCAGCCACTGCATCATGGAGATTCCAGCATCCTGAAGGCCCGAACAAAAGCCATTTATGCAGAGGATGAGGGAAAGGTCCTCAGAAAATCACACGAGAATCCATATATCATTAAGCTATACGAAGAATTCCTGGGCAAGCCAATGAGTGAAAAGGCACATCAGTTGCTGCACACACACTATTTCGAGCGTAAGAAAAAGGTATTTGAAGTATAGGTTAAAACATAAATAGCAGAATCATGTCAAGCGTAAAAGTAGAATTAAGAAAAGATCAGATCGAAAAGATCCATAGCTTCTGTGATGCATTCAACAATGCCCATGGAGAACTAATCAATGTACTGCATAAAACCCAGAGTGAATTCGGATACCTGCCTGCGGAAGTGCAGGAAGTGATTGCTGACAGAATGGGGTTGCCTGTTGCAAAGGTTTTCGGAGTAGTGACTTTCTACTCATTTTTTACCATGATCCCCAAGGGCGAATTCCCAATTTCAATATGCACAGGTACTGCATGTTATGTTCGGGGTGCAGAGAATGTACTGGCTGAATTCAAGAAACAGCTGAACATTGAAGTCGGGGAAACCTCTGCTGATGGTAAATTCTCACTCAGCTGCCTGCGCTGTGTGGGTGCATGTGGCCTTGCACCTGTAGTTCTTGTCGGAGACAAGACCTACGGCAGGGTAGCCCCGGATGATGTTAAGGAAATTATCTCCGAATATGGATCATAGATAAGTTTAGGTTAAATAGGTTAGTATACAAAGCCGCGGG